>Ga0233425_10000397_pt1 | contig 114694 bp, 88 predicted proteins | sample Watercolumn_Towu_2_FD_181712 | JGI IMG/M metagenome (GOLD analysis project Ga0233425, IMG submission 181712) | Freshwater microbial communities from Lake Towuti, South Sulawesi, Indonesia - Watercolumn_Towuti2014_140_MG | ecosystem: Environmental > Aquatic > Freshwater > Lake | place... | reverse complement strand
TGATCTTCTTATCCATGAAATACCGCCGTACGATTCTGGTTCGAACTCGACCTTGACGGCGCTCGTGCACCGTCCACAACTCATATTGCCTGCAGTGCGACGCGCTCGCAAGCGGGCTTGGGCCGCCGGGCGAATGCCTGCGACCTGCGTCAATGTGTTTCGCGGGAGCGCCACTCGCGCAGCGCCAGGTCCACCGCGGCGTTGCGATCTTGGATCTGGCCAAGCAATTGTGCGTCGCGCACAAACTCCAGAAGGAGCCGGTAGATCGGCCCTCGGGGAATGCCAACTGACTGGAGGTCCTCACCGGAAATAAGAGGCGGAGGATTGAGTATCGCGCTGGAGACCGACAGTTTCCGCTGGCAGTAGCCGATCTCTTCGGTTGTGCCATCCACGACCAGTGCGACCGCCTCAGCGAAACATAGCGCTTCAGCGATTCGGGGGCCAATGAGCACCCGCTGCAATTCCGGCCAGGGACGACCTCTGGCCGAACGCAGAACAGGTTCCTGTTCGAGGCAATAGTGCACGCCGTCGGTCTCGGCACGCGCGAGTCTCCAGTTGCGACCAACGGTTTCGACCAGGGCCTCGCCCGCGGCAAGCCGGCGGCAGGGTTCGCGCAACAGGGCCGCCAGCCCGACGGAAAACGTGGGCTCCCGGAGCTTCGCCAGCACCGAGCGTGTCCGTTCCCAGGCCTGTTTGACTTCGTCCGACTCAATCTGCCCCACCGCCGTGCGCCATGCATCGACGGGCAGGATTTCGGCCAGCAGGTGGGTGACAGCCAGTAATTCCACGCCTCGGCGGCGTCCGGGATGGACGAGCAGTTTTCGCATCTCTTCGGCAATGCGCTCGCCGCTGACGAGCTGGATCTCCTCGGCGTGCCGGCAGATTGCGGCTTGCGTCTCCGAGTCCAATTCGAAGTCGAGCGTGGCGGCAAAACGGACGGCGCGCAGCATGCGCAGCTTGTCCTCACGAATGCGCTCGCGGGGGTCGCCAATCGCGCGGATCCGGCGCCCCTCGATGTCCAACCGGCCCCCGACGAAATCAAGAAGTTGTCCGCCGACAGGGTCAAAGAACATTCCATTGATTGTGAAATCGCGCCGCTGCGCGTCGGCTTCCGCCGTAGCGTAGGAGACGCGATCCGGGTGGCGACCGTCGCTGTATTGGGACTCGGAGCGGAACGTCGCAACTTGGACTTGCCCCGCACCGCGCGGACCGATGACGGCGATGACACCAAAGGCAGCTCCGATTGCCAGCGTCCGTTTCACACCGAAGAGCAGTTGGACCTGTTCGGGGCGGGCGCTGGTAGCCACGTCGTAGTCGGTCGGATCGCGGTCGAGTAGTCTGTCGCGCACGCAGCCGCCGGCCCAGAGAGCCTGAAATCCGGCTGCCTGGAGAGTTTCCACCACTTCGGCTGCGAATTCGCGGGCACGCTGAGGGTGAACCGCGGCGTTCAAAATCGGATCTCCTGGCCGGGACGGCCTCTTGAAGCCGCCGCACCGGCTCGCATATATTCCTGGCATTGCTGCGGGCGTGGCGGAATTGGCAGACGCGCAGGATTCAGGTTCCTGTCCTCGCAAGGGGGTGGAGGTTCAAATCCTCTCGCCCGCACTTTAGCGGCTTGGTGCGTTCTTCGGCGCTGGCGGCGGCCCAGCGTACTGGTGGCGAAACGTACTGCTCAAGGTCGCAGACCCCCGCTGCCGGGTCAAGTCTACTGGTGGTGATCCGCCTGATCTGGTGGAAACGCGTGCGGCAGCACGGCCTAGACCATCCTCTCCCGGCAACTTTAGCCAAAATCACCAGTTTTTCTCCAGCGAGTCGTTTGACTACGGCCGCAGGTGTCATAGGTTTCCTCTAGTGAAGCTCTGGTTAGAACCCTAGCTGGAGAATCACCGAGAGCAAGCTCGTCGCGCGGATCTCCAACATTTCGTGGCCGTTCTGGCGAGACGAGTTGACTCGAGTAGGCCTGTGCCTCACATCCTCGATAAAGGGCAAACTGGTCGCAAGGCCAGGACGCAAAGCCAAGGGCCGGTTCAGCACACATTGTGTGGTGGGCGGTAGCCTGGTTGCCGAAGGGATGTTGTCTTGCGCTGTTGATCGCAGCGCAGCGACAGCGAATACCTGGGCAGTACGAGACGATGACGAGGCGAGATGTCGTTGTTGTGGGAAACGGCTGTCGGTGCAAACAGGCCAGATGCGTTGAGCATCGTCGCGCCGACGGGCGTTTCGAATCGTATCCTTGTGTCGCTGGTGTTGCGTTTTCGGCCCATGAGGCCGAGTACAACCGCAGGACTGGGAGGAAATCATGAAGGGTCTCGCTCGCAAAGTGCAACGTTTCTTAGTGTCGGAAGATGGCCCAACCGCAGTTGAATACGCGGTCATGTTGGCCCTGATCATCATTGTGTGCTTGACGGCGATTAGCGCGGTAGGCACCCAGGCTGCCGCACAGTTCAACAACATCGCCACGCAAGTGGGTGGCGCCGGCAGCTAACGCGTGGATCGGCGACTTGCTCGCCTCACGCCCAATTATCCCATGATCCCCCGCGGCGGCGACGCCGCGGGGTGCATCATGTTGGGACCTCACGCAGGGACGACCTGCCGCACGAGTGATTTCGGGAGCCGACCATGTTCCCGCCGATACCGGGTGACAACTTGAGCCTGCTGCTGGAATTCACCTGTTGCGTGGCCACCACCGTGGTGTTTGCATTGGGCTGTCTGTTCCGGCTGAGTTGAGTCCCAGCCAGCGCTCGCGGCGCCGCCGCGGTTTGCCCCGGGAGGCGCAGCGATGCCATTGTACCGGAGCGCAGAAGCGATCCCCCCTGATCGCCGGACGGTGTGACTGAGTCCGCGATCTCTGAGGTTAGTAGTACAAAGGATTATTTGATGGAGATCATTCGGGAACTTGGCGCGGGACTGACCTCCAACTGGCACATCTGGCTGGTTTCCGGCGTGCTGGTAATTGCCGCCGTCATCGACGGCGTCCGACTTAAAGTCCCCAATTGGCTGACGTTCCCTTTCATCCTCAGCGGCTGGTTCGTCAGCGTGTTGCTGGCCATTTCCAGCGGACAACCATGGTGGCTCGGCTTGGCCTGGAGCCTCTTCGGCACGGCTGTCGGACTCGCTCTGCTGCTTCCCCTCTATGCCATCGGCGGAATGGGGGCCGGAGACGTCAAACTGCTCATGGGAGTAGGCGCCTGGGTCCACGGATCGGTCACCATGTATGCGTTTTGTGTCTCAGCCATTGTCGGAGCCGTGTTGGCACTGCTACTCGTGGCCGTGCGCGGCAATTGGTGGCGGCACTACACGCAATTCTGGATGATTCTCGGAGAGATCTCGTCCATTCGTGATCCGAATCAGCTGGCGGAGCGTGCGGCTGCCCGCAAGAGCAGCATGCTGCTTCTACCCTACGGCATTCCCATCGCCCTGGGCACGATTTTGTACTTTGCCTGGACCGGCATGCTCGTGTAAGACCCAACCCAGACTGCAGATAGACTGCTACGTGAACATAGGAAAACAGCGGGCTTCAGGACAAATGCGTTGAACTTAACGGTTAAAATATTCTGCCTGCACAGATTCTCGCGGTGATTCCGAAAGAAACGAGGAGCGGCCGCGCCACATTCGGTGGTCGTCGGTCAACGGTTCCTCTCTCAAGGAACAACCGTTTGAGTGTGGAACGATAAGACGGGTTGCCAGGACCTGACCAAGAAAACCACGACAGGCAGAACAGACGCCGGCCGAGTTCACGTGCAAACGTGAAAGGGAACGCGATGCGAGCCAAGACGTTGATTCTTTTCATGATCGCCATCAGCTGCGGGCTCGTGGCCTCGATTGGTGTCAGCCAATACATGGAACGGGGCGGCAAAGGTGGGACCGGCGCCGATACGACGAAGATTTTTGTCGCGATCACTGACATCAACATCGGCGATCAGTTGAACGAACAGAACATCCGGCTGGAGGAATGGCCCAAGCAACGGGTTCCCGAGGGAGCCATTTCCCAGCTGGATGATTTGCAGGATCGGTTCCCGCGAACGCGGCTGTACGCCGGCGAACCCATTCTGCGGGCGAAACTCATGGACTCCAATGACGGCAGCAAGTCCGTGGACATCCCCAAGGGATTCCGCGTCGTGTCGGTCAAGGTCTCCATGGAATCGTCCGTTTCGGGACTGGTGCAACCCGGCGACCGTGTGGACCTCATGGTGCTGCTCAAGAAGAGCAACGAGGTTCCCGAGACCGGGACACGCACGATCCTGCGCGATGTGAACATCTTTGCGGTCGATTCGGAAACCGAACGGAATGTTGACGCGGACGGTTCGTCAAGCGTACTGCGCACCGTGTCGTTGCTGGTCAAACCCGATCAAGCGGAAACGATCACGTTGGCCTCGGGTTTGGGCAGCCTCTTCCTGACACTGCGGCGTCCCGACGACGATCAACAGGACGATTCCGAGGGCATCACCGTCCACAAGCTGCTGGGCAGTGAGCCCGAGAGTGCTCGTTCCGTGGCAGAGGCGGCGACAACCGTCGTACCGACACAGGCGGGTCCAGAGCAGCCGGGGTTCGTGCAGTGGTTGGCCCAAACGGCCGCCGCGGTCGCGCCCCAAGTGGCCGACATCCCGGTGCAACAGGCGGCACCGGCCTGGACCATGAAGATCCTGACGCCGGACGGTTGCCGTGAATTTCGCTGGCGCGACGTGAACGAATTACCCGATGAGGTGCTGCCGGCCATGGAGCCGCTGGCAACACCCGTTTCGCGGCAGATCGTGCCGCCCCCAGCAGCCGATCCGGGAGACCAAGACAAGACAGCTCCAGCCGATGGTGCGCCCATCTCGACCGACGCGGCGTAGAAGCGCACTCGCCTGTATACGGACTGAACAGCAATTGCAGAGAATCTTGTTCGCAAGGAAGCACAAGGATGTCGAAGATTCGGCTAATCGCGGCCCCGCGTTTCATTCTTTCCTGCTGGCTTGGGGCGATCCTGCTCGGTGCCGGCACATCCCCCGCCCAGACCGTGGGACGACAACCACTGCAGTTCCGCGTCAGCGGCCCGGTGGAACGGCTGGAGATGATCGCCAATACCAGCCGCATTCTCACCACCGAACACAACATTCCCCGGCTGCTGGTCGAAAACGAGAACATCGTCCGCGCCAAGCCGATCGCGCCGAACCAGGTACAGGTTTCCGCGCTGAAACCCGGCTTTACGAACCTCACCGTGTGGGACGAAACGGAAAAAGAACATACGATCGACGTACTGGTTTACGGAGACTCGCGGGAACTGGAAAATCTGCTGATGACCGAGTTCCCCGACGCCACGCTCCGAGTGCGTCCGTTGCAGACCAGCGTGATCATCTCGGGCTATGTGCCGCGAGCCGAGATGGTAAGTCGCATTGTGGAAATGGCACAGGACTACTACCCCGAAGTGATCAACAACATCACGATCGGCGGTGTGCAACAGGTCCTGCTGCATGTCAAGCTCATGGAAGTCTCGCGGACCAAACTGCGGAAGATGGGGTTTGACTGGTATCTGTCCACGGCCCACGTCTCGATCTTCCAGAACGCAGCTGGGCTGTTGCGCTCCGCCGCACTCACTCCCGGCACCGGTACCGTGACCAGCACGGGGGGCGAAGACCTCGCCTTGGGTGTGGTCAGCGGCAACACGGCGTTCTTCGGCTTCCTGGAGGCCCTCCGGCAATACAATCTGGTTAAGGTCTTGGCGGAGCCGACCCTGGTGACGGTCAGCGGGCGACCGGCCAGCTTCAATTCGGGGGGAGAGTTCCCGATCATCGTGCCCCAGAGCCTGGGTACGGTCTCGATCGAGTACCGGCAATTCGGCACCCGCGTCGATTTCGTGCCCATCGTTCTGGGCAATGGCCGCGTCCGCCTGGAGGTGCGACCGCAGGTGAGCGAGATCGACCCCGCCCGCAACGTAACGATCGCCAACACCACCGTTCCCGGCCTGCGCACGCGGTGGGTGGATACGGCCGTCGAAATGAACGCGGGACAGACCCTGGCCCTGGCAGGGCTCATCCAGACGCAAGTTGAATCGGAAAACCGCGGTTTGCCCTGGCTATCGGACCTCCCCTGGTTCGGAGCCGCTTTCCGCCGGGTGGAGCAATCGAATAATGAGGTTGAGCTGTTGGTACTGGTTACACCGGAATTCGTGGACGCTTTGGACCCCAGCGAGGTGCCTCCTTGCGGTCCCGGACAGTCCACAACCGCCCCGAACGACGTAGAGTTGTATTGGCGAGGGTACCTCGAGGTCCCGCGCTGCTGCAACGACGGCAGTTGCCCGCAGTGCCGCGGCGAAGGTCCTGTGCTGAGCGATCTACCGCCGAACCCGATGCCGGACGTCGAGCCAGTACCCTTGCCCCGAGGCGACGCCTCCGGGGCCTCCGCCTCGGTCCAGGATACACGTTCCGTAGCGCGCCGGCCGGATGCCGTGCCAGCCAGCGAGCCGCGGCTGATAGGTCCCGTGGGATACGACCAACGCAACTGAAACCGATCGGCCGATGCACGCGGAGCACCGACAAGAGAACCGGGGACAAGTGTCCGCTGTCCCAACGCACGCGGATTGATGAGCTGCTATGAGCAACGTACTTCGCCTGGCTATTGTCGACCCAAACGACATGACGCGCGAGTCACTCAAGTCCATGCTCTTGGGCATGGAAATGGTGTGGCTGGAAGCGGAATGCTCGCGGTATGAGTTCTTTGCCGACGTGGTGGGGCAGACCCATCCCGAGATCGGCGTCGTTTCCATCGATCACAATGCCGAGAAAGCGCTGCAGTTGATTCAGGACCTGCAGCAAACGGCGCCCGATTGCAGCATCCTGGTCGTGAGTACTTCCACGGACGGCCAACTGATCCTCAAATCGATGCGGGCGGGCGCGAAGGAGTTCCTCACGCACCCACTGCAGGTGGAAGACCTCGTTGCCTCGATTGAGCGCATCGGCAATCAGCGCTTCGGACGCGGCGAAGGCCGCATTCGGAACTCCACGGTCGTCGCGGTGGCCGGAGCCACGGGCGGTGTCGGCACGACGAGTCTGGCGGTCAATCTCGGCTGCGCCATGGCTACCCGGCCCGGCACATCCGTGGCACTGATCGACCTCGACCTGGCCCTGGGGGACGCCGACGTGTTCCTGGACACGATCCCGGACTACACGCTGGTGGACGTCGCGCAAAACGTCTCCCGCCTCGACTTCACCTTGCTCAAGCGATCCCTCACGAAACACGCGTCCGGCCTGTATCTGCTCCCCCGCCCAATTCAGCTGCAGGACACGTCGCTGATCGCCTCCGAAGACCTGCAACGAGTCATCGGCCTGCTCAAGGCGACTTTCTCGCATCTGATCTTCGACCTCTCGAAGAGCTACAGCGCCGTCGATCTGGTGGCGCTGCAGGCCGCCGAGCACATCCTGCTGGTCACCCAGCTCGACTTGCCCTCACTGCGCAATGTCGTGCGGTTGCTGATGTCGATGGACGAGATGGAAGGCTTCAAGGAAAAGGTCAAGATCGTCGTGAACCGCGTCGGCCTGGATAGCGGCCAGATCAGCATGAAGAAGGCCGAAGAGACCATCGGTCGCGACATCTTCTGGCGAATTCCCAACGACTACCGCGTCATGGCCGAAGTGCGCAACAACGGCGTGCCGCTGCTGGAAACCTCGCCTCGCTCCGCCATCACGCAGTCCATCCTGGCTCTCGCCAGTGCGCTTTGTAGCGATGAAGCGGAAAATGCCGAGACGGTTTCACCGCGGGTGGGTCGCTGGCTGACTTTCTGGCCGGGCCGCAGTCGCAGCAAGACCTGACCACCCCTCCGACGGCTAATCGCAGTCGCCTCCTGGCACCCGCCATCAACTGCCTGCGGCGGCCCTGGTTCCTCCACTTGAGCACGCCGCGGTCACCTCCCGTGCGCAGAATCTTGTGAGCTATGTTTGAGGAGACTTCGTGCGCACAAGATGTTGCCGCACGGACCGCGTGCGGGTGAGCGGGCTGGCCGCTGCCGCGATACGGCCGCAAAGGAAAGGGACTATGAAGACACTCTCGCAGCCGCTGCGCTCCACCGAGGCAAGCAAGGCCGAAGAATATGAAAGCCTGAAGCGACGCATCCACAACAAGCTCGTGGACAAGCTCGACCTGACCAAGGTGGGCGATCTGCAAGGCGATATCCTCCGCCGCGAAATCCGGCTGGTTGTGGAACATCTCTGCGACACCGAGGATACCCTGCTGAATCGCGGCGAGCGCGACCGTCTCATCGAGGAAGTGCTGGACGAGACCCTGGGGTTCGGCCCCCTGGAACTGCTGCTCAAAGACAGTTCGATCAGCGACATTCTCATCAACGGTCCCAAGAACGTGTACGTGGAGCGTCGCGGCAAGCTGGAGAAGACAAACGTTGAGTTCCGCGACAACAGGCATCTGCTGCAGATCATTGACCGCATCGTCTCGAAAGTCGGGCGGCGCGTGGACGAAGTCTGCCCGATGGTGGACGCTCGCCTTCCGGACGGCTCGCGTGTCAACGCCATCATTCCGCCACTGGCCCTGGACGGACCGGCCATCTCCATTCGCCGCTTCGGCTCCAATCCGTTGAAACTGGAAGATCTGCTGAACTATCGCGCTTTCACGCCCGAGATGGTGATGCTGCTGGAAGGGGCCATCAAGGCGCGCGTGAACGTCGTCATTGCCGGCGGGACGGGCTCCGGCAAGACAACGCTGCTGAACACGCTCTCGAGTTTCATTCCGAACAACGAGCGCATCGTCACGATCGAGGACGCCGCCGAATTGCAGTTGCAGCAAGATCACGTCGTGCGACTCGAAACGCGCCCCCCGAATATCGAGGGCAAAGGGGCCATCACGGCCACTGACCTGGTGCGGAACGCGCTGCGTATGCGGCCGGAACGGATCATCATCGGCGAGTGCCGCGGACCCGAGACGCTCGACATGCTGCAGGCCATGAACACCGGACACGACGGCTCATTGACGACCCTCCACGCCAACACGCCGCGCGACGCCATTGCCCGTCTGGAGACCATGATCATGATGGCGGGCTTCGAACTGCCGGTCAAAGCCATGCGGCAACAGATCGCCAGCGCCGTGCAACTGATCATCCAGGCCAGCCGCCTGCAGGGCGGTCCGCGGCGCGTGACGCACGTCACCGAGGTGGTTGGCATGGAACAAGACACGGTCGTGATGCAGGACATTTATCATTACGTGCAAGAAGGCATCGACGAAAGCGGCCGCGCGCGGGGACGGTTTGAAGCGACCGGCATCCGCCCCGCTTTCATGTCGCGCCTGGAATCCAGCGGAGTGCGTCTGCCCGCCAGCGCCTTCCGCCAACGCACCATGCTCAAGGACTGATTTCGCTCTCACCCCCACTGGAATTACAGACTTCACGACTCATGGACCCGCTCATTCTGATCACCGTTGCCGTCTTCCTCGGCGTCACCGCCCTGATTGGCTCCGCTGCGATGTTCCTGGGTGGCAAATCAACCAACAGCCTGGAAGACCGATTGACCATGCTCACAGCCACCGGCGGAACGGGCAGCCGGCGTTCCGACGACGACGGCCCCTCGCTGTTGGCAAGCCCATTGAACGAAACGCACAGTTTCGCCGACCGCTTGATCGCGCAGGTCGGCGACCTGCGTTCGTACCTGGATCAGGCCGGAGTCCGCTCGAGCCCGGCGCGCTTCGCGGCCCTCTCCATGATTCTGGGAGCTGTCTCGACGGTCGCCTGCGTGATGCTGCACGCGCCCGTCTGGTTCACTCCGGTGGCCGCAGTGCTCGTCGCTGCCCTGCCCTTGCTGTTCGTGGTTTTCAAGCGCAAACGGCGGATCAATGCGTTTGCCAAACAACTGCCCGACGCGCTGGAACTGGTAAGTCGCGCGCTGCGTGCCGGGCACAGCCTGGCCGCCGGATTCAATCTGGTCGGCAGCGAGATGCCCAATCCGATCGGTCTGGAGTTCACACGCTGCTATGAGGAGCAGAACCTGGGCATTCCGCTGGAACAGGCGCTCGAAGGGATGACGACGCGCGTACCCAACCTGGACCTGCGCTTCTTTGCCACCGCCGTGATCCTGCAGCGCCAGACCGGTGGTGACCTCGCGGAAATCCTGGACAAGATCGGCACGCTGATACGTGAACGCTTCAAGGTGTGGGGACAAATCCAGGCTCTCACCGGTGAAGGACGACTGTCCGGCGTGGTGCTGCTCGGATTGCCCCCCGTGCTGTTCCTGGTCATGTACCGGCTGAACCCCGAGTACTGCCAGGTGCTGTTCACCGACCCCATGGGACAATCGATGCTGTGGGTCGCGATCTTCCTGCAGTTCGTCGGTGCACTCGTGATTCGCAAGATCATCAACATTAAAGTGTGATCGCCATGTTCCTCCTAGCACTCACGTTGGACTTCAGTTTGCTCGTGCCCGTCGCGGTGTTCGGCGTACTGTTCACGTCCGCCTGGCTGGTCGTGGAATGGCTCTCCGGCAACAAACCGCGGGCTGAAGAGCGTTTGGACGAAATGCGCGATCCGGCAGCCCGACGGCGTCGTGACGCCGACGCGCGCGGCACGGCGGAAACGGTGGGCCGCATGCTGGAAAAGGCCACGCCCGCGTTGGCCAAACCCCTGCAGCCAAAGACCGAAAAGGAAGCGGGACTGCTCAGACAACGGTTGCAGCACGCGGGGTTTCGCAGCGATGGTGCAGCTACGGCATTCCTGGGCCTGAAGTTCTTCTGCCTGCTGCTGGGAGCACTGCTGGGAGGGGGCGGACTGCTAATCTTCGGCCCCAACACCCAGACGCTGCTGCGGCTCGGAATCGTGGCCTGCAGCCTGTTCTTCCTCCCCGATGTCCTGCTGGCATTTCTGGCAAAGCAACGCAAGCAGGCCATCTTTCTGGGACTTCCCGACGCGCTGGACCTGATGGTCGTCTGCGTGGAAGCTGGCCTGGCACTCGACCAGGCCATGCGCAAGGTGGCCGAGGAAATGAAAAAGTCCTACCGCGTGATCGCTGAGGAATTCGGCTTGTGTAACCTGCAACTGCAGATGGGAAAGAGCCGCGCGGAGGCGCTGCAGGACTTGGGATTGCGCAGCGGCGTTGACGATCTTCGCTCCCTGGCCTCGATCCTCGTGCAAGCGGACAAGTTCGGCTCCAGCATCGCTCAAGCCCTGCGCGTACAAAGCGAGTCGATGCGTACCCGGCGACGCCAGATCGCCGAAGAAAAAGCAGCCAAGACGGCGGTGAAGCTGATATTCCCGCTGGTCTTGTTTATCTTCCCCGGCATCTTCGTGGTGCTCGTGGGCCCGGCTGCCATCTCGATGTACAAGGAAATGTTCCGCGTGATGAACGGCGGCTAGAAAACCGCTAGAAACGGCGAAACCGCTACAGTTTCACCGGAATTCCGCCAAGTTCCCCGCCGATAACCAGGGAAGAAGCCGCGCGTCGCACTCGGACGGTGCGGCCCTTACCGACGGCGGACGCGCCCTGACAGCTTCCCGGCAACCGGCCCACCGGCCGGCTCGTGTCAGGACCGACCCGGCCATGAACGGCTCATTGATCGCTTATCCGTTGAGGGGGGAAGCATGAAGCGTCGAGTGGTTCTCACGCTGGTCGCCTGTTCACTACTGGCTGCGACAACTTCGTTCGCTGGGTGGAACGATTTCTGGTATCGCGTCGAAGTCGATTTCCATCGCATGAATTGCTGGCCTGAACCGTTCCAGCATGCCGATCGCCAACTGGCGATCACGCCGTTGATCGCCATGACGGACGCCGGTTGGCGCCAGCAGAACACGTTAAGCGACCACTTCTTTGAGGTTGAAGACCAGTCACTGACCCAATCCGGCCAACTGAAAGTGCACTGGATCGCCACACAGGCACCATCTCACCGGCGTACGGTATTTGTCCTTCGTGGCGGCACTCCACAAGTCAGTGTGAAACGCGTGGAATCGGTCCAGAAGTTCATCGAGAAGATTGCTCCAGCGCTGCGGCCAGAAGTCCTGCTGACCGACGCCGTGCCGCCGGGTGGGTCCGGCGAGTACTACGAAGCCGTTGATCGCCAGCGCAAGACGTCGATTCCTGCGCCCCGACTGCCGGAGATGCAGGAACAGACATCCGGAAGTTGAGCGGGCGCTGCAGTGTCATGATAGGGACTCGACCGTTCGAGTCGGGAGCAGGGAGAAACAGCGTGCGTTTGCCCCGAACCGGCATGTTGCCCGGTGCAATACTGCTGATGACTGCCCTGGGTTGCGTGACCCAGCCCGCGGGCGATCAGTTCGTTGGGCCCGCTTTCTGGCCGAATCCCGCACCCGCCGCAGCCGTCGCGCAGAATGCCGCACTCGATCCGCAAGCAGCCGCTGCCCCCTTCGCCGTCACGCCGCCCGCGCTGACCGGTTCGTGGAACCAGCCTGTGACGGCTACGTCCGTTTCGCCTCCCGAAAGCAACGCTTATCTCGCTTCCTGGCAACGAACGCTGCAGTCCGTGAAGAAGTCGTTTGAGTTTCAACCCGAGACCGATCCCCCGGCCGATCCCTTGAGCCTGTCGACTGCACCGCAGCACATCGGACCCAACCTGCATTTTCGCGCCGCTCAGGTGTATGAAAGCCAGGGCAACACGGCGATGGCCGTCAGCTTCTACACGAAAGCTCTGGAAATCGACCCGCACGACTACAGCACGCTCGTCGCCCTCGGGCGGCTGCACGACCGGCAAGGCGAATTCCGCGAAGCGGAATCGCTCTATCAGCGTGCGATCGCGTCGCAACCGCGAAACGCCACCGCATTGAACGACCTGGGCATGTGTTACGCGCGCAACGGCCAACTCGATTTGGCGATCCGGCAACTCGAACAGGCTGTGGCGGTGCAGCCACTCGATCCGCTGTACCGAAACAACCTCGCCCTGCTGCTCGTGGACGCTCACCGAGCCGAGGAAGCCCTGAGCCATCTAGCGGCTGCGCACGGAACCGCCGCGGCCCATTACAACCTCGGCTTCATGCTGACTCAGCGGCAGCAGTACGAACCCGCCCGGCAGCACTTCCTGGCGGCGGTGCAAAGTGACCCCAACCTGGCACCGGCACACCAGATGCTGGCGCGACTGGAGTCCCTGGCCTCTCGCCGCTGAAGTGGCTCGCGCAGGCAGCCGCTCCTACCCCGCTGCAGTCACTTGCCGTTGATGTCCCGCATCCGATTGGCCAGCGCCTGCATGATGATCGGCGCGACTTGCGGACCGCAACTGTTGATCTCGCCGTATTGCGGCGTGCTGCGACCGTACGCATACGGAGGCAGATTGTCCCACTGTCGCCGCGGAATGACGTAACCGATCTCGTCATTGGCCAGTCCAAAAAGCATCCATTTCTCTCCGCCGGTCAATTCCACGACGGACGGCTCCACGGCCGCCGTCGGGAAGTCGGCTGCCGGATCCGCCGGAGAAGCCACCTGCCCCCGCACCAGTTCCGGGTAAAGTTCGCCCGGAATCCCCAGCAGATGCAGCGATCCCAGACGCAGGTAGCTGACTTCCGTCTCAATCCCCGTCGGTTGCGTCACGCTGTCAGCCGTCGCCACGGCTCCCAGTTGTTCGAAGTCGCCCGTCCACAGTCGCCCCTGCCGCCGCACCACGCCAAAGACCCGGGCCGCGCGATAGACCGGATTGTCCACCGGAATCACCACCGGCCGGGCACTGACGGCAATCGGATCCAACCGGATCTCGGCGGCCTGCGCCAGAGCCCGATCGGCCAATTCCGCGACTGCCAACCCGTAGCGCCTGGCAAACTCGAAATCGCCGGTGCCCAATACTCGACCGGCATCGTCTCGAATACGATCCTGCGGAGGGGCCATGAGCCCCCCCAACGCGCCCATGAAAAGCACGACCGGGCACTGCCAGCGCTCGGCAAGCGCAGCGATCGTTGTGGCGGGATAGTCCGCAGTCAACAAGGTATTACGCGCACCCAAGGCCTCGGGATGACAACTCCACTGCAGGACAATCCCGCACGCCTTTTTCGTGGCGGCGTTGGTGAAGCGGAGCAAACGCAGGACTCCATCCTTGACTACCGGGCGGCGGCCGTCGTCCAGCAGTGACTCGTCTTCCGCCGTGCCGAAATCAACAGTCGCCGCCACAAAACCCGCTTCGGCCGCGCGCACCACCTGTACGGTTTTGTCCACGACCGCAGCCAAATACTCCTCGTCGACGCCGCGGTGAAAGAACGTCTTTCCCCAAACACCAATGACATCGGGCCCTTCGTGGTTGTGCGTGCTGCACACCATAACATGGTCGAAGTCCGGCAATGCACTTCGAATGCGTTGCACGGCGGGGTACTGCAGGCCGATCAGATCAACCGAGACGAACGCGACCTTGCGCGTACCGTCACGCAGCAGAAAACAGCGTGCGAACAAGGGATCATGCACGCCGGTGGCCGCTCGTCCGGGAACATAGCCTGCCAGCCAGACCGGGCGTTCGGGAACGAGCGCAGGTGTGATATCCCACGCGCCGAACGCTACTTCCAGCGACGCGCAGACCGCCGCCTTCGGACCGAGAACGGTACAGGTCACCAGACACACACCACACATGATATTGGAAATCCATCGAGTCATGGCGGCCCTTCCGTGAATCGAGATGATGCGTCGAACTAGTACTGAGGCGAATGGGCTGGCTATCGGCCAGTGACGAGAGTGTCATTCAGTGCGCCGGTGAGCGTCCCGGTGCAGTAGCGATTGAAAACGTCGCCAAGTTGGCTGCGGGGCAACAACGCCCACGACGTCGGCGGTCTTGCCTCGCGCCCGTCCCCACCCGATCTGCGCATTGGCAGAGTCGCAACGAGGCACAGTAAGCGGAGGGTGTGAGATTCGAACTCACGGTGGGGTGAACCCCACGCAGGTTTTCAAGACCTGTGCCTTAGACCACTCGGCCAACCCTCCCCCGGGGCACGGCGCTGTTCTCCCTACCTGGTGGACTCCGGCGGTGGCCGCCGGTTCGCCCCAGACGACAAATCACTCGCCACGTGCCGGATCAAGTCTAGCAAAGGCCGCCAACCAGTTGAAGGCTGCCGCGTTTTCCGCGAAGATCAGCAGTGGCCGCCCGTTTTGATGCCATCCGCCGCTGGAGGCGTTTCACCCAGTCGCCGAGGATTCGAGCCCCATGATTGCACACGACCGGAACTACGAAGACGAATTCGATATCGACGAAGCCGTGGACGATATCATCGACTGGGTAGCTCACTATGCGGAGCAGCGCGGCATTTGCCCCGCCGTCACCTCCGAACTGCTGGCGATGGCGGCGGCCAAATCGCGCATTCTTACCCACTGCGAAATGGAGCATCAGGACGACGAGGAGGAAGACAACGGTCGCTAGACTGCAATTCGGACAACAGCCGGCGCGGGTGCCCGATCGGTGAACGAACGGAAGCCGTCACGAGTGACGCTTCACCACGTACGAGTCGATGATCTCGGATTGGCCTTTCGTGTCGCCCGGTGTTCCCGTCGTGTGGGCGCTCGTATGCACGCGGATGCGGCGCAACAGCCAAACGCGTACCAGCCGTCGACAAGGAGGGAAGAGGAGCAAGACACCGGTCAGGTCGGTCAGCACTCCCGGCGTCAACAGCAGCGCACCGGCGACCAGCAGCATCGCCGCGTCCCACAGGGCCTCTGCCGGCATTCGTCCGCCAGCCAACTCATTCTGGATAGTCCTCCAGGTGCGCACCCCTTGAACGCGCAACAGCCAAGCGCCGGCGATGCCCGTCACCACGATGAAGACCAGCGCCGTCCGCCAGCCCGAGAGGTCGGCCAGTACGAGCAGTAGGACCATCTCCACGAAGGGCAGCAGGACAAACAGCAAGACCAGCCGGCCAAACACGGCAATGCCCTCGGAATTCGGAATAGGGAACCGGAGGCTGACGTCCGCCCCGCGGGCGCGAACCGCCTCCATCATACGCAACGGGAGATGGAGAACCTAGGACCGCGCCGTCGGCGATCCCAGCAGCCGCTCAGTTCGCACTGCTGTTGTCGGCGCCTTCCATTTTCGCGGCCAACACCGACATCTTGCGCGCTTCGGCCGGCTTGCCGACCAGCTTGTACATGGATGCCAGATTGGCATAAGGAACTACCAAGGCGCGCCGCTCCAACTGGCCGGCCCGGTGTGTCTCCAACATGGCTTCCAACCCTTCGTTCGTGAGCCGCAAGGCTTCGTTCCGGGCACCGGCGCCCCAATAGGAGACTCCCATGCTCACGAGGCGTTCCCCGTGTTCTCCCAGCTGGCGGCAAGGGATTGTCGCCGCCGTACGCGTCAAGAACGGCAGGGCCCGTTCGTACCACCGGACCGCCTCACGGTGGTTCTCGTCCTGCACAGCGCAGGTGGAACCCAGGTAGAACTGCAACCGGCCGATCCAGGCCTCCTGACGTGGCGTGAGTTCCTCCTGGATCAGCACTTCGTCGCACAAAGCCGCAGACCGCTGCGCCAGAGCGCGAGCCCGATCACGGTCCTGGTTGCCGAGCGAGATCCGCGCCGCATCAAACAGCAGTTTGGCAAACTCCCGTTTCAAGCTCAGCTGATATTCTGCGTCAGTGGCGGCAGCCACCAGCCGTTCTCCCATGGCAATCGCTTCGTCCACGTGGGTGTCCAACGGGACTTCCTCGATATTCGCGTGGGCCGCCACCGTTTCCCGCACGACGAGAAACCGCAGCGATTCGTCTCCGCCATCCTCGCGAATCATGGCATCCGCGATCTCGCCGGCGCCTTGCAGCCACTTCCCCATGGCTGCGGGCTTGTCCCGCCATTCACCGGACGCGATATCCTGAGCGATTCCCAAATAGGCCTGGACCAGCAGCATGCGCGACTGCTGCCGCAGTGCGACGGTCTTCTCAGACGCCAGCGGCGTCGCCAGCTGCACCGCGGTCATGCGCTGCTTCAGCGACTGTGCGTAATTCTGTTGCGGCGGTGCGGCCAGGAGTGCTCCCAGTTGATAATAGGCGAGCGCCCCGACCAGCGGCGTCGATTTTTCCCGGAGCAGTTGCTGGAGTTCCTCGATCGCCTCGTTTCCTCGCCCCAGATTGCCGAGCGCCGCGGCCCGCTTCACACGGTATGTCGGTGCACTCGAATTCAACTTCAGCGCTCGGTCGATGGCGTTGAGCGCCTCGGAGTGTCGGCCGGCGGCAGCCAGGACCTCCGACAGGCACGCGTGCACCTCGGCATTGGTCGGATCGACCTTGGCCGCATATTCCAGGTCCAGCAACTGCTTCTCCCATTGATGCTCCCGGTCGCTTTCGGCCCGCCGCACGAACGACTCGGCGTTGATGACCTCCAAAACCAGATGCATCACGACCGTGGACTCTTCCCCTGGTTCCAGCGTCAACATCACGCCGCGTTCCGGATAGGCAATTCCCAGTCGCTCGCCCAACTCGTTGCGCAGCACCACGGGCGTGAACGACTGCAAACCAAGCTCGCCTTCGACCTGGGCGACGGGCAAGGCACTCGGCAATTGGACCACGATCGCCACCACCATGCCGCTTCGCAGTGTGATATCCACGCGTGGGAACGGCCCGATACGATACGATTGCAGAGCCTCGTTTCCCTCGTGTTCCTGATGCAACGGTTCCCCTAACCGGCCCTTGAGTTCGCTGGCCTGCGTCTGTCCCGGCGTGATGCTGTTGAAACTGGACGGCCGCACATCATCCAGGAGCGGCTGATAGGGACGAGACGCGGCTGGTGCACCAGCGGCAGTTTCGCGGTGGGGAGCCGATACCGGCACGGCATCCAGCCTGGGCGATGGGTCCCGCAGCGGAACCGCCGCGGGCAGCACCTGCAACTGCCCGAGAACAGCGGGGCCGCCGGCACCGATACCGATTGTCCCTGCGATCAGGACGGGCAGGGTCAGGCCCCACACCATCGACCGCGTCAAGCGCAGCGTACCCATCCCACGGTCCTCCTGATCACCCATCGGTACTCACCCCGGGGCGTGAGAACTGCCGGTCGCAACGTCAGGCGACCGCCCGCGTACCCGATGGCGGGAACGGAATCCGGCCAGATTACGAGAGAACAAAGGTGCGGTAGTTTAGTGAATACCGGCTGCGGGTCCAGATGAATCCGAACATAAAATAGTTGACAGATGTTCATGTGTACGTATAATCACATGAAGTTCGCCCATCACAACGGACTCAATTGGCAGCGACTAGCATAAGGTCAATACCATGGTTGGTTTACGTATCACGAACGCCGTTCGTATCGAAGCCGCGTGCGTGCGTACAGCCGGCTCTGTCCGCCATATTGGTGATATCTTGCCCGAGGTACTGGGCGTGTATTTGTCCAGACCCGACGTGCGCGGGCGTTGGAGTGGCGAATGCGGACCGGATGTCGGTGGACCGCTGTTGTCCGGAGGATCGGAGCTACGTTCGGTGCTGAGAGGCAAGGAGGTGGAACATGTTGGTGTTGTCCAGGAAGGCGTCTGAGGAGCTTGTAATAGGGGGGAGCATTCGGGTACGCGTGTTGCAGATCCGGGGCGGGACGATTCGTTTGGGGATCGAGGCTCCGGAAGAAGTCTCGATTCGCCGTGCGGAATTGGCGGATCGCAGGCTGCCGTCGGTGCCGCCCGTCACTACGGCGTTGGCAGCGGCGCAGTGACGCGACACGGGGTGGCGTTAGTGCCTTGTCGGAGGGACCGTGTGCTCCTGCAGACGACTCATCAAGTCGGCAGCGGCGGCCGTGGCACCCGTCGCCAGAAGTTGGCGCGCGGCTTTGATCGCCGTTACGTGTCGCACCTGAAAGGGAACGCTCTCGCCGGGTTGGAGTGGCGGGTCGACGCGCCATTGCTGGACGATGCGCTCGATCAGGCGTGGAATCCCCTGACCGGTTGTCGCGCTGACCAGCACATCGCAAGCAGGATGCGATTGACCCGCAACCAACAGATCTACTTTGTTCCCCACCAGTATCGTCGGGGGACCTGCAACGCACAATTCGCGGATCTTATGGTCTGTGCCCGCAGTGACATCCAACACCAGCAACACCAGGTCTGCAGCGTGGATCTCCTTCACCGCGCGGGCGATGCCGGCGGATTCCACGGGATCCTGCGCCGATCGGAGACCGGCCGTGTCGCGCAGCTCCGCAGGCCAGCCGTCGAAAGCGGTGTGCGCTGTCAGGACGTCGCGGGTCGTCCCCGGCTCGTCAATGACGATGCACCGCTGATAGCCCAGCAACTGGTTTGTCAGGCAACTCTTCCCGACATTCGGCGCACCGGCGACGACGATGCGCCAAGGTTGCGTTAGATGCATCCCCAGAGACGACAGCTGTTCCAGGCGGGTGAGCGCCAACTCCGCAGCCCTCCACTGCCCGTTGCGCAGCCACTCGATGGTCTTCTGGACCTGTTGGCTGAGCGCCCCCCGCGTTTGGTCCAGCAGAATGGCCGCCGTACATTCCGTGCGCGCATCCCACAGCGCGATTTTCGCTTCCGCTGTCAGCCGGTCGGGACTGGAGCGGGTCAGCCAGTTCTCCGGCGTCACTGCGCGAGCGCCACCGTCCACCAACGACTGCACGATGCTCGCCGGCGGCATGCGGCCGCCGTGGCAATGTACTTCCCACTCACATTCGGCGCGCCGGCAGACAACCACATCTTCGCTCGCGTCGGCGCTGACGCGCCAGCGGCCAAACAGCACCCGCCCGATGGGGACGGCGCTCAACCGCATTTTCCGTGTCGGGACGAAACACTGGGCCAAGAGTGCCGTCGCCGATGGCCCGTGGACGAACACGGTCGCGACTGCCCCGCGACCACTCGGCGTCAAGACAACCACTTCACACGCAACGTCGAGTTCGCCGGTCATAGTCCGGACCAGACAATCCCATTCAGGACGAGGTAAGGCTCGCAGCGCGCACCGGAGCCGATCAACTGCGCCAAGTAGCCCGCGTCGCCGCCCGTGACGAAGACCTCCGCATCGTGGCCGATTTCATCCGCAAACCGCGCGACGAAATGCCGGATGCCCCCGACCGTTCCCCAGAACGCGCCGCTCCGAATCGCGGCCTCGGTCGAACGCCCGATCACTGGCGGTACGGCGTCGGAGAACGCCACATCCACGAGCGGCAGCAGGTCTGTGCCGGCGGCCAGCGCCCGTACGGTCATGCGCATTCCCGGCAGGATGACTCCACCCAAGAATGTCCCATCGAAAGCCAAGGCATCCACCGTGACGGCTGTGCCCGCATCAATCACAATTGCGGCGCGCGGCGGTTGCCGCAACCGATTCGCAGCGACGGCCGCGACCAGTCGATCCATCCCCACGCGGCCCGGCTGTTGCACGTCAATCCGCAACGGAAGATCCGCGTGCGATAGCCGCTGATAGCGATCTGAGGGCCGGGCACGGGTCACCCATTCTGCCAGCAGGCGTTCGGCCGAACGCTGCACGCTGGCGACCCGCCACACGAGCGGTTCCGACGGCAGTTCCGCCTCCAGGCTCTCCGGCTGGAACGACACCGTATCCCGGAATTGCATGCGATCCCATTCGGGATGGCCGTCGCCGGCCAGCCGAGTGGTCCTTCCCAGCTGGATGCGCGTGTTGCCGATATCGACGGCCAGGATCGGGGGGGTCATTGTTCTTCACTTGGACGAAGTTGGCGAGCAATGGCCGAGATCAAGCGATTGAGCCCCGCGCCGGTGACGGCCGAGATCAGCAAGACCTCCTGCATGCACTGATCCTGGAGTCGGCGGCGCACTTCGTCCGCGCCCGGCAATTCCGCTTTGGAGACCGCCACCACTTCCGCGCGCTCTCCCAATTGCGGGTTGTACTGCACGAGTTCGTCACGGATGGCGCGATAGTTCTCACATGGGTCGCTGCCGTCAACTGGCACAGGCTCGACCAGATGCACCAGCAATCCCGCCCGTTCGACATGCCGCAGGAACTCGTGCCCCAACCCGGCGCCCTGATGAGCGCCCTCGATCAAACCCGGAATGTCGGCCATGACGAAGGAATGATCCAGGTCGATCTGCACTCGGCCCAGATTCGGGTGCTTGGTGGTGAATGGATAGTCGGCGATCTCGGGGCGCGCATGAGACAGACGGCTCAGCAGAGTACTCTTCCCCGCATTGGGTTTGCCGATCAAACCAACGTCGGCGATAACCTTGAGTTCCAGCAGCACCACGCGGCGTTCGCCGTCTTCACCCGCAGTGTATTGACGCGGAGCCCGATTCGTCGCTGACTTGAAGTGGGTGTTGCCGCGCCCGCCTTTGCCACCGCGAGCCGCCACGAGTTGGTCCCCGGATTGAGACAGGTCCTTGAGAACAAACCCTTGTTGCGCGTCCATTACAATCGTTCCGGGAGGGACCAAGATCAGAAGGTCTTCGGCACTTCGTCCGTGCCGGTTAGCACCCCCACCGTGCCGGCCGCTTTCGGCCTTCCAGAATTTCCGGTGCGACAGGGCGGAAAGGCTGTCCACTCCCTCGCGGGCTTCAATCAGAATACTGCCGCCGCGACCGCCGTCGCCACCGTCCGGCCCTCCCTTCGGCACATATCGTTCGCGGCGAAAGCTGACACATCCGTCCCCGCCCCGGCCGGCCTGCAACTCGATCTGGACGCGGTCGACGAACATGAAATCCCGCCAATAGAAAAGGGACAGCCATTCGAGCCGTCCCGCTGCTTTCGCTCATCCCGCCTCGTCAAGCTCGGTCGGCGTCCGTCACGCCATCACGGGTCGCACTAGTCCCCTCAGACGTTTCGAAACCTCGGCGCCGTACGTCCTCAATTCTGGCGGCACGTTACATCTTCTTCTCCCCCGGCCTTCCGGCAATTGTCACGTAAAGTCGGGGGACGTGGCCTGCAACGATCCGGGCCAAATGGGCCAATCAGTTCGACTCGACGGGCACGACGTTGATACGTCGCCCTTCGCGATCGAACGTGACTCGACCGTCCACGAGGGCAAAGAGCGTAAAGTCCTTGCCCTGGCCAACGTTAGCACCGGGGTAGAACTTGTTTCCCAGTTGCCGGACAAGAATGTTGCCAGCCCGAACCGCTTCGCCGCCAAACCGCTTCACACCACGACGTTGTCCGTTGGAATCGCGCCCGTTGCGGCTGGATCCCTGACCTTTCTTGTGTGCCATTGCCTATTTCCCACTGTCCGAGAATCGCTTCAGAATCCAAAGCCACGTTGACGCAGTCACTTGTTCCGCGGCGTTAACCCGTCGTCAAACGGGTCTAACCTGCTCGACGACACTCGGGACCACCACCGGCCCTCCGTCTTGGCGTCGAACCTATGACTTTAGCGATAAACCCAGACGTGATCAAGGCGTTGCTGAAGGCCGTACTTCTGCAAGATCTGTGCTTGCATCGCGGGATCAGCGTCGATGGGGACGCCGTACCGCAATTCGCGCTCGTGCTCCAGGATGGCATCGCCGGGGCGCCAGAAATTCAGCTGGAGGGTCTTTCTGAGAAATCGAGGCTTCGCGGCTTCCGTTGGCTGGTCTGTCGCCGCCGGTAGTTCTACCCGAAACGCATTCGTGAGACCCCCGACGTCAATGCAGAAGAAGTCCATCCGCGGATCGACGTCTTCCCACATGGCCAAGCCCCAGACTCCACGATCCTCCCGGTCGTCGCTCAACTCAATCGGCACCCGGCTGATCTCAACCGAGTTGTGCAGTTTCACCCCCATCTCTTCGCGTTCCTGGATTGCGCGTTGAGCGGACGGAATGATGCGATCGAGATATTCCTTGTCGAATTCAAAGCTGTGCAGCACGAAATGGGGCAGGAACCGGCGGGTCTTGAAGTTGTACTCTTCCGCCCGAAAGACGGTGTGCCCCCACTGGTCCGGCGCGCCTTCCGGTTGGAGACCGGACACGTAACTCAAGGCGTCCTTGTTCGGGTCATGCATCTGGTTCCTGACTCGGTAGACCAGGTACCAAACGCGCTTCCGCTGCATTTTTCCCGATGGCTGGGGCTCGTCAACTTCAATCATGCGCAGCGGCTTGAAGGCAAATTCCAGGCACCAGATGGATCGCCTGAAGGTCACCTGTTGTGCGCGTTCCCAAACCGTCTGGTTTTTCGGAGCGAAGTGGGGCGTCCATTCCAGGTTGGCCATGTCCTTGGTGATCTCAGTGATGGGCATCGGACCCAAGAAGGTCTCCGACGCCAGGGCATTCGCCGGGATCACCGTCAGTAGGCCGGGCGGCAGCGGCTGGGCGATTTCCTGCCCGCGAGCAGTCACCGCCAACAGCGCTATCGCCGTCGCGACGGCGCAAGGGAATCTGCGAAGCGACCCGCACATAGTGTGTGTTTCTCGTCGTGAATGGATCCAAGACGTCCCAGGCCGGCGCACGTGAAGCGAGGAATCCTAACTCGTCTGACGCTGTGCCACGGCCCAACAACACGGACACAGGTAGCCGGGACCGAACACCGTGAACCCTCGATTCTTTGGTCCCGAGACCCTCCTGAAATCTAGCCGTGACAAAGCACTAGTATAGTTACGGCTTTTCGCTGCGGTCAACAAATTGTAGGGATTGGGCAAGCCGTAAGGTCGAGGCCTCGTTACAGTCCCTGCGGACGGCAAATGCGGAGTATAGGGGTTGACCAGGGGCCTGCGGCCGCCAACTCGACCGGCCCGGGCGGGGACCGCCTAATCGTCCAGAATACCCGCGCCGAAACCGCCGTCGCGCTTGCTGGTCGCTACCGGCGCTCGGTCCCGGGCCTCGTCGTCGGCGCTCTTGTCGGCGATGAGATGCGGCGGACCAGGCCCCGGAGACGCAGGTTCGATCTGCGTCTTCTCCAGCGGGGTGTTTGCCGAAGCCGTCCCCGGCGCGCGGCCTTCCGGTTCCGGCAAATCCGCCGTACTGAAGTCCTCGTCGTAGTCCTCGTCGTAGCGTGACACGTAGCCCGGCTGTTTGGCCAGATCCAGTTCGCGGCGGTAGTCCGAAATGACGCGCTGCTGAATCATCTCTCGGCACTGTGAGTTGATGGGATGAGCAATGTCGGCATAGAGCTTGACGCGTCCTTCGGCATCGCGCGGGGCTCGATCCGGGTTCTGCTTGGCACCGCATTGATTGCAGTACGCGGCGCGGAGGTGGTTCTTCGAACCGCAACGAAGGCAATGCGCAGTCAGCTTTCGGCTCGGCATGGCGACGAACGGGCCGTTGGCGCCTTCGATGATCTTCAAGTCACGAATGACAAAACAATCATCGAACGTGATCGAACAGAATGCCTGCAATCGATCATCGGAATCCGCGGTCAGCTTGATTCGGACCTCGGTGATTTCCATGGCCTGACCTCCTTAGGCGCTGATTGCCGCAGACTCCCGTGATGCGGTTTCTGCCAAGAAGACTTGCCCCAAGCCAGCGGCGCGGACGAGTTCCGCGACTCGGCGCGCATGTCGTGCGTTGCGGCAAATGCCGAAATAGCTGGAGCCACTGCCGCTCATTTGGTGCCCCAGACAATCGAACCGCGAAAACGCCTGTCGCATCTCTTTGACCCAGGGACACAAGGATTGCGCCGCAAACTCCAGCCGATTGAACAGCAGCGCGCCCAGCGACCGACCGTTTCCACAGCGCAAAGCCTGCAACAAAGCGTCAGGGGTACTCCGTTCCGCGGCCGGCCGGCAGCGTTGATACACGGCTGCAGTCGCCAATCCTTCCCGTGGCCGGACGATGACGAAATGGAGACGGGGTATGCCTGGCACGGGCTGCACGTTCTCCCCGCGACCGCGGCAGATCGCCGTGTCAGATCCGGAGCGCCCTGCCTGGAGGAAGAAGGGGACATCGCTGCCCAATTCGCTCCCCAATTCCGCCAGGCGCGATTCTGGCCAGCCGAGGCGCCAGACGCGATTGAGACCGCGGATCGTGGCCGCCGCATCGCTAGAGGCTCCTCCCAAACCGGACTCCGTCGGAATACGTTTCACCAAGTGAATGGATGCGCCCTCCATCACTGCCGCGCTCCGCCGCAGAAGCTCCGCCGCCCTCCAGACGATGTTCTTCTCATGGTCGCACGGAAGGCTGCCCAGCGCCGCGTCGTGACCGTGAAGTGCGAGCACGGTTCTCTGCGATTCGATACCACCCGCCCAGCGCCACGTGAATCGAATCTCTCCTGTTCGATTCCGCGAGATGATAAGGGTGTCGTGAAGCGTGACAGCGGTCATGAGGGTCTCGATCTCATGAAACCCGTCACTGCGCTTCGCGAGCACCTCCAAGAAGAGGTTCAGTTTCGCCGGCGCCTGGATGAGTACAGACGAATCAGGACACGATACGTCCATGTTGCATACGAAAGGTAGGCACTTGCCCGACCGCTCTCCCCGCCGGGGAGCATGGGTCAAATCAAACGAACGACACAAGTGACCAAACTACCGCATCTTGCGCTGACCGAAATTGTACTGGTCCGGCCCATCCGGTCAACATGAATCTGCTAGCCGTCGGGAAACTGCCGGCAATACTCGTAGATCGCCATGGCAGTCGCTGTCGCCACATTGTGGCTGTAGGGCAGTCCGTAGACCGGGATCTCCACCACCCGGTGCAGCAAGCGCAGCACTTCCGGCGAAAGGCCGAGACGTTCATTGCCGATGATCAGAGCTGTTCGGCGATCAAAGCGAAACGTGTAAAGCGACTCCGATTCGGTCGTTTGTTCGAGCCCGACGAGCTGATACCCGTCGCGCCGCAACTGTTCTAGAACGGGTGGCAGGCTGCGGTGTGATTCGATCTGGACGTCGCCAGATTCAACGCGTGCGATGGTGCTGTCCAATCTGGGCCGGCCGCAGACAATCAGACGCGGGATGCCAGCACAACAGGCGGTCCGCACGATCCGCGAGAAGTTGACATTGCTGCGCAGCGGCGAACACACGAGCGCTAATTCGCGCGGAGCCGCCAGTGCCGCGGGCGTCTTGTGTCGCTGATGTGTGAACTCGGACATCGTCCAGAACCAGAACAACTCAGGGAGACCGCAAGCGGGTGGTGGACCCGGATCCAGCTCCCCGGGCTTTCAAAAAAAACTCCGCCAGCTCGATGACTTCTGCACGATTGTGCGTGCAGCGCACGTAGATCCCGCGCAGCAGCACGAGCGGGGTAGCCCCTTCATCCATCAGAAACAACACCCCGCGGCGGCGGGGTTCACAGCGGGTGACGGCGGACCAGGGAATCCGGCGTTGCCGGCCAGCTACCGACTGAATAATCCCTTTCGATCCGAGTTCAAACCGGACGGGAAACCAGAGACGCCAGGCCGAAAGTGCCAGCCCGGCAAAGACCAGCGACCCCATGGCCGAACTCTGGACCACGTAACCGGCGAACGTGGCGATTGCCACCAGCAGCACAAGGAGGATCCACGCGCGGGGACCGTCGTCGCGCAGCGGCCAGTTCACCACCTGAATCGGAGGCGGAACTGTAGTGGCTGAGCTGAAGGTTCGTTCCGTTGAGCCGCCCACCGTAACCTCGTTGTGACATGATCCTGTGGCCGCAACCCAACCTAGCACAAAGCGGACAGACTGTCCAAAACGCCGAGGAGAATGGCCATCGGCCGTCCCGATTCACTCGCCGGCCAGGAGAGGCAGCAACTGACGGATCATGAGTCGCAGGGCACGGCCCCGATGACTGATCATGGACTTGACGGACTCCCCCAATTCCGCAAACGTGCGATGGTACTCCATCACCTCGAACAACGGATCGTACCCGAAGCCCGATGTACCTGCCGGCTGTTCCCGTATCCGCCCCCGGCATTCGCCCGCACACTCCGCGCGCACGACTCCCTGCGGATCGGACAGGGTGACATGGCAAGCATAGTGCGCCGTCCGTTGCGGGAGTGTAATTCCGGACAGCCTCGCCAAGAGCAGATCGTTGTTGGCGGAATCCGTGGCCTGCTCACCGGCGAAGCGTGCGGATCGCGTACCCGGCGCTCCGTCCAGTGCGTCCACCATCAGCCCGCTGTCTTCCGCCAGCACCCAATGGCCGAGGTGTGGGGCCTGCCGCGTCGCTTTCAAACGCGCATTACCGGCGAAGGTCGTTTCTGTTTCGGGTATGGCCAACGGCGAGGAAAAATCGGCCAGCGTGCGGAGTTGGATGCCGGCCGCTGCCAGCAAGTTCTGCAGTTCCTGCAGTTTCTTGTGGTTGTGGGTCCCCAGCACCAGTAATCGCGTTGACGGCATGCGCGGTCCCTCCCTGCCGCGGGATCCCGGAGAATGCGAACAGAGGCGAGGAAGACCCGAAGCCTGAGGCTCCATTCCTTCCCCGCCTCTGCGCGTGGTTGTCGTGTGGGATGACTAGCGAAGTGAAGTCAGGCTGCGCGCGAGCGACCCACCCGTCTTGGCCCGCGGGACCCGCATCGGCATTGGCTGAACGTCCAGGGCTATTCCCTCGACGACTTTAGGCTGAAGGCCGAGCATCGACGGCTGGTTGGGAATTGGTTCCCGCGAGGCGCCGAAGGTCTCCATGATCTTCAGGATTGCCGGGTTGATTTCGATAGTGCCATCCTGCAGCGAGGTGCCCTCGGATTCGAAACTCCCGACCGCCACGATGCTCTCGTGCCGATCGTGGAATTCGTAGGCTTCGATCTTCCGCTGCCGCAGCGCCATGGTCAGGCGATGGGCCTTGTCCGCCGCCACCGCCAGTTTGTCACTGACTTTCTGCGAGCGTTGCAGTTCGGCCACGTCCCTCTGGTTGATGGTCTCGTTGCCACGAAACGTGGCGACCTTCACCGTGTATTGCCCCGCGTTTTCCATCAGGCTGTACTCGACCCCCTCGTTCAAATCGACCACGAAGTCATCGATGCCTTCCGGTACGAAATAGCTAGTGGGCAGGCACGGATTACGCGTGGCAAAAGCGTTTCCCATGGGTCCCCTGCTGCGTTTCTCCTCGTCACCGTTGATACGGCGATACCATTCGCGCAGCGCCACGAACTTCTGCGTTGACGCTTTGCGCTTGGTCAAGTCAAGACAATCCGGTCGGGCATGCTTCACGCGGTCCAACGCCTTGTCAAGATTCGGATCATCGATGGATGAGAAGTCCCCAACCAGTACGGCAACCGCCTTGAAACGCGAGGCATTGGCGTACTTCATTCGCTGCCGCTCACCGTAGCGATTGAGCGTCAGCCCTTCCACGGGCTCCGTGAAATCGTAGTCCTGGCTGTGAACGTACGCCGTCAGGTTGTGCTTCTGGCGTAATTCCAGTACCAGGTCGCGCGCCTGCCGTTCGGCGCCTTCGCCCGAAAAACTGGCGGCGAGGATCAACCACGGACCGTGGTCGTCTCGCAGTTGATACGAGTCTTTGGGATCCGCTGCGACCTTCTTGAAGGGAATGAAGGGGGTCCAGGGTGATTCAGCACTCGCCGGCCAAGTGCAGAACAGCGATGCCAGAACGACCATCCAGCCGACCCATCCGTTTCCGATCCTCATCGGCGGCTCCTTTGCAGACGCGTGGTTGGGCTCCTTTCCGCTGGTCTGGCTGCCGATTGGCAGGTCATGACCCGAACCACGACTTGTGGTTGCGGTCACTCCAACGGAGATACCCCGACCGAAAGCGGCGGGAAAGTAGCAAAAAGGACGCGACCATGCCAGACGAGTTTTCGGCGCCCCAAGTGCGAGACTGATAATCTGGCGAACTCCGGCCGAAGAGCTGGAATGGCAGCCGGACTGCGGTAGGACCATGGACAGTCCCAATGGCACGCCACTCTTGAATCGTGCTGTCGTTTGAGTGGGTCGCGAGTGCGAGCAGGCGGGAGGGGCGAATGCCCTATTCAGGAGGCCGGAAGACGAAGAAGTGCGCGGCAGGGCTGCCGGTTATAATGGGGACATGACCAAGAGCAGAGCCAATCGACGCGAGTTCCTCCAAGGACGCGCGGCCCTGGCCGCCGCGGAAGACTTGCTGCCGGAAGAATCGCCGGCGCGCGGAGGGCCGGTCACGCCGCCGGAAACTGGCGGACCGACATACCTCGTGCAGGTTGGCCGTCCCGCGATGGCGTGTCAATTCGAGATCCTCCTCAACGCGGGCCAATACCCCGGTTCAACAGAAGCCGCGTTGGCAGCTTTGGATCTGGTGGATCGCCTGGAGGATCAGTTGACGGTGTACCGCCCGCACAGCGAGGTCAGCCAACTGAGTTTCCTGGCGGAGTCCGGTCCCGTCCGCGTGGAGGCACGACTGTTCGCACTCCTGCAACAGGCCGTGGAACTGAGTGCCCAGACGCAAGGTGCGTTCGACATCACGGCGGGACCGCTCAGCAAACTGTGGGGATTCCATCGCCGGGCCGGACGCGTTCCCCAGGCGGATGAGATACAGGCCACACTGCAGAGCGTTGGCAGCCGGCACCTGCACTTGGATTCGTCAGACCAAACGGTTCGGTTCCTACGTCCGCACATGGAGATCAATCTGGGTGCCATCGGGAAGGGGTATGCCTTGGACCGCTGCGCGGAACTCCTGGCGCAGGCACGCGTGGCGGACTACCTGATCCACGGGGGACAAAGCAGCATTCTGGCCTGCGGTTCGCGTTTGTCGGCCGGCGCGAGTCGAACCGGCTGGCACGTCTCCATTCGTCATCCTCTCAAGAAGGACCGGGACCTCGCCGAAGTATGGCTGCTCGATCGAGCGCTCGGAACGTCGGGATCCGGGCAACAGTTCTTCCACTTCGGCGGTCGCCGGTACGGTCACGTCATCGATCCGCGCAACGGCCTATCCGTGGAAGGCATCCTGTCGGCAACCGTGCTGGCCCCCACGGCCGCACTTGCCGACGCTCTGTCCACGGCTTTCTTTGTGTTGGGTGTGGAGCGGTCGCTGGAGTATTGTCAGGACCACCCCGAGTTGGGCGTGGTCTTCGTCTGTCCGGGTCCCCGCTCCGGCGAGATTCGCGTCGTGTCCCACGGGTTGGCGGAAGACGAGTTCCGGCAGATTGCGGACTAGCGCGGAGTACTTAATCCCACCACCACGCATCCGGCGGAAGAGCTTGCGGTTCGGCGCCGTTCCGTTCCGTCCGCAAATGGCCGTAGTCGTCGGCAGTGATTCGCGAGGCGCTGCACCAGGCGGCAGTCTGGACCGTCACCCCTCCGCTGACTCCGACCACCAACTGGCGCTGGTTCATCAGGCGGTAGTTCACCACGGAGTCCACCTCGAGCGGCGCGGTACCGAAATCGACTTGATACTTGCCATCGTCAGCAAAAAAGGGCAAGTGCCAATCGATTCGCTCCGCGAGTTGCTCGCTGCGAATGAGACCTGCGATCATGGCCAGGTCGAAAACGCTGCGCAGCTCCGCATAGATCGGGTACTTCACAGCCAGGTCGGCGAAGTGTTGTGTGAAGTCGTGCGCGAATTTCTGGTTGATCTCGTCCGACTTGCCCGTATGGACCCGCTGTCCGCGTTCGGTGAGCAGCTCGTTTTCACTTTGCACACGGACTCCGGGGCCCAGCAACTCAAACGCGTCGCGGTCGTTAGTGGTGCGGAGCGGATCGTAGTTCAGCGTGAACCACCATCGCAGCACGTCCAGTGGCGGAAGGGAACCGTCCGGATTGCTCTGGACGCTGTCGAGATAGCTCGACACACCAAGTGTTCCCTCCTGCAGTCCCATGCCAATCAGCTTCATGTGGTAGTCGGCCTCGACGATGATCCGCGCCACGCGCGAGCGCGGGTCGATGCCGTGGATCCGGATGTCCTGCCGGCCCAGTCGCGAGCGCAGTTCCGCCATCCAGCGGTTGCGCTCACTCGGCTTCAACGGCCGCGCTGCTGACGATTTCAGGAAGTCCTGCACGGACGCAAGATTCGCTGCGCGCGGCACGATGGAGCAGCCGAATTGTCCCCGGTCCGCAGAAAAGGCATTGCGCAGCAACACCACCAGGTCGTCCAATTGCAGTACGGGACGGCCGTCGTCGGGGGCAACCAGGCGGCCATCCGCTCCGGTGATCCAATCCCCGGCTGGACCCGCCAGCACGAGATCACCCGATTCGGGGAAGAGCAGCACGAAGCGAACGTGACGCAAGCCCGCTAGGACACGCATTGACGCATCCGGTGGCTTGCCCAGCGCCCACAAGCGTTGGGCCTCACGTTCCAGCCGTGGGAGCGACACTTTGCGGAGCCCCGAGGGCCGGCGCGCGTCGCGGTTCTCTCCCAGTCGCCGGGCCGTAGAACGGACCTCGGCCAGACTCGTGCTGTCGCTGAGATCGATCTCTTTCATCAATCCGGAGGGATCCACCAGCACGCCGGTCGGGAAGGGTTCGATCGCCCCAGGTCCACCCACGGCATCCCACGAATCGGGAGACACGGTGGACGTAATCAGTTCGATCAGCGTATCGAAGTCAGCCATGGCGCCGCCGCCACGAGGATTCCCCAGAGGTGCCGCGCCGATGTTGGCGTATGCCTGAGACCGCAGCGTGTCGCTGCCGATCGCAGCCACGGTGTCCAGCGCGGCCCGTCTCGCTCCACCCCGCAACTGCGCGGCAGCCGTTCGCTGGTACCAGGCATCGCGCGACCGGGAATCCGGCAAACGGGCAATGGACTCGAGCGCGGGACCGAACTCCCCGGCGGCCAATTGTTCCGAGATCTGCGATTCGCGGAACGACGGATCGTCGGCTTGGGCTTGGACGGCGTTCAGCGAACTGCAAGCCGCGATGCAGATGATCGCGGCGATCCGATCCAACCACGCGCGGCCACGGCAGACCATGGACCTTGAGCGCGAACTTCCCATTTTGTCCCTCCTCAGGCCGTATCAGCCAGAGAGACCTTGCCCCCGGCAAACCTCCTTAAGATTGACACCACGGATCGACCGCCGTCAAGTCGAGTGCGTGAGAATCGCCGCCCGCGTGTGCGGCACCGAGTCTGCCGGAGTTGTATGGGAAGTTTAGCAGCGAGGACAAGAAAAGCGAAAGCCCCGTGTTAACGGGGCTCTTCGTTTGCCACTGACCGGTTCCTCAAGTTGGCTGCCGTCTGGCAGATCAACTCACAGAACCATCCGCGGCCGGCACTTGGCCGTTTTCAATTTCACTTCTGCGAGCAGCCGTCCTTCTGGCCACAGCCGTCCTTCTGGGCGCAGCCGTCTTTGCCTTCGCCGCCGTCCTTCTGGACGCAGCCGCCTTTACCACCGCAGGCATGGCCGCGGAGGCCACCGAACAACGGCTTGCGGCAACGCGGAGCAGCACAACCCTTCTGGGCGCAGCCATCTTTCTGATCGCAGCCGTCCTTCTGGGCGCAGCCGTCTTTCTCATCACCACAGCCGTCCTTTTGGGCGCAGCCGTCCTTCTGGCCGCAACCGTCCTTCTGGGCGCAGCCGTCTTTCTGAGCGCAGCCGTCCTTACCACCGCAATCGCTCCCCTTCAGGCTGCAAGCCATACGGGCCTTGAGTCCAGCGAACAGAGGCTTGCGGCAAGGAGCAGCACAACCCTTCTGGGCGCAGCCGTCTTTCTGACCGCAGCCATCCTTCTGGGCGCAGCCGTCCTTCTCACCACAGCCGTCCTTTTGGGCGCAGCCGTCCTTCTGGCCGCAACCATCCTTCTGGGCTCCGTCACCCATCGCTACTGCGTTGGACGCCATGGCCAGACACAGCAATGCGACGCCCAATACAACCGGAACAAACGTACGACACTTCATTGGGAGGGCTCCTAAATCCGGAAAAACCGCTCAACGTGGAACGCTACCATCACCAGACCGGTGGCCCGTGCTCCTCTCCGGCTGCAACACGTTGTGTCGCGTGGAAAGCGGGCCAGCGATCTGCATGCTGGCGTCTTGAACACGTAATCGTCAGGAAACCGAGCCAGCTTCATCTCGCGTCGAGGACACGTGTCGAATTCCTTACGTCGTCGGTCGGGTAATGTCGGATCTGCACGAGGAACGGGTGATACGGAATTCGGAACCGCAACGCAGTGATGACCCAGGCGCGCTAAACGTTGCAGCCGACTCAGCTTGAAGAGCAAATGCGTTGCAGTTCCACCGTCGGAGGCCGCACGAATCGAGAGGTCGTCGCGGCGACACGCGGTGCCGGTCGTGCGGTTTGTAGCGGTCTTGCCAGCCGCATTGCCTCGGAAATCCCAGCGGCCCCACGACCAAGCGACTTCTTGACCGCATTTCCGGCCAACCCCTATGATTCAGCGGTGTGTGCGACGCCGTGTCGTCCCGGGAAACAACCGGCGGCCCGCATGCGACTGTCGCCTGACGAGCGCGAGATGACGATCGAATTGGAGTACGGCCAGACTGACGTGTTGCGTCTGGAACTGTCGGCGGACGCACTGCTGCTGGACGGCAGCCTTCCCCGCGGCACGCCACTGGCCGACCCGGCAGCGGCGGCCCGCGCCGCATTATCCAGCCCGATCGAGTTCCCGCCGCTGTCCAGCGCCGTCGTACCGGGTGACCGGATCGCCGTGGCGGTTGATCGGGGAGTCGCCCAAGTTGCCCCCGTGGTCGCGGCGGTGGTGGAGGCCGTTCTGGAGGGCGGCGCAATACCAAAAGACGTCAGTCTGTTGCTGCCCCCCGGATCATCACCGCGATCCCAGGCCCTGGCGACGTCCGCGCTGCCACCTGCCATACGGGACTCCGTGCGCGTCGCCGTTCATGATCCCAATAACCAGCGGGCGCACTGCTACTTGGCGGCAGCCAAGGATGGGAAACCAATCTACTTCAATCGGACGATCTTCGATGCGGATCTCGTCGTGCCGGTAGGGACGCTGCGGTTGGACGATGCGTTCGGCTACGGGGGCGTGCATTCAGGTCTCTTTCCGGTATTCTCCGACCGGTCCACCCGGTCCCGATTCTGCCTGCCATCCGGCGGCGATTGGGCTGCGCGCCGTCAACGGTACCGGCAGGAGACGGAGGAGGCTGCCTGGCTGCTGGGAGTGCAATTCACGGTTCAGGTGAACCCGGGCCCGAACGGCAGCGCGCTGCAGGTGTTGGCAGGCGAAGCCCGGGCCGTGGCACGCCAGGGGCGCCCCTTGTGCGAGGCGGCTTGGAAATTCTCCGCACCGCGCCGTGCCAGCCTGGTGATCGCCGCGATCACGGGCGGACCTGGCCAGCAAACCTGGGAGAATTTCGGCCGCGCGCTCTACGCGGCGTCGCGAGCGGTCACGGACGGCGGCACCATTGTCCTGTGTACCGCCCTGCACGGGACGATCGGCCCGGCACTCAAATGCCTCGCCTCGCTGGACACGACCCGTGACAACTGGCAACAGTCACTGCGGCGCGAACGATCGGACGACGCGCGTTCCGCCTGGCTGTTGGCCGAGACACTGCAGCATGTCCAGGTGTTCCTGTTGAGCCAACTGCCAGGCGACGAGGTGGAAGATCTGGGCGTTGGCCATATTGAACACGCCGGCGCGATCCAGCACCTGACCCGCCACTGCAATTCGTGCATCGTCATGGGCGGCGCGCAGTACGCGATACCCAGCGTCGCCAACGAATGAGTGAACAACCGCTGTTTCTCGGAGCAGGATTTTTCCATGTCCGCATCGCGCCAACAGCAATTGCAGCGAGAACTCGAAGCCCTGACACGCTCGGTCGCTGTGGGGAGCCTGGCCCGCACTCAGATCGAAATCACTGGCCGGGATCGCTCCACCTTCCTCAACGGGTTCTGCACGAATGACATCAAGCGACTGGTTCCCGGTGGAGGATGTGAAGCGTTCATGACCAACGTGCAGGGCAAAACGATCGGCTATATCTACGTATTCTGCGGCACGGAATCGCTGGTCATCGACAGCGCGGCGGGACAAGCGCAGGCGATCATCGAACACCTGGACCATTACCGCGTGCGCGAGCAAGTGGTACTGCATGATCGCAGCAATGCCTGGCACGAACTGCTGGTGTCTGGTCCGCAGTCAGCCGCCTGCCTGCAGCAGGTGTGCGGAGCCGAAGTCCCGGTAGAACTCTTCTGCCACGCGACCGTACCGTTCCGCGACCAGTCGGTCCACGTGCGGCGCGTACCGTTCCTCCATCCGGAGTGCCTCTTCGTGTCGGGCGACGGACCGGTCCTGGCCGATCTGCAAGACCAGCTGGTAACTGCCGGCGCGGTCGCCTGCGGAATTGAGGCATTGGACATCCGCCGAGTGGAATCGGGGTCGCCGCTGTTCGGTGTCGACATCTCCCGCACGAATCTGCCGCAGGAGATCGATCGCAACGCGACGGCCATCAGCTTCCGCAAAGGCTGTTACCTGGGCCAGGAAACGGTGGCTCGATTGGACGCCCTCGGACACGTGAACTGGCGTTTGCGAGGCATCAAGTTCCCAGGGCCGGTACCACCCGTCGCGGGCACCGAACTGCAGACCGCGGAGAAGTCCTGCGCGCGCATTACTTCCGTTGTTGAGTCAGTGCAGTTGCGGACACCCCTGGCGCTGGCGTACGTTCGGGCCGGCCTGGATCTTCCCGGGAGCACTTGGCCTACGCAATTCGGCACGGTCGAAGTTGTGGCGCTGCCGCACCAGCGCGACAGCTGAATTGGGGCCGTCACCCGGACCACTCAGTGCTGCTCCGTATTGCGCTGCCGATAGCGGGCACTGACCCGCTTCAGCAACGCGCGATCCTCGGCCGACAGCGCCTCGATGCCGTGCTCGTGCAACTGCGCCAAAATGTCATCGACGCGGCATTCCTCATCGGCTTCGATCTGGTGTTGGCGCTGCAGACGCGACACGCGGCGGCGTTCCAGCCAGCGGGTCACCGGACCGGATTGATCAGCCGGTTCGGTCTTTGCGCGTTCCAGACTCGTGTAACCCTGCGAGAAGTCATAGCCAAACAGCTCGTTCTCGGTTTCCGGTTCCTGGGATCGATCCTCCTCGTGTTTCGCACTGAAATACAACAGGATCGCCAGCAACACCAGCGAGAACCACAAAGGCAGACTGGGGTTCGAATTGTCCTTGCGCAGGATCCAAGCAAGGATCAGCAGTCCGACGGCGGCGATCTTGGCCAGATTGGCGACGATGAAGGCGGCGTGCCGCGGCGCCACATCGGGACGCAGCGCCGACAGGCCGGCCCGCAACGCTCGACCTCCGTCGAAGGGGAACGCCGGCAGGAGGTTTGCCAGCAGCAACACCCAATTGACCCAGAAACTGAGCCGCAGCACGCGGAGCAACCAACGGCCTTCGATCAGTTCACTGGGAGCCAACGGGTGCAGCAGTCCGAACATGCCGTTCGGATCGGTGATCAGCAACGGAACACTGCATACCAGGCATACCGCCAGGTTCACGGCAGGACCCGCCAGGTGAACAAGGCATTCCGACGACGGCGAATGAGGAGTCCGCATGGACGACAAACCGCCCAGCGGACCGATCACGATTTCGTCACCCTCGCCTCCCAATCGCAGCGCAGCGATATAGTGCCCCAACTCGTGCAGAATCAGGCTCAGGAGCAGGATCGCCAGGCTGCCGAGCGCAATCCAGACGAACTCGGCCGACGCATCGTCGCAGATGAGACGACTGAAATAGAGAGTCGAAGCGGCAAAAAGGAGGAAGAACATGTGCAAACGCACATGCAAGCCACCCCAACGCCCCAAGCTGACACTCCAACTTGCGTGGCTCTGCATGCATCTCACGCAGCTGTCGGCCGCAGCTGCCCTCTCTGCCGGATTGGATCATCCTCGCCCGCTTGATATCTTATCAGCCGCGCGCAGGTCGATCAATCGAACGGGAACGAGGAGCACCTCGAGGAAAGATGTCCCGAACTCTGCTGATAACACCCAGATTCCGCGTCGAAGAAATCGACGTCCCCTGTTCTGACGGAACCACGGTCCGCAAGCCGATTGTCCGTCATCCGGGCGCCGTGGCCGTGATTCCGGTCCTGGACGAGAACCACGTGGGCCTGATCCGCAACCGCCGGCCCACGATTGGTGCCACCTTGGTCGAGATACCCGCCGGTACGCGCGATCCGCAGGAAACGCCTGACCAAACGGCACATCGGGAACTTCTGGAAGAGACCGGTTACCGCGCCGGCCAATTGACGCTGCTGTGCCGGTTCTTCACTTCGCCGGGGGTGCTGGACGAGGAAATGCACGTCTTCGTGGCGCGGCAGCTCACGGCGAGCGTGCCCAACCCGGATGCGGGAGAGGAGATCGAGAACCTGCGCGTAACCTGGCCGGACGCGCTCCGCATGGTGTTTGACGGGACCATTCGCGACGCAAAGACCATCGCGGCTCTGCTCTATTACGCGCACGAACGGCTCCGCCATCCGGGTTAGGGGGCGGCCGCTGGCTGCTACGGACCGGTGCGTCTCTCCGGTTCCTCGCCGGAAGGTCGCATCGCCAGCGTGAAGTGAAAAGTGCTTCCCGACCCCGGAACCGATTCCGCCCAGATCCGTCCCCCGTGCCGCTCGACGATGCGTTTGCCGATCGCCAGTCCGAGTCCCGACCCGGGAATCTCGTCGTCGGAGTGGAGCCGTTGCAGAACCTGAAAGACGCGGTCCAGGTTCTCCGCGGCAATCCCTCGGCCGTTGTCGGTCACCAGGAACTCCCAACAATCCGCATGGTCACGAACGGCGACGTGGATGCGCGGCGCCTCGGCACGGCGATAGGCGATGCCGTTCCCGATCAGATTCTGAAACAGCATCATTAGCTGCGTCGCGTCACCGACAACGGTGGGCAATACGTCCAGCGATACCCGGGCCCCGCTCTCTGTGATCGCTGCCTGCAGATTGCGAATGGCCTCGGCCACGACCGTATTGACGTCCGTCGACTGAAAACGCTCCGTGCGGCTGCTCACGCGCGAATAGGCCAGCAAGTCGTCGAGCAACCGCTTCATACGGCGTGCGCCGTCCACGGCATTCTGCAGCAATTCGGCTTCGGTGTCGCTCAGTTTGTCGGCCGCCTGACGCTGCAACAACTGGCAGTAATTGGTGACGGTGCGCAGTGGTGACTGCAGATCGTGCGACACGCTGTAGGCGAATTGCTCCAGCTCGCGGTTGCTCCGCTCGAGTTCGCTGGAGGAACGGTTGCGTTCCGCCATTTCACGCTCCAGCCGGGCGTTGGTCTCCGCCAACTCGGCGGTCCGCCGCAGCACGCACTGTTCGAGATCTGCGTGTGCCGCGCGGAGAGCTTCTTCCGCCAGTTTTCGGTCCGTGACATCGATCACCGCCACTTGAAATGCGGGGCCGTCCGCCCAGTCCACCACGGTCACGAACTTCTCGAGCCACAACGTGGTGCCGTCCTGACACACACCCTGGGCTTCGTAACGCAGGGGAAACGCGATGCTGGACGCCGGTTCCTGCTCGCTCGCCAGCAGTTGTTCCGGGTCTCCCGCCGTAATCAGCGGCAGAATCGAAGGCAGACTGAGGATCTCCGCGACGCGATACCCGTGCAACCGTGCATAGGCCTCATTAACGAACAGCGGCTGAAGCTGGCGGTGGACCAGAATTCCCTGAATGGATCCTTCAATCAACCCGCGAAAACGCTGTTCAAGTTCCAACCGCTGCGCCTGCATCGCTGCCGCGTGCAACCGCGACGTTTCGATGGCCGCAGCGAGGTGGCGGGCTACGCTGCCCAGCACCGCCAGATCGCGGGAGGAGAACTCACCTGCGCTCGGAGGTGCATTGAGCTGTATCAACCCCAGGACCTCTCCCGCACGAATCAGCGGTACGCACATCACGGATCGCGCCGGCACCGCCGCCTTTGTATCGTCGGCCGAAGCAATGATGGTTGTATCAGCACGACCGGCCAGGAATGCAGATTTGCTGGAGGCGACTCGCCGCAACAGGGAGCGGTTCAGTTCCAGCGGCCCACTGTTGCCCGCACGCCGGCGCACGGCCACGGGAACAAAGTCGCTGTCGCCCGGACCCTGCAGCAAAATGGCACCGTCATGCGCTTGCGGAAATGTCTGAAAGAGATTGTCCAGGATTTTCGACAAAACGCGTTCGCGATCGACCGCGGTCGTCAATTCCTCCAGGATGGCCAAGATCACGGGCAAGTTCGCCGCGTCGGGCGGCGCCTGGTTCCAGGAACTGTCGCCGCTAATATCCAGCGTGGATAAGACCTCGGCGCTGCCACCGCCATGATCCGATAGAAACACGTCGCTGGACGGATCCTCCTCGTAGATGAACTCGAAAGTCGCAATGGATATCCGGTCACCCGAGTACAACCGCTGCCTGCCCGCTGACCCAGCCACCAACGGGCGACCATTGACGAGAACGCCGTTACGGCTCTCGAGGTCCTCAATGTAGGCAATGCCGTCGGCCGATTCGATGCGGGCATGCTCGCGACTGACGGCATAGTGTTCGAGCACCACGTCACAGAACCTGGGATGACGTCCCAGGACGAGCGACCCCGATGTCAATTCCCTAACTCGCCCAGGCTTCAACCCGGAAACGCTTCGAATGAAGGCCATGACCGCTCGGATACTCCGCGGAGTCACCAACACTGCTGGGCCGGCAGTGACCCACCGTCCTTTGCGGCCCCCTTGCCACGGTAATCTATCGGAATCCGCCCGGCAGGACAATGAAGACTCCCTGGCGATCTGGGGGCAGTCACATGCATCGCCGCGGGTTCTGGTAAAGGATGGCGGTCAACAACTCGGGCGAACCCGACTCCCCTTTCGAACGGTCGTGGTGCCAATCCGGACTGTCCGGCACCCATTCCTCCCCCAACGGCCACGGGTCAAAGGGACTATACCCCAAGAGAGTGGCCAATTTACTGGAGTTCATCGATACATCCCCAGCGCGAGGTGGTATCGGCCCCCATTGGTGCCGTAGACAGCCACGCAAATGGACCGGCTCGTAACCGCCAACTCGGTTCACGATCTGCGCGATCTGAAACAAGCTCAACTTGCGGGGACCACCAGCGTGGAAGACACCCGCCAGATGGTGAGTCAATACGATCTCCACGAGTTGGTTGAGACAATCGGTGTACGTGGGAGTCCGAATCTCATCAAAGAACAAGGTCGCCGGCTTGGACTGCCGGAACCGGGACTGAATCCAGTCGATCGCACCCGCGTGGCCGTTGAAACTCACTCCCATCGGCAGGGAGATCCGCAGGATGCACGTGTCTGGCTTCCGCCGGAGAATCGTCTCCTCCGCTGCCGCCATCGTGCGACCGTACACGGTCACGGGGTCGGTCACGTCGCTTTCGACGTAGTCACCTCGGGTGGCACCGGAATAGACCAGGTCGATGGATAGATGTACCAACCGGACATCCGACCGGTCGATCACGTCCAGAAGCGTCGCCACGCTGTCCACGTTCACGCGCCAAGCCATCGCCGGATCCAGCTCGCACGACTTCAGCTTGCAGGAGCCCTCGGCATTCAGCACGGCGGCGAAAGCGTGCTTGTCAAACAAACGCTGGAGCCGCTCACGATCGGTGCCATCGCAGGCCAGGATGTCTTTGCCCGCCAGGCGCCAGTTATCCGACCGCCGGATGCCGATAACCTGCCCCGGGAACTTGCGGCGAAAGTAGCGAAATGCGTTATAGCCAGCGACGCCCGCGATGCCGGTCACCAGGAGCGGCAGGAACGAACGCGGCGGAGACAAAACAGAACGAATCATGGAACCCGGATCACCGTTCGCAACGAGGGCACGACCGGTGACAATTACCGCACGCGGGCTGAGCGGTCAAGGCCGGAGAGATCCAGGAAACTCGCACCGTCAACGGGATCCCGTGGGGGGAGATGCGGGGGCCGACGACTTCTTGAGCGCCTCATAGTCCTTCCAGAACGACACGTATTCCGAGTAGTGCCGGACCGAAGTCTCATCGAAGACCGCTTGCAGTATCTCCTCCTTCTGAGCCAGAAAGGCGTCCAGATCGCGAGGATCCTGCGGCTTGAAGAGGGGCGCTGCCTTGTCGTAAACGACCGTGGCGCCGAATTGCTTCTCGCTGTGAAACTGCGACAACCCGACGACACGGTCGGCGACGTACAACGCTTCGTTGATTTCGTGTGTGACGATGATGATGGTGTAGGGCGGTTGCTCGTGCCGGCGGCGCGCGGCCAGGTTCTCCGCAGACAGTTGGAGCAGCATCAGCTGCATCTCCTCGCGCGTCGCCTCATCGAGCGCCCCGAAAGGTTCATCCAGCAGCAGCAGCTTGGGTTGCATGATCAACGCCTGTGCCAGGGCGACCCGCTGCCGCATTCCGCCGGACAGCTCTTCGGGATACGAACGGCGCGATCCGCTCAGCCCCAGCCGTTCCAGCAGGTTGGCCGCCTCGGCCCGGTGCTGCCGCCGCAGGGCGGCCCACTTCCAGAACTGCAGCCAGCGAAACGTGAAGGAAGTCTGATCCAACATCAGGCCGAAGGCAACGTTCTCTTCGGCAGTCAGAAACGGAAAGAGCGAGTAACGCTGATACACAATGCCGCGGTCGCGGTTGGGACGATCGCAGGGAATGCCCTCCATCAAGACCGTTCCAGCACACGGCGGGTGCGTACCCAGAATTGCACGCAGCAACGTCGACTTGCCGCAACCGCTCGGTCCCACCAGGGCCATTGTCTGCCCGCGCGGAACCCGCAAGTTCACGTTGTACAGAACGCGTTTGGAGCCGAACCAATGGCAGACGTTGTTGCATTCCAGGACGATGTCGTCCTGCAGATTGGCCGGCACCAGGGAGGTCTCCGCCACACGCGACTCCTGCAACTGGTCAATTCAATCCCCGAACCACGGGCAGAGCCACCGCCGAAACCAGATCAACAGGTAATCGACGATCAGCCCGATGAGGCCCAGAATAATCACGTACACAAAGACGACCGTCATGTCCGTGCGCTGATAGAACAGGCGCAGCCGATAGCCGATCCCCTCCCCCGCTACCATCCATTCCGCGGCCACGAGCAGCAGGAGGGCCGGACCGATCTGCAACCGGGCCGCATCGATGATCCGCGGCAGAATCTGCTTGTAGATCACTTCCCAGATGACCTCGAACTGGCTGGCCCCCAGCGTGTAGGCCTTGAAGATCAACTCCTCCGCGATATCCTTGCGCACGCTTTGCGATATCGACTGGGCCAGCGTCGGCAGCAGGCTGAAGACAATGATCGCGATGTACATCTTGAAGTTGATCTGCACGAGCACGAAGAAGATCGGCAAGACGGCCGTGGCGGGCACCTTGGACAGCAGGGCAAACGGGGGCAGAAAAAACGCGTCCACATAGTCCACGCACCCCATCAGCAATCCCAGCACCAGCGACACGGCGACGGCGATCAGCAGGGCGCTGACCAATCGCTTGGCCGTGTTCCAGAAGTCATGCACGATCCACACTTCTTTGCGCTGGAACGAGCCTTGCGGCGTGCAGGCGCGCACCAGGCCCTGCCGGTACAACTGGCTCCAGGCTGGCACCGTCAGATCTTCCGCATCCGGCGCGCCGGCCAATTGCCGCCAGCGCGTTTCCTGCGTCTCCAATTCCTTCAGCTCGCGCTCGAGTCGCATCAGCATCTTCTCGCGCACGCCCTCCTCGCGCGTGGTGGCACGCTGGATTTCGTTCTGCAGACGGACTCGGTCTTCCGCCAGATCGGCAATCTTCTGTTGCGCCACGTCGCGCTGCTCGGCGCGCACGGCCTCCTGCCGCGAACGAGACAACAGCGTGTAGGCCGCCAGCAAGAAGATGATCGCCGCCAGCCCCAGTCCGATTCGCCACGCGCGCGAAATCGGTTGGCGAATGATCATTAGCGTTTCTCTTTCCAGGCCTGGATAAAGGACGGGTCGAACCGGAGCTTGGCGGCGGCGTCCGTTCCGATCGCATACTGCGGATTGCTCACGAGCCCCTGGTCGACGCAGAATCGCTGGACCGTCTGCATGGTCGCCTTGAAAGCTTCGCCCTCCAGGAGCGCGATGGCCTCATCCGCCGTCTTGTAGAACTGGGTCTGCTGGACCACCTTCTTCATTTCTTCTAGACCCAGCTTCGAGAACTTCTCGCCCAGTGCCACCAGTGTCTTGTCACCCGTGTCGGGCTTGGCCAACTCCTCATTCATCCGATAGAAGGTGTCCATCACCGCCGACACGAACTTGTCGCTACCGGCGCGGTCCAGGACGTCGCGCCCGACGACCACCATGTCCACGATTTCGCCCGGAATACGGCTGGAGTCGAACAGGACCTTCGCATCGGGTCGGTCTTTGAGCGTCTGCAACACGAATGGGTTCCAGACCATGATCGCCTGGTGAGTGTCCTGCTTCTGAGCCATCGCGACCGCGGCCGCTCCCGGATCCTGATTGGTGAACTGGAAATCGGCGGCCTTCAGACCCTTCTTCTCCTCCTTCTCGATCTCTTCGAGGCAGCGGACGAAGCAATACTCCGACACGGTCCCCTTCAGCCCGAAGACTTTGTGGGGCTTAAGTTCCTCCACCGTGTTGATTCCCACCACGATACACGCGTCGGCGCCGTTGCTGGTGCTCGTGGGCAGCACCGCCACGCCATCGCGGTTCTGGCTGACAATCAACGCGTCCATGTTGGTCATACAGACGGCGTCACAGTTCTTGGAAGTGAACATATTGAGGCAACTGTCGTAGCTGGCCTCGGCCAGCACGACGTCGACGCCCCACTTGTTCTCGATTTCGCCGAGCTTGCCCTCGGCGCCATCGAGCAGCCCCATTTCGTGCGCCACACCGAACACGGACCAACTCGGATACTCGCTCCACGCCAGGCTGAAAACCGGTGGAGTCTGGCCACTGGCCGAGCCGTCCACGACACGCGGAGCCGTTCCGCCGCTGGGCGACTCCTTACTGCATCCCGCCATCACCGCCAACAACAGCGTTGGCACGATCCACACGGTTCGTTTCATGGTCTTGATTCCCTTGACTTGAAAGGTATTCGCTGTAATCCGGCCAGAATCAGAGCCGCAGAACATCATGGAACTTCGCCAATTGGTTGGAACGGCAGCACTTCGCTGGATCTCGACTCCACACTGCACAGAACGACGTGCAACTGCCACTTGCCGCCGATGCGCACATGGCCGCGCTCAAGACTCAGGGATCTTCGGCTGGGATTCCGGCGTGCTCGGTTCGCTTTCGCGCGTGGACAGGCCGATCAGCGCATCAAACTCGTCGTTGCTCTCCGTTGATTGCGCGTATTCCAGAAAGTCCTCTTCGGCGCGCTTCGTATCCAGTCCGGCCAGTTCCCGGCTGACGCGGGCATTGGCCGCCGCCTTCTGCCGGAGTTCGCGGAGCTGCCGCAGTTCTTCCGACGTCCGGTCCTGGCTCAGTCCGGTCATGATGTCGGCGATCTGTTTCTCCTCCTGAGCGGACAGCACGGACGCGACCGTATCGTGTTTCTCTTCGCCCAGTTTGTCGAGTTCACGCATCAGGGACTGGATGTTGACCTTGTGGCCTTCGACGTTCTTGACCAGCTGAGTGAGGTCACCCTCGATTTCTTCCGCGCGTGCCTGCTTTTCGGCCAGGGTCGAGCTGAAGTCCTTGAAGGCCGCCTGGCATTTCTGGTATTCCGGATCGCGCCGGGTGGCTTCGGCATCGCCGTGGTACTTGTCGGCTATTTTCTTCGCCTTGGCCGCCGCGCCGGCACGCAGCTTTTCGAGTTTGGCGATGTCGTCGGTCAGCGTCTTGAGTTTCTCCTTCTTGGCCTCTTCCTGGGCAATCATGGCGCTGATCGCGTCCTTGTACTGATTGATTCGACCTTTCTTCTCCTGGATGATGCGATCATAGGTCGCTGACATGACGCCGGGATTGAGCCGCAAAGATTCGCTCGCCTTATCAATCCGAAACGTCAACAGATAGAAAATCGCGCGAAAGTACCTGCCGATCGCTTGGAACATGCCTTCCTCCTACTCAGTGGTTTGTTGTGCGGAATTCGGTTGATCGCGTCCCTCAACGCCTAGAGTAGCCATGCGCTCTTCGGCGCGCCGAGCGATGCGCATGCTTTCGTCCAATTCGTCACGCAAGCGAGCCAGTTCGGTCTCGCTATGCTTCACCTGAAATAAATGCAATTGCTCCACGGAGCGGGCCAGTTGCTGGACGGATGTGCTGACCTCCTCGACGATCGCATCCCGGTCGGCCAGCAGCGATTTCCGGGCTCGCCCCGACAGCTGCTCAGCCTGCCGCCACAGTTCGTACGACTGTTCGAGTTGCCGGACGCAGGCCTGGAACAACTGTTCCACATTTGCCAGGATGTGCCGCGTGCTGCCCGTGATTTTCCCCTTTCGCGCCTGGTCCTGAAAGACCTGATACAGCCGCCGTAATTCCTGCAGGTAACGTTCGGTCCGCTCATCGTTATCCGTTCGCAACCGCTCATCCAGAGCATCTAAAGCAGCCTCTCGGTCCCGCTGCTGCTTTTCCGACGCGTAATGGAACGCCTTCTGGGTGATCGTTTCCACCTGGAAAATCAGCCGCGAGGCCAGCATCCCCAGGCCTCCCAGCACGCCCCCCAGTCCCAGCAGGTTGAGCAGGTCGCTACCGCCGATGCCCCACGAGAGCATCCAGGCGCTCAGCCCGCCCGCCAGCGGCAGGACAGTCCACGGTGAAACGAACAACTCCAATAGGACCTTCTTCTTAACGTCATCCATCGCCGCCGCGACCCCGTGCTCTGTCGGCGGCCCAGAACGGGCCAATGCGAATCTGCCGTAACCGACGAGCGTATGTTAGGGGCTGACTCGGCGAAAAACAATCGGATACGGCGCGCTAGTATGGCAACTGCCCCAGGACAAATGACACGGAAGTCTCGCCACTGGGTTCCGTACCCACGGCACGAATGCGATTGACGTCCACGCCCTGACCGATCAGGTATTGTTCGGCGGCCTTCGCGCGCCTCTGCGCGAGGAGCTTGTTCTGCTCGGGATCCCCGACTTTCGCGGCATTGCCACGGATGATGACATAGTACCGCGTCGTCTTCAGCTTCTGCGCCAGGTCATCCAGAACTGCGCGGCTGAGTTCCGTCAACTGGTCGGTGCCACGGGCGAAGACCAGTGCCGGCACACGGGCGGTACCCACGGTCGTCAACTTCTCCCACTGCGCGTCCGTCAACGACGGCAAACGCACCTGCCGGACTGATTCGGCCTCGGCGCCGGGGTGAAAATCCCGCAACTCCTCCAGCACCTGGCTGAAGTACAGGAAACTTGGCTGCCCATCGGTCGGATCGCGCGCGATGCCTCCGGTGCTCAACAGGACTTCGGTGATGTCGGCAATGATGTCTTCCAGATGCGGCAGACCGTGTTCCGGCAGCAGGCCCACGTGTGCCAGGTTCTCTTGCGTGTTCTTCCACCAGATCCCGTCCACCAGTTTGCTGGCCTGTTCCTCCTTCAGCGGCGCACCCGCCCGCCGCGCGTCGTCCAGCACCAGCTTGATCAGCTCACTGCGCTCGCGATAGGCGTAGACGGCACGCAGGTAAGACTCCACAAAGTCGCGCAGCACCCGCGGGCTCTTGGTAACGAAGTCGTCGCTGGCCACGATCACGTCCACGATGGCCGCGGGAAAACGGGAGCTGTCCACCACCGCGTGCATCGCGGGATTCTGCAACACCTGCGAGACACTCGGCTCCCAAAGGACATACGCCGCCGGATCCGCCGGTTTCGACTCCGTGTACTTCCGCACCACCTCCTCGACACCCGCCACTTCCACAAAAGGTTTTTCCGCCAGGCGATCCAGATTGAACCGAGACATTACGACGCGGGCCAAGGTCTCGCTGGGCGAATTCGGCGTCAGCACAAAGCGCATGTCCGGCCGGTTGAGCGCATCGACGTTCGGCACCGTTTCCTTGTAGGCCACGATGGCGTCCGCCCCCGTCGTCTCGTCGATCACGGCGACAATCGTGGCGGGAAGATCACCTGTCTCGGCGCAGACCTTGATCAGCGCGTCGACCGTGAAAGCCGCCAGATCGGCTTCACCCGATTTGAGCGCCTTGATCCGCGCAAGGTAGTCAGCTCCATCATCGTGCAGATTCAAGCGAATCTGCTTTTCGCTGAGCTGCTGCCGAAACGTCTCGGACCGCAATACGGCATAGCCGCTGAAGGAATCCAGCCGGAAGTCCACCGTCTCCACGTAGCGTGACTTGCTGCCGCCGCGCTGCCGTTCCTCCTCGCGTTCCCGTTCCTGCCGTGCGGCTTCTTCCGCTTGCTGCCGTTTCAATGCCGTCTGCCGCGCGGGGACGAACACCGCGCGCCAGACCAGGACGCCGATGCCCAGCACCAGCAGCCAGACGCAACAGACAGCCAGGAGCTTCCCCTTGGACACGCGATTCCTCCTCCTACCGATAGCGCCGCGGTTTCTGATTCAGCAACAGGTAGGCCACCAACAACACCACGGCCACGCCGACAATGCAGCTCCCGCTGCAACACATCGAGAAGAGACTGGCGAAGAACCCTTTTTCCTGCACCGTGCCCGGCGGGCCGAGCACCCAGGGCGGGGCCGGCATCTCGGATGCCTTGCGCAGCGCGACGGGATCATTGCTCAATCGCGTCAAGGCTTCCACGGCCGCTTTGGCCGTTTCGTTGGGCAGACCTGCCAGCAACTCGAAATCGGATTCCTGCGCTCCGGGGTCATCCACGGAGCTTTCGCCCAGCACCACCGCCGCAATCGCCTGCTGCAGCGAGGCCGGGTCATCTGCGCGGCGGTACGTATGTACGCGCGTGGCTAGGCTGTGGTCCTGACGCATGTCCACGCCAATTACATCCACCACCAGACCGCGGGTGAGGATGTCCGGCAGGTAACCGTCCACCAGTTCCTGATCGTTGGCCTCACCGTCTGTGACGATCAACAGCTTGTAGGTGCCGTACCGGTCCGTTGCCCGCAACTGCAGCAGCGCGTCGGCGGCCGTCTTCATGTACTCCCCCAACGGTGTTCCGCCATGCGCGAAGACCCGCTGCAGCGCCAGACGCACCTGGTTTGGATCCGACGACCCGAGCGGCACTAGCCAGTGATCAGCGCCGCCCCCATTCAGAGCCACGATGCCCAGCTTGGCGTCCGCAGGCAGCTTTTCCAGCACGGTAAGGAGCGCCTGCCGGGCAGCGTCGATCTTGGCCACTTGGCGATCGCTGCGCAATTGCTCCTGCATGGACCCGGAATCGTCCAGCAGCACAACCACGTTCTGGCCGGCGTGGGCCGGCACGGTTGCCAGAAACAGGCACAGGGCGGCGAAACGGCGACCCAACATGTGACGCATCTCCCTGGGAGGCAAATGCCAGTCCGGAAACAACGCGCTACCGGCCGAGACGAAATACGGAGAACACTGCGTCTCTGCCGGCAATGACGGATTCAGAGTATTTGTGGCCGGGCAATCATCCCCGATCAGCGCAGCAGGAAATCACGTTTCCTCAGAAGTCGAAATCGGACTCCTTGAGCGCCTCAGGATTGACTTTCACGATACGGAACTCGACGCGCATGTTCTGCTTCGCCTCCTCGAGCGACTGCGGCTTGGAAATCACCGGTTCGCTGATGCCCGCGCCGAGCGGCTTGAGTTGCGAGAGGTTCACGTTGATGTTGCGCTCTTTGGCGTAGTCCACGATCGCCTGCTTGACGGCTTCCGCGCGGGCCAGGGAGAGATTCAGCGCGGCCTGCATGGTCTGCAGCGGGCTGTCCTTGCCCCCTTCGAATGCGCCCGCCTCGATCAGCTTCACCAACTCGGCCGTGCGATTCAAATCCAGTTCCACGCTGCCGGTCGTCGATTTCAGATAGTACCGATAGGCCTTCGGCTGCCCCACGCGCTGAATGATCCCCTTCTGCATGCCCGACTCGAGCAATCGCACCAGCGTCAGAGTGGGATCGGAATGCCCGCGAATCACGACTGCCGCTCCGCCAAAGGTACTGGCGGACTGCAGCGCCCGGTTGAACTCGGATCCATACCGGTCCACGGAAAAGTCGGTTTGGTTGGGTTCAAATGAAATCGTGAAGCTCACGATCGTGTTCGGATCGAGGTTGTCGCCGAGGAACACCTCGGTGCTTTCGGGCCCCTCCCCGGTGATCGTCTTGGGAACTACGTAAGGGACGCCGGCCAGCGTCGCCAGCTTCTTGTAGTCGAATCCGGACGGATCGAAGCCGCTGCGAGCGCGCGCGTACCCCCAGCTCGTGGCCAGATCCAGCGCGGACTTCATCTTCGGATTGAACCCGCTCAAGTTGCCCGTCTGCTCGAAGAAGGCGATTTGTCCCGGCAGGCCGACAAAGCGACAGTCCAGCAGCAGACCGTGGGCATCCACTTCCAGCGTCGGCAACACATCGGCTCCAAAAATCTTCTGCCCCATCTGCAGCAGGCTGCGATACTCGGCAGTCATGTTCTTGGTCTTTTCGAAGTCGTCGCGCAGGCGGAGCACATCTTCGGTGGCTTTCAAGTACCCGGCCACGAATTTCTCCACGGTCTCGCGGTTCGCCTTGAACCAGTCCGATCGCACGGCGTAGACGTCGGCGATCGACCGCGACATGTTCAAGGTGGAAACGAGAACGTGGGCTCCCTGCACGGTTCCTTCGGCGCCCGTACCCGAGGATTCCAGGCCGCCGGTCAGACCGATCATGTCCGGCGTGATCACGCAGCAGGCGTCCACCGTTGCATCCTTCCGAAACAGTTCCGCCGGACCTTGCGGGCCGGTCAGGTCGCGAACGAAGACGACCTCGATGTCATTCTTCGTGAGCCGCGCTTCGGCCAGGGCGTCATAGAGCAAACCCACGTGCGGGCCGCCCTGCTGGCAGGCGATCCGCACTTTCTTGCCGTCGCGCTTGAGGTCATTCAACGTCTTGAGCGACTCGCGCGAGACAATGTGATCTCCGGCACTCCACGACAGCTGCAGCACGACGACGGGTTTGCTGCGCGGATCGGCGCCGATCACTTCACTCGCTTGCCCCAGCATGTGCATCGTGCCGCGCAGAAACGGCGTGCGTCCGGAAACGTAGTTCTTCACTTGCGTGACGAAGTCGTCGCCTTTGATCAGCTTGAGTTTCAGGCCCTGCTTGCCGTACAACGACTGCGGTGTTGTCTCCAGGCCGCCGTTAGCCAGGAACGTGGCCACGTCCCCACCCCACGTCAGGAAAGGAACCTCCCAGACTTTCTGCGGCGTAACGTCCTTGACCTCGAGCGGTCCCACCAGTTTCGCAAACGGCTCTTGAGCCGCCGCCGGTGACACTCCCATGCAACACAGTACGGCAATCCAACTGAGTCTTCTGGCGTTCATCGTGAGCCCCTTTCTGGGAGAGGTTTTCGCTGGTGGTACACGCGTATTGCGGGCAATCCCCGCAGTGCGAATGGATGAGCCAGGCGCGGCCTCGGCATTACGTGACGCGCCAAGGGCCCGCCTCATCGGTCACGAAACTCCTTGCAGTTCCAGCTTCTTCAATTCGGTTTCCCAATTCCGCCGATCCTCGGCGGTGATATCCGGATTGGGCAGCAGCGAGCGGCGGGTGCAGTTCAGCAGTGCCTGCAGGGTCTGGTAGCGCCGGGCCAGACCGATTTCTGCCGGTATCAGGTCGTGAATGACCTTCAGGAGGTCCGCTCGCGAACGCGGCGTCAGGGCCTTGATCTGCGAACGCAACGAAGCAAAGGCGGCCGCGGAATATTCGTGTGCCAGGGTCTCCTTGTCGAGCAGATTGACAAGTTCCTCCTGGGCGGCGGGCTCTGCGTCCGCCCCCTCCAGGCGCGCGGATTTCAACACCCAGCGAATGAACTCCCGACGATCTTCACCTTCCGGGTCCAGGACGGGAATGATCAGGTCCCCGACGCGGCCTGGCCGACGAATGTCAGGCGAGAGCAGATGGATGCGCGCGGTCATCAGCAGCCACATCACGCGCCCGCGCAGACGCGGGTCGCTCATCATCGCCTGGATCTTGCCTGTCAATCGCCGCTCGGTCTCGTGGGCCGAGGACTCCACGCGTCCGAATTGCGTGTCCGCCTCGTCGACGAAGATCACGACCTTCTCGAGCGCCTCGAGCACGCGCCGCAGACGTTCGAAGATCACATCGGTCTGGCCGAACCACTGGCTGCGGATATTCTTCAGCACGAGGACCGGCAGATCCAGCTCCGCGGCCACGGCCTCGAAGATGAACGTCTTGCCGCCGCCAATGGGTCCCGCCACAGCCGCGCCGGTCAATGCCTGGTCCCCTTTGGCCTGGAATCGCGGGATCAGCTCCTTGCGCAAGAAGTCCTTCAGCCGCGAAAAACCGACTACATCCTGCAGGGTGTGTTTCGGCTTCGTGAATTCCACCACGTCTTCACCGAGCTGCGCCTGGATGAACTCCTCGACTTTGGCGACGACGTGTTCGGGCGTGACTTTCTCGCGCGCGTACGCCGCGCCGACGAGCAGCTGCCGCATGGCGTGATTGGACAGACCGGCGCAGAAGTCGGCCAGTTCGGTTGAGGTGGCCCACAGTTCCGGCTTGGGATCATGCGCCGCCAGGAAGTGGTCGATGAAATGCCGCCGGTCCGCGACTCCCGGAACGGGCACGTCAACGGCCAGGACTTGCGGCATGCGGGCGATACGGGGATGGATGAGACTACGGGATTCCGCGACGAGGCAGACCGAATCCCGTCCGGTGACGAACGCCGGGTCGCCGAACCAGTCCTGCACGATGCTGATCCGCCGCGATTGGCGGTCGTTCAACTGCGACAGGTCGCCACTACCGGAAGGCAACAGCATGTCCGCCGCCTCCACGATGATCAGCAGGTGTTGTTTCAACGCGGCTCGGGAACAGATTGTCAGTTGCCGCAGAAACTCCAGGGCCATCGTGGGATTGCCGATGGCATCGCGCAGGTGTTCCTCGAACTCGCGCTGCAGCAATTCCAATTGCGACTGCTTGCGTTGAACGTCCCGCAAGGCCAGGGAACCAGGGTCCAGCCCCGTCTTCCAGGCCACCCAGGCATCGCGGAGCCGTTGCCGATCCTCCTCCGCGATGCGCAGGGGCCCGTTGAGTTCATACACGATCTGGATCAACCCGTCGGTGCGTGCTTTGGTGCACAGAAACGGGATGAGGGGTACGTACTCCTTGCCGTCCCAGAACAGGTCGTGGATGTTTCCGCAGAGTACCACGCTGCGGGACTGGCCGGAGTTGACAATGCGCGCGAACTGCGAAAAGAACTCGTAGCTGTGCGTCATCACGGCCACCGAAAGGAAGAGTTGGCTACCGACCGCGGAAGCGCGGAATACCCGCCGGAGGATCAAACACTTGTCGGACCGCGAGGAAACCGCGGCGTCCGCCCTGACAAACCAAGACCCGAAGATAACGTATCGTTGGCCCGCCGAAAATCAGGCATGGACGGGGCTTGGCGATGGACGCAATGGCGGACCGGCAGCTCAGGGACAGTGCTCACGGGATACGCGTTTCGGAGTCGGTGGGGAATCGGCGCGTTTTTCGGCGTTGACGCTTTGCCGTCCGGACCAGTCATTGCCCGAAAGCATGGGCCGATCCCCATCTCATCAATGACTCGCGAACGCTCACGGCCGGGGATTTGGCCTTTGCGAAGGCGCTCGGCCGCGAGAGACTTCTTGCCGATGCAGCGTCGCCCAGGCTATACTAATTGCCAGTGCGGGCGTAACTCAGCTGGCAGAGTGACAGCTTCCCAAGCTGTATGTCGGGGGTTCGATTCCCCTCGCCCGCTCTGGAAGTAAGACAAGCCGAATCAAGAGTTTGTGATACCTGCCGGTGGTCGGCAGTGCGGCCCAAAACCCAACGCCAAAACGGTAACTACCGTTTTGCGCAATTTCTTAAGGGGTCGCACAGATGCCGCGTCTCACCAATTCTCTCCCCAAATACCGCAGACACAAAGCCACCGGGCAGGCGGTTGTGACCATCGATGGCCGGGATTTCTACTTGGGCCACATCGGTCCAAGGCCAGCCGAGACGAGTACGATCGACGGACCAGCGAAAGGATGGCAAACAGCCGACGCATCGTTTCGAGTTTCGGTATGACGCGAAGGCCGCGGAAAAAGACGCGGCTTATGATGGCTATTCCGCCCTGGTGACCACTGCGGCACTCAGCAAGAGCGCTGACCTGCTCTTCACCAGGTACAAACAGCAAAGTTACTCGGAACTGGCCAACCGTGAATTCAAGACACCCCTGGCTGTGCACGCGATCTTTCTCAATTCGCCGGAGCGCGTGGAGTCGCTGGTCTTCCTGATGATGGCGACCTTAACGCTTTACTTTCTGCTTCAGCGGATCTACCGCCAGAGCGTCCCCGCCTCGGTGCCCACGGCGGAAAAAAGAACCACGACGGAAACGGTTCTGCGAGCCTTCCGGACCTATACGCTCATCCTCCATCGAACCCGTCTCGGCCGAGAGGTTCACATCACGCGTCTCACCACCCGTCAGCGCCAAATTCTGCAGCAGCTCGGTTTCGACACTCCCGCTCAAATTCTCAGCCGCCGATTGCCCCGCTCACGGTAGTCACCCAAGAATCAACCCGGCCGCCCCCGTTTGCAGCGCATACCAACTAGCGGAAAATGGGCACTAGCGTCGCTTCATCCCCGAGAAAGCGCGCGATGTCCGGCCCCCAGCATTGATCCGCCAGCCGGCGCATTGCGTCCGGCGAGTAGCCCCACCAGACATCCTCGCGACCGCTGTTTCGCTGAATCCAGGACTCAAGGAGCGATCTCTTGAACTCCAGTGGGAGTGCCGCTCGCCTTAGCGGAGGGGAATCGAAACGGTGTCTCTCCTCCGCCTTATTGAAGCGATTTCAATTCCACATTGCGGAAGTGGATTTCCGTGCCTTCGGATTGCAGCAGGATCCTGCCCTCGGAACACTCGGCCTCGGTACCGACGTTCACGTCGAATCCGTTCACGGCCACTCTCACTGTGTCGCCGGCGCACGTGATCACGCAGTCATTCCACTGGCCGAGCGGCCTTTCGATCTCGTCCTGCTCATTCACTTTGATGCGCCAGTAGTGAGCCGGTTGCCTTGCGTCGCGCCGCGCCTCATCGACTTTCAGGCGAAACCCGTCGGCAGACCAGAAGTCTCCCGCGCGTGTGGAGGCAAGTTGCGCCTCAATGCCCTTGGGGTAGATCTTGTCTTCACCCACGACGTGTACCATGACACCGCTGTTCGGCCCGCGCATCTGTTTGATGTTGTCTCCCCATCGCCATTGCAGGCGCAAGACGTAGTTCTCGAATTCCTGGTTCGTGATCAGGTAACCTGTCGGTTTGCCCGAGCACACGATCTCGCCCGATTGGACCCTCCAGGTATCACTTGAGCCAGCCGCGGACGAAGGCGGGACAGGGAATTGCCTCCAACCCGACAGGTCTTTCCCGTTGAAAAGCCGAGTCCATCCGGTCTGGTCCTCCGCCGCGCAGGATATGTCGCCTCCGTTCGACAAGGACACACTCACGAGCACTGCGACCGCAAGTTTCGTGCGGAACATATTCACCTCTGTGCTGCGATGCCTGGGTTTAGCCGAAGTCGCCGGACTTCCGGGTTTCCCGCCAGAATGCCGAAGTCTGGCGAACTCGGCTGCCAAATCCGCCACGGCACCAGTGGCACTAATCGTCAGAACGTTGTTTTTTCGCGCAAAGTCCAGCGACCAACGGGAGCGGGTTATGCGCCCGGTGCGGTAGCACCGATTTGGCTGGCGGTCCTACCGCCCTGTGAACTCCCCCACACAGCCGTAAACGCGGGAACCTGTCATTCCTCCTCCCACTCGAGCATTTCACAGACGCGGCATCTCACGGGGAAACTACGGCTGGCTTCAGCGACTTGACCAGCGCCTCGAACTCAGGGATTCGCTCCCAGACAACATGGAACGACTTCACGCGCGGCTGCCAGAATCCCCGGGTCTCCCAGTCTTTCAGAAACGCGTCGGTGTAGGGAACGTCAGGCTCCAGTTTGCGAATCTCCGACATGCGGCAGTCTTCCCGATCGCGGAACAACTCCTTCACCTGGTCGAAGGCAGTCACGGCCCGTTGCCAGGCTTGTTCCGCGCCGCGCGCATCAACGTTCGCGATCAGGTGTGCACGATACAGACTGCGGATGCCCTCGAAGCGCGCGGCCAGGTAATCCAGTTCCCAGATGTGCTTCTGATACAATTCGTGGTTCTTCATGCTTGGAGCTACCGAGCGCGCCGCCAGCATGGCATCGGCGGCCAGACGGGCTTTGGGTTCGAACAGTTTCAGTCGGTCTTCAAGCCATCGCTTTCGTTCCGCACCCTGGAGCGTCAAGTTCTTCAACTTGTGTTCGGCGCTGCCGTCGAAGCCGGGAAACGTGAACGCGGTCGAGTAGTCCGCCGTTTCAAACGTCGCGCCGAGATCCGCAGCGTCACAGTAAAGTGAGAGGCTTTCGGACATCGGCCCGGCAGCCTCGTCGCCGAATCGCCTGCGCGCGTAGTCACGATAGAACTCTTGAAGGTCCACCTGGCGGTTCCAACCGATCCGGGACGCCAGATCTGCGAGAATCTCGGTGTGTCCGGCCTGGATGTGAAAGAACAGGACGCCCTGCGCACCGCGGTCGTAGGCGGAACGGTAGAGTTCCAGGACAGTCCGGGGATGGTTTCGTGTGGTGGCTGGCGGCCACCAGCCTTCCATGTTCGTGTGTGTCAGTTGGATATAGGGGCGATCGCCGAACGTGGCTGGTAGTCCTGCACGATGACTGCGCCACAGGTCCCACTCCACCACTCCCACGTCGCGCGGCAAGTTCTCATCAAACGCTTTCCAGTTTGCCGCCAGGTTCGCCGTGAGCAGCGGGATGGTCCGTTCTTCCTGCTTCTCGTGCCGGTACTTCCAGCACCAGGATTCAATGTAGATCTTTGCCTCGGGGTCGATCTCCTTCAGCACTTCAACCGCCTGCCGCGTCGGTACCACGTGGTCCTCAAGGTAATCGGGCAGGTTTCGTTCGTGCTGATACGGGCACACCAGATACACGTGCGAGTTGTCGATCCCGTAGGTGTCCAGGATGGCTTTCCAGTAGCGCTTCATGATCTGCTGGCATTCGGGCTGATTGGCCGCGATGCCCAGGTTGCGCATGTTCAGGTCGTGGTACTTGAGTTCCGGATGATACTTGGCAAAAAACTCGGGAACCTGCGAGTAGAACAAGTTGAAAGCCACGCGCAAGCCGCTCTCGCGGGCGTAACGCAGGATTTGGTGGTTGAGTTCCGTCCGCCAGACCGGATCTACCACGAACTGCGAAAGCGTGAAGTCGTTCTTGGGGATTTCCGGAAACGTCCGGAAGATCACATCCCCCCACAGGTAACCGCCCTCGTCGTGGAAGACAGTGAAGGTGTTCATTCGTTTCCGGCGCATCCAATCGATGGCTTTCCGCCAGCCCTCGAACGACCAGAGTCGCCAGTTGTTGGCATACGGGTGCTTCCAGGTGTGGTGGAACGTGAGCCCGCGGATTGCGGCCGGCGGTGTCTCACGTCGTTCCAACGGTGCAAGCTTGACGCTCTGCAGCATCGGCACGTATTCGCCTTCGATGAAGAAGCCGATCCCGAGTTCGTTTTCGAGAAACGAGTACACGGCGTTGCATGCTCCAACCTCGGTCCCTCCCGTGAGGAGGAGAAGGTCTCGATCGTTGGCGCGAACACTTTTCAAAAGAGCGCCTTCACTACCCAGACTGCGGGGATCAAGACCTGGCCCGGCCAGCTCTTGCAGCGCTGCATTGCCTGACAGCGGCCCGAAAACAAGGCAATGAGGCTCCGCGACCGATCGGAGATCGCACGACAAGGCATAGCGCCGCACGGTGACGGCGAGCGTTCGCTGGAGGTAGCTGACCAGATCATCCAACGCCAACTTTGACCGCGTGGACTGCGGGTCTGCAAGCACGGCGATACGTTCGCCGCGCGCGATTGCACTGCCGGTCGACTGCTCCCCGGACCGGTCGGCGGCTCGCGCGGTCACCGGCCCAGCCACGGCGGTCAGCACCACGGATAACGTCACGAACAAGACTCGGAAATTCATGCGAGCCACCTCCCAAGTTCCAAGCGGCGCCGTTACACGGAAGCGCGTCGCCAGTCCGGTTCCGAAGATATGTTTCGCTTCTCGGCCCAGGTACACCACACTCTCCGGCCGCTGGTTAGACGCTGCGCACCGCGCGCAGGTAACCCACCTTCCTGGCCATGCCGCGCACAATCGGCCCCAACTTCGCAGAAATCCCGCTCGTGGGACGGATTGCCAATCCGTCCACCGCAGAGCGATACATCGGTCGCAACATCGCGGCTCGACATCACTGAAGGGGAGGTCCGGACGCCATCGACTTTTTTCCTTTCGCAACGGGATTTCACGGACGGATCAGCAATCCGTCCTGACTTGGATGCGACTCCAGGTTCAAGGTTTCGTCTTCTTGTCTCGATCATGCTGGAACGTGCCATCGGGGCCCGGAATGGGACCGGACAGCAGCGGGTCGTTCGTTTCCTCCATCCATTTCTGCAATCGCACGCGGAGTTCCTCGTGGATGGCCCTGTAGCGAGGTTGGCCGACCAGGTTTCGCATTTCCTGAGGATCGAACGCCAGGTCATACAGGCGTTCCGCTTCGGGAACCTCATCATTCCAACCGAGGTCGCGCCAGAAGAACGTGCTCGGCGAATTCGGGTCGGCGTTGCAGTCGCCGCGATTTCCCAGATCGAAACGGCGGATGTACTTGTAGCGCTTCGTGCGGACGGCGCGCGACGGCTCGTAGGCGCGGTGATAGGTGAGTTCGGTGAAAATGCAATTGTGAACTTCAGCAACCTCGCCGCGCACGAGAGGCATCAATGACTTGCCTTGGACCCAGTCAGGAGTTGCCATGCCCGCCAGGTTGCAGACCGTGGGGAAGATATCGAGCTGATGAACCAGAGCGTCCAGCGCCCGGCCGCCGGAGAACCCGCCGGGGCCTCGAAGGATCAGGAACACGCCCGTGCCTCCGTCGGTGAGGTTTCCTTTCATGCGGGGAAAAGGGATTCCGTGATCCGTGGTCGCAATGATCAGCGTGTTCTCGTAATAACCATTCCGGCGCAGCGCCTCGAACACCACTCCCATCTTTGTGTCGACGATGCGCGCACTGGCTTTGAATCCCGCGAAGTCGGCCCGCGTGACGGGCGTGTCAGGCAAGGGCGCGGGTGGCATCGTGTAATCGGGCCGCTCGCCCGGGCCGAGTTCGGGAAAGAGCCGATGCGTTTCGTGAAAACCGACGGTCAGAAAGAATGGCTCGCGCGGATGGCCGTCCAGGAACTTCGCGGCCGCCACCTCCGCTGCGTCGTGGTTCCCAAGATGTATGTCGTGCCCGATCGTGGATTCGGATTGCTCGGAGAGGTCCACGATGTGCTCAACGCCCGCAAGCGCCGTGAGGTATCCCGCATCGCGGAGCGTGAACAGAAGATGGTGTTTCGGTTCCCGCAAGCGCCAGCCGCCGATATCGATCAGGTCCGGGGCAACGTGCGACAGCCCAAACATCCCGTTGTTGTGATTGATCTGTCCGGTCAACAGGGCCGCACGCGCCGGTGAGCAGGAAGGGCTGGAGCAGAAGGCCTGTCGGAACAGGACGCCTTCTTCCGCGAGCCGCTGCAGATTCGGCGTGGGAACCGGATAGCCATAGGGTTGGATGTACCGCCCGGTATCATGCGTGTTGATGTACAGGATGTTCGGCCGCGCGCGAGGCGATGGCTTCAGGGCAGCGGCCTTCGGAGCCGATTGCGGGGAGGTGTCGGGCACTTGGGCGAATGCGAGTCGCGTCCCGAGCCCGACTGAGATGAGCATGACGCGCACGACCGTCATCCACAACCTCGGAACACTCGCCGGGCAGAGGCTCTGTTGACGTCGATTCACGGGGCGAGACGTTAGTCTCCCGTCGATTCCTCGAGCAGCCGCGCTGTTCATGTGGATATTTCCTCGCAATTCCCGGATTCGAGCCGCAGGGACAACCGCGACGGTTGACGAGCCAGACTCAGCGAGAACAATATGTCTTCGGATTTCCCCTGCCGGACCGGCATGGCCGGGCGCGGCCGAAACCGGGCACAAGGCTCCCGAGCAACGATTGAGGTTCGATGAGATTCGTTGGCGCCGATATCGGAGGAACGCAGATCAAGGCCGGCCTGGTCGATGATCAAGGGACGGTCTTGCGAAACGCGGCGGCGGACACTCCGGCGAACCTGCCCCGGTTCCTCAGGGCTTTTGAGCGACTGATCCGCGAGGTGGCCGGAACGGAGCCGATCGACGGAGTCGGCATCGCGTGCAAGGGGATCATCGCGCCCGACACGCAGATACAGACGATTCCCGGGGTATACCGCTTTCTCGAAGGTCAAGTACTCGCCGACCTGGTTCGCGCCGCGCTCCGGCGCGACTTGCCCGTCCAGGCTGACAACGACGCCCGCGTCGCACTCGTCGGAGAACTCGTGTGGGGAGCTGCCCGTCGCGCGAGGAACGCGGTCATGCTTACGTTGGGAACCGGAGTGGGCGGCGCGGCGCTCGTCGAGGGGAAGTTGCTTCGCGGAAGGGGCGGCGTGGGCGGGCACTTCGGACACATCACTGCGGATCCGGCCGGTCCGATCTGCAACTGCGGGAACAGGGGTTGTCTGGAGACCTACTTTTCCGGGGTTGCCATCGAGGCGGAGGCATTGGCCGCGATCCGCAGAAGCAGTGAATCCAGGCTGACCGAAGAGTTTCAAGATCAGCCCGAGCGGCTGAGATGTGCCGACGTATTCCGGATTGCCGATGCCGGAGACTCCGTGGCTCTGCAGATCCGCGACCGCGCAATCCAGTACCTGGCGGCCTCCGTGGTTGGCTTGGTGCACGCGTTCGATCCCGAAATGGTGATTCTCGGCGGAAAAATCGCGCAGGCCGGCGGGTGTATTTTCCGAACGGTCAATCGCCACGTCAGGAGAAACACCCGCCGCCTGGCGGGTGGCCGAACGCCCGTGGTTCCGTCCAGGCTGAGTGATTCGTCGGGCATTGCGGGAGCAGCGGCGCTGGCGCGATTGCATCTCTTGCATCCAGAGACTCTGCGGTAATTCTCGCGAGGCCATCGGCTCATCGCTCCGACAAGGACAGGTTTGCGTGCGTGCACCCTGCAGTCTGCCGTAGCGACAGAGCTCGTGCCGGATTCGCCACCAGCATGCGTCGCACGACCGATTCGGGTATCCCGTGCGATGTGAGGCGCAGGGCGAAGGAATCTATCAGATACGCAAACCCGGGATTCCCGCCGCAGCTTCTCCAGTATCTCCTCCGTGAGAAGTCCGAGGCCAACAGCAGGCGGTCGGCAAAACCCGCTTGAACTAGCTTGCCGACTTCCGCGATCAACGCCGCTTCGTCGCAGTGGGGTTTGCCCGCACCGTCCACGATCAGAAATGCCCCCGCGGCCGCGAGGCTTCTCAGCAAGGCGCTGTTGCCCGGCTGGAATGCGTGTGCCAGCAGCAAGGCCGAAGCGTCCACTCCGCGGTGTCCCAGGAGTTCGACCAGACCTAAAGCCCCTAGCCCGCGATGCGTATGCACGCTGACCGGCGCGCCGGTCAAGCAGTGCGCTCGCGCGGCGGCGCCGATGAATTTCAGCTCGCCGTTTGAAGGAACATCATTCTCGAGCGAGACCTTGATCACGCCGGCCCGGACGGGCGACCGCCGCACGGTCGCTTCGCTGTAGTTTCCGGCATCGATCCCGTCGGTCACCTCCGCGGCCGACATCGCGGCCAGTTCTTCCTCCGAGCAATTCCAGGCAACTGCGCCGGGGTAAAGCGACCAGCTGGTGAATCCTGTTGCGGCGATGACGTGCACGCCGGCGGCGGCGGAAATCTCGGCCAACCGATGCGCGTTTCGACCCGGCGCTGCGGGCATCATGTCCACCACGGCTCCCCCGCCGGCGTGCCGAAAAAGCCTCAGTTCGTCCACGGCCGTTTCGGCGCTGGCCAGATAGAAGTCGGGGTCCGCGTCCACCAGGCTGCCGCCATCGCGGATCAAGTGCGTGTGCACATCGGTCACCCCCAACTCGTCAGCCGGGATGCGACCCAGCACCGTCTGGATCTGGTACGTGTTGGCAAGGGTCATACGCGACACGCTCCGCCGGAGGGCTTTCCGCCGCCGCACCGCGCGGACGACATCAGACGGTTGAGCAATTCCAAAAATCGGGGCAGCGAATCGGGGCTGATGTCCCGGTGGGTCACCAGTCGCGAGACACGGCCCTCCTTGAATCGGCCGATTCCCACGCCGTGCGCCTGCAATTCCGAATGCAATCCAGCCAGATCCACGTCCTGGTCGATCACGCGCATGTGGACCATGTTCGTCACGACCCGCTCGAGATCGACCTGTACGCCCGGAATGGTGTTCAGCGCCACAGCCAGTTCGCGCGCAAGACGATGGTCTTCGGCAATCCGATCGGGAAACGTATCGAGCGCCGCTTCACAGGCGGCGGCGAGAATTCCGCCCTGCTTCCAAGCCCCACCCAACATCCAACGAAATCGCCGCGCGCGCTCAATCAACTCGGCCGCTGCGGCAACCGCCGCTCCCGCCGGAGCACCGAGCGCCTTGTTGAAGCTGACGGTCAGCGTATCCGTGCATTGAGCCAGGGTGGCCGGTTCGACCTCCAAGGCACACGCCGCATGAAATAGTCTGGCTCCATCCAGATGCAAGGCAAGCCCACGCTGCGCCGCCCAATCGCGCAGTTCACACGAGTGCCGCAACGACAGCAACGTCCCGCCGAGTCGGTTGACAGGGTTTTCCAGGCTCAGCAGCCGGCTACGCGCGTCGACTTCGCTCGGAGGCTTGACCGTCGTGAATCTGCCCTGGGTGTCATCGCTCGCGAGATCGAAATCCGCCTGAACGATCCGGTGGACCGCGTCCCCTTCCCAATAAAAGATGTGGAAGTTCGGCGAGGTTACGAGCCGGTCGCCGCAATCCAAATGGCAAAGCAAGGCCACCAGGTTCGCCATCGTTCCACTTTGCACGAACAGGGAAGCCGGTTTACCGAGCAGGCCGGCCACGCGTTCTTCCAGCCGCCGGATCGTGGGATCCTCCCCGAAGTCATCGTTCCCGACCTCGGCCTTCGCCATCGCCGCACGCATCGCGTGCGAGGGAGCGGTGCAAGCGTCGCTGCGGAAATCAGCCCACAGATGCGGTTCCATCGGTCCTCGGTCACTCCTGTGGAATTGATTGTCAGAAGGTTTGTCTTTCGCGCAAGCCCAGCAACCAACGGGAGCGGGCTATTCGCCCGGTGCGGCAGCACCGATTTGGCCGGCCGTCCCACCGCCCTGTTCCAATCCGGGTCTCAGGACATCAACGCCGGGAACGTAGGCCAGTTTGCCCCCGTCCACGTACAGCACCTGGCCGGTGATGTAGGCGGCTTCGCGGGAGGTGAGGAACATGACGGCGGCCGCAATATCGTCGTTGGTCGCCATACGACGCATGGGGGCTGTCGCCAGCCAAATCTTCTTGTACTCAGGGTCCTCGAAGAAGGGTCTGTTCCAGGGGCCCTCGACGGCCCCGGGCCCCACCGCGTTCACCGTGATTCCGTGCGGCGCGAGTTCGAGCGCGGCAGCCTTGGTCAGCAGCGTGACGCCGCCTTTGGCCGCGGAGTATGCCGCCAAGTGCATTTGAGCCGCGTGCCCGCCAATCGAGGACAGCAGGAGGATGCGTCCGCCGCCCCGTTCGATCATCTGCCGCGCGGCTTGTTGGATGCAGAAGAAGGGGCCCTTGAGGTGGATTCCCTGGATCTGCTCCCAATAAGGCTCGTCGACCTCCAGGAGAGGCCGGCGCTCCGCGAAGCCGGCACTGCTGACGAAGACGTCCAGACTGCCGTTAAGCCGCCGGCATTCCTCGAACAGTGCGCGCACCTCATCTGTTCGCGTGATGTCCGCCACGACGGCGGATGCGGTCAACCCTGACGCACGGAGACGGTCTGCGACCTCGTGTGCGCGCTCACGGATGATATCGTTCACGACCACGGCGGCACCGGCCTGGGCGAATTTTTCGGCCAGCGCTGCACCGATGCCGCGGCCGGCCCCGGTTATCAACACCACTTGCCCGCGGAAGGCCGCGGTTTCGATCCAAGGCAATGACGTGCTCAACTCCTGGCGCTCCCCAGTTCGAATGGGCTGACTTCGATGACGATGGCCTCCCGGCAAAGCCCCGGTTCACGATTGGACCATCCTGTAATGCAGACTTCCATTGGGTTGCCCTGAGACCGCTACGAACGTGAAGCCCAATCGTACGACTTGCCTCCGCTGAAGTCCTTGACAGTCGGGCGGTCCTCTGCGGCCAGTGTTCCATCCGGCCGATAGATGCCGCATTCCGCCGCAGCCCGTACGAGGGCGCGCACGTTGGCCGCCGGTGTTTCTCGCGGAATGGTGCACCCGGCCCCCAGGATGAACCGGCCGCCCGGCGCCAGGATCCGGATGTCCTCCCTCGCCTTGACCGCCACTTCGTCCGGCGTCCCACGCGGCACCAAGTTGCTCGGGTCCAGCGTGCCGATCAGCGTGGCGCGGCCGCGCGTCGCCTCGCGCACCGCCAAGCGGTCGATCTGGTAATCCAGCTCAAAGCACCGCGCCCCGGTGGACAACATGTCACGAATGATCGACGTCGCGTTGCCACAGATGTGCGTGCCCATCTCAATGCCCTCGGCGCGCAGACTTTCGACCGCTCGCCGTTCGTACGGCGCGGCGAACTGCCGGTAGATCCCCGGCGAACAGACATTCGGGCCCGCAATGGAGTCGCCGATCACCGTGAAATGGGAACCGGCTGCGCTCAGGGCCCGCGCCAGACGTTTCACTTGCTCGGTGGAATACTCCAGCAGTCGGTGAATGCGCGCATGCTGCTCAGGGTCCATCAGCGCGAAGAAAAACGCCTCGTGTCCGAGGATCTGCGATGCCAGGCTGAACGGCCCCTGGTCGGAGTCCCCCCGGATGCAGACGGAATCGCCGATCTTGCCTGCCAGGAGCGCAGTCGCCTGCAGCAGCGCGGCGACCGCGGGTGACTGCAAATCGATTTCGCGCAACCGTTCAACCTCGTCGAGGCTGCGAATTGCCGGCCGGGTCACCCACGGCGGCTCGTCATCGGCGTATTCGACGGCACAGCCGGCAGCTTCGGCGAGTGCGGCGATGCCGTTCTCGAGCTGGATCATGTCGTGGCGAAACTCTTCCCAGTAACCGAGATGGGCTGCGGCCATCTTCTCGCCGCTGAGACAAAACTCGCCGATCGAATAGCCCGCGTGGCGCGCGGTGTTGGGGAAACTCAGCAGGCAGACCGGGACCCGGTCCGGGATGTGCCCTTCGATGACAGCCAGGGATCGTTCAAGTGAGTTCATGGTCTTTCATTTGACGATGCCGGGCACGGGGCGGTAACGTCTGCCACAAGTTCTTTTGGGGCGGAAGCAACTCGACTTCCAGTGCCGATTCGACAGCTCGAGATTGTACAAACGTTGCGGAGCGATCGCCGGGCGCGCGGCGGACTACGTGGAGGCTGCCGCCGAGGTCGCCGGAGCTATCGCGTCGGGCCGCTGACCTCAGGGGCTGATCTTCTGCAACACGGGCACGGGCGTGACCATCATCGCGAACATGTTTCTTGGGGTGCGGGCCGCACTCTGCGCGGACGCGTTCTCCGCCCGAATCGCCCGGGTGGCGAACAGGCCAACGTGTTGGTGCTCGGCATGCGACTCACCGGCGAGCCGCACGCCAAAGAGATCGTCGACTCGTGGCTGGAAACCGAGCCCTCGACCGAGCCGAGACGCGTGAATTTCCACCGCAAGACCGACGAACTCGATCAGGCGATGCGCAAGAGCGACTAGCGAGTGTCCTTTCTACTCGTGGCGCAGCGCCTCGATGGGGTCCATGTAGGCAGCCCGCCGGGCCGGATAGACGCCGAACAGGAGGCCCACACCAATCGAGATGCAGAGGGAGAGGGCGACGGACCACGGCGCGATCCGCGGTTCCAGGCTGTGGACGATCGGCGGAAGCAGATCGGGTGACAGCGCCGTCAGTCCCGCACGCAGCGCGCGAAACAGGGGGCCGCACAAGAGTCCGCAACAGACTCCCAGCAAACCGCCGCTGCCGCTGAGCACGAGCGTTTCGGTCAAGAACTGCCGAATGATGTCGCTGCGTCGAGCCCCCACGGCGCGCCGAATGCCGATCTCGCGGGTTCGTTCCGTCACCGTCGCGAGCATGATATTCATGATGCCGATGCCGCCGACCAGCAGGGAGATTCCGGCAATGACCACCAGCAGGAAATTGAACATGGCCCGGGTCCGCTCGGCTTGACGCAACAGCTCTTTGGGCACGACGACCGCATAGTCCTCCTTGTCGTGAAACCGCTTCAACAACATCTCGACGATGCCGGCGGTGGAGTCAACTGCGGCGAAATCGCCGACCGTCAACGTGATCTGGGTCAGCTCAACGATTTCGCCCTTGAAATTGAATCCTTCCCCGGTCCGAGTCATGATCTGGTCCCCGACCCGATGGCGGAATGTCTCCAGGGGAATGTAGGCGTCGAAGCCGTAATCCCGAGCCTCCAGGCTCCCCCCGATGGCTGCGGATGCGGCTCGTGGTTTCGTCTGGCCAATCACCGTGTAGACGTCGCTTTCGACCCCGACCTTCTGGCCAATGGGGTTCTCGTAGGGGAATAATCTCCGTGCCGTCTGGTCGGCCAACACGATGACGTTCTCACGGTCGTCTCGTTCGTTCAGCCACCTTCCGCGGGCCATCTCCAGCCGGTTCAACTCGAAATGGTCCATCGTGCATCCGACGAGCTTCACATCGACGATCCTTCCCTTGACCATGAACTGGCGCCGCAACTCCCGGATCGGCGCCGCGCGGAGGATCGTGGGGACGTTGGAGAGTATTCGGCGATAGTCGGCCCTCAGCAATCCGTAGCGTTTGATACGCTCGTCGTCGGCGCTGGCTGCGGGAGGTTCGACGTTTCGGATAATGATGTTGGTGGCGCCGAGTTCCTTGATTTGCTGTTGCGCGTCATAGCTGACGCCTTCGCCCATGGCAACGAGCCAAATCACGGTGGTGGTGCCGATGACGATACCGAGGGCCGCCAGCGCGGAACGCATTTTCTGCAGCAGAAGGCTTTTCAATCCGGATCGCAGCGTCTGGAGGATCGAGCTTCCCATCAGCTTTGGTCCGCTTGCGGTTCGGTCTTGCCCTTCGACGCCGATTGGTCCGCCGGCTGGGTCGCTGAATCCCTGGCTGGGCTGCCGGCTTCTTCGGTCTCGTCCGCTGCGGTACCCGGTCGGGGCTGGATCGCCAACAGCTTGGCTTCCTCGACGGAAGCGATCGGATTCAGAATCACTTCGTCCCCCTCGTGCAGCCCCGCCTTGACGACGGTGAACTCTTCGTTGGTGCCCCCCGGCTCAATCAACCTCCGCTGAACACCCAGGTCCGTCTTGACCCAGCACAGGACCCCCTGCGCGGTTTCAACGATCGCAGCCACGGGAATTGTCACCACGTCGTCGTACCGCGCAACCGCGATATCCACCACGGCGCTCATCCCGGGCTTCAGCCCGGATCGCGGCTCGAGCTTGATAATCGTGTCGTATTTCACCATGTTTCCGGTCCACCAGCCGGCGGGCCGCGTGACTTCCGCGATCGAGTCCACTTTTCCTTCCAGGCTGACGTCCTGCAGTTGGACTTTGGCGGGCATCCCCACGCGCAACAACTCGACCTTCGACTCGTGGATTCCCACCTTGACCTGCATCTGCGTCACGTCCGGAATCATCAAGAGCGTTTGCTGCTCATGTACGGTGGCTCCTTCCTCGATGTCGGGAACTTGCTTCCATTCCGCCATCGACGGAAAGATCACCATCCCCGCCGTGTCCGCCTTGATGACACAATTCGCAAGCTGTTCCTTCTCGCGGTCAAGGCGTGTTTTCTCGAGCTCGAGCGAGGCCACATACGACGCCAGCTTCGCCTGGTAAGCTCGAAGTGTGCTGCGCAGTTCCTGCAGCGATTTCTCCTTGGTGTACTTCTCCAGTGCCTCCAGTTTTGTCTGCTTGAGTTCCAGCTCTTTGGTGGCCATATCGACCGCGAACCTCTCCCCTTCCAATTGGAGGTCTTGGATCAGCCCTCGGGCGGTGAGACGGCGAGCCGATTGATGCGAAAGCTCCGCCTTGCGCAGATCCTGTTCCGCGGCAAAGATCTCCTTTTCGATCGTGCTCCGCTCTTGGCGGTACGTGCCTTCCAGGTACTCCGTGATCGCCGTCTCCGCGACCGCGACGTCGCTTTCCGCCGTGATCTTGTTTGCCAAGGCGGTCTCGTACACAATCTGCTGCCGCAAGATGTTGTCCTCGATGGTCGATTGGTCCAACCGCACCAGCTCATCGCCCGGCTGGACGATCGTGCCCGTTTCGATCACCCACAGCACCTTGCTCCCCCCTTTGACCAGGCACTTGATCTCCTTGTTCTGGGAACTCTCGACGGCTCCGTTCTCGGTCACCGTCACCGACAGGCTGCCACGTGCGACGGTGTGCGTCAGATACTGCCGGGGATCGGCCGTGTGCACAGATCGCGCGGCGACCGCTCCAATCGCCGCAACAACCGCTATCGCGATTAGCCCGATCGCACCTCGCTGGAGCCAGATAGAGCTTCGCCCCCGCACAACACCCTTGAGGTCAGACGCAGTCATAGTGCACCTTCGACACGCTCGGAGAATCACGATCGCTGGAAGACCGTCTGTGGTGCGCTCCGCGAGGAACAGAACGGGACAGACAGCCGCTTGGACCCACACCGAGAGCGATCGTCTTTCAGTAGTATAACCCCCACGAACCTCTTCCCAAGAGTGCGGCTGGCCGGTCTCACGGTCGCGGGGACCCGGCGCCGTCGAGCGGATTCTCCCAACGTAACCGCGGAAATCGGGAGAAGTCGGTGTCGCAGGAGACCAGGATCGCGCCGCGCGACAGAGCAAGAGTAGCCAAGTGCGCATCGGTCGTCAGATTCCCGGCCGTGCCGGCGACCCGCAGCAGACCGCTCAGAATCGACCAGTGCGTATCCGATTCCGACACCAACCGCACGTTGGGATGGCTGAGCCACTTCGCCACCACCGCGATCGCGCGTTCGGGTGCCAAAGGGTGCGGAAAGGCGCGGGGATGAGTCGAGATCCTGAGAAACGCCAGCAACACCGGCCAGCAGAGCCCCAGGGGTTCGTCGCCGTTGAGGGCGTTTTCCCACCACCCGCGCAGCGACGCGTGATGCACGGCGTCCTCGTTCACCGCGTAGAGCAGCACATTGGCATCGACGATCTTCATTTGCGCAGGGCCAGCTTCCGGAGCAGCTCCTCGTCTTCCAAGTCCATGGCCAGCGCGAGTGCCTTATGGAGATCGAACGCCGGAGCGCCCATGTTGAACGTCTCTTGACGGAATGCACACCGCGGCTGCCCCGAGGCAGGCGTTTCCAAAGCCCGCCGCAACAACCGATTGATGCAGCGGGTCAGGGACAGCTTCTCCGCCGCCGCGCGCTGTTTTAGCTGACTCAGCAAGTCGTCGTCCAATCGCACCGTCGTCCTCATAATGGCATCATAGCATCATATACAGTGATGTCAAAGCATCATGATCTCCCCCCTCGCCGGCCTGGATCTGGGCGAGGAACAGGCCGCCTGGGACGGGCCGAGCCGCGTCGTCGTGTGGGCCGAGCTTGTCGGGCGTGCAGAAATACTGCGCTCGTTTGTGACGGCGGCGAAAAACAGCGTGGGGGCGGGTCGCGTTCAGCGTTGTGTACCGGGGGTCTTGGCCGGAACGTCAGCCGACGGCGCCGTGGGGTCCTCGGTAATGCGGCCGTGCCATTTCGGTTCGACGTTGAGCTTGTCCCACTGCTCCCATGCGCGAATCAGCTCCGCCTTCTTCTCAGGATACGTGGCGGAGAGGTCGTGGCTTTCCGAGATGTCCTCGGCGAGGTTGTAGAGCTGCCAACCGCTCTGGGACTTCGTCTCGAAGTCGCGCGCATCGACGATCTTCCAATCCCCCTGGCGCAGCGCCTTTTGCGGGCCAAAACGCCAAGCCAGCGAAGTGTGCGGCGCGGACCGGTTGTCGCCTGTGAGGAAGGGCAGCAGATTGACCCCTTCGACCACGCTCTTCGGTTGGACGCCGGCGGCGGCACAAGCGGTCGGGAGGACGTCGAGCGCCGACACCGGCTGATCGTAGGTCGCGCCGGCAGGGAGGCGCCCGGGCCAGGAAACAAAAAACGGCACGCGGATACCCCCCTCGTACGTCTGTCCCTTGTCGCCGCGGAAGGGCGTGTTGCGGCCCGTGTTGTAGGACAGGAACGGCTTGCGGCCCGAACCGCCATTGTCGCTGAGGAAGAAGACAAGCGTATTGCGGTCGGCGCCCATGGCGCGCAAACGCGCCCTGACGCGGCCGATGGCATCGTCGAGACCCAGGAGCAGGGCGAGGTAGCCGCGACGGTCAGGATCCGTAACGTCCGCTGGGATCCGGTCGGCGACCATCGGGGAGATCTCGAGCGGCGTGTGGACCGCGTTGAAGGACAGGAACAGAAACCAGGGTCGATCCGCGTGGCGCTCCACGAACGACAACGCTTCGTCGGTAAACAGCTCGGTCGTGAATCCGTCCAGTTTCTGCAACTCCGTGCCACGGTAAATCATGTTGCGCGAGAGGCTCGAGCCGAACTCCGGTTCGGCGTCCGCGCGCAACTCGAAATTGTGACCGCCGACCAGAAAGCCGAAGAATTCGTCAAAGCCCCGGGCCTGCGGGTGATACGGTTTCGCAAACCCCTGGTGCCACTTGCCGACCAGAGCCGTCGCGTATCCCGCCGACTGCAATTCGTCGGCGATTGTGCGTTGATCCAGCGGAAGGCCGAGAATGGCCTCATCTCCCACGTGAGGGTTGAACTCGTGCCCAAAACGCGTCGGGGCACGACCGGTCAGCATCCCGGCGCGGGAAGGGCTACAGTACGGGGAAGCCACGTAGCCGGAGGTACAACGCACACCGGATCGAGCCAGAGCGTCGATGTGAGGCGTCGGGACGTCCCTGCCCCCGTGGATGCCCAGATCCGCGTAGCCGAGATCGTCGGCGAAAATCATCAGCACATTCGGCCTGTCGGCGGCCGGCAGCGCAGCCGGCGATGCGAACAGCAAGGCGGTCCACAGCGTCAGATTAATGCGTACCACGGCAATTCCCCCGGCAAGCGATCATCTTCCGGTCAAACGAGGACGATCTCTTGTTTCTCCTTATCGAACCGGGCCACCTTGTTCTCGCGATGGGACAGGATCCCCATGATCAAGGGTGTCTGCACGCGCAGACCCAAGCTCACCGGACAGTAGGGTTCCTGGCGGGTGCGCACGCATTCCAGCAGGTTCCGCCACATCTTGGCGGTATCGCCCATACCCTGCCAGGGAAGCGAGATTTCTTTCTTGTCGTTCTTGCTGAACGGCACGATGCGCACACCGGGTCCGCTGCGGTCTCCGGCTTCGAACTCGATGATCCCGTCTGTTCCGCGCAAGACATGCTTCGTGCCGACGTGGTTGGAGAGCGAATTCATCAACACCACGCTGGGCCCGCCCGCGTAGTCGACCAGGATGTTGCACTGGTCGGGCACTTCGCGGCTGTATTCGAAGGTCCCTCCACCTCCCATGACGCGTTCCGGGTAGTCGAGCCCGAGCATGCAGAAGACGGGAGTGAAGGTATGCACCAGCAGGTCGGTGGCCGGTCCTCCCGCGTAGTCCCAGTACATCCGCCATTGAAAGAACCGGGACACGCTGTACTCCACTTTCGGCGCATCGCCAAGGAACTGCTGCCAATCGAGATCGGGTCCCGGCTGGGCGTTCGGATCGGGAATGTCCATGCGTTCGCCCCAATCTCCGCGGCGGAAGAAGGCCGCCTGCACGTGCAGAATCTTGCCGACAATCCCATCCGCGATGAGCTTGCGGACCTGGGCATAGACGTCGTCGGCGACGAACTGCGTCCCGACCTGGACGATCCGCTTGTGCTTTGCCGCTTCCTCATCAATGCGTTTGGCCAAGTCAAACTGGCTCCAATGCGTCAGCGGCTTTTCGCAATAGACGTCTTTCCCCGCGCGCACCGCGTCGATGGCCTGCTGGGCGTGATGCCGGTCCGGCGTGGCGATGCACACGACGTCCACGCGCGGATCGGCCAGCAACTCGTGGTAGTTGCGGTAGATCTTGCCGCCGGTCTTCTCAGCGGCCGCGCGCACCCGCGGGCCGTAGACGTCACACACCGCAACGATATCGCACAACCCCTCTGCCTTCAAATCCAACCCGATGCCAATGTGCTTGCTGGCACGCTGGCCCGTGCCAATGTAGCCGACTCCGATGCGATCGTTGGCTCCCCTCACCCGTTGTTCCGCGATCACCCACGGCGCGCCGCAGGCCGATGCCGCCCCGGCCAAAACAGCCGACTGGCGAAGAAAGTCGCGGCGGTCCGTGAGGCGCACCTGGTTCGGTTGCTGGCGTGGCGATTGCATCGGTTGTTCTCCTGAAAGAAATCCCATCGGGTCCAGGTCTGTGTCCAAACGAGTAATCCAGCGGCGCGCGGCCACAATGCCGCGCGTTACGTTCGTTTTCTGCGCAGGAGCGACGCCCAGTGCTGCTCGATCTGTTCCAGCGTCTTGCCTTTGGTCTCCGGAATCGCCAGGAAGCAGAACAGGGAGTAGAGCAGGCACATGGCGGTCAATGTCCAAAACGTACCCGCTTCAGACCATGCGAGCCAGCGGGGAAATCGCTCCGAGATCACGTAGCAGGAGACCCACAGGAAGATCGTACTGACGCCCGCCGCCTGGCCGCGGACGTGCGTGGGAAAGATCTCCGCCAGAATCAACAGATTCACCGGGCCGGGCCCCAACGCGTAACAAAAGCAATACGCCATGATGGCGAAGAGCACGAAGATCGGTGGCAACATCCCGGTGAAGAACTGCAGACCCACGAGAAACATGCAGATGCCCATGCCCACCGGGCAGAATATGAGCAGCGGCCTCCGACCCACGCGATCCACGATCGCCAGCGCCAAAATGGTGGTCGCGAAGTTGTTCACGCCGAGCAGCAGCATTCCCTGCCGCGCTTGTTGTTCGGTGAAACCGAGTTGCAGGAGGATCTTCTGAATGTAGTAAATGACGATGTTGATGCCCGTGATCTGGTCGAATAACGAGAGCATAATGCCAATGGTCAGTGCTATGCGCAATCCCGGCTTGAAGAGCTGAAGTACCGAGACATCCTCGGCCGCAATGACCTGTCTGATCTCCTCGACTCCCGCGATCGCTTGTTCCCTGCCATCCACGCGGGACATGATCTCAATGGCTTCTGCGATGCGTCCCTTCTGGATCAGCCAGCGGGGGCTTTCGGGGATCAGCAGCAGCGCACCCACGAACAGGACGGAGGGGATGGCCTGACTGCCGAAGGCCCAACGCCAGGAGTCGTGCGTCTGCCAGACCGCGTCGCCCAGATTGCTCGTCGCCCACCCCACGACGTACGAGACCAGGATTCCGAAGGTGATCACAAGCTGGTTCAGCGATACCACGCGACCGCGCACACGCGCCGGCGCGATCTCGGCGAGGTACACGCCGACAATCGGAAGGGAGATGCCGATGCCGATGCCTCCCACAAAGCGCCCGACGTTGAACTGCCAGGGCGCCTGCGCGAGACCAGCGAGCAGAGCCGAAGCAAGAAAGGAAATCCCGGTGGCAACCAGCACGCGCCGGCGTCCCAGGAGATCGCTGAGCCATCCGCCGCACAGCGCTCCCGCGATCGATCCGACAAAGACGCTGGCGACCGCAAAGCCGAGCTGCGCGGCATCCAGCTGAAAGTGCTTTTCCAGCGCCGGCATCGCCCCGCCAATGACGCCCGTGTCGTAACCGAACAGAAAACCACCGATGGCGGCGGTAAAGCCGATCAGCCAAACGTAGGTGCGATTCTGATTCGGCGCGGCGTTATCGTGTGGCATCGATGACGAGGGTCTGGCACCCGTGACACAATGAAATCCGCGGTCACCCGCGGGAAGGACTGGCAATCCGGCCCACGAATTGACCCACTTGTTCTGGCGCAGTTACTCAGGGGAGAAGGAAAACCAACTTCCCGATTGTCCCCTCTCCCGCTGGCGGGAGAGGGATAGGGTGAGGGTGGAAGACCTGTGTGCGGTCCACCCCTCACCCTTTCCCTCTCCCCGGAGTACCGGGGCGAGGGAACCGAGACCGCACGTTTCCGTGGAACATGGCAACGATATGTTCACGCGAAACCTCGTGTGAGGAATTCGGGAACTTGTTTCTCCTCGTCTCCTCAGCGGTCTCCCGCTGCCGTGGCTGCGTTCCCATCGAGTTGCAGCGAGTCGATGCCGAACCGGCTGCCGCCCGGCAGGGCCGATAGCATCTCGATCTGCAGCCGATGCGGCCCGTCCGCGAGATCGCGAGCGGGAAACGAAAGTGGCTCCATGACAGACAGCGCTTGTTCGCCAAGGTCCATGGGCCCGCCGAGTTTCTCGCCGTCCAGGTACAGTTGCACGCGGCCGAATTGCGGACCGCGCAGCAGTGTCAACTTTGGCGTGAAACGGCCGCCTTCCTTGAGCGCCGGCAACTCGATGACGAGCCGCTCGCCGACAGATGCCCCGGACCACTCGAGAAACCTCTTGGCTCGGCCGCGCGGTCCCCGCACTCCGTCGCTCCAGCTCACCAATCCGCCGGATTTCTCCGCGACATGAAGGACGTTCATGCTGAACTTGGCCTGGTCACGGCCCACCGATGGGAGGATGTAGTCGTAATAGCCGACTCTCTCCGCCAGCGGAACCGGTTCGTACGGGTCACTGCCGCCGGAATCGAGGTACCAATACGAAGTGCAGGCGTAGTTCGTCGGCCGATCGTTGGAGAAGTACTTCTCGAGATAGCCGGCGAACGATGATTGAAAAGGAACGTGGTCCATGATCTGCCAGCGATTGACGCTGATGTGGCCAAAGTTGTCGAACCGGTTGAAGGTCTGCGCATGGAACGCTCGCTCAAACAACTCGGCGAACGACCAGGCGTACCCGAAATAGTCCTCGGAGCCCGTGCCGAACGTCGAGGGAAACTTCTCGCCATCCACGAAGAACTTCTCGTCACCTTCGCCCCACCAGTCTCCCTTGGGATTCCAAACGTGCAGCATGACACCGCAGAAACGGCCGCGCCCGCGGGTATCGAGCAGCGTCCAATCGATGGCCCGCTCGGCTTCGGCAGGAAGGAACGCATCGCGATGCCACTTGGCGTGAAAACGCGCGTAATCCTCGACGGGGCGCACCAACGGTGCGTGATCGATCGTTAGCTTCACGGCAATCGGGCGCGTGTCTTCATTGGCAAGTTCCAGCACGGCGCTGCTCGCGAAGGGCATGTACCAATACGAATAGAACCCCTCCGGTGTCATGCCGAGCGGCAGCGAGTGATAGTAATTGACTCCCGGTGCGGTGCCGAAGAAATCGCCGAGCGGCACCCAGACGGCCGGACTTGCGTCGTCGTCCCAGCGGATTTTCAGCACGACGGCGCGGAGTACTCGGGCGGCTTCCTCGACGGTGTACGCTTCCGGCAATTGGACTCTCAAACCGGTGATGGCGCGCGGGCCGGTGAGCCTGGCCGCTTCCAGCGTTTCCCGGGCCGGCAGTTCGAGCGTCTTGGAGACGGTCTGACTTCCGGGCCGTTGGCCCGCGGGATCCTGTCCGAGTTGGGTGGCCAGGAGTTGGTTAACCCTAACCAGGGCCTGGTGGTCCTCTGGAGCCAGATCGCGGCGGAAGGTCGGGATGCGAGTGCCTGCGGGAAAGGTGCGATACGTGAAGTGGTAAAAGGCTCCCCAGCCCTTGTCGGCGACAATGCGGCAGGACTTCTGGTACGGGATCGGCACGAAATTGTTGTACCCCGCCGCGGCCTTGTAGACCAACTGCTCCAGGTCGAAGGGTGCCACACTGCGGCTGAAATAGTCCCGGAACGGCAGATCGACGGCGGGTGTTTCCGCGCCATCAAGATAGATCTTGACGTGGCCGTCCTGCGGCGAGGCGGACCAGATCCGCACGATGCAGCCGGGACCGTCCATTTCGGCGAGTACGAGTTGGTCGCCCTCGCTGCGAATGGCCCCCGTCTGATCACCGTTCTGGTCCCACGCGACATACTTGCCTGTCGCGGCGTCGTAACGACTGTCTCGATGGAAGCTCGACCACTGGGCGCATTGCTCGCCGTTCGGCGGCAGCAGGGCCAGAGACTCCAGGTCCGTCAAGCGGTGCACCAATTCGGCGTACGAGACGGTTTGTTCCGCGCCACGGGTCTCGGCGCGCGCCGTGTTGGATGGAAGAGCAACAAGTGCCTGCAGGCACAGTGTTGTACATACAAGACGGAATATGAACGACGGCAAAGGAGGCTTCCCGATCTTTGGGGCGTCAACCAACTCAGCAACAAACCGGGGGAACGTGCTCGACGTTCCCCCGGTCTCCGAATCGCCAAGTCAATGGACGGCACTAGTCTGGCAATTGAACCGCTTCCCCCATGGCACGCGTGCGAATTGCGGTGAGAAGATAGAAGGGAATGGTCTCCGAAACAAACCGCGCGGAACCGTCGGTGAGCAGCATCATGACGCCTCCCGGGTGGAAAGAGTACGCTTCGCGATAGTTCGTGCAGTTCATGGGACAACTGCCGATACCAGCAGGATTGTGAAACTTGGGATCGTAGCCGTTGCACGAGATCCCGCTGCGCGGGGCCGCCCACAAGCCAGCGGCGCCGGTTGAGCCTCCGGGCGGCTGCGGACCCGCCTGCATATCTGCGATCTTCTTGCCATGCTCATGTAGTTGGGTTCGGCCGGCGCATTCGATCAACAACAACGTGTTGGAAGTACCGTCCAGAACGTCGCCGATGCGGCGCCACACGCTGTTGCCCAGCACGCCCTGGCCGCTAGTGTCCGCAGGAACGGTCGTCATCCCGAAATAGGGGCTGCCCTGGACGCCGATCAGATCGGGATGGGTGGTATTGACCGAGTTCAAAACGGGTACATAGTCAATGGGCGCGTACCTGTCCGGGGGGACACCTGCTGTGGCACTGTACCCGAGCCGCGTTGCGCCGGGAGGTGCGGAGGGGCAGAGGAAGCCGGGAATCAGGGTCTGGGCATTGGTGAAGTTGTTCGGATGGTTGAACCCAAAGTTGAAATCCCAGGGGACCGTCCCGAGTTCCATGAAAGGCAGCGTACACGGCGCCCAACTCACGCCACCGCTATTCGTGGCGAAGAAGCCGTTCGGGAAGGCCTTGTAGGTGTCGTGGTAGTTGTGCAGTGCGATACCAAGTTGCTTGAAATTGTTGGTACACTGCATCCGCCGGGCCGCCTCGCGCGCGGCCTGCACGGCCGGCAGGAGCAGCGCGACAAGAATGCCAATGATCGCGATCACGACAAGCAGTTCGACGAGCGTGAACGCGTCACGCCGCCGGTGTGGAGAACGCAACATGACCTGACCCCTTCTGTAAGAACCGGTAAGCATTAGAGCCGCTGGAACACAATTTCATGTTCGGTTACTTCTTGGACGTTAACTCGATGGGTGGTATCTCGTTATCACCTTCCTTGACTTCGATTTCGATGCCGGAGGTCTTGGGACTTCCATAGCGGGCAGGGAGCTTGTTCGGCGCGGTACCCGTGAGCTCGATCATCTTGTCGGCACCGGGCGGATACCACCAAATGGATGCGCCGTGCTTTCCCGCCGGAGCGCCGTCGCCGGGCTCAAAGGTCCCAATCGTGAACGAGCCATCCGCCTGTACGGTTGCGGTAGGCGTCCTGTCGAGTTTCACGTTCGGGTCCGTGATATACACATTGATCACGGCGCCCTCGGGGGGTTTCCCGTCGAACGTGACCTTGCCTTTGACAGGGTGAAGCTTGAGGCCCTGTTCCGAACAGGAAATTGACGAGAACATGAGCAGGCTCAAACCGAGCAACATCAGACACCGGCAGGTGATTCGCGGCAGCATGTAATACCTCTCCCTCGGACAGCCAACGATCTCGTAATGTCACGGACCGCGCCTGGCAGTGGAAACGGATTCCACATCTACCCGGGCGGGTCAACGGCGGGCCCCGGTACTCCCAATTGGGTCCGCAACTCCTCGATTTCTCGAAGCCGCATCTTCTCTTCTCCATCGTAGAATCCCGCCACCAACCGGGGATCGCCCATCGTTGCGGGGATCGCCCGCAAGATTGGCTGGAGTTGTTGGGTGGCTTCGATTCCCTGAGCGAATTCCGCCACAGCCCGTTTTGCCAGATCCTGGCGCACGCTCGCGTCCGCACCGCTCGCGGCGCCGGCGGCATACAGTCGGGCTCGCCAGAAATGGCCGAACCGTTTCCCTGTCAGGTACGTCAACTCGGCGCTGCTGACCAGCAAACCGGCATCATCCTTCGCGCCGTGGGGGATCTGGGGCGCCAAGCGGACCAGTTCGTCCCAGCCTTCTTTGGCCGACTCCGTCAACTGTTCCAGGAAGGCCAGCGGGTCCACGCCATCGCCCGTGATCCGGGCGCGGAAGGTCTCATCCCAGGCGTGCGTCTTCAGGTAGTCAATGTACTGGGCAAAGGGGCGAATCTCCCGCCGCGCCCACTCCGGCGACGTCAGGCTCGCGTCCCCGATCTGACTGAAGGGAATGGGGAACTTCCACGTGAAGCCCTCCGTGTGCTCCCACATCAGACGCGCGATCTGATAGGGGAGTTCCGAATAGCGTTCGACCGCCCGCAACACCTGGGAACCTACCGGGCCAAACAGTCGCGTGTAGTACTGGGTCGCGAGCTGCTCGGAGTCTCCCCGGCGCTTTCGGCCGAAGCTGTTGGCCCACAGCAGTTCCGGGAGGTACTGCACGCGGCGACTCTTGTAAGTGAATCCATGCTCGCCGTTGTCCACGCCCATGACGACTTTCGCCCCGAAGTCGCGGCAATGCCGGGCGATCTGGTCAAAGGCACGCGGAACCGTCATCACGACCGGTCCGGCGTTCTCACTGCCCACGTATTCCTTCATCAGCCACGTTTCATGACCCGCATCGACAAACGCCTTGGCCAGCGGGTCGACGCCCGTGTCGATCATGTCGAAGACGGAGTACTTCGTGACGTAGATAGGCCCCTTGGGCAGCAGCCGGGCCCATTCGTCGGGCGCGTCGAGAATGCCGGCGATCCAACTGCGGATCAGCGGGCGTTTCCCCAATCGACGCATCGTGTCGTAGAACGTCTGGCAGAAGCTGGCCAGCGTACGTCGCTTCGCGGGCGAGTCTCCGTAGCGGGCTGTCGCCGTCGTTTCTTTGTCCGGATGCTCGCCGATGCAGTGAAGGCAGCGGCAGCGGGCCCGCTCGCCCGGGGTCATCAGCATGCCGGCCGTGGAGGGGAACAGTTCGAAGAACTCCTCCCAGCAGCTGACGAGCAATTCCCGATAGAGCGGCTTGTTCCAGCACGCATCGTAGGTGAGTTCGTTTCCGGTGTTGACGTCCCAGCCGTCGGGCGTATTGATCTCGACGAAGTTGCCAGGGCGGAGGAACTCCATGCGCTTCAGTTCGGGATGTGCGGCGAGAAACGGTTGCGTGCAGAAAAAGTTGTAGTGGTGGAAATAGACATCGACGCCTTTCTGCTTGCCGTAGTCGGTGATCGCGCGGACGATGTCTTGATTGCGTTTGACGAAGTCGCCGTCAAACGTCTTCGCTTCGGGGTACTTCTGGAAGTCGAGCGTGTAGTGATAGCCCCAACCGAACCGGACGCGATCCGCCTTGATCGGGCTCGGATTCGCCTCACCACCGTAGGGCGCGCAATGCAGCACGATCCAGGACAGACCTTGGTCGGCGAACCAGTTCAGTGTCTGTTTCCAGAGTTGCACCAGGTCAGGGCGGGCCGGCAATGTGGGCTGCCAGGGACCCAGCGAGTACTCGAAGATGCTCGGGTAGAAATACCAGATGCCGGTTTCCTGGAAGCCGTTACTGGTTCCTGCTGTGTCCGGACGTTCCTCACTCGCCGCTCCGCGCGGGTCCGCGAAGCCGGTCGCGCCGGCCGCCAGCGCAGCGCCCGTTCCCTGCAGGAACTGGCGCCTGGCGAGTTGTTCTCGGAAACCGTGTTGCGAAGCCGCCACGCCGCGTGCCTCCGGACAGCAGAACTTGGGCTGCCACCGGCCACTCGGCCCGCCTGCAACCCGTCCACGTTACTATACGCCTGGCGGCTTTTCGCACAACGCAGAAAATACGCAAAGTAATGGCGATTTTACGCAAGCCCCGCAGCACGTCCGCGGACGTGCTGCTCGCGGTACTGCCGCGGTGTGAGGGCCGTCAGGCGCAGGAACGCGGCGTTCATCTGCTTGGTGTTGCTGAAGCCGCAACCCTCGGCTACTTCCTGGAGTCGGGTTCGCGGGGACTCGCGCATCAGCGTGCGCGCGCGATCGACGCGCAGCCGGCAGAGGTACTCGTAGGGCGTGGTGCCCAAGGCGTCGCGAAACCCGTATTCCAGCCAGCGCCGCGAAACGCCGACGTGCCGCAGCACGGCGTCCACACCGATGGGTTCCTGAGCCCGCTCGTGCAGGAACTGCACGGCGGCCGCCAGTCGCGGGTCATTGACGGCGATGACGTCCGTGGAGGCCCGTTTCACCAGTCCGTCTGGCGGCACGAGGACTTCGTTTTGTTTGAGTGGCTTGCCTTGCATCAGTCGTTGCAGCATGGCCGCCGCCTGCTGGCCGACGGCGTAGCTGTTGCGCGACACGCTGCTCAACGGCGGATCGCTGTGTTCGCACAGGATGGGATCGTTGTTTACGCCGAGAATCGCCACTTCGTGCGGCATACGCAGGCCGCACGCATGGCACGCCTCCTGGGCGATCCGGGCGCGATAATCCGAGGCCGCAAACAAGGCCAGAGGCTTGGGCAGCGATTCCAGCCAGCGGATCAATTCCTTCTGCTGCCGCTCCGCGGTGCGGATCGGCGAATGAAACAAGGGGATGGCCTCGCACTGCACGCAGGAGAGACCGAAGGTCTCCAGCCGCTCCGCAAAACCTTGCCCGCGGGCCTGAGCGTAGCCGACGCGACTGAGTCCGTAATAGGCGAAGTGGCGAAAACCGCAGGCCATGAGATGATCGGCCGCCAGTTCGCCAATCTGCATGCCATCGACCGTCACACGCGGCACGGGACTGCGCGCCAAGGCGCCCGAGATATTCACCAGGGGAAAGGAAGCCTTGCTGGCGAGGGCGGCATCCGCCGGCGTGTTGACCGCCACCACGGCACCGTCGCCGCGCCAACTGCGCAACTGCGCGACGGACAGCTCCAGCGACTCCGGCATCGTCAATAAAGACCACCGTAAGCCGTGCTGCTGCGAGAAATCCACGATGCCGCGGACGATACCCTCAAAGTGGGAGACGCCCAGCGGGAAGGCAAGGGCAATCTGTTTGGAGTTGCGCATGGAGACTGCTCGGGAAGCGGGCGGACACTCTCGATCGTCATGCGTGAAATCGACCTTATTATGCAACAAATGGCACTTGCACGAAAGATGCCCGGAACCACAATGGGTGGAAGGCCAGCGGTCGACTCGCCGCTACCCCCTCCTTGGCCCGCGCGGAGGAATAGCAGCGGGATCGCCGTCAGTGCTTGTCCGCCGTCGGCTGATGAGAATTAGGACCTCGTGACCCGTACTCCTCGGAGAGTTCCGTAACATGCCTTCCGCCAACCACGAGGTGGCGCCCTCGCAACTCAGCGAATTGGTGCGCCGCCTGGTCACCGAACAGCCGGTGTGGGATGTGCACACCCACCTCTACCCGCTGACGATGGGCTCGCCGCTGGGTGGGGCGGGAGGGTCAGCGGATCCCCGCGGTCTGATGCTCTGGGGGATCGACGAGCTTTTGACTTACCACTACCTCGTGGCGGAGTTGTTTCGCGTCGTGCCGTTCGAAGCCTTGTCCGCTGAGGCATTCTGGCGGATGAATCGCCGCGAGCAGGCCGATCTGATTTGGCGCGAACTGTTCTGGGAGCGTTCGCCGCTGTCCGAGGCGGGGCGGGGAGTGCTGACCACGCTGACACGCCTGGGACTGGATCCGCACGAGCGGTCGTTGGACCGCTACCGCAAGTGGTTCGCTGCTCAGAACCCGGACCGGCACATCGATCACGTGATGGAACTGGCCGGCGTTGAGCGAATCACGATGACCAACAATGTGTTCGACGACAACGAGCGGCAGCGCTGGCTGGACGGGTCGGCCGGCATTGATCGGCGTTTTATTCCGGTCTTGCGCATCGACAAACTTCTCCGCGATTGGCCCCTTGCCGTTGTCCGACTGGGGCAGTGGGGGTACGACGTGGGACTGGAGCTGACGTCCCGCACGCGCCGCGAAGTGCGCCGGTTCCTCTCCGAGTGGATTGATCGGATGGGAGCCGCGTATTGTGCGGCGAGTCTCCCGCCGGGGTTTTCTTACGAGGGTGGCGAGGATCCGGGGTGTCACGCGATCCTGTTGCGCGAGGTTCTGCTGCCGTTGCTGGCCGAACGCGGTCTGGCGCTTGCCCTGATGATCGGTTCCACCGACAGTGTGAATCCGGCGTTGCGCGACGCGGGCCACATGGTGGGCCAGGCCGATGTCCGTGCGCTGACGCGATTGTGCGCTGATTTTCCCGCGAACCGGTTCCTGGTGACGCTGTTGGCGCGCGAGAACCAGCACGAGTTGGCCGTGTTGGCGCGGAAATTTCGCAACTTGACGATCTTTGGTTGCTGGTGGTTCCTCAACACGCCGTCGCTGATCGCCGAGATCACCCGCATGCGGCTGGAGTTGCTGGGCACGAGTTTCATTCCGCAACACTCCGATGCGCGGGTCTTGGAGCAACTGGTCTACAAGTGGGACCATAGCCGAACGGTCATTGCCGATGTCCTGACGGAACAGTACGTTCAGTTGGCGGGCACCGGTTGGTCGCTAACCGAGAGCGCGGTCGCGGGGGATGTCGGGCGTTTGTTCCGTGACAACGTGGCAAGCGTCCTCAACGCACGCGCAGGCGCAGCGGCAGCAACTGTCCCAGGAGGTCCCCATGGACGACTCGCCGACTCACATGCCGCTGTACGAGCGGATTCGGCGCGAACTGTACACGCCCGTCGTGGGTGACATCCTCGATGCCCACGGACAGTATCACCGATTCCTGCCGCCGGCGATCCAACCTCTGGAACGCGACATGGTCGTGGTGGGACACGCGATGCCGGTGCTCCAGGCCGGGGTCTTCAGCCGTCCCGACAAGCCGTTCGGGCTGATGACGGAGGCCCTGGATGCGCTGCTTCCGGGCGAGGTCTACATCGCCACTGGAGGAGCGATCCCATGCGCCAATTGGGGAGAGATCATGACAGCGGCGGCTAAGGCTCGTGGCGCCAGCGGCGCCGTGGTGAACGGCTATCACCGCGATACGCCGCGTGTCCTCGAACAGGACTTTCCGGTTTTCAGCCGCGGCGGCTATGCCCAGGATTCCGGCCCCCGGATGCAGGTGCTCGACTATCGCTGCCGCATCGAGATCGAGGGGGTGGTGGTCGAGCCGGGAGATCTGGTGTTCGGCGACCGCGACGGCGTGGTGATTGTGCCGGCGAATCTCGTCGCGGAAGTCATTGAACAGGCACTGGAAAAGGCCCGCGCGGAGAAGACCGTGCGGCGCGAAATCGAAAGCGGCATGAGTTGTACGGCAGCATTCCGCAAGCACGGGGTGCTCTAGTGGACCACGAGGCTCGGGTAGCATGATGCCGCGAGCGAATCGCATGGCGTTTGCCACGGAACGGAATGGATAGATTTGGGCGGGTGATGCGGATGCCTGTGCACCACTCAGACGCAAAGGGAACCACCGTGACCACGTGCGTGACTTCTCCCTCGGAGGCCGCCTCACAGCCGTTCCGCGAACTCGTGGAGGCGTTTTCCCTGCGCGGCGAGACTGCGTTGATTACGGGCGGCGGGAGCGGGCTGGGGTTCGGCATCGCACGCTGTTTCCATCGGGCCGGTGCCCGCGTCGTGCTGATCGGACGTCGCGAAAACGTGTTGCGGGAGGCGTGCGAGAGTCTTGGGGAGCGGGCTTCCTATGCCGTCCAGGACATCACGGACTTGCACGCCAGCGAAGCCATGCTGGAGTCGCTCGTGCGCGAGTGCGGGCCGCCATCCATTCTGGTGCACAACGCGGGCATGCACCTGAAGAAGTCGGCGGTGCAGACAACCACGGCGGAGTTCGAGGAGGTCATGCGCACGCACGTCACGGCGGCGCACAACCTCACCCGACTGCTGTTGCCGGAAATGGTCCGTCGGCGGCACGGGAGCATTGTCTTCATCGCGTCGATGGCCTCCTTCCTGAGCGTTCCGCGGGTGATCGCCTACGCCGCGGCCAAGTCGGCCTACCTGGGCATGGTGCGCACGCTGGCGGCGGAGGTATCGGGCGACGGAGTCCGTGTCAACGCGGTGGCCCCAGGCTGGATCGACGCGCCGATGCTGCACCAGGCCCTGAACGGAGACCCGCAGCGCCGGGCCAAGATCCTGGGTCGGACCCCCATGGCCCGCTTCGGATCGACGGACGACGTGGGTTGGGCAGCGACCTTCCTGTGCTCGCCCGCCGCCAACTTCATCACGGGCACTGTTCTGCCCGTAGATGGGGGCGCCTGCAACGGCTTCTGACACGAAGTGCATTTCCCCGGGCAAGGGCAATCCCATGCGCGTAACCAAGCTCGAAACCTGGCGGACCCGACGCGGCAGGCAGCTCTTCGACTCCGCCCGCCAAGGCAAGGCGCCGATGGATTGGGATCTGGTCGTGCTGCGTCTGCACACGGACGAAGGCATCTGCGGCGAAGCAACCGCCATCGGGGTTCGCTCCAGCGTGATCACGCAGCAGTACCTGCACGAGCTGATCGCGCCTGTCGTGCTGGGCCGGCGAGTTCACGACCGGGAGGCGATCTACCACGAGCTGTGGAACATCGACCGACACATCACGTTCTTTCCGGTCTATCTGCCCGGCCCCGTCGACGTCGCACTGTACGACATCGCCGCCAAGGCCGCTGGCCTGCCGCTGTACCAGTACTTGGGCGCCTACCGCGAATCGTTGCCGGTGTATGCGAGCAGTTTGTGGCTGGCGAATCCCGCTGAATATGTCGAGGAGGCCCGACGATACCGCGCTCGAGGATTCCCGGCGTACAAGATCCACCCTCCGGGTCCCTCCAAGTTGGACATGGATATCCACGAAGCGGTACGGGCAGCCCTGGGTTCGGACTACGTACTCATGTCCGATCCCGTCGCCGACTACACGCTGGAGGAGGCAATTCGGGTGGGACGGCAGTTGGAACGGCTGAACTTCCATTGGTTCGAGGAGCCGTTTCGCGATTTCGAGTTGGACAAGTATCGCAAACTGTGTGCGGCGCTCGACATCGCCGTCGCCGCCACGGAAACGACACGCGGCGGGTCCTGGGGCGTCGCGCAGGCCATCAAATTCGACGCGGTCGACATCGTTCGCGCCGACGTGTCGTGGAAACCGGGCATCACGGGCACGCTGAAGATCGCCGCCCTGGCCGAAGCCCACGGTCTGCGCTGTGAACTGCACACCACCACCATGGGACCGATGGATATCGCGAATCTGCACGTCGCCTGCGCGATCCGCAATTGCGAGTACTACGAGATGTTCGTGCCGGATGACGTGTTCAAATTTCCGATGAAGGACGACTGGCCGTTCGACGAGCACGGCCATATCCACGTGCCGAAAAGGCCGGGACTGGGCATCGAATTGGACTGGGATGCGATCGAGAACAACTGCCTCGAACATCGGGTGAGCGAATGACGCACTATCGTTGGGTCGTCTGTGCGCTGCTGTTCTTTGCCACCACGATCAACTATGTGGATCGACAAGTGTTTGGCGTCCTCGGGCCGCGACTGACCGAGGAATTCCACTGGTCGGAAAGCGATTACAGCTTCATCGTCAGCGCGTTCACGTTGGCCTACGCCGTCGGTTATCTCGTTGCCGGACGGATGATGGACTGGCTGGGCGAACGTCGGGGATTCGCGCTGGCCGTCAGCGCCTGGAGTATCGCGGCGATGGCGCACGGGTTGGTCAGCCCACTCGTGCAGCACGGGTTGCCCTGGCTCAAAGCCGTCTTTGCGGGAACGATCCTGGGCTCATTGACGCCCGCTGCGATCTCCGTCGCCGGATTCAGCGCGGCCCGGATCGCGCTCGGACTGGCCGAAGGAGGCAATTTCCCCGGCGCGATCAAGACGGTAGGACACTGGCACCCCAAGAGTGAACGAGCGCTTTCCACTGGGATCTTCAATAGCGGCAGCAATGTCGGCATCATCCTTGCCGCGTACGCCGTGCCGTTCATCGTGGACCGCCTGCAATGGGGCTGGGCCGCCGCGTTCTACCTGACCGGCGCGATGGGCTTTGCCTGGCTGTTGCTGTGGCTGCCGATGTACACCACGCCCGATCGGCACCCGCGTGTCTCTGCTGCGGAATTAGCCCACATCCGCAGTGATCCGCCGGACTCCCCCGCCCCAATCCGCTGGATCAGCCTGCTGCGCTACCGGCAGACGTGGGCCTACTCGGTGGGGATGTTCCTCAGCTCCCCTGTCTGGTGGTACTACCTGTATTGGCTGCCGAAATTCCTCAAGAACAACCATGGGATCGATCTCCAGCAGGTCTTTTGGCCGTTGCTGTTCGTCTACGTGCTGGCGGATGTGGGCAGTATCGGCGGCGGCGCCTTGTCCTCCTGGTTGATTCGCCATGGATCGAGCATCAATGCGGCTCGCAAAACGGCCTTTCTGGTTTGCGCCTTGTGTGTCGTTCCGGTAGTGCTCGTGGCCCGCATCACGAACCTGTGGGTGGCCGTGCTGCTGGTCGGCATCGCGGCCGCGGCTCACGCCGGCTTTTCGGCGAACCTTTTCACGATCGTCTCGGATACCATGCCGCGAAATGTCGTCAGCTCGGTCGTCGGCATCGGCGGGACCGCGGCCTGCCTGGGGATGCTGATCCTGTCGACCGCCATCGGTTACATTCTGGATTGGACGCAGGCCACCTATGGTGAGAAGGACTACCTCATCCCGTTCGTCATTGCGGGATCGGCGTACCTGGTCGCCACGTTGTTGATCCATCTCCTGTTGCCGAGACTGGAGCCGCTGGCGCTGCATACCGACGTGGAGCCCCGGTAGTTCCAGATGACCGGCCGCCCGGGCTGTCAGGCCTGACTCAAAGGGGAGAGCGCGAGCATGTCGCGAATGCTGGGAGATTGTGCTCGTCACCGGCCTGCCGGTGACGGGGTGGAAAACGCGGCGCGGAAGGCGAGCACCGCACGGTCTTGTCTGGGGCCGGAGAGCGCGCAGCGGCTGTCGGCATTGGCGGTTGCGGGTGTCGTGGCCACGGCCTTCCTCTGCGGTGTGCGCGGCACTGCCGCCCCGGAGCAGCGCGGCGCCGGAGACACCCGACTCTCTCCCGCCGCAGCCTCCGCTCCGAGCGAACGCCCGCGGAAACCGCGGCCTGATCGAAGCGATTTGGGCGCACGGATCGAATACTACACCTCGCGGCTCGACGGAGAGAAACGCCCGTACGGGTTCTGCGAGGTCGGGCCTCCCGGGGAGCGGAAGGCCCTGCTGGTGTGCCTCATGCCCGGCGCCGATTCCAGCCCCAATCCCGATGCGCTGCTGCGGAACATCGAGGAAGCCGCCGCCCGAATCAAATCGCTAGGGCAATCCTGCGTCCTCATCCGCCCGTCGGGGCGGGGACCGGGTTCGCGTTACGTCAACTACGGGGAAGTGGATGCGCTCGAGGCCATCGAGGATGCGTGCCGACGGTTCTCGATCGACCGCGACCGGATCGGTTTGTTCGGCCATTCCATGGGGGGCGCGGCAGTATGGTACTTGGCCGCGCACTATCCCGATCGGTTCGCGTGTGCCGTGCCCACCGCCGGGTATTGCGACTATCGCTTGTGGGAGAAGGCCGGGGGCTACACGTTTCCTCTCGCGGCCTGGGAAGAACCGTCGTGGCAGGCCAGATGCGCCGCGCTGCTGGTCGATAACTTCGCCCAGACCCCCGTCTGGATCTGGCACGGGGCGCTGGATCGTGCCCTCGGCGGAGGAGTACCCGTGGAACACGCCCGCCAGATGCACCGTCTGCTCACCGCACAAGGATTCCCCGTCAAATACACCGAGGTGCCCGGTGAAGGGCACCACTTCATCACTCCGTTCAAGAACGTGGAGCTGATGGACCAGTACCTGTTGTGGATGCTGTCTTGCCGGAAGGAGCGAAACCCGAGTCACGTCACGCTCGTCACGTACTGGTTGCGCCACAACCAGTCGTACTGGGTGGAAGTAGATCAATTGCGACGGTACGGAAAGCGTTCGCGCGTCGATGCGCGGATCTCCGATGATCTCACGATGCTCCAAGCGGCCACCGAGAATGTGCGATCTCTCTCCTTGGGACCCATCCCCAATGCCCGCGCGGTCCAACTCCGACTCGACGATCAGGAAATGGGAGCGTTCGATCTGACTCGCAAGCAGACCGTTCACTGGTCTCAGGCGGGCTGGAACCGGGGCGCGCGGGACGTGTCGTTGGAAAAACGACCCGGGCGGTCCGGACCTCTCAGTGATCTGTTCTTCGAAAACGTGATTTACGTCGGAGGCTCAACCGGGTCGGGTGACGAAAACTACTTCACACAGACCATCGCCGGCTTCATGGAAGCGGAGTTCCGGCGCACCAACGGCGGCGTGCACCGGGGAGGCATCCCCGGAGAAAACAGCGCCGTGCAGCGCGTGGCCCTCGACAAGGAACTGACTGAGGACGAGGCGCGAGGCAGCCAGCTGATTCTCTTCGGAACGGAGAGAACCAATGCGCTCGTCGCCAGGTACATCGATCGACTGCCGCTGAAGTTCGGCGACAAGTCGCTCGAGCTGGACGGCAAGACGTTCGCGGGTGACGACGTCGCCCTGTTTGCCCTCTTTCCCCACCCGGACAATCCCGAACGCTGCCTGGCGATTCACGGCGGCGTCTCCCCCGATGCGATTGTCTACGGCAGTCACCTGAATCAACTGCTGGCGCCCGATTATCTGGTCTACAATCGCGGCCAGATTCTGGCCTGGGGGTTCTGGAACAACGAATGGAAGATGGATCGGTAAAGGGGCCGATCATCACGGCAGCAGTTCGCTCACCGCAATCGTTCCCACCTCCCTTCCGTCCAACACGACGGGGATCGCGTCAGAGGCGGCGAATACCTGCCCAGTCGCGTAGTCGGGCTGCTTGCCGGGACCGCTCGGCTGGGTGAAGACTTCCACTTGGCGGTCAACCAAATTGACGATCCAGAAGACGGGGATGCGGGCCGCCGCGTAAATCTGTTTCTTCCAGCCTCGATCACGCTCCAGCGACGCGTCGGCGACCTCGACGAGGAGCGCGACATCACTCGGCCCCGGATGACGATCCACAAAATCCCGCCGCCGACCCCGGATCACCGAGATATCCGGTTCCGGCTCGCTATCGCCTGTTGTGATGGGCCCTTCCGACCTCACGTGCCAGATCGGACCAACCAACTGCCTCAAGGTGTCGTATGTACAACCGACGCTGAGCGTATGAGGCGGATCCTTCGTCATTTTTCCCACGAGCCAGCCTTCGAGAAGTTCGATCGGTTCGCCTTCGGCGAGGATTCCCGCGCGGACCATTTCGTGATACTGCCCGACCGTCAGCGGCAGAACCGGCTCCGGTGGAACGGCGAGACGATCCGAGGTGAGCGACGGAATCGTGGAAGCAGCCATCAGGATTTCTCTCCTCGCCAACGAGAGCAGCCGTGGAAATCGCTCCCGAATCCGGCCCTCCCTGAGCGTACAGCTCATCCTCAGTATACTGACAACACGTCCGCGGCATCCAGTCTGAGCATGAAAGGCTCATCTCACAGCGGAGTACGTCGCGTGCTACACGCCAAGGCTCACCTGCCGGTCGGGCCTATCTTTGCGGCTGGCCGGGTTGCACGGAGGCCTTGTGGCTCTCGAACACGGCCCGCAGTGATTTGACAACGTCGGGGTGCGCGGCCGCCACGTTGAATCGTTCTGCCGGGTCCACTTCGACGTGGTACAGGAGAGGCGGGTCATGCACTTCAATGGGCCAGTTACCCCATTTCTCCACGGAGGCCGGCTTCATGGACTTCGTGTGCATCTTCCACGGGCCCTTGCGTACCGCCCACAATTCGTCCCCCGCGTAGTAGAACATCAAAGGCTCGCGCCCCGGCGCGCCGTGGCAGAGCACGGGCGTCAGGTCCTCGCCGTCGATCGCGCGGTCCCGCGGGATTTCCGCACCCGCCACGCGCACCACGGTGGTGAAGAGGTCCATGGTCGTGGCAAAAGCGGTCGACGTGACACCGGCCGGGATCTGCCCTTTCCAGCGGAAGATGGCCGGCACGCGGAACCCGCCCTCCCACGTGCTCACCTTCCCCTCGTAGAACGGTCCCGAAGAGCCGCCGTCCTGTTTCTTTCCCAGCCAGGGCCCGTTGTCCGATAGAAACACGACGAGTGTGTCTTGTTCGATGCCCAGTTCAGCAACCGCGCGCAGGATCTGGCCGGCCGACCAGTCGAGTTCCTCGACGGCGTCTCCATACAGCCCTCGCGGGGAACGGCCGCGGAACTTGTCGCTGGCAAACAAGGGCACGTGGGGCATCGTGTGGGCCAGGTAGAGCAAGAACGGCCGCTGGCGGGCATGCTGCCGCATGAAGCGGATGCTCTCCTCGGTGTACCACTTCGTCAATTGACTCTGGTCCGGCTCACGATCCGGATTGGTGACCGTGGAGTCGCGGATCAACGGAGTGGGGGGAGCATCTTTGAACAGCGGGTTGTCCGGCTGCGTTTCCGGGCTCATGTCATTCGAATAGGGGATGCCGAAGTAGTAGTCGAAACCATGGCGGAGCGGAAGATGTTCGGGACGCGCGCCGAGGTGCCACTTGCCGATACAAGCCGTCGCATAACCGGCCTGTTTGAGGATCTCCGCCAACGTGATTTCGTCTTCGGGCATGCCGCCAGGCGAACTGGGAATAAAGACGTGCGTCAGGCCGCTGCGGATGGGATACCGGCCCGTCAGCAGAGCTGCCCTGCTCGGTGTGCAGACCGATGCCCCGACGTAGAACTGCGAGATCTTCATCCCCTCGCTCGCCATGCGGTCCAACTCGGGCGTGCGAATCGTCGGATGACCAAGACAGCTCAGATCGCCGTAACCCATGTCGTCAGCCAGCATGATGACGATGTTCGGGCGGTCTTGAGCTGCCACCGCAGAGCCAAAAACGGAGGCCAGCAACGCGGCATCGAGAACGACCGCGACGGCCAGCAATCTTGGGGCACTCATCACAACCTCCTCGGATCAGGGTGACTCACGTCGTCACGATTTTCACTGCGGCTCCGGACGGACCGCCTGCGAGAACTCCTGCAGGATCTTGTCCATGACGGGCCAGCGTTCCTCGATCGGGCCCTGCCGCGCGGCATCCAGTTCCTTCTGCCAGAGCGCGCTTTTTTCGGCGGGGATGCCTAGTTCCCCGGCGTTACGAAGCAGGCGACGGATCAGCCAGATGCGATCACGATGCAAGGAGCCGTCGGTGGGGCTCGTGGCGAGCACGGCCGCCACGGCCGCCAGTTGCTGCCGCAAGTCGGCCAGGAAGAGCGCGTACTCCTTGGTTCGCAGTTCCGTCCAGTCCCGCGGCGGAACCGTGAGCCGCTCCCGGGCCGGGCGCATCACGAAAAAGTCCTGGGCATCCGGGCGCGCGTACCAATAGGCCGTGCTGGAGTAGTCGTTCGTGAGGTTGTTTTCCGTTCCATGTTCCAGCGTGACGAGAATTCGCTTCCGGAAAGGAACGGAATCGCTGACGTGGAATACGAACACCGCGTTGGGTCCCCAGTATTGACCGGAGCCCAAACCAGGAAGGAGCACGCCGGAGACGGGCACCACGTTCTGTTCCTTCTTCCCTGGATCGGAGCCGGGAGCGAAGATCGTGTCGTGAAATCCCCAACCGTCGTTAAAATACTCTTCCGTTCCGGTTCCGTGCTGGCTGGGGGGCCAGCTGTCTTCGTCGATGAAGACCCGGTGATCTCCTTCACCCCACCAGAAGAAGTGCCGGTTGAAGACGTTCAGACTTGCGCCGATGTAGCGCCCCCGGCCGGTCGCGTCGAGGATGTGATAATCGTAGTCGGCGTGCCGGCTGCTCATGTTCAGGTTCACGGCTTCGACTTCCTGCCGGCGCCATTTCGCATGGAAGTAACCGGCTGCCGGATCCATCTGGGATGTTGCGTGGTAGCTGAGCCGCAGTCGGATCGTGACCGGCGATTCGGCGCTTTCATTGACGATCAGCAGCCGAGCGCGGCTGGCGAAAGGCATCGACAGATAGCAGTAATACTCCTCGTCCTGGAGACCGATCGGCAGCGAACGGAAAGGAATCTGGTGGAAGCCGTTGGCGAAGAAGTCTCCCACCGGGCAGTCCACCGCCTCGAAACGCTGGTCGTCCCAGCGAATCCTCAGCAGGGTCGTGCGCAGGAAATGCGGATCGTCCGACCGCAGTGCCAGGTGAATCCGGTCAATCGTGCCAGGGCCGGTCAGGTCGCACACAGATTCCGATGCGGCCGGTGCGATCTCCAACTCCTGGTCCACGACGCTTGAGTTCTTCGCCGGCGGTTTCGGATCGGAGCCCAGGTTCCGCCAGGCGTGAAGGACCTCGTCCAACGCCTTCTGGTCCGCCGGCGGAAGCGGCATTTGCAGTGAGCGAACGGGCGTTCCCGCCGGCAGCGTTTGATAGGTCACGTGATGATATTGGCCGTAGGGACCGGCCAGCGGGTTCATCGCTTTCCATGCCGCATCGGGAAGCAATTGGATGCGAATCGATCTAGCGAAGGGAATCGGAAAGTACGAGTAGTTGGAACCGCCCATGGGGCCAGCCACGGGGCGTGGGAACGAGGGGTGCGTCCCGTTGAAGAAATCGACGCACGGGACGTCGATCGCCGGCTCCAGCGCGCCGTCCAAGAACACTTGCAGACGGCCCCCCACGCGCGCCGTCCACATGCGGCGGATGACTCCCGGGCCGGTCAGATCCGCCAGGACATAGGCGTCGCCACGCAGCCACTCCGAGTTGTAGCCGTCCTCGTTCGCGCCAGTGCGGTCGTAACTGGAGATCATCTTCGTCGGCGGGCCCTCGAGGCGGGTGAGGGCCTGCAGATCGATGAGGTCGCGCACGCAGCGCGCGAAGTCCAGATCCTCCGCGAATGCCGCACAGGACCAGAAGGAAATCAGCAGCAGCCAAACGCATCGTTGCATCGCGGGTATCACCTTGGTAGTTTCTTTCGTTCGACGCAGCCCGCGTCCAACGTACCGGATCGGTCGCGACGCCGTCAAGGATGGCGGTAACGCATCGGCGGGAGCACCTCACGGATCCGCGAACGACTGCCCCGTAATGCGCGGCTGTGTGGCGCAATCGATCGGCCGAGAGCGATTCGTCGCGACAGGACAAACCAGCACGGGAGTCTGCCATGAAGAACACGTTTTGGGCCTGGGCCATACTGCTTGGAGGTGTCTCCTGGGCGAACACTGCACAGGCTGCCGACGACTACTCTCTGCGCCTGGAACACGATTGGCGGTTCTCGCTGGAAATGGCAGGAGATCCACAGGAGCTTTCCTTCGACGACACGGCGTGGAACACGGTCGATCTACCCAATAACGCCCAGGATATCTCCAACGAACTGCCTCGTTCCGTGCGCCCGGTCTGGTTCCGCAGGCGGTTTTCCTGGCCGCAGCGTCCATCCGGAACGCGCGCGGTGCTGCGAGTGGACGCCGTGCGGGCCGCTGAGGTCTGGTTGAACGGCCAACAAGCCGGGAGCGCAACGGGTGGCCTGTCGGTGGTCGAACAGGATGTCACGGATCTGTTGCACGAAGGAGAGAACTTGTTGGCGATCAAGGCTCCGGTGCCGGGTATCGCTGGAGGAGTGCGGATCTTCAGCTTGCCCGCGGTGAACTTTCGGCCCGATGGATTGCTCATCGACACACCCGACTGGCAAGGAGGACCGGCCACGGTGCGTGTGCGGTCCCTTGTGGGCAACGACGCGGCAACTCCGCAGATGCTGCAGGTCACAGCAGTCGTGCACGATCCGCAGGGCACGCCCATCAGCCGGTTTCGTTCGGCCAATGTGGAGCTCGCGCCGGGCAGCGTGGCGGAGATCGCCTGCAGCTCCGACCCAATTCCCGACCCGCCCCTTTGGTCCACGAAGTCGCCTCGCATCTGCACGGTCACAGCCGCGTTGCTGCTTGACGGCCAGACCGTGCATCGGCAGGAGCTGTCTTTCGGATTCCGCTGGTATCGTTTCGACGCGGAGCAGGGGTTCTTTCTCAACGGCGAGCGACTCGCGCTGCGCGGCGCGGTTTACATCAAGACCGCACCGGGACCGTTTACCGATCGCGAGTCACTCTGGAAGCACGAGATTGGTCTGTTGAAGGGCATGGGACTCAACTTCGTGCGTCCCGCGGAAGGGGGCATCGCGGACGTGTTCCTGGACGAATGCGATCGCCACGGACTGTTGACCACACTGCAGGTTCACGACGAGGGGCCGCGGGATGTCGTCGACCGCAACGTCCGCTGGGACGTCTATCGTAACCAAAGTCATCCTTCGTTGATCGCCTGGCATTTCAATGGCGAAGGGAAGGTCGCCGGCGTAGCGCAGCAGCAGTCGTACGTCGCGCGCACACTACGCGCGCTCGACCCAACTCGCCCCGTCAGTTGCGTGGAGCTGGGTTGGCGTTCGCCGGGAACGGTGGGACTGGTCGACGTGGATGTCGCGGGGCAAGGCAACTATACCGGCTGGTACGAAGGCACCTTGGACCATATTGGTCCCTATATGGATTCCTATCGCCAATTGCTGATCGAGCGCTACGGCCACGCGCTGCCCATCTTCGTGTCGAACTACGGCGCCGCGTCCGATTCGTCGGTGCACGCCGCCGCGCCGCGCCGCAATGATTTCTCCGACGAGTATTTCACGCGATTTCATCAGCGATTTGCCAGGGAACTCGCGGCCCGGCCTTGGATGTCAGGCGGCCTGATCTTCGCGTTTCGGGATGTCCAGTCTGCCCAGCCGATCCCGCGTCATACGTGGAAAGGGGTGATCGACATCCAGGAACGAAAGAAGGACGCCTATTATTTCTATCAGAGCATCTGGACGGACGAGCCGATGGTCCACATCGCCCAGAAGTCCTGGACGCCGCGCGACATCTGGCCGCCGTCCAGTCAGCAGCGCATCGAGGTGTTCAGCAATTGCGCCCGCGTTGAACTGAGGCACAACGGACAGTCGCTCGGAATGCAAGATCGCAAGCAGGGTTTCTTCTGGGAAGTGTGTCTTGCCGAAGGACAGAATGTGCTGCAAGCGCTGGGCGAGGCGAGCGCCGTCAAGGCCGAAGACTCCGTGACCATCCAGGCACGCTTTCGACCGCCCGCGCCCGAGCCGCGCCTTGTGCGGAAAGGCAACGAACTGCGGCTCCGCTGGGATGCGGTCCCGGGCGTCGAGGACTATTGCGTCTTCGGCAGCCCGAAGCCGGGTTGCGACGTGGAGAGTGCCGTTCCGATCGGAACCACCGCCGACACGTCCTGGACAGTGGATCCTGCCGGGCCGGACCTCCACTACCGAGTCACCGCGCGCGCTCGAGGCGTCGCTGGTCTGCCCTCGGTGGAAGTCGGCCGTGCTCCCGGATCTATCCGCTGGCGATTCGTCAACTCCGGCTGGTTCCTCGCTTCTCCGGCGCTCGGCGATCTGGATGCGGATGGTCGCCTGGACATCGTCATCGGCTCCTATAACGGAAGAGTGTACGCGCTGACGGCGGACGGTGACTTGTTGTGGGAATTCGATACGGCCGACACGGTGTTCGCATCCGCGGCAATCGCACCGCTGCGTCCGGGAGAGCCGCCGTCGATCGTGGTCAATTCGAGCCGCGCGCTCTATGTGTTGAGCGCTCGGGGCCAGGTCCGTTGGCAGCACGAGGGAATTCGGCAGTACGACCGCAACACGAAATCGCCGGCCGTGGGCGACCTGGACGGTGACGGCCAGGCCGAAGTCGTTGTCACCTCGGACACGGGTGAGGTGCTGGCGTTCGCGGCAGACGGCCACCTGCTCTGGCGGCATGCGACCGCCGGCCCGCAGAATGCCGGTCTGAATATCGGCACACCGACGATGGTCGAGTTGCCGGAAGGGGGCCGCGGAGTCGTGTTCGCCGCCGACGATGGGTACCTGCGGCTGGTCAACCACGAAGGCCAACTTGTCTGGAAGCACGCGTTTGGCGACAGCAGTCAACTAGTGGGTCCGGTACCCAGCCACCAGTTCGTTGCCGCCGGGCGGCTGGAAACGAACGGCGTCATGCGCATCGCGTCGGGCATGGGTGGCCTTCAGATGCTGGACCTGGCCGGAAAAGTGCTCTGGCATCGCGGAGATGTTCACGGAGTGCCCTCGATTGCCAGGATTGGAGACCATCCGACTCCGTGCATCGCCCTGGTGGCCGGTCCGCTGCTGCGCGTCCTGGACCAGGAAGGGAAGGACGTGTGGCAATACCAGCTTGAACGCCCACAGGATTTCTTCACGCATTCCCCGGTCGTGGCCGACCTGGACGCGGACGGCGGCCCCGATCTGCTGGTCGGCTCGCGCGCCACGCGGTTGTACGCCCTGAGTGGCCAGGGCCGACTCCTCTGGAGCTTTCCCACTGCCGACGAACTCAGCTCGTCGCCGGCCGTCGCGGACCTTGACCACGACGGCTTCGCCGAGGTCGTGCTCGCGTCCCGGGATGGATACCTCTATGTCCTGGGAGCAGGTCCCGTATCGCCGGGCGCGCAGCGGTCTCTCGAATATCGGGCGAATCCGGCTCGCACGGGTGAGTACCTGGGGCCGTGAGGGGAGGAGGTATAACACCTTCCGCAAATCGTCTCTGATACGACTCTCCAATCGAATGCCTATGTTGGAGCTGGATTCACACCATGTTGGTTCGTCGGTTCTATTCTCGCAAAGCCGTTTTGTACAACCGTTCGCAGTTGAATTGCCGCATGCGTTGCACGCAATCGACGTACGGCTCATCGAGGTAATTCTTCAAGCCCGACTTGCGCGTGCGATTCTCGAGAAAGGCGCACCAATGCAGGCCCACGATGTAGGGCTCGGCAAAAGCGGCCGTGGCAAAGCGGCTGTATGCTTCGCCCCGCGCCTTCTGATCGGGCACGTAACAGTCCGCGTCGGTACCGACCTTGAGCAACTCGGTCGGGGCCAGATACAGCATGTCGGAAAGCAGGAGGGGGCGGCCCGACGTTCGATGCCACTGCGCGAGGTCGGTGGCGATCTGTTCCAACGCCACATAGTTGTTGACCAGCACCACGTCAAAATATTCGCCTGCCAGTTTCAATAGCCAAGGCGGTGCCTCCAACCGCGGACCGAACCGCGGTCCGAAGATGAGGTGATTCGGATCGTAGCGCCGGATCGCCTTCGTGGAAACCTCGAAGTACCGCCGCACAATGCCCTGCAGTTTGGCCAAGTCTTCGGGTTTGTTCAGATCCAGTCCTTCGGCCCAGGATCCCGGTTTGTCCGCCGTGATGGCCGGAACGGGAACGTCCGCGTATCCCAAGAGCAGCGGGTCTTTTGCCATGTCGCAACACGCGCTGCGCGCGACGTAGTCCGCCCAGTCCTCGAACTCCGCGTCGAACACATCAGGATAGTGGATGTGCGTGTTGAAGCCCTCGATGTCGGCGAATTTCAGGTTGTACACGTAGGGCAAGCCGGCTGTCTGGAACTGATGCAGCGACCACTCGTTGGAATGCCGCAGGATCGACCCGGGCTTCATCCATTCGCCCCCGACGACTTCCTGCGACCAGCCGATTGTGTTGAAGCCCCACGCGCGCAGCGGCGCCGCGATGCCCTCGCGAATGTAACGCTCGTCCGACGCGCCGTACCGTTCGCGGAAGACGTGGACGTTGTCCGGGTACTTGAGCGCCGCCAGATCCAGATGGTTCATGCCCACGGAGAGAAAGCCATGTCCCTCTGGCGTGACGAACCACCAGCGGCCGCCGATCTGCTCCAGCCGAAAGAAACCCGTTGCCTTGGCGGTCACAGCGCGTGTGCCGCCGTACGCATCGCGGTTCTCGTCAGGCGATGCCGCAGGGGAAACCGCGCCGACGTCCGCGTTTGTTTCCTGAGCGGTGAGCGCGGTGCGGTACAGTTCGCGCCGATGGAACTCGCTCATCCGGTCGACGCATTCGGCGTACGGCTGATCGTTGCCGTCGAGAAGACCGCTCTTGCGCCCGATGCTGCGCCCGAAGGCACACCAGTGCCATCCGATCACCAGCGGATTGGCGTAGAGCCGCCGAGCATGGCGGCAATACGCCTCGCCCCGCGCCGCCTGATCGGGGACGAAGCAACTGTTGGTTGCCGCGATCTGGAGGGCGTCCGTCGGGGCCAGGAAAGCCGAGTCGGCCATCAACACGGGCTTGCCGGTGGCCCGGTGCCAGGCTGCCAGGTCCTCCTCGATCCGAGGATCGGGTTGGTAGTACTCGACCGACAGCACATCGACCGTGGACTTCATTGCCGACAAGACGTCCGCCGGCAGCCCGTTCACCCTCGTCTCGCCGATCGGAATGGAACGGTCACCTTTGTAGCGGTCGCCCAGCAACAGGTGGTTCGGATCGTGCCTGCGGATGGCGTCATGAATCACCTGGTAGTAACGCTGGGCAATTGCCGGCAACCGCGTCGCCCCCACCTGCTCCGCCCACAGCGGCCAGTTGGGCGTGTCGGCGTAGAAGTAACCGATCAGGTACGGATCGTCCCGCAACGTTGTGCAAACCTCGTCTGCCAGGCGGTTGCACCGGTCGACAAACGCGTCGCTGAACACGTCGGGGAACTTCGCTTCCACGTACCATTCGATGTCGGTGAAACGGATCAAGTGCATGTAAGGCATCTTCGCGCGACGGTACTGCGCGGGGCCCCACCCGCGCGAATGCATCATCCTGCCGGTCGCCGGATCGCGGTCGCTGATTTCCTGCGACCAGCCAATGGTGTTGAAGCCCCACTCGCGCACGCGGCTCGCAACGAAGTCCACAAACGCATCGGAGTAGTCCTGCCGGTAGTCGACGTGATTGATGCCGGTGGAAAGAAAACCGTTTCCCGTCGGAGTGACAAACCACCATCGACCGTCAATCCGCTCGACTCGGAAGAACCCGGTGGCGCGCGACTTGACGGACGTGCAACCGCCGTACGCGTCCAATGCTGCGGATCCAGCCGCGCCGGCTGGAACCGGATGTCCGGCTTCCTTCGGCGCTGTCGCCTCGTGAGCCGTGACATGGTAGGGGGACGGTACGAGCAGCCACAGGCCAAGGAAGATGGCTTCCGGTCGAAGTGCGCGCATCATGACGACCTTTCGTGTCGGGAGAACGACCGTGATGGATTCCACGGTGACCCTAACAGGAAGTCTGGAGTTTGACAACGTCCTCAGTTGGACTGTCCGCGGCGACGGGGGTCGTGCGATGCCGATGCACCTGAACGTCCCCCTCCTCGCGTGCAGGCGAACTCGGCGTACCGCCGGAGCGTTACCGGACTACTGTTGCCGGCGTCCAATGATGTGAAGCCCGGGAGGGCGTACCCGTTTTTCACAGGGCGGTAGGACCGCCAGCCAAATCGGTGCTGCCGCACCGGGCGGATAACTCGCTCCCGTTGGTCGCTAAACGTGTGCAAGACACAAGCGTTCTGACGGTTAGTTTCACAGGGCGGTAGGACCGCCAACCAAATCGGTGCTGCCGCACCGGCATGCAAACCCGCTCCCGGTGGTCGCTAGGCTCTTGCGGGAGAAACGACGATTCTGACGGTTAATAGCACAGGGAGCCGGTCATGCATCAGCGCATCGTTCAACGGGTGATGATCAGCGTATTCCTCTGCGGGTCGCTTGGCAGCGGATGCCTATTCGCTGCGGAGATGCGGCCGTGGCAATTTGACTGCGGCACCGCTGACTCCCCGGTGATGGCAGGTTATGCGCGATTGACTGCGTCCGAGCAGTACGACCCGGGACGCGGCTACGGATGGGAGACTCCCGCGGCGCGCGGCCTTGTCTTTCCCGAGCCGACACCGAATCCGGAATGGCGCGGCTCGTGGGGGCAGGCGGCCATGCTGGCCTACATCACGCAGGAATGCCGCAACAACTTGAACATGGACGGAGTGGTCTGTGAGGGGGACCTCAAGTTCCGCATGGACGTTCCCAATGGCCGATATCGAGTCCGCGTTACGATTGGCGACATGTCGCGAGCCTTGGGATCGATCGACGTTTCCTACAACGACAGACTCGCGGGAAGCCATGTGGCGGTTTGGTCTGCCAGCAGCTATCGCATGTTTGACCAGACACCGGGACCGTGGTGGAAGACGATCCGCAAGACGCTCGATGTGACGGATGGCACGGTCCGCATCGCCCTGTCCAAGAACCAATCCTATTACGACCAGCAACTGGCCGTCCAAAAGGCCGAAAAGACCCCCTACGCGCAATGGTATCACGCGACTCCCATTGTCCAGACGCCGCCTTACGTCTTTATCGGCTGCCCCTTCGTGCACAACAGCATCATGGCCATCGAAGTGGTGCCGGATGCGCCGGCGCCCGTGGTCGGCGACAACGATTCCGACAGGATTCGACTGACGCGGCGTATCGACTCGCCGGCGCTGGGCGACGCCGTGGAGAAGTACAACCGTCGCGAGTTTGATGCGGCCCTCAAGGCACTCGAAGGCGTCAACGAGACCGACGCGCAAGTGGCCAAGGCGTTGGTGGAATTGTGGGTCGCGGGACGCTGCGAAACGGAGGTCGAGCGAGAGGTGGTTCCGCGGGCTCTGGCCACGCTCAAGACATACGTCTCGGAGAATCCGCAGGAAACGGGAGTGGCCGAGGTCGTGGCCGACGCCGAGATCTACCTGAAGGCGTGGAACCTGCATTGGACTCGGGGAGAGTTGGGCAAGACCCATTTCCTGGAAAACGACAAGGCCATCTGCTGGTGGCTGCTGATCGGGGAGGATTCGCCACTCTACTTCAAATCGCAACTGCACCTGACGCGCGCAGCGAGAATGCTGAAACCCTATTTTCCCTGCATCGCCACGGAAGCCGCGCTGTTTCGGAAGCTGCAGGAGAAATTCCCCGATAACCGCTTCATCAAGTATCACCTGACTCAACAGTGGGAACCCAAAGGAAACGGCAGCGACTACTTTGACTGGGTCATGGTCGATTACCAATCACTCGCGGGCGAGGCACCGGAGTGGGTCAAAGCCGTCTACCCGGCGTATGCCGGCCTGGTCGACTTGTCCGAATGGTGGGTGACTTATCGCCAGCAGCCGGAGGGCACGATCGGCGGCGGTTGGGGGGACGACGTCGAGATGGTCGGGCTGTTCGGCTACTACGGCTACGTCAGCCGCAATGCGTCCCCGCGCTGCCTGCACGGCGCGCGCCAGCTTGTGGACGGTGTCTGGACCCTGTCGGAAGTGGATCCTGAGCGGGGGTTTTGCGCACCGATGGCCGACGCGGAACACTCAGCGGAATGGACGGGAAACACGCTGGGCATGATGATGCAAATCGACTACGGCAATCCGTTGTGGGTCGAGCGGAGCATGAAGACCGGCAAGCTGATCCGGGACTTGTGGACAGGCATCAATGAGAAGGGCCAACGCCACTTCAAAGCCAATTTCCTGGGCGCGTCGCAAATCGGTTCGGGCGATCAGGCCAATGATTCGTGGATCAACTACCGAGCCGTGCGCCCGGCGACCGCAGTCCTGCAGTACAACGCGAATCCGACGATCCTGAAGCTGTACCGTGAGCTGGCCGACGCGTGGGTGGCGGACGCCCTGTCAACCGACCGCGGCAAACCCAAGGGCATCATTCCAGCCCAGGTTGCCTGGCCCGATGGCCGGCTCGGTGGAACGAACTCCGCCCAATGGTGGGCAGCAAGCCATTCTCCCGGCACGGTGAACTACGACTGGTGGGACGACAAGACAAACACCGGTCAGGCCTACAAGGGACTGCTCGTCACGATCCTGTCGACCGTGTACGACACGACCGGAGATGCCAAGTACTTCGAGCCGCTGCGGCTGGAATACGAATTGGCCTCCAAACATGGTTTCCAGCCGGACACCGCAACGAGGCGCGGGGGAAAAAAACAATGGAACCCTGACGATCTGGGTTTCAATGCGGATCCCGGAAGCGAGTTGTGGACAGCCGCGCGTATCCAGGAGACAGGCGCCTGGTTGGAGGCGGATCGCAAGATTCGCGGCCGGCAGGGAGGTCTGCAACTCACGCGGACGACGGAAGAGATTGTGGAAAAGGGCGGCAATGCCGCGAAATATCTCCGGCAGTACTGGCCGATTTCCACGACGGAAGCCGGTCCCACCGACCGCGTAGGCTTCGCCGGGATCATTGACCCGTTTGCGATTTACACGGGAGGCGGGCTGGGTGGACCGTTGCTCTACGCCGCGTTCACGTACGAAGACACAACCAAACACTTCGCGGCCGCCGTCCTGGGCCACGATCCGCAAGGCGCGAGAATCCTCTATTACAGCCTGGCTCCCGAGGAGCGCGAGATCGGCCTGCTTCCGTGGGAATTGGAGCCCGGCGGAAAGTACGCAGTGAAGTACGGCATCGATTCGAACGGCGACCTGCAAGTCGACGAGACTGTCGAGACGCGCGTTGTCGATTTTGGACAGCGCGGGCAGTCGATCCGGTTCAAGATCAAGCCGCGAATGACCTACGTCATCGACATTGACCAGACGGAGCGCGGCCGGCCCGCCGGGCTCTATCCCGATCCCGCAATCTGCGCCGAAGACATCGGGTACGAGGAACAGGGCGGCATCCTGTCCGTGAGAGTCCACAACATCGGTTCCAGGGAAATCAACAATCTGTCGGTTGAATTCTATCAGGGCGATCCGGAAGCCGGCGGGTCCCGGCTAGGTTCTCGTACGATCGGGAGTCTCACAGCGCCGATCGACTTGGAACCCAGAACCGAAAATGTCACGCTGCCCTACCGAATCGCAGGTGCGCCGCAAGAAATCTACGTCGTGCTCGACGCCGCGAACTCAATTGCCGACGAGATCACGACGGCGAACAATGTGGCTCACCAATCGTTGCCGAAACCGGCCGCGAAACAGATCGAGAAGAAGAAAGTGGCAGCGCCTGTCGGGCGCGGGAGACGATAAACGCCGCGGAAGTTGTTTGTCGTTCGCCCCAGGCTACAATCGCGCCTCGCGTCGGCGAAGCAGACGCATGTCGGTCTCATATTGCGAGCGACACTTCACGCAAACGCATCGGAGTGTTTCGATAATGGTCAGCATCCTCGTTCTGGTCTTGGGAACTGGCGTCGCGTCCGCGGCCCAGCTTGAGTTGGTGACGATCGACGGCTCCACCGAAAGGCAAATTCCAGCTCGCATCAGGCTTCGATGCGCAGACGGCCAGGATATTGTGCCGCCGGGTGCCGTTGAGGTGCCCGTGCGCGACGATCGCTGGTTTGTGACCTCCGGCACGGTGCGCCTGGAGCTGCCCGTTGGCGAAATCGAGATCCGCGTGGAGCGCGGGAAGGAATACATTCCCGTCAAGGAACGGCTCACGCTGGGCGCTGACGGACTGACGCGACACCAGATCAGCGTGCGGCGCTGGATCGACATGCAGGCGCGCGGCTACTTGAGCGGCGAGAATCACATCCACATTGCGCCCACAGATCTTCCCGCTGTGCTTGCCGCCGAGGACTTGAACTATGGCAGTTCACTCTACTGGTGGAACGGCCCGAAAATACCATTGTCCGAAGGCCCTGAGCCTGTGCGGACAATGTCCTTCGGCGGGATCACCATTCCGGCTTCGGTCTTCGACGCGGAGGTGGAAGGCGATTGGGGACCGGCCTACTTGATCGGGCTGCAAGAGCCATTGCCGCCCGACGTGGACCCAAGTCGCCCCAATCTGTTTTATCTGATCGAGGGCCGGCGGCAGGGAGCACTCCTCTGCTACAACTCCGGTTGGGCTGTCGAGTCGTTGTTCGACGCTTTGGCCGGATATGTGGAGGTGGTGGATGTCTGCAACAACCTTTTCTATCGGCACCGTTTCGCCCCGCGCAAGGGATACTCGAATCTGCTCGGCGTCGAGGGACTCACAGTCCACGAAGAGACCCCGCGCGGCATGTTCCAGATGAACTTGGACGCGTATTACCGCCTGTTGAATTGCGGCCTGCAGATTGCCGCGGGAGCTGATTCTGCGGTGGGAGCGAAAGCCACGCCGGCGGGGTACAACCGCGCCTATGTTCGACGACCCGCGGGAGCGTCGCTCGGCGAATTCCTCGACGGGTGGCGGCAGGGACGCAACTTCGTCACCAACGGTCCGATGTTGTTTCTCACCGCCGGCGACGCCGCGCCGGGGGACACTCTGAGTGCGCCCGGCGAGGGACAAACGATCGAATTCCGTGTTCAGGCCATCTCGAACGAGCCGCTCGAATCGCTGGAGTTGATCGCGAACGGCCGGGTCGTGGCGACCGCCCAACAGGGAATCGGAGGCCGTGAAGCGACGCTGGTGCACAAGCTGAGTGTCCGGGAAAGCACCTGGGTGGCGGCGCGCTGCGCGGACCGGGAGATGCTGTTGTCCGAGGAAGAACTGGAGCGTTATCGCCGCCCACCTGGCAAGCCTCGCGAAGAGCCCTGCCGGTTACGGTTCGCGCACACCAGCCCGATTTATGCGACCGTGGCGGGATCGCCGGTACACGTGGCCAGTTCGATCGAGGAAGCACGCCGGATACTCGACGCTTTCGAGCGATTCGCCGAGAAGAAGTGTGGCGATCGCTACCGGCAGGAACTGCGGCAGCATCTCGAAGCGGCGCGGAGCAGACTGCGCTAGCCCGGATTATTCACCACAGAGGCACAGAGGTTGAAGAAAAGGCAAGTAGTTTCGCCACGATTATGATCAGACCGAATCTGACAGGCTGTGAATTCCGCCTCTTGTACTTTCCTCTGTGTTCTCTGTGGCTCTGTGGTAGCTCTTATAGTTTCGTGCATTATCCGGGCTAGAAGGCGGCGGCCACCTGTCACGGCGTCCCTTCGTACTCGGTTTGCAGATCTTCGATACGGGCCTGCTGTGCGTTACCGCGATGAATGACCAGGCAATAGCGCAATTCGGTGGGTGCAGTCGCCGACAGCGCGACAGGCCAGCGGCCCGGATAGACGGCGTTCTGCATGCCGGGGCGTCTCCGGACGACCCACTGCGGCGGAAAGAAGGGCACCGAGGGATGAGAGAGAATGGCTACTCCGGACACCCGTCCGGACCCGTCGAAATCGCCCGAGAGGTCGAACCAGGCTCCTGCTTCCACGGCTGTCACCCGGGGCGAGACCACACCGCTACGGCTCTGGAACTGCGGGTCTTGGGGAATGCGGATGCGTGCCGAGAATCCGCCGTAGCCTTTGTCATCGTCGGATCCGCCGATCATCATCTGCTCGCGGAGGGCCAGCAAACGGATGCGGAAATCGATCTTCCGCGCGTCCTCTTTCGTCGCGTGCACGCGGATGGCCGTCGTTTCTTCCACGAGAGGTATCGGGGTGCCGCCGGTCGTCCCGAGCGCGGACTGCCAGAGAACTTTGACCCGCAATTCCAGGCACCGCGGGTCGGGCGTTGCGATCTTCAGATCCTGCACGTTCCACGAGAAGTTCTCGGTCGCCCAGGAATCGCCGGCGGGTTGGCCAGCAACGCTCAGCAAATGCCAGGCCCAGAAAACACCTCGGTGGTGCGGATGATCCTTGGGAAAATCCTCGGTCAGAACATTTCCGTCCAGATCGTAAAGCGGGTGCAGATAGTGAGCCCTCGCAAACTGGCCGTCCTGCGATTTCGTGCTCTTCTGGTAGAAGAAGACCGGGCTCTCCCCCTCTCGCACCAGGCAGCCGTCCGGCTGTTCCTCGGCAGTGAGGGAGGACGGTAACGGCTGCGCGGAGGGCGCAGGCGACTCCATCCCGCGCAGGCCTGAAGTCGCGAGGACAACAGTCAGCAGGAACACGTGTGTTCGTTTGGTTTGATACATGGCGGTTCAATCTCGTGATGTGTAAGGAAGTTCAACTCACGGGATTCCGAGAGATACGTTGCTGAGTGTTGCGATCGCGCCGGGCGCGATTTCCACTTCAGTCTCGCCGTCGGCGCGCGAGGGCGGCGCCGGCTGCACGGAATTCTCATGATACGGGTCCACGAGTTCGAGGGAACCAAATGAGCCATTCGGCCAGAAGACGCGGACCCGCTGCGGCCGCAGCGAACGGTTCAGCACGACCAGCGTGCGATCCTCCCCGTCGCCCTCGAAGGCCGTCACCAGCAAATCCGGATCCGAAGCTTCCGTCTCGACTCGAACCATACCGCGCCGGATGCGCCGACTGAATGCGCCGAACACGCGCAACTGGTGACTGCTGGCCACGGGCACCGACTCACGCGCGTGATCGGCCACGAACAGGCTGCGGGTCCAGCCATAGGACGGTTGCTCGACATTGACCAGCAAGAAGCAGTAGATCAAGGCGACGGCATCGGTGAGCACCAGATTCTTGTGATAGAGCTGGCCCATTCCCAGCGCGAGACGGTAGGAGGCAATCTGGTAGGGATCTCTGTTCACGCAGAGTTCGGTGGAAAGAAACGGCTTGTCGCCAGTCGTGTCGTGCCACTGCCGCAAGAGGACGTCAAAGCCGTCCGGTTCGAAAAAGAACTGCTGGTAGTCGTAGACGTGCGTGGCCAAGTAGTCGATTGCCGACCAGGCGGCCTCTGACTGCTGGAACTGCAGCGCGCTCTGGATTCCGCTTTCGAGCGTGCTGGCGTCCTGCATATGAATCCGCACATGCGGGAATCCCGCCCGGTCCAATCCGCGGCGCAGCGCGAGCGTCATCGCATGCCACACCTCCGGCGGTTGGAGCTTTTCGTTTTGAATGCCGACGATCTCTGGCGGCGATCCGGTGCGATCGCGCGAGACTTCGCAGTACCGCACGACGGCCCGCGCGAACGTCTCCGGCTCGGCCACATCCCGCTGGATCTCGCCACTCGCGTTCGTCCGTTCGCAACGAGCCGCGAGCGGGAGATCCCAGAATTCGAACAGCACCATGCCGCCCAGGGCGCGGATTTTCCTCAGGTACTCGAAATCGGACACCTGGCCGTTGGGAAAGTTGTCGCCGTAGTAAGTGGGCAGCGCGTCCGCAAGCCGATCCCAGTTCGAGAACTCCGCATCGAGCTGTGCGCCCATGGGGTATTCCCGATGCAGTCGCAAGTTGTACTCCGCCAGCAGCTCCCACCAGCGCCGTTTGCCCTCGGCACTCAATTCGTGAAAGGCTACGGGACTGGTGATGCCGCCAAAGCCAAGCATCGTTTGCCGCCGCCGCGCGCTGTGGACGCGCACCGAGCTGTCGTTCGTTTCGGGCGCCGCCAGGCGCCCCCGCACAGATCCCACCTCGTCGCTGGACACGGTGAATGCGAGCTGATGCCGGCTGACATCGAACAGGCACGGTTGGCGGACAAGTTCCGCACCGTTGACGCCGACCGACAATTGCATCTGGTGGTCCAGCCGAACGCGGAGTTCGCGTAGGGATGCCGGGCAGGGCACCGCTGCCTCGGATGTCACCTGTTCCGGGTGCCGCGTGCGCAACGGTTCGGAGTCAAGCGTGCGCTTCCAGAAACCAAAGGAGTCGTAGTAGCGTTGCGTGACGCGCAACTGGTCTGACGTAACCTCAATTGTGAAACCGCCGCAGTTACCGGTGAAGATCCAGTTGAGCGTACCTCCGGCCAGATCGGCGGATTCGAGTACGAGTGCCCGATCGAACAAAGCGGGCAGTTCTTCGCCCCAAAAAACGCGGCGGAATTGCGGAACGGGTACGCCCCAAAGTTGCACGCGCGCGACCGAGGAGTCAAAACGGAACTCCCGGTCGCCCGCGCGCAATCCGCCACCGGAAGCCATGGCCGCGATGGCGGCGATCAGGCAGATACGCGCGCGGCTGACTGTTCCCGTCGTTCGGAAACGGAAGCGAGTTCCCATGACTCCAACCCTCTGCGCAATGACGCGCTATTCTATGAGCCCAAGGCGCTGTAGAACACAAACTTGCCGAATTGGATGTAGGACGGATTGCCAATCCGTCCTACGACGATTCGGTAACTCAATTCTTGACAGCTCCTAACCGAAAACCCAAGGGGAGACCTGCGGTCGGGAGTCACGGCGGGGTCGGAGACCCTCGCCGAGGGGGGGCAACCGGGGTCAGACGTTGTTTTTGGTTTTTTCGGGCGGGGAGCGGATTCGGTGTGAGCGGGCTTGGCCGGCCCGACGACTCGTTGTCGATTATCGGCCGAGCCCATCCAAGTTCAATGCCTTCTGCACCGACTCCAGTTGCCGGCGAAGCTCGCTGTGGGGCGGAGACTGCGTGACGCGGCGAATTTGGCTGGGCAGCGAATCGGGCCGAGAGAGACCCAATCGCCCCGCCAGTTGACGCAGTGTGGCGTCGGTGTAACTATGGCCCAGGTAGGCAAACAAGGCTCGGGCTGAGTGACGGCTGCCACGGACACTCAAGATAGACGGATCAATCCGCAGAGTGGCGCATAGCGTCTGGACAAGCTCTTCCTCTCGGAGAGGGGCGACCCGGCGAGCCAATTGAGCCGTAGGCTGTGAATTCGCTGGCGAAACCAGCGCGCGGATCCGCTCGGCAAACGATTCCGTTCCCAGAATCCAACCATCAAGGGCTTCCTCGAAGGGGGATCGCCGCGGACTGTCGAGTTCCGATTCGACGTAGTGGCGGTACCCTTCCGCTGCATCGGAGCCTCCCCACGCACCGTCCCATGCCCCGAGCAGGCCGCCGTAGTCAATCCACGGCAGGCGACGAGAGGCATCCATGTATCCCGCATAGCTTGACCACTTCCATTGTTCGGGGCGGTCCACCAGTACCGGTACCGGATTAAGGTGCACGTACCGGCTGACCGTCCAGAAATGGCTCTCGTCCTCGACGAGATGACCGCGAAAACGCCCCTGAAACAAGTGTCCCGAACGCTGGTGACGGTGATTCCACCAGCCCGCGTAGCCGCCCAGGAGGAACTGCATGCCACGTGACAAATTGGGTTGGGGCGTCTGGAAGAACAAGTGGAAGTGGTTCGTCATTAACGCGGCGGCAAACATTCGCCAGCCATACTTTTCCACGACTTTGCCAATACGTTGGAAAAACGTGTCGCGGTCGACATCATCTAAGACGATGTCCTGCCGCCGGTTGCCCCGGCTGGTCACGTGGTAAATCGCGTCAGGAAATTGAACACGCAATTCTCGCGACACGGCCCCCCCACACAGCGAACCATCTGCTCGCGAAACGACACACGGACCGTTTCCTTGAGCGCAGGCAGGCCGGTACGGCCTTGAACAGCGATGACCCATCGTGGTCGCTTTCTATCTATCCAGCACCACAAAGCCTGTTCTCCCATCACGCCTATTCCCGCTTTTTCTGTCCCTCTCCGAAGGCTGTCGCGTTGTATCGACGTGCTTCCAAAGAAAAAACCAAAAACAACGTCTGACACCCAAGGCGAAGGCCCCGGCGAGCCGCCGCTCGGTATCCGGTTACCACCATTATCGCGGCGGCGTCTAAACGGCACGTGACCAGCCACGCGCTGCGACCCGCCGCGCGATGGCGCGCAGGCGACTATTCGGAGAACAAGAATGCGTTGGTGGACTCCACGACTGGTAACGGGTGCATTTCCATGGATAACGGCCGTCTGTTTGGTCTTGGCCACGTCGGGCGCAGCGGCGGAGCGACGGGTCTTTCGTTTCGACTGCGGTACGGCCGACTCACCCGTCATGGACGGGTACGAGCGACTCACGGCGGCCGAGCAATTCGACGCGGCGCGGGGATACGGCTGGGAAAGCCCGGCGGCCGAATCGGTCGTGTTCGGTGAAGGGACGCCACCGACAATCGGCGGCAGCTACGGTTGGCCACCCGACCTGCGCGAGCATTGGAAGAACAGCCGCCATGCCCTGAACCAGGACGCGGTCGTTTGCAGAGAGGATCTGACCTTCGTCGTCCATGTTCCCCCTGGCCAGTATCGTGTCGCGCTGACCATCGGAGACATGGGCCAAGCCATCGGCTCGATGGACCTCTACAGCAACGATGACCGCTTGGAGGGTCCGATCACTGCCTGGGCGCCCAAGAGCTACCGCATGTACTACCTCAATCCGGGCGGCTGGTCGACCACAGTGCGCCACACGATCGATGCCCAAGACGGGACGATTCGGCTGCGATTAACGAAGAACCAGAGCTATTACGACGAGCAACTGGCATTGCAGCGCACGCAGAAAACGCCGTTTGCGCTCTGGTACCACGGTACCCCAATTATCCAGGAACCGCCCTACGAGTTTATCGGGGCTCCTTTCATTCACAACAGCATTCAAGCGATTGAAATCGCGCCCTTAGTCGCGCCCCCCGTCACGCAGCGGGACGGGCAATTGGTCCTCGCTGCAGGCGTGTCGTCCCCCGCCCTGGCCGCGGCGATCACTGAGTTCAACGAACGAAAATTCAACGAGTCGCTCGTGTCGCTGGCACGTGTCACGGAACCCGATGCGCAGATCGCCAAAGCGATCGTGTGCCTGTATCTGGCCGGGCGGCCGGAATGCGAACGGGAAATGCAGTTGCTGCCGGAAGCGATTCAGATTCTGCAGCCGTATATCCAGAAAAACCCGGAAGCGTCCGTCGTTGCCGAGCACTTGCAGGACGCGCAGTATTTCATGAAGGGCCTGGATTTTCATTTGAACCGCGGCCGCATGCGCGAGGTGAACGGCCAACTCGTCCAGCGAGTTCATTTCATCGAGAACGACAAGGCCATCGGCCAATGGCTGCTGATTCGCACCGATTCGCCCCTCTATTGGAAGGCACAGATCCGATTGGGGCGTGCCGCGTACATGCTCAAGCCGTATCCGCCCATGATCTCCTCGGAGAAAACGCTGTTCGAACGCGTGTTGAAGGAATTCCCCGACAATCGCTTCGCCAAGTATTTTCTGACGCGCTTGTGGGAGCCCTACGGGGATGGCACTCAGTACGACGACTGGAAGAAAGAAGATCATCGCGAACTCGTCAAGGACGCGCCGCGGTGGGTGCAGTCCGTCTACCCGGCCTGGGCCGGCATGATTGAATGGGCCGAGTGGTTTGCGCGGTACAAGCAAATGCCCGAGGGGAATATCGGCGGCGGGTGGGGAGATGACGTCGAGGTCATCGGCACGTTCGGCTACTACGGATTCACCAGCCGGGACGCCGCGCCCTTGGCCCTGAACATGGCCCGCAAGGCGATCGACGGCATGTGGAATAACTCGGAAGTGGATCCCGAGGCCGGCTACTGCCGGTTCCTCGCGGACGCCGAACACTCGGCCGAATGGACCGGCAACACACTCGGTATGATGATGGACATCGACTACGGCAACCCGGTCTGGATCGAGCGGAGCATGAAGACGGGCAAACTGCTGCGCGACTTGTGGACCGGATACAACAAAGAAGGGCGGCGCCACTTCAAGTCAAATTATCTGGGCGCTCGTGAGATCGGCACGGGCGAAACGATGAATGACAGCTGGATTAACTATCGCGCCGTGCGGCCCGCGACCGCGGTCCTGAAGTACAATGGCAATCCCACAATCGCGAAGCTCTATGTCGAGCTGGCGGACGCGTGGATCGAAGCGGCCCGCTCGACGGCACGCGGCAAGCCGCAGGGCCTGATCCCGGCGCAAGTCTCCTTTCCCGACGGGATCATCGGCGGCACGAGTTCACCCAACTGGTGGACGGCCAGCCATCCGCCGGGCACCGACAACGCCGACTGGCGCGGGAGCGAGGCCGCCTACCGCGGGTATCTCGAGGAAGTCCTGATCGCGGCCTATGAGGCGACCGGTGACGCCAAGTATGTGGAGCCGATTCGCTGGGAATACGAACTGGCCGCCAAGCACGGCAACGTGCCGACCGCCACGACCGCGTCGCGCATGGAAATCCCGGCGGAGTGGCGCCCCAAACGATCGGCCGCGACGGATACCGGTCTTGTACCGGGGACCGAGGAATGGGTGGGCAAGACTTTGGCCGGCACTCAGCGTTGGTTCACGGTGAAACGCATGGTCGAGGGCCGAAGCGGAGCAATGGAGAACGATCTGACCCGGGAGGATGCGATCCGCTTCGCCGACTACATCAACTGGAAGGTCCGCGATTCCTGGCCTATGATGACAACCGAGTCGTCGGCCACGGACCGCGTGGATTGGGCAGGCAGCTGTAATGCGTTCTTCATTTACACGGGAGGCCGCTGGGGCGGTTCGTATTGGCGCGCACCGATCACTTACGAGAATACGACCCGGCAGTTCGCCGCCGCCGTGCTGGGTTGTGACACGCAGGGCTTCCGCCTGCTCTACTACAGCCTCGCCCCGGAATCACGCGAGATCGGGATCATTCCCTGGGAGCTCGAGCCTGGCACCCGATACCGTTTGACCTACGGCCCCGATGCCGACGGCGACGACAAGATCGATCAGGTCGCCGAAGAACGCCTCTTCGATTATCCGCAGCGCGGCACCCCGGTCCGGCTGCATGTCGAGCCGCGCGTCAATTACGTGGTCGAAGTCGATCAGACAGTGCGTGGCCGCGTGCGAGGTCCGGCACCCGATCCGGGACTATGCTCGTCCGACATCGCCTACGATCGCGATGCGAGCCGGCTCGTGGCGACGATCCATAACGTGGGTGCTCTGGAGGCGACCCAGGTCAAGGTCGTGTTCTACGCCGGTGACCCGCTCGCCGGCGGGCAGAAGATCGGCGAGACGGTGATCGACCGGATTGACGCTCCCAACGACCTCGAACCGCGGGTCAAGACTGCCAGTGTTCCCTGGCAACCATCCGCGGGGATTGAAGAGGTGTTCGTCGTCGTGGATCCGGACGACTCGATTGCCGACGAGATCACCAGCTTCAACAACCGGGCCTCGCGCCGGCTCGCGGAGTTGACACGCCAGGGTACCAGTCGCTAATTCGAATTGGAGGGCGATCCCAGGACCGTGGGATAGGGATCGTCCGGATCACAACGTCCGCGCACCCGCGCATTCGGCCACGGTTTCGTAGATCGCCAGGATCTTGTCGGGAGGGATATCCGGCTGGATGTTGTGGATCGTGGCAAAGACGAAGCCGCCGCCCGGCGCAAGAAGGGAAGTCCGTTCGCGAACCTCGCGGCGGATGTCATCCAGGGATCCGAACGGCAGCGTCGTCTGCGTCTCCACTCCACCACCCCAGAAGGCAAGGTCGCGCCCATACTGGCGTTTGATGCGGCCTGGGTCCATGCCGCGGGCGGAGGTTTGCAGCGGATTGAGCACATCGATCCCGATCTCGATGAAATCGGGGATGAGGGCCTCGACGGCTCCGTCGCAATGGAGGAACACTTTGGCCTGGGTCCGCGCCTTCACGAACTCGATCCACTTCTTCTGGCGCGGTTTGAAGAGGCGGCGGTAGAGCTGTGGCGAGATCTGCAGCGACGTCTGCGTGCCGAAGTCGTCATTCATCTGGATTGCCTCGATGAACGGCCCGGCGACCGCCAGGAACTTGTCGAGGATGGCACAGTCGTGCGCGAGTTTCACGTCCAGCCAATGCTCGACCAACCCCGGATCCTCGGCCAGCAACATCATGAAGTGCTCGAAACCGAAATCGGGGTCACCGTCTGTCTTGGCTATGCCTCATGGTCCACGGCCCGGTGCCGCTCTCGACCGAGAAATCGAGGGCGAGGAGCCACGCGGTGTCACTTCGCTTACGGTTCGTGCGATCCGGAACGAAGCCCGGCGGCGCAAATGTTCCAGTAGAAGTCACTCTGGCCGGGTCTCCCGCGTCATTCTGCCGATCTCCTCGGCGCTGAGCGCGATGTTCCACAGACGCACCTCGCGGATCATTCCGGAGAAATAGTCGGTGGGACCAAATCCGATTCGCAGCGGTGACCTGTTTGAGATATCCAGCCCTCGCACTTCCTCGGCGGAGTTCGCGCCGCATTCCCCGTCGAGATACAGCTCGAGCCGGCCGTTCCGGCGCACGGCGGTCAGGAATCGCCACTGGCTGCCCACGTCACGGTTGTACGAAACGCAGTCGCCGGCGCGCACGGAAAACACTCGTCCGCGGATGTCCGGCGGCGCATCCTGAATCGAACTCGTGTAGCTGCCGACGCTCGCGTACATCTTGCCAGCGAACGTCGTCAGACTGGTCACGCGACCCCAGCGGCGGCTTTGCCGTAGGTGCACCGCATCCACGACCTCCTGCGGACAGAACCGTTTCACGTGAGTCCAGTCCGTGCCGCCTTCATGCCGGAAAACCTCAGCCCAAGGGATGGTGCCCGCGTACAGCTTGCCGTTGTAGACGTGCAGCGCATTGCTTTCCGTGCTGGTTCCCAGCCGGCCGCATGCCGCCCATTTCCCACTCGGCTCCAACGCCCACACTTTGCCGCTGGGCCACGTCGTCGCGTGGAGCTTTCCCTCGTACACGTGCAGGGCGTGGATCTGATCCTCGTGATCCTCGGCGTTCATCGGGTTCCCGGCGCTCGACCATGCGCGGCCGTCGAACGCAACGACCTCCGCCTGGTAGAACTTCCCTTCGATGGCACCGCCGAATGCGCCCACGTGCAGCTTGCCGTCGTGCACTGCCATCGGGTGCACATACTTCCGAAACGTGTGACTGACGGACCAGACGCGATTTCCTTCGTAGACGTGGCAGCGATTGTCGTCGCCCACGACGTAGAGACGACCAGCAAATGACGCCATGCCGAACAGCCGCCGGCATTGCCCCGGTTGACCGCAGTCCTCCCACTCCCGACCGCCCGCGTAACGGTAGACCCGGCACCAGTCCAGGTCATCGCGTTCGACGCGTTCCCAATCGTAACTCCAGTTCGCCGCATACAGCTGGGACTTGTGGACCACCAGTGGCCCCACTCCGCGGGTCTTGAGCTGGCCGACTCGACCGCAGTCCTCCCAGTTCTGCCCGCCCGCGTAGCGATACACGTGGCACCAGTCCGCCGGGGAAGCGCCGTCCGTGGTGGCCGCATACAGGTTCCCGTCGAAGACCGTCAGCGAATTGCTGACGTAATTGCTGGTCGGACTGGGCCGGCCGCAGTCTTCCCATTCGCCGAGCTGAGCCTGATCGATTCCGAAATGGACGTTGCGCTCCGATCCGTGCGAGTTGTATCCGCCGGAGCTGCCCTTGACGCACAGTGTGAACCCGCGGCGGGCGGCCGGATCCCACTTGTTGATGACGTCGCCCGTGATGTCGGTCGAGGAATCATCGGCCTTGATCCAGGCGGCGATCGAGAAGTCGCCCTGTCCGAGTTCCAGTGCTGGATGGGCAGGGATCTCCACAAAGCTCGACCGGCCATCAAAGCGCCCGTCCGTGCGTGCGGCGCCGTGATCGGTGCCATGCAGGCCGTGGCCGGAATGGTCTCGGGCGTCATCGCGCAGGGGCCAATAACCGAGCAACCGGTCGTCTTGCAGCACCGCTTGCGCCCGCCGCGAATTCAATACGCCGCAAAGCGACAGGCTGACAGCGCCACGCAGCACGTCACGGCGTGAGCAGACCGATCGTCGACCGGGGTAACGGACGTCGCTCATCACAGGATCCTCCGGCGAGTAGGAAGGTTGTTCGTTCTTCATGGTTCGCGTCCATCGCGCTCAGTAATCGAGCACGATCGTTTCAGGGTCTTCGGAAATCCGCATACCCGCGCTCTGAGCGACGTCAAATCGGTGTTCAACAGGTCAATCGGCCGCACGCTTGGCAAAAGTCCCCGAGCCCGAGTAGCTTTCCGTGCGAAGCCACCGGGGCTTCCACCAGAGCTGTGCAGACACATCGCGGTTCGGGTCGTCGAAATCAGTGACTACCATATTCACTCGGACACGGGACCACGGCCCGCCTTGCTTCCTGTCCAAGTAGGAAACGGGCACCGCGATTTCGGCGGCCATCCCCGTCCCGACGGGAATGCAGGCCACTTGCACTCCGGCCGGCATGCGGTTCAGGCCGACCGCCAGCGGCTTTGCCGGATCATCGCTCGGCGCCATCTGGAAGATGAGAAACTCGTTTGGGTCCTCAGTACCGACATAGGAGGAACGAACCGGATCGGGTCGCGCGTCAATGAGGACCTTGATCCAGTCCCGTTTGATGGGACTGCTTGCCAACTGCCGCACCAATACATCGTCCTTAACGGCGGCGGCGAAATACAAGTATCGATCATCGTACTGCAAACCGAACCGGAACGAGCAATCTTGCGGGCCCGTGTGTGATTCGGCGTGCTCCCGAATCGACT
>Ga0233425_10000396_pt1 | contig 114715 bp, 110 predicted proteins | sample Watercolumn_Towu_2_FD_181712 | JGI IMG/M metagenome (GOLD analysis project Ga0233425, IMG submission 181712) | Freshwater microbial communities from Lake Towuti, South Sulawesi, Indonesia - Watercolumn_Towuti2014_140_MG | ecosystem: Environmental > Aquatic > Freshwater > Lake | place... | reverse complement strand
GTTAACGTCAAGTTTTTTAAAGATCTCCTCCCCGCCCTCGGGATTCTCCAAAATGTGATTGGTATAATCGAAAATATCGCTTAGGTCCCTATCGGTAGGGCCTTCGTCGCCAGTTCCAACCAATTCGGCGGCTTTTTCCCGGATCTGCTCCAGGGTGGCCGAAAATTTGGCATAGGTTAATGGTTTGGTAGTGGGGTTTATAACATGGTTTCCTTGGGTTTGCTTTGTGTTCATACTCTCTTTTCCTTTCAGCTTGAATTTATCCGGGTCTCTTTTTTGCCCCGGTTCGTTTATTGGCCCGTAAACGGCCCTAGAATCGACGATCTCAAAAAACGCCTAATTCCCCCTTTCTCAAAGCCTGATCGTTGCCCCCGGCACCTTGTTCCGGCGAATTTGGCCGGTAGGGATTCGGACTTAGAGGGGCTTTTCTCGGGTTAATCTTGTTCTTGGATGCCTGCTCCATTAGTCTTTTTAAAAAGCTGCTACTAGATTTTGCTACCATGTTAAGAAATATCAGGAGATAAGTAAGGCATTAAACCATTCAAAAATTCTTTATTTTATGCCTATTTTTATCTCCTGATTTCTGTTAATTGTCCCTTTTGACCCACTGACACGGTAGAGGTCAAGGGTTCAAGACCCTTCGTGCCTACCAACAATAACAAGGACTTAGCTGTTTCGGCTAGGTCCTTTTTTGTTTTGCTGGGCCATTTATGGCTAAATCTGTTTACGGTAACCAGAAGAAAAAACTGTTAGTGAATTGGCTATAATTTCTTGACATTTTTAAGAAAAGAAAATAAAATTAAAAATTTATTATTTTGAAGAAAATGGAACCATGTTTGAGTCCTTAAGTGATCGCCTGAGCCTGACCTTCAAGAAATTGAAGGGCCAGGGGAAATTAACCGAGGCCAATATGAAAGAGGGCCTTCGAGAAGTCCGTTTGGCTTTGCTCGAGGCCGATGTTCATTATAAGGTGGCCAAGGATTTTATCGACCGGGTCCGGGATCGATCCCTGGGCCAAGAGGTCCTGGCCAGTCTGACCCCGGCGCAACAGGTCATCAAAATCGTCCAGGAAGAGCTGACCGAGCTCATGGGCGGGTCACGACAAGACCTGAATTTGGCCGGCCGGTCCCCGATTATGGTAATGTTGGTCGGCCTTCAAGGTTCCGGGAAAACAACCACAGCCGGCAAACTAGCCTTATATTTGAAAGATAAAAATTTTAAACCAGGCCTGGTCCCGGCTGATATCTATCGTCCGGCGGCTATCGCTCAGCTCCATAAAGTTGGAGAACAGGCCGGGGTGGAAGTTTATCCTTCCGATCCGAAAATCAATCCTGTGGATTTGTGTGGTCGAGCCGGGGAATGGGCCAAGCAGCTTGGTCTGAATCCCCTGATTTTGGATACTGCCGGGCGGTTACATATTGATCAGGCATTAATGACCGAACTCAGACAGATTAAGGAACGAGTTGGGCCTAATGAAACCCTCTTAGTGGCCGATGCCATGACCGGACAAGACGCCATCAATGTAGCTCAGAAATTCAATGAATGGCTGGAAATTTCGGGGGTAATATTAACCAAAATGGAAGGGGATGCCCGGGGAGGGGCGGCCCTGTCCATCAAGGCCGTCATCGATAAACCGATCAAATTTATTGGCGTCGGAGAAAAGTTGGAAGCCCTGGAATCCTTTCACCCTGATCGGATGGCCTCCCGGATTTTAGGCATGGGGGATGTCCTTTCCCTGATCGAAAAGGCCCAAGTCCATTTTGATCAGAAACAGGCCCTGGAATTGGAAAAGAAGCTCCGGAAGGAGACGTTTACCCTGAACGACTTCAAAGACCAGCTTCGACAGATAAAAAAGATGGGTTCTCTGGACCAGATGATCCAAATGATTCCTGGAGTAAATCGGATCAAGGGCCTGAAGGAGATGAAACCGGACGAGAAGGAATTGATCCGGGTAGAGGCGATTATCAATTCCATGACTCTTGAAGAACGAAAGAGTTATCAGATTATCAATGGGAGCCGGAGACGAAGGATTGCCAAAGGAAGTGGAACGACGGTCCAGGATGTCAACAAGATGCTGAAAAACTTTGAGCAGATCCAAAAGATGCTTAAACAATTCAATAAAGGGGGTCGCAAGGCCTTCCAAAGAGGATTCTTGCCTTTTTAATAGGCATTGGTTACTATAAGAGATAAAAGGCAAGTCAGAAAGGGAACGAGGAGCGTATTATGGCGATTAAGATTAAATTGGCCCGCATGGGGGCCAAGAAGAAACCTTTTTACCGAATGGTGGTGGCCGAATCCGGGTCGCCCAGAGACGGGCGGTTTATTGATATTGTCGGGACCTATGATCCCAATCAAGATCCGGCCGCCGTTTCTTGGAAAAAAGATATCTTAAAAAAATGGCTTTCCGTCGGAGCCGAACCAACCACTACCGTAAAAAATTTGATTCGTTTCAGCGGCGTACTAAAGGGTTAAGCATTGATTGGGGCGAATGCCTCAACCCTCTCCTAAGGTGAACAACAAGACAGTTGAATGGATCCACTGGCCCAAAGAAAGCCATGGAGCATAAGCGGAATTAGTCTGTAACGGATAACCGGCAACTCTCAAGGAGGAGGTAAGCGGCATGAAAGAATTGGTAAAGTACATTGCTAAGGCGTTAGTGGATCATCCGGATCAAGTGGAAGTAAATGAAATTGAAGGAGAACAGACTTCGGTCATCGAGTTAAAGGTGGCCAAGGAGGATCTGGGTAAGGTCATCGGCAAACAGGGGCGAACAGCCAGGGCAATGCGGACCATCTTGAGCGCCGCCTCCACCAAGATCAGGAAACGGTCGGTCCTGGAAATTCTGGAATAAGATAAGACACATTGGTTTCAACGGGTTATTTGTTAATAGGCGAGGTCAGTAAACCACATGGTTTGCGGGGCCATGTAAAAATCCATTCCTATGCCTCGTCTCCTGAGAGTTTCTTGCCCGGACGGGTGGTTTATTTAAGTCGCGGTCAAGAGATCCAAGAATGGATGATTACAGAAACTAAGATACAGGGCCAGTCGGTCCTGATTAAGCTTAAAGACCTGGACAAAAGACAACAAGCTGAAGCGTTGGTTGGGTTTTCTGTATATTTGCATGAAAGGCAACTGAAGGTCCTGCCGGAAGGGGAATATTACTGGTATCAACTTATCGGAAGCCGAGTATATACGGATCAAAACCGATTTTTAGGGGTCATGGAGGGGGTTCTTCCCACAGCGGCTCATGACATTTGGGTCGTCCGAAATGGGGTGAAAGAGATCCTTCTTCCAGCCGTAGAAGATGTTATTATATCAGTAAGCACGATGAACAAAGAAATTCGAGTCCGGGATATGGATGGACTTACCGAGAGTGATGATCTTTGATATCCTGACTCTTTTCCCCGGTTATTTTATTTCACCCTTACAAGAAGGGATTCCCCACCGGGGAATTGAAAGTGGGCGAGTTCAGGTGCGCTTCTTCAATCTGCGGGATTTTGCAGCCGATAGACATCGTACCGTAGATGACCGGCCTTTTGGGGGAGGAGCCGGAATGGTTTTAAAACCGGAGCCGATTTTTCGGGCCTTAACTTGGCTTAAAGGGCTACCAGGACCCCGTCCCTGGATTATCCTTCTAACACCTCAAGGTACCCCCTTGAAACAGGCTCGGGTTAAAGAACTAGCAGGCTTTCATCGGCTTATCCTGATTTGTGGACGTTACGAGGGAGTCGATGAACGGATAGCTGATTTTTTCAGTGATGAACAGCTGTCGATTGGGGACTATATTTTGGGCGGCGGGGAATCGGCCGCCTTGGTCGTTTTAGATGCGGTGATCCGGTTGCTCCCCGAAGTCATGGGTTGTCCTGATTCGGGCAAGGAAGAATCTTTTGAAGACAATTTATTGGAATATCCTCAATATACTCGACCGCGAAACTTTAAGGGGCATGGCGTTCCGGAAATTCTCTTTTCCGGGGATCATGAAAAGATTCGAGCCTGGAGGCGTTATCAGTCCCTGGCCAAGACGGTTAATCGAAGGCCCAAGTTGATCCGGGAAGACCGGTTAAACCCGGAAGATCAAGCAATTTTAAAGTCTTTAAAAAAGTAAATAAAAACAGGCGATCAGGTTCGTTAGGACTGAACCGATAACCTATTAGTCAGGATTCAAGGATTCAAGGCTTGCGGCGAACTCAGCCGAGTCGTGAAAGGCAGGGTGGAAAAGTCACTTGAACCTTGGAATCCTTGAATCCTATTTTCGAATAAAGGAGCAAAGAGATGGATGCCTTGACCATGATGGAAAGAGAACAGATGCGGGTGGATCTTCCCGACTTCAGACCCGGCGATCAGATAAAGGTCCATGTAAAGATTAAGGAAGGGGAAAAAGAACGGATCCAGGTTTTTGAAGGGGTGGTCATCCGGAAAAGAAAGGGAAATACCGGAGCGACCTTTACCGTCCGTAAGGTTTCTTATGGTGTGGGTGTAGAGCGCATTTTCCCTCTTCATGCACCGGCCATCGACCGGATTGATGTGGTCACCCGGGGAAAAGTGCGCCAATCTAGGTTGTATTATTTGCGAGAACTGAAAGGCAAAGCCGCTCGAATCAAAGAGCGGCGTGTTACCACCGGGTCATAGGAAGCCGTCGTTCCCTGTTCTTACGTCCGACCATACCGTTCGATTTTCGGATTAATCTATTTTTATGATCCATCCTGCCTTGGAAGGTCGCGAGGGTTGATGACCGGTTCCGTTCGGAGGCATGCAGGAAGAACAACATCATCAACGCCAAACGGAAATCCCTAACCCCGAAGTAAAAAATGAATCGTTGGATTCTTCGATCGTGGGACCGGTTAAGATGCTCTTTGATTTTTATGAAAATAAAATCGACCGCCCGGAAACGGTTTTGATTGTTGGGGTTGACGAAGTCGGACGGGGTCCTTTGGCCGGACCGGTTGTGGCCGCGGCGGTCGTTTTTCCCCGGGGGGTTTTTATTCGCGGTGTAACCGATTCCAAACAGTTAACCCCCAAAAAGAGAGAAACCCTCTTTCCTCTGATCAAAGAGAAGGCTTTGGGGATCGGCCTAGGGTTTCTCGGACCTCGTGAAATAGACCGAATCAATATCCTCCAAGCATCCTTAAAGGCCATGGAGAAGGCGGTTTTTCACCTGAAGGCGAAACCCGATTTAGTCCTAATCGATGGGAATCGACCATTAAACCTGCCCTTCCCTCAAGAGTGTCTCATTCAAGGTGATCGCTTAAGTCACTCCATTGGGGCTGCTTCTATCGTGGCTAAAGTCGTACGGGACAAGCTTATGGAATCCTGGCATCACCGTTTCCCGCAATACAATTTTTTTAAAAACAAAGGGTACGGAACCCAAGAACATCTCCAAGCCTTGAAGAAATATGGGGTTTGCCCTCTTCACCGTTTAAGTTTTAAAGGGACCGTTCCCGATGAAATCCGAAAAACAGGCTAAAGACGCCCGGAACCGGATAGGTCAAAAAGGTGAAGACCTGGCTTTTGCGCTCTTGAAGAAGAAAGGGTATAAGGTCCTGGAAAGAAATTTTAAATCTCCCCTGGGTGAAATTGATATCGTAGCCCAAGAAGGAAAAACCCTGGCTTTTATAGAGGTCAAAACCCGCTTGACTTCGGATTTTGGATCAGCCAAGTGGGCGGTGGGACTGAAGAAACAACGAAAGTTGTCGATGGTGGCCCTGGATTATTTAAAACGCCATTCCTTGTTGGATCAGGCGGCTCGTTTTGATGTGGTGGCCATCGATCTTGGTCAGGGGAAAGAACACATAGAGTTGTTTAGAAATGCTTTTGATTTGGTTTACTAATTTTTGGGGCAACATTCACTGTTTAAAGCTGAAAGGCAAAAATTTATCAACAGGCCTTGAGCTGTTACCGGTTGGTTATAAATGGGTTTGAAGGATATAGGCGCTCTCTTTATTGTGGCAACTCCTTTAGGCAATTTGAAGGACATTACTTTGCGGGCCCTGGAAGTACTCAAGGAATCTGACTTGATCGCGGCTGAGGATACCAGACGGACCCATAAACTCCTTTCAGCTTATGACCTTCACATACCCTTAACCAGCTATCATGAGAATAATAAAATAAAAAAAATCCCTTCGTTGATTGAACGAATGAAACAAGGTCAACGAATCAGTCTGGTTACCGACGGGGGGACTCCTGGGATAAGTGATCCGGGAAGTGAACTGGTCCGGGAGGCCCGCCGGGAGATGATCCCCGTAATCCCCATCCCGGGTCCTTCCGCCCTGACCTGCGCAATAAGTGCTTCGGGACTTCCGGGTGATAGTTTTGTTTTTCTGGGATTTTTACCTCGACGGAAAAGCCGCCGAAAAAGAATTCTAGAGGAAGTGAAAGACCAGACCAGAACCATAGTCCTATATGAAGCCCCTCACCGGATCGCCGAGCTTCTCCGGGAGATTCAGAACGTTCTGGGTGAGCGAGAAATGGTTATGGCTCGAGAACTGACCAAGGTTTATGAAGAGATCCTTTGCGGGCCAATCAGTCAGTTGATTGAGCAGATTTCGGAGAGGAAACCGAAAGGGGAATTTTGTCTGTTGCTCTCACCTCCTAAACTCCGCAAAGAGATTGAGAATGCCAACGCCCCATGGTCTTAGAATATATTTTGAAATGAATGAGGAAAATGGAACGTCACTTTGTGATCAAAAACCAACTGGGTCTTCATGCCCGGGCCGCGGCTAAATTGGTTCAATTAAGTCATAATTACGAGGCGAATCTGGCCATCCGTTTCGATGGGCAGGAAGTGGATGGAAAAAGTATTTTAAATATATTGACCCTGGCCTGTCCGGTAGGATCTGAAATTCTCCTGCGCGCTGAAGGGCCTGATGCGGAAAATATTCTCGAGGCTATAGGAAGATTAATCGAGGACAAGTTTGGAGAAGAGTAGTTCCCTTATGGAAAGTAAATTGACGCCGGTCATGATGAAGGGAATAGGGGCCTCTGGAGGGGTAGCCATTGGACGGGTTTACCTCTTGGACCGCACCCGGGTGAAAGTTATTTATCAATATCTGCTCGATCAAAAACAGGTTGAGCAGGAATTGGAACGCTTTAAGGCCGCCGTGACCAAGGCGGATGGACAACTCAATCAGATTCTTGAGGAAATCCCCTCGGGAAGTAAAGACCTTGCCGGTATTATCGACTCCCACCGATTGATTTTACGGGACCGGATGATCTATGACCAGACCCTGGAGATTATTCAACAGGAACATATCAATGCCGAATGGGCTTTGAAAAAAGCCTTGGAAAAGGCTCAAGAGATTTTTTCCAAAATCAAGGACGACTACTTCCGCAACCGCATCAAGGATGTAGAGGATGTTTCCGAACGGATCCTCCGAAATCTAACCGGAAAGCAGATGGAGAGTCTGGCGGATATTAAAGGTCAGGTCGTGGTGGTGGCCCATGATCTTTCTCCCGCTGATACAACCCAAATGCGCTTAGAACACGTCTTGGGTTTTGTAACCGATATGGGTGGAAAGACTTCTCATACGGCCATCATTGCCCAGTCTTTGGAGATTCCGGCCGTGGTCGGTCTGGAACGCATTACCCACGAAGTCAACAGTGGGGATTTGATTATTTTGGACGGAAGTGATGGCCAAGTCGTCCTGAATCCGGATCCGGAAACCTTAGCTTTTTACAAACAAAAGAAAAAGAAATATGGAGAATTTCGGGTCGAATTGGCTAAATACAGCCATTTGCCGGCCGAAACCCTGGACGGTGTTAACCTAAAGATAAGGGCCAATATTGAATTTTTGGAAGAAGTGTCCACCGTATTGGCCAACGGGGGAGAAGGGATCGGCCTTTTTCGAACCGAATTTCTCTATTTAAGCCAAAAAGAATTACCCAGTGAGCAAACCCTCTTCGAGAGTTTCCGGGAGGCCGTAGCCGTCATGGCCCCCTATTCCGTAACCATCCGGACCCTGGATATCGGTGGGGATAAGTTTGCCTCTCATCTGGATTTGGCCGAAGAAATGAACCCGGCTTTGGGTTTGCGGGCCATCCGGTTTTGCTTAAAAGAAATCGGTATTTTCAAACGCCAACTGCGGGCCATTTTGCGGGCCAGTGCTTACGGGAAAATTAAGATCCTTTTCCCGATGATTTCTGATATTGACGAAGTCTCTCAGGCCAAAGCTGTTCTGAACGAGGTCAAGGAAGACTTGCAAAAAGAGAAGATCTCTTTTGACCCTCAGATTCCCCTAGGGATAATGATCGAAATCCCCTCGGCCGTGGCTATGGCGGATATGCTGGCCAGGGAAGTCGACTTTTTCAGTATTGGAACCAATGACCTCATTCAATATACCTTAGCCATCGATCGAGTCAATGAACATGTGGCTCATATGTATCAACCCTTGCATCCGGCTATCCTGCGTTTGATTCAACAAACGGTTGAGGCCGGGTATCAGGCCGGGATTCCCGTGGCCTTGTGCGGGGAAATGGCCGGAGAACCTTTGTATATACCGATTTTGCTCGGATTGGGTTTAGACGAACTGAGTATGAACCCCATGTCCATTCCACGGGTCAAACGGATTATCCGGATGATCTCTTATAAAGATTCAAAAGAGTTCCTCAATAAGATCCTGGTTCTCAAAACCACCGAAGAGATAAATGCTGCGGTCAAACGGGAGATGGTCGAATTGGTTCCCGATAATGTTAAAATTGATGGGACGATGATTTATTAGAAAAAAAGAGAGGCGAAAGGGTCGAGGCAAGAGGCTAGAGGGAAGAAAAGAGTCCTTTAGTCCCTCCTAATGCCTCTTGCCTAAAGCCTTCTACAACAGTTTTGTTTTCGTTACGCCCGCCTGCGGCGGGCCTGTGGACTTTAAATGAAAAGCTCCGAACATATCAAGCTGGTTTGCCAAAATCGTAAGGCCCATCATGATTACCAAATTGAGGAGACCTTCGAAGCCGGAATGGTCTTAACCGGACCAGAAGTAAGGTCTCTTCGTTTGGGTCGGGCCAACCTCAAAGACAGTTATGCCAAACCCAAGGAGGGGGAAGTCTTTTTATATGAAGTGCATATCAGCCCTTATGAGAATTCCCCTTTAGGTGAGCAGAATCCCACCCGGACCCGGAAACTCCTATTGCATAAACAAGAGATTCGACGATTAACCGGAAAGATCCGGGAGAAAGGATTTACCCTGGTTCCTCTGAAGATCTATTTCCGGAGCGGGAAAGTAAAGGTCGAATTAGCTCTGGCTAGAGGAAAAAAGCTTTTCGATAAACGGGAGGCTATCCGCCAGAAGGATCTGAAGCGAGAGGCCGAACGGGGAATTCGGGAGAAAAAATAAGGATTCTTTTCTGTTGTCTTGACTTTTATTATAGTTGGCTTATAATTTCTATAAAAGATGATCTCAGAAAGGGGGGCGAAACGGCTTCGACGGGGATACTTAGCTTTGGTGGCATACCGAGGTCCTATCGGCTCGTAAAACAGATAGGAAACAATAATCGCAGACAACTACGATTACGCCTTGGCCGCTTAGTCGGCCAACATCCTTTCTTTCTTTCCTGCGAGGAGGAAAAGGATGTCACTTAGCAGGATAGCCTGACTATTGGGCCTGTAGATGGAAGGGTGAATTTTTCAACAGGATAGCCTTCCGGGTCTCCCGCCTGGTGGATAGCCGGAAAGTGAAATTATAATACCAGGATAAGTATGTAGAGGCCTAAGTGACGTATTTTCGGACGCGGGTTCAACTCCCGCCGCCTCCACCAGTTCTTAACAGACCTTTTCGTTTCCAATTGATTTTAGTGTTTTTTTTCAGAAGCCCCCAGGGATATCGCCAAGGGGGCTTTTTGATTTCAACCCGCGATGGTCGGTGGCCGTCTCTTTTCCTTATGACATCAGAACAGGGATAGGAGTGTTACATGGAACTTTTAATTATTTTCCTGTTGATGATTTGTAATGCCTTATTGGCTATGTCGGAGATGGCCGTGGTCGCCTCCCGAAAAATTCGGCTGCAGCAATGGGCCAATACGGGCAACTCCCGGGCAGAAGTCGCCTTGGATTTGGCCCAATCCCCCGGTCGTTTCTTGTCCACTATTCAAATAGGGATCACCCTGATCGGTATCCTGGCCGGGGCCTTTGGGGGAACCACCGTGGCTAAATCGCTGGAAGGCTATTTGCAAGAGATTTCAATTTTAAAAGGGTTTAGTGAGATTATCTCCTTGAGTCTTGTCGTTCTGGGCATTACCTATCTTTCCATAGTCATCGGTGAACTGGTGCCCAAACGAATGGCTTTGAACAATCCGGAACGGTTTGCCGTAGCCATTGCCCTTCCCCTGCGTTGGCTGGCCATCATCACCTATCCGTTAGTCCAAGTGTTGACCAGCTCATCGGAAGGCGTTTTGAAGCTATTGGGCTACCAGCCTTCCCGGGAACCGCCCATTACGGAAGAGGAGATTAAGGTCCTGATCGAACAAGGCACTCAAGCCGGCGTATTGGCCGAAAAGGAGAAGGATATTATTAAAAGTGTCTTTCGCCTGGCTGATCGGCAAGTCGGCGCACTGATGACTCCCCGTCTGGAGATGGTCTGGCTGGATTTAAATGAACCCCTTGAAGAGACCCGGCGGAAGATCATCAACCATTCTTACTCCCGCTTTCCGGTGGCCCAGGACAACCTGGATAATGTCTTGGGGGTGGTTAGGGCCAAAGATTTGCTAAATCAGGGACTCTCCAGCCAACCCATAGATCTGAGAGAAATAATGACGCCTCCCCTTTTTGTCCCGGAGAATGCCCCGGCTTTACATCTTTTGGAATTATTTAGGAAATCACGTTCCCATATAGCCTTGATCGTGGATGAATACGGTGGCATCCAGGGACTGGTTACGTTAAATGATATTTTAGAATCCATCGTTGGCGAGATCTCTTCCCAAAATCAAACCGCCGAACCCCAGGCTGTCCGGAGAGAGGATGGTTCCTGGTTGGTGGATGGGATGATGCCGGTGGATGAATTTAAAGAGGTTTTCAGTCTGGACCGGTTATCCGGAGAAGAAGAGGGACATTTTCAAACCTTGGGCGGGTTTATGATGATGCAGATGGGACGTGTCCCTAAGACGGCCGAATTTTTTGAATGGGAAGATCTCCGTTTCGAAGTGGCTGATATGGATGGTAACAGGATAGATAAGGTTCTGATTTCGAAAAATGCAGATACGGGTTGATCTATTCTCCTGCTCCTGTTCTTTACGGGATTCATTGGTCAGGCATTGGGGCCCGACTGGACCATTCCGGTCGGATCGCTACTGGCCAGACCATTCCTGAAACACTGCCGGCTGTAAGTGATCACCTGCTTTTAAATAGAGAAATTAACCTTTTGACAATCTGAACAAATCTTTATATATTCCAATAAACTAAAAAGCTCGAGGCCCTTTCGTTCGTCAGAAGGTTATCAATAGGAACCTAAGGAAAAAGTATGCTCCTATCCATTATTATCCCGGTTTACAATGAACAGGAAACCCTGGCAGACTTGGTGGATAAGGTTTGGTCGGTGAATCTATCTCACCTGGACATAGACCGGGAACTTGTTGTGGTTGATGACTGTTCTCAAGACGGGACCTTAGCCATTGCCCAACAGTTAAGCCAACAAGGCAAAATTCGTTTGGTCCGTCATGATATAAACCAGGGGAAGGGCGCGGCCCTCCAAACCGGCTTCCGGGAGGCCCGAGGCGACATTCTGATCATTCAGGATGCCGACCTGGAATATGATCCTGAAGAGTATCCAAGATTGTTAAAACCCATTTTGGAAGGAAAGGCCGATGTGGTTTTTGGCTCTCGCTTCATGGGAGGGGAGGCCCACCGGGTCCTTTATTTTTGGCATTATGTGGGGAATAAGTTTTTAACGCTTCTCTCGAACATGATGACCAACCTCAATCTAACGGACATGGAGACCTGTTACAAGGTGTTTCGTTCCGAAATTCTAAAATCGATTACCTTGCAAGAAAAACGGTTCGGTTTTGAACCGGAGGTGACCGCCAAAGTCGCCCGCTTAGGTTGCCGGATTTTCGAGGTGGGAATCTCTTATACCGGACGGACCTACGCCGAAGGGAAAAAGATTAATTGGAAGGATGGTTTTCGGGCCCTCTGGTGCATAGTTAAATACAGCTTGATCCGCTGATAACGAACTAGACAACATTATTATGAAACACGTTTTAGTTACCGGAGGGGCTGGTTATATCGGGAGTGTCGTCTGCCGAACGCTTCTGGAAAGAGGCCATTCGATTGTTGTCCTGGATAATCTGGAAGAGGGCCACCGTTCGGCCTTGCCTGCAAAGGGAGGTTTTTTTCAAGGCGATCTGGCTGACCAGACTCTCTTGAAGGAGATTTTTAGGACCCACCGTATTGAAACCGTCGTTCACTTGGCGGCCAATTGCCTGGTAGGAGAATCGGTTCACCATCCGGAGAAGTATTATGAGAACAACGTCTCCAATGGGCTGGCCCTTTTAAAAGCCATGAGGGCCTCCGGGGTTAAGAAGTTAGTTTTTTCCTCAACAGCGGCGGTCTATGGCGAACCTCTTTCCAGCCCCATTGAAGAAACCCATCCCACCCGGCCGGTTAATCCCTATGGCCATTCCAAATTGATTTTTGAACAGATCCTGGAATGGTCTGCCCGGGCCTATGACCTGAAGTATGTGACTTTCCGGTATTTCAATGCCGCCGGGGCTATGGACGGTTTGGGAGAGGACCATGATCCGGAAACCCATCTGATCCCCCTGGTCCTCCAAAGGGCCTTGAAGGAGGCGGAGGATCCATCTGGCGAAACGGTTCAGAACCCTCTGACGGTTTTTGGATTGGATTATCCCACTCCGGATGGTAGCTGCCTCCGCGATTATGTCCATATTCAGGATCTGGCTTTGGCCCATGTCCTGGCTTTGGAAAAGCTGGATCACCTACAACAAAGGATTTTCAATTTGGGAAACGGGGAAGGCTTTTCGGTTTTGGAGGTTATTGAAATGGCCCGGCAGATTACCGGAAGAGAAATCCCTTATCTTGAAGGCGGACGCCGCCCCGGTGATCCGGCAGTCCTGGTGGCCTCTTCCTCTCTGGCCCGAAAGGTTTTGGGCTGGGAACCGGGTTATCCGGACCTGAAAGATATCATTGCCTCAGCCTGGGATTGGCAGCGAAAGTTTCCCAGAGGGTATCAGGATAAATGAGTAATATTGAAAAATGGTATGCCTTATACACCAAAAGCCATTATGAGCAAAAAGTGCTTCAAGGGTTGACCGATAGATCCATTGAGGCTTTTTTGCCCAAAGTGGAAACCTTAAGCCGTCGCAAGGACCGCAGGAAAAAAATCTGGCTTCCTCTTTTCCCGGGTTATGTATTCTTCCGTATTCCTTGGGAGTTGAAGCTCTATTGGGAGGTTTTGAAAACCGATGGGGTGGTCAGGACTTTGAATATGGGAGGGGCGCCGGCCCCGGTGCCGGAAGAGGAGATCCAATCGATTAAAATTGCCGTAGATAGTCTGCTGCCCCTTTTCCCGCACCCCTTTGTCCGGGAAGGGGATCGGGTGATGATCGAAGACGGCCCTTTAAAAGGGGCCCAGGGTATATTCATCTCCCGGCAAGGAAAGCAGGGAAAATTTGTGGTCGGCGTTGAACTGTTAAACCGGGCCGTGGCCGTGGAAATTGAACCGGAATTTATCCGGAAATTGTGATAGCCCGTTGACCGGATTAACCGGCTCCAGGTGATGCTCCAAATGATCTGTCCTGGTCATCCTGTCTGAAAAAAAGGAGGTTTTAAATTACTTATGGAATATTCAATCGCCCCCAGCGGAGAGCGCTTTGCCCTTCCAACTGCTGAGGATCTAGAATTAGAAAATAAACGGCTACGCACTTTGGTGGAGGAACAACGCCGCCAGGGGCGGGAAATCGTCGTAGTCATGGGTGTCGGATTCGTCGGGGCGGTTATGGCCGGTGTGATTGCCGATTCCGTTGATGCCCAAGGGAAACCCGGAAAATTCGTCTTAGGCATGCAGAGGCCCAGTCCCCGGTCGTTTTGGAAGATTCCTTTAATCAATCGGGGGATCTGTCCGGTTTCGGCCGAAGACCCGGAGGTGGCCCCTTTAATCAGCCGTTGTGTTTTGGATAAAAAGACCTTGACGGCCACCTCTTCTATGGAGGCCTTGTCTCTGGCCGATGTGGTGGTTGTTGATGTGCAATGTGATTTTCTCAAAGAGGAATTGGGTAATGTCAAAAGCGGCAATGCCGATATCCAGGCCCTGGAAGAAAGTTTTAAAATCATCGGTCAAAAAATTACTCCCCAAACCCTGGTCTTGATCGAAACAACCGTCCCGCCGGGAACGACCGAATATATTGCCTATCCCTTCATCAAGAAGGCCTTTGAAGAAAGAGGGCTTTCGGAAGAACCGTTGCTCTCCCACAGTTTTGAGCGGGTCATGCCCGGCAAGGAATATGTAGCCTCGATCCGCAATTTTTGGCGGGTCTGCAGCGGCATCAATATCCAGGCCCGGGAACGGGTGGTTCGCTTTCTTTCCGAGGTTATTGAAGTGGAAAAATATCCCTTGACCGTCTTGGAACGTCCGATGGAAAGCGAGACCTGTAAGATCGTCGAAAACAGCTTTCGGGCCACTATGCTGGCTTTTATGCATGAATGGAGTCTTTTTGCCGAGAGAAACGGGGTGGACTTAATCAAAGTGATTGACGCCATTAAGGTCCGGCCGACCCATAGTAATATCCTTTTCCCCGGGCCGGGGATCGGCGGGTACTGCCTACCGAAAGACGGGGGATTGGGCCTTTGGGCCTATAAACACCTGATGGGCTTTCAGGACGATATCTTTCAGATTACTCCTTTGGCTATCAACATCAATGACACCAGGGCCTTGCATGCCGCCCAGTTGGTCCGGGATGCTTTGCGCAATCAAAACCGGATTGTGGCTTCTTCCCGGATTACGGTCCTGGGGATTTCTTACCGGGAAGATGTGGGGGATACCCGCTATAGCGGTTCGGAACTCTTGGTCAGAAAATTAAGTGAGATGGGGGCTGAAGTCAGGGTTCATGATCCTTATGTGGACCATTGGTGGGAAATGGAAAAACAGGAGGCTTATCCGATTCACAGCAGTTGGTCCCGTTTTTTCCGAAATCAAGAGAGTTTAAAAAATTTGCAAGTTTCTAAGGAACTTCCGGAGGCTTTACAAGGGGCCGACGCCTTGGTCCTGGCTGTGCGGCATGAACCCTATCTTAACTTGGACCCGTCTCTGGTCGTTCAATGGATCGGAAAACCGGCGGCCATTATCGATTGTTTTGGTATTTTAAAAGATGAGCAGATCCGGAAATATTTCGAACTAGGCTGCGAAGTGAAGGGCTCAGGCCGCGGGCACATCAACCGCATTAAGCGGGAAGTGTTGAGTAATAAAAAGGTATAAGGTTCAAGGTCCGAGTCAGAAGAGGGTAAAACAGAGATTTGAAGATAACGGAGTTAAACGTTGAACGTCCTCAGGAGGGATATGGAAAGGTCCAGAATTGCCGTTTTAAAAACTAAGCCGGAGACTGTCTTCGAGGATATCCGTCGATTGTGCGAATTAGCCGAGTTGCCCAAACACCTTGATCCCGGCCGTCCGGTTATTCTCAAGGACAATATCTCCTGGCATTTTCCTTTCCTCAGTGCCAACACCACTCCGTGGCAGCTGGAAGGAATTATCTTGGCCTTGCAGGCGTTTGGGTTTAAAGATTTGGTGGCCGTTCATAACAATACGGTAGTCACTAATCCCTATAAAGGCGGGAGGCTGAATAAACTGACCCCTATCTATGAAAAATACCGGATTCCGGAATTCTACAATTTCAGACCCGATCAGATCCAGTGGATCACTTATCAGCCCAAAGCCCGGATGAAAGCCCTGGACCAGATTTTCCCTCAAGGCATTCGGATCCCAGAATTTTTTATGGGCAAAAATATTGTTCATCTTCCCACAGTAAAAACCCATATCTATACCGGGACAACCGGGGCCATGAAAAATGCCTTTGGAGGCTTACTGAATACGAAACGGCATTATACTCATAGCGTTATTCATGAAACCCTGGTAGACCTCCTGGCCATCCAAAAGGAAATCCACTCCGGGATTTTTGCTTTAATGGACGGGACCATCTGTGGTTCGGGTCCAGGGCCGAGGACCATGACCCCTGTAGAAAAAGATTACCTCCTGGCCGGGGGAGACAGTGTGGCCATTGATGCCGTGGCCGCCCGGATGATGGGTTTTGATCCTCTGCGCCTGCCCTTTATTCGACTGGCCCAGGAGGCGGGTTTGGGGCAAGGAAAGTTTGAAGAAATCGAAGTAATGGGGGAGGATGTCTCTCGGGAAAATTTTGGCTTTCAGGTGGGCGACAACCTAGCCAGTAATATAGGAGATTTGCTCTGGTTTAGTCCCTTCAGAAAATATCAGAAGCTTTTTTTCCATACCCCTTTGGTTAATCTTTTTATCTTCGGATCTTTTTTTTATCATGATTTTATCTGGTGGCCTTTTAAGGGAACCCGGATCATGAATCAACTGGCCAAAGAGTCTAAATGGGCCAGGTATTTTTCTACCTATCCGGAGACAACGATCAAGGGATAGTTATTAACATCATTTGTTGATTCGAGACCTAATACTACCGACGTTATAACCTATTTCCCCTTCATGAAGACCCTCTTGAAAATCGTTTCGAAATTTTTCAAAGTATGATTCAAGTCAAAAAGACGGGTCAACTCCACGGGGGTGAGCCATTTTCTGATCCGGGGATCTGCTGCCAGACATTCCTGAAAGGTCTTTTCTCCGGCCCAGACTTTCATGGCATTTTCCTGGACAACCTGGTAAGCCTCTTCCCGGGTGATGCCTTTCCGGGTCAAGGCCAGGAGGATGCCTTCGGAAAAAGGCAGGCCCTTCATCAGCTCCAGATTTTTTTTCATCCGGTCCGGATAGATAATCAGGTTTTTAAGCAAACCGGTCATCCGGGCCAACATGTAATCCAACAGCGTTGTGGCATCAGGACCAATGACCCGTTCGACCGAAGAATGGCTGATATCCCGTTCATGCCAGAGGGCTTGATTTTCCATAGCGGCCAAAGCATAGCTGCGCACGAGCCTGGCCAGACCGGTTAAATTTTCCGAGGCAATGGGATTTCTCTTGTGGGGCATGGCTGAAGACCCTTTTTGTCCTTTGGAAAAATATTCTTCCGCTTCGAGAACCTCGGTGCGTTGGAGATGTCGGATCTCCACGGCCATTTTTTCAATAGACCCGGCTATGACGGCCAGGGTGCAGAAGTATTCAGCATATCGATCCCGTTGAACGATCTGGCTGGACGCCGGGGCCGGTTTAAGGCCCAAATTTCGGCAGACATGGGCTTCCACAGCCGGATGAATATGGGCAAAGGTCCCCACGGCACCGGATATCTTGCCTACGGCGATGGTCTCCCTGGCCTGTTTCAGGCGGCGAAGATTGCGGCCGGTCTCATCGTGCCAGATGGCCATTTTTAAACCGAAGGTAATAGGCTCGGCGTGGATGCCGTGAGAGCGGCCGATCATGACGGTTTTTTTATGGACCAGGGCCTGGGTTTTTAAAACGCTTTGGAGGGCAACCAAATCCTCAATCAGGACATCGGCGGCCTCTTTGAGGAGAACAGCCATGGAGGTGTCCAGAACATCGGAGGAAGTCAGTCCCAAATGAATATGCCGGCTGGCTGGACCGACATGCTCGGCCACATTGGTCAGGAAAGCGATGACATCGTGTTTGGTGATTTGCTCCAGTTCATCGATCCGGGCCACGGAGAAACGGGCCCTTTTTTTGATCAGGGCCAGGTCTTTGGGAGGGATGAGACCTTGCTCGGAAAGGGCTTCACAGGCCAGAATTTCCACATCCAACCATTTCTGATATTTATTCTCCTGACTCCAAAGGGTGGCCATTACCGGCCGGGTATAACGAGCGATCATGGGGACCTCCAATTAGGGCGAAAGGCGTAGAGTTAAAAGTTAAAAAAATTATTATACTATTAAAGGGGACTTGCCTGTCAATGAGATATTGGTTATTTTATAAATTTGGATATCATTAAATTGCGTTTGACATTGAACGTTGAACTTAGAACTTTGAACTGGTTTTTCGATGAATGAACAATTTTGGAATGAAGAAATAGAACGGCTCAGTCAATCCGGTCCCAGTCTAACGGCCATTATCCAGGAGATCCAAACCGACCGCCTCCCTTTCCGAGTCGGTGGTCTTCAGGGATCTGGACCGGCCTATTTCCTATATCAGACTTGGAGCAGGACCCGTCGTCCCATCGTAGCGGTTTGCGCCGACCCCAAAGAGGCCCAAACCCTGCAGCAAGATCTGGTCTTCTTCGCCCAAGGGGATACTGAAGAGGTTCAGTATTTTAAAACCGATCCCATTCTCTATTTCCCGGCCTATGAAAAACCGGACTTCCGGGAATATGTTCCTCAATCGGATTTGGTCGCCCAACGCCTGGCCTGTCTTTATGCCCTCCTGACCCGACCGGGTCCGGTCCTTTTGGTTACGTCCCTTCAAGCCCTCCTGGAAGCCGTCATCCCCAGGAAAAACCTTTCTCGAGAAGTGGATTATCTCATCCGACATGAAGAAACCGATCGGGAGGTCCTGCTTCGCCAATTAGCCCGCTGGGGTTATTTAAGGACTCCGCTGGTGGAAGGGCCTGGGGATTTGAGTGTGCGCGGCGGCATTATGGATATTTTTCCTCCCCTGTACAGCCGGCCGATTCGGGTTGAATTCTTCGGAGACCAGGTCGAATCCATCCGCGAATTTAATCCAGCCACCCAACGATCGGTTTTGGATTTGGAGGAATTAGTTCTTCTGCCTATGAGTGAGATCCTCTGGGAGCCGGAAAGGATCCACAGGGCGGCTGAGCGATTGAAAACGGACCTGGACCAAAAGGCCATAGGTGAAAACGAAGCTTCCTGGTTGAAACATCGCTTGGAGCAAGAGGTGCCTTTTGAGGGTGGCGAGCGCTGGATGGACTGGTTTTATGAAGACCCCGGTCTGCTCAAAGAGTATCTGCCGAGTGATGCCCTTTTGATCTGGAAGGACCCTTTATCTATCCAACGGGCCTTAGAGCAACTGGAATCATCCCCAGGTCCAGAAAGATTTTGGGTCAGCTGGGAGGAGAGGCCGAACATTTTCCTGGAAGATCTTCCTTTGGAATCTCCGGGATTGGCGACCGCCCCGTTTTGGTCTTTGATGGCCAAAGATAACCAGGAGATCACCCGGGTTATTCGAAGGCAAGCTTCTTCAAAAGAGGCCCTGCAAAAGCTGGCGGCCTATCTAACCGCTTGGAAAGAATTGGGTCTGGAAATTCGCTTAATCGTTACTCAAGACTCTCAGGCCAGAAGGCTCCGCGACATCCTCTCTTTCTACCAACTAGAGGTCGCTTATTCTCCGGGACAGAAACATCTTTTTAGAGGCGAAACTCCGGGCATTCAGATCTTGACCGGAAGACTTTCGGCCGGGTTTCGTTCCCATTCCCCCGCCCTGGTTTTGGTGACGGAAGAAGAGATCTTCGAACCTAAGAAGGAGGTGCGAAAAAAAGTCCGTCAGGAAGACCTGGAGGCTTATATCACCTCTTTCGATGATTTGAAGACCGGAGACTTTGTGGTCCACAAGGAGCATGGACTGGGCCATTATCAAGGCTTAAAATTTTTTAATCTCTACGGATGGGAAGGGGAGTTCCTTTTCATCGAATATGCCGAAGGCGATAAACTCTATATCCCGGTAGATCGTTTGCAGGGGATACACAAATTTATCGGACCCGAGGGACACGTCCCTCCTCTGGACCGCCTGGGAGGCGTGGGCTGGAAAAAGGCCAAGGCCAAGGTAAAAAAGGCGGTGGAAAAGATCGCCCGGGAACTGGTTGAATTATATGCCAGCCGGGCAGTCAGCAAAGGCTTTATCTTTTCCCCTCGGGACCAAATGTTCAAGGAATTTGAGGCCTCTTTTCCTTATGAAGAGACCGCCGATCAATCGAGAGTCATCGAAGAAGTGCTGGCCGACATGGAATTGGAAAAGCCCATGGATCGGCTGGTCTGCGGCGACGTAGGGTTTGGTAAGACCGAAGTGGCCTTAAGAGCCGCCTTTAAGGCCGTCCTGGACGGAAAGCAGGTGGCCTTTTTGGTTCCCACAACGGTTTTGGCCGAACAACACTACCAGACCATGAATAGGCGTTTTAACGGTTACCCGCTAGAAGTTCGAATTCTAAGCCGGTTTAAAAGCCCGAAGGAACAAAAACAGACTTTGGCCGACCTGGCGGAAGGAAAGGTGGATATCGTTATTGGAACGCACCGGTTGCTGCAGAAAGATGTCCTTTTCAGAGATCTGGGCCTGATGATCGTCGATGAGGAACACCGCTTCGGCGTCTCCCATAAGGAACGAATCAAAACGATGCGAATGCAGGTGGACTGCCTAACTCTGACGGCCACTCCCATTCCCCGGACCCTGCAACTGTCCCTTAGCGGGATCAGGGATTTGAGTACCATTGAAACCCCCCCGGAAGACCGGCAGTCTATTCGAACCCATCTCATTCGCTTCGATGAGGCCAAAATCATTGAGGCCGTTAATCTGGAGATCCAACGGGGAGGACAGATATTCTTTGTCCACAATCGGGTCCACAACATCCAGGCCATGGCCCATTTATTAAAGAAGATCCTGCCCGGTGTGCGCATCGGAGTGGGTCATGGACAACTGCCTGAGAAGGAATTGGAAAAGGTCATGCTGCAATTTGTCCGCCGGGAACTGGATCTTTTGGTCTGTACAACCATTATTGAATCCGGTTTGGATATCCCGACGGCCAACACGATTATTATTAATCAGGCTGATCGGTTCGGCTTAGCCCAGATGTATCAATTGCGAGGCCGGGTGGGGCGATCACGGGAGCGGGCTAACGCCTATCTGGTTGTTTCCGGAGAGAGCACCCTCACCCGGGAGGCCCAAAAGCGCTTGAAGGTTTTGATGGACTTCAGTGAATTAGGGGCAGGGTTCAAAATCGCCCTTCATGACCTTCAGATTCGCGGGGCCGGACATCTTCTAGGGACCAGCCAGTCCGGCCATATTTCCGCTGTGGGTTATGAAATGTATATGCAGATGCTGGAAGAGGCCATTAATGAATTAAAGGGCCTGGAGACGGCCGAAGAATGGGAACCGGAAATTCGTTTCCCATTGCCGGCCTTTATTCCGGAAGATTATGTGGAAGACCCCGGACATCGTCTCTCTTTATATAAACGGCTGGCTTCTCTAAAGACCGATGACCAGCTGGCAGGTATGGAAGGGGAGTTGCTCGACCGTTTTGGATCGATTCCTGAAGAAGTTAGAAACCTGTTGGAGATCCTCCGGATAAAACAAACCATGCGGCAGATCGGGATTGAACGAATTGAAGTCCTGGAAGATGATCTGGTTTTTTCGTTTTATCCCAAAGGTCTGTGGAAACCGGAGGGACTGGTGGCCTTGGTTCAACAGGGGAAGGGCTTTCGTCTGAAAGGAGAAGGGAAACTCTATGTTCCTCGGGAAAGGTCAGAAGGTTACACGGAACTGGAATCCCTGGCGAAGATCCTGGAGCATTTTTCTCTGCTTTTAATTTAGCAGTCTTTACTTTTTCTGGGGGACCGGTTTAGGTGCCGGAGCAGAAGGGGGCAAGACCGCATTTTTTTTAGGGGACTGGCTTTTTAGATACTGTTTCATCTTCTGATCGGCTTCCAGTACCTCCTCCAAAGAAGGACCGGAGATAATATAAGAATAGCCCTTTTTGTTATCATGGGAGAGGCGGACCTGGAGACTGGCGGTGAATAAGAGCGTACAGATAAGGAGTGTTGAGGCTTTCTTGATCATGGAATCCCTCCGTACTGAAATCTCTCAGAGAAATAAAAAGCTCAAGAAATGGTTGTTCTTTTGGGGTTTCAGGTCAGGGAAAACCGTTCCCTGGCCATTCGGCTCACTTCGGACAACAGAGACAAAAGTTCTCTCGCTGTTTGAACCGAGAGAGACCCCATTCCGCAGGCCGGGGTCAACAGGGCTTGGGTGTACAGCCGGTCTTGATCTATTCCTTTGTCCGTCAGGGTTTGAAAGGTCTGGGTCAATCGGTCCAGGAGCATAGGGGCGGTTTGGTTGCCGGTGTAGTCAGAGGTAGGGATAAGGCCCCAGGCGATCCGCTTTCCTTTTTCCAGGAACAGCTTGATTTCTTTTGGATAGAGCACAAATGATTCACTAAATCCGTAAGCATCCAGATTAAGGATATCGAGATCCAGGGACAGAAGTAAAGACCAGTCGGTGTTTCCGCAACAATGGAGCCCAATGATGGCTTCGGTCTGCTCCCTGAGGTGAAGGATTGTTCCCCCAAGGATTTCCAAAACCGCATCCTTGGACAAAGGGGTAAAGGCCGACCCATACCCGGAGAGAGAGGGCTCATCAATAAAAATGATGGCCTGTCTACCTAAACTTGCAAACGTCTTAGCCTGTTCAACCGCCTGCTGGGCCAGTCCTTTGATTACCGTATCCATCAGCTCGGCATCGTGAATGAGAAATTGATCGGCTGACCGCTTGACCGACAGCCCCAAGGTGATGGGGCCGACAATCTGTCCTTTTAGATATTTGCCAGCTGGATTGAAATCAGGCAGCATCTTAAGCAGTTGGTAAAACCCGGAGGCAAATTCCGGAACAAGGCCAAAAAAGGATGAGTCCTGGGCCAGAAACTTTTCGTAAAAGAGGAGCAGGGCCGCAGCCCGGTCACACTCCGGCACATACAAAAGATCCTTTTGAACGAGGTCAGGTTTGAGGCAGGGTAAAGGGGGGCTATACTGGATCAGCATTTCCTCCCGTGGATCCCTTTGGACTAATTGAGGCCAAAAGGGTATCAAGGAGGGATAGGAGAGAATTTCCCGACAGGCCTCTACCGGGGAAAGAAAAGGGACACTGCCGATGCCGGTGGCTGAAAAGGGGGACAATTGTTTTGAGGGAGAGGATGGTGATATCATGGCAGTCGGTTCCTTGAACTTTGGCTTTTGTTTTCAGCCTTGCGCCGTGAGCTTAAACCTATTTCGCCCTTTCCATATACGATCCGGTCCGGGTGTCTATTCTTATGCGGTCTCCTTCGGAAATGAATAAAGGGACTTGAATTACGGCCCCGGTTTCTACGGTGGCGGGTTTATTTCCGCCTGTGGCTGTATCGCCTTTGAAGCCGGGTTCTGTGGCCGTAACCGTGAGTTCGACAAAATTCGGCAAATCGATATCTATGGGCTCTCCGTTGAAGTAGAGAAGTTTGATGTTGATATTTTCCTGAAGAAACTGAGATTGATCTCCGACCTGTTCTTTGGTTAGATAAACCTGGTCATAGGTGACGTTGTCCATAAACACGAAGTCATTTCCTTCCCGGTAGAGATACTGCATCTCTTTTTCTTCCAGGTCCGGTCGTCCCACCTTCTCCCCTGAGCGGAAGGTCTGATCAACAACCCTTCCGTTGATCATGTTTTTGAGCTTTGTGCGGACAAAGGCCCCGCCTTTCCCTGGTTTTACATGCTGAAAATCAACGATGAGAAAAGGTTTTCCATCCATTTCTATCTTAAGACCTTTTTTAAATTCGGCGGTGGAATACATAGGGCAAATTCATACTCCTTCTTAATTAATTCGAAAATGGAATTCGAGGTTGCTCGGGCATCTCCCTCTATTTTTTTTTCGTTGTGCCACGCCCCAAATAGCGGGGCATGGCGGATTAGTGTTTAATAGGGATTCAGGATTCTTGGGTCGGGGATTCAAAAGCAGTGGTGAAAGGCATAGCTTTCTTGCATCAATATCCCCTCATTCCCAGGTCTTGGGCCCCCAAGGATTCTCAAAAGTCGATCCGTTATGGTGATTCTTCTTTGGCTTTACCGCCTTTTAGCTGGGTAAGCCAATCGTTCAAACTCGACATGACCTTGGAACCACTCTGAACAAATTCTTCATTATCCGGCTTTTCTTTATTCGATGCGGAGGAAGAAACAGAGATCTCTTCCTCGGGGGAGGGAAAGGCGACAGGTGTTTCCAAATCTTTCGGCTGCAATGTCTCGGTTCTCGGCGGAATATCGCTAAAATCCGGAGTCCCTTCCGGATATTTGGCCAGGATATTGGCGACCAGGGTGAACCATTTGGAGAAATGAATCTCATTAAACTGTCGGGAATAGGCGGCGATCATCTCAATTGTCGGAGCGAGATTTTTCAATTCAAGGGCGACATTTTTTATTTCGGTCCACCCTTTTTCTTTTTCATTTAGTTCCATATAGGCCAGACCCAATCCCAAACGCAACCCCATATCCTGAGGAAAATGATTCAGGGCCATTTTACAGAGTTCAACCGCCTGGGTTTGTCGATTGTGGGCCTTTAACAATTGAATCATGGCCAAAAGAAGGGAAGGAGAGGGTTCCAGTTCCAGAGAAAGGGTTTTGGCCTCCGAGCGTTCTTGGTCAGGGGTGGTTGAACTGACTGGCAGTGACATTACGGGGCGCCTCCTTTGATTTAGCTTCATCAAGGAAAAAGATAATCTCATCCGGTTTTACTAACCCAAACTCCTTCCGGGCAACTTCTTCAAGGTATATCGGGTCCTGCTTAAGCCTGGAAATTTCGCGATACATCTCATCATTTTTTCGATTTAATTCCTGATTAGAAAGAATCAGGATTTCCCTCTTTTGAGCCAGTTGTTTCATTATCTGGATTTCCTGATAGCCTTTGGCAATCAGAAGACATAGGCCGATACCTATTAAAATGGGAAGAACCCAAAGGACGCGGTTCTTGGACAGGTTCAGAAAGAAGATAACCTTTGAGTTTTCCCGGACATTTTTGACACCTGAGTCGTGGCTGGTTCTTTTTGGGGATTTTTTTGGAAATAATGGCATGTGGTTCCCCGCCCCTGAAACAAGAAAATTAATGTTATATAATACCTCGATATTAATAAAAAAGCCATTAAATTTTTTAAGATAATATCAAATGATGATCAAGAGGCTTGAGGATGAGTGATCGGCTTGTTTTTCGGTGGCATCTTCTATTTATTTTAGCCGGGCTCTCACTCCTGATTTGATTTTGGGATGAAAATGGATTATATTTTGACCGAAAATTCTCATGCCCATTGATGCAGTCCCTGACACCGCGCGAAAAGGATTCAAAGGGCCAAGGGGGTAAAGTTTGCAGGGCTTTCGACCAGTTCAAGGCCTTAACTAAATCGAAAGGCCCGGCCGAGCGGATTCGGGTGAATAGACTTGTAATGAGAAGACTTGAATCCTCAGGCTCCCATTTTTGGGGTAATATTAAGGAAACATGATGAAAAAAGGATTTTGGTTTGGAATAGGTTTGGCCATTTGTTTATTCCTGGTAGAAAACCCTTTGGCCCAGGAAGGAATCTTGTGGATAAGTAAATTTGCCGAGGGCCTTTCGGGAGATAATACCCCGGTGGGATGGGTATTAGAAGAAAAAGCCGGGACCCCGGAGATAAAAATTGAAAAATCAGGGGGCCAGTTTTTTGTCCGCCTGAAATCCAACAATTCTTCTTTTGGACTTAGAAAAGAAGTGGAATTTGATCTTAAAGATACCCCCTTTTTGAATTGGAAATGGAGAGTAAATGTCCTTCCTGAGCAGGGTGATTTCCTTAATAAAGATACAGATGATCAAGCGGCTCAAATCTATGTCCTCTTTCCTCGCTTCCCGGCTAAATTGAATACCGACTTTTTGGGGTATATTTGGGAAAGTAATCCCAAAAATTTAAAAAAGGAAGGGGAAAGCCCGGCTTGGTCAAAGTCAAGACTGATTGTCCTCCAAGCTGGTCCAAAACGGTTAAATCAGTGGATCCAAGAAAAAAGAAATGTCTATGAAGATTATAAACGCTTATTTAACGACGAGCCGCCCAAGGTAGGTGCCGTGGCCCTTTACATTAATTCACAGCATACCAGAGCCAAAGCCGAATCCTCTTTTGCCGAGATCTTTTTTTCAAAAAAGTAAATAGGGTTAGAGGGATTAAGCTCTTCTTTTTTAAAGTATACTATTTTGGATAATTTGGTTGGCCATATGGCGAAAGGCCTGGTTTACAACCGAATCGGTATGACCTTGAAGAAAAGGATGACCGGCATCCGCTTCAGAGACCAGTTCGGGCTCAAGGGGAATCCTTCCTAAAAAATGAACTCCCCATTCTTTAGCTAACGTTTCGCCACCTCCTTGTTTAAATAGATCAATGTTATGATGACAATGAGGACAGATCAGCCCGCTCATGTTCTCGATCACTCCCAATACGGGCAGGGAAACCTTGTTCAAAAACTGTAAAGACCGTCGGACATCCTGAATGGCCACTTGCTGGGGTGTCGTAACCACGACTGCCCGAACTCCGGGAATCAATTGGGCCACGGAAAGGGATTCATCGCCGGTCCCCGGGGGGGAATCGATGATCAGAAAATCCAAGGGCCCCCAAAGAACATCTCCCAGCAATTGGCGGATGGCCCCTCCTTTGCGGGGACCCCTCCAAATAACCGCTGTCTGTTCATCTCCTAAGATGGAGGCCATGGAAACGACTTGAAGCTTTTGACTAAAGGAAAGAGGGATAATTTGAGCCCCCTCAGCCGTTACCCGTTTGTTGGTTAGACCCAACATCTTGGGAATGCTGGGGCCATGGAGGTCGATATCCAAAAGCCCGGTTGAAAATCCCTGGTCAGATAAAGCCACCGCCAAATGAACGGATACCGTGCTCTTGCCCACTCCCCCTTTCCCGCTGAGGACCAAAAGTTTATTTTTAATTTGGGCCATGGTTTCTTGGATCTTGGCCTTTTTTTTCAATTGATCGGGAAATTCCACAATCCCTCCTTATGTTTTTAGAGAGCACCGCATTGGAGTTCGTTGTCTTAATGGGCATCCGCCTTTTGAGATTCGGGACAAATAGGTTGCCTTAAGCCCCCCCCCCAAAAAAAAGCCCTGTTTAGGTGAGGGGATTCTTCAGCCCTGTCCTTGGCAGGATAGCTCTTTTTGGTTTTTTCAGTGTTTCATCCATGCTGCCCGAACGAAACCCTTTAAGATCAAGGGTGATATAGGAGAAGCCTAAACCTGACAGGTGATCCAGGAGCCTTTTTCTTGTTTTCTGCTCCATGAAGAGATTAAATTCAGATTGGGGGACTTCTATTCGGATCAAAGAGCCGTGAATCCTTAGTCGATATTCCTTGAGACCCAGGGGAGCCAAGGCTGCCTCGCCCAGAGCCAGACGTTTCAATAAAGGCAGAGTGATCGGTTGACCATAGGCTACCCGGGTAGCCAAACAGGGTGAGGAAGGCTGGTTCCAGGTGGGCAGGCCCAACTCCCGGCTAACCTTCCGGATTTCTTCCTTGGTCCAGCCGAAAAGGGCCAGCGGACTGACCACTTTGGCCTCTTGGGCCGCTCGGAGTCCCGGACGATAGGCTTTTAGGTCGTCCGCGTTGGTCCCGTCTAAGAGGAAACGAATCCCCTCTTGCTTTAAAAATGGCCGGACCTGTCGCAACCGTGATTTTTTGCAATAATAACAACGTAAAGGGGTATTCCGCTTAAATTGTTTGTCCAGGTACTCTTTGGTTTTTAACCAATGGAGTCGGACACCAATTAAATCGGCCAGCTTTTTAATTCTGTCCTGTTCTTCTGCCCGTAATAATGGGGAAAGAAAGGTGAGAGCCAGAGGAGGATTAGTCCAGGCCTCTTTGGTCAGGTAAAGGAGAAGGGTACTGTCTACCCCGCCGGAAAAAGCGACGGCCCCCTCTGGTCGTTCCTTTAAATAGTTTATCACCCGTTGGATTTGTCTAGAAGTCATCAAATGCCTTTAGAGGAAGGAGCGTTTATGAAGAAGATGGTAGATTAAAAATTAAGTCATCCTGAAACGGTCGTTTGCCTTGCCAATTTCGCTAAGAGACCTGATCGGGTTTATTCTCGGGATGAGATGACTCGATGTCCTTTCTTTTCCATGGCCTGGATGATTGGTTCTAAAGGGACCCGTTTTAGACGAAAATGGTAGGTTTTTTTGGCTCCTTTCCCCATCATCCCGACACTAATGATTTCCCCTCCTTTTTTTTGGATGATCCCCGAGGCCTCTTCAAAGGCTTTAGGCCGTTCCGCCAGATGGATCTCCAGCCGAGAACTGGCTTCAAGGACACCCATTAATTGGATAAAGGCCGTTAAAATATCCGGAGTTGTTAGGATTCCTACTAATTTGCCTTTATCGACTACCGGGAGGCCTCCAATTTTGTACCGGTAAATTAATCGGGCGGCCTCCTCCAGTGGTTCTTCCGGTCCGATGGTAACCGGATTTTTAACCATAACCTGATCCAGACGCATATCTTCCATTAAAGAGGGGATCATGACCTGCCTCAAGTCACTTTCGGTGATCATCCCCAACAAGTTTTGGTCTTCCACCACCGGTAGATGGCGGATGGAATATTTTTTCATCAAAGATAGGGCCTCAACAAGATGGCAGTTTTTCGGAATCGATACAACCTTTTTGACCATCCAATGTTTAACTAACATGTTAGCTCCTTTTTGTCCTGATTGTTTTCCCGGAGTCGGCTTAAGAACAAGAGGCTAAATTTTTTCTTTGTCAGGGTTTTTGGCCCTCAGGTATTCCTGAGTCGACATCATAAAAGGTTTCGGATTTTTTTTCAAGAGAAAGGAGAGAAGGGTCTAAGCCGGGTTGACTTTTTCTTTACTTTAGTATACCTTGCGCTTAAATGAAGAACGACAGGAAGATATGAAAACAAAATTTATTTTTGTCACCGGTGGCGTTCTCTCCTCTCTGGGCAAAGGGTTGGCATCTGCCGCTATTGGGGCCCTTCTTGAATCCCGGGGGCTGAAGGTCACCTTTCAAAAACTGGATCCCTATATCAATGTCGATCCGGGGACCATGAATCCTTTCCAGCATGGTGAGGTCTATGTCACAGACGATGGGGCGGAAACCGATCTGGATCTGGGGCATTATGAACGCTATACATCGGTCAAGCTGACCCAAGACAACAATTTTACTACTGGTAGGATTTATCATTCGGTCATCACCAAGGAACGGCGGGGAGATTATTTAGGCGGTACCGTTCAAGTCATTCCCCATATTACGGATGAAATTAAAAACAGCATCCTGCTCATGGCCAATAAGGCCGATGTGGCCATAATCGAGATCGGCGGAACCGTTGGAGATATTGAGAGCCTCCCTTTTCTCGAGGCAATCCGCCAATTTAGGCTGGATGCGGGGAAAGAAAATGTCATCTATATCCATCTGACCCTGGTCCCGTATATCAAAACGGCTGGAGAGGTCAAAACAAAACCTACCCAACATAGTGTCAAAGAACTGCGGAGTATCGGCATTCAACCGGATATCTTGCTTTGTCGGACTGAAGGGATTCTCTCTCCGGAAATGAAGGCCAAAATTTCCCTTTTTTGTAACGTCGAGAAAGATTGCGTCGTTACAGCCAAAGATGTGGAAAGCATCTACGAAGTCCCTCTGGTTTTTCACCAACAGGGTTTGGATGAAAAAATTGTCGAACGGCTGAACATCTGGACCCGTGCCCCGCGTCTGGAAGATTGGATTACCCTAAACGAAAAGATAAAAAACCTGACGGTTCCCGTCCATATCGCTATTGTGGGTAAGTATATTCATTTAAGGGAATCCTATAAAAGTCTTAATGAAGCCCTCTTCCATGGAGGCATTGCCAATGACTGCAAGGTCATTCTTCATTTTGTAGACTCGGAAGAGGTTGAAAAGGAAGGGACTGACCACTTTTTGTCTCAGATCGATGGAGTCCTGGTCCCCGGTGGCTTTGGCGCCCGTGGGGTTGAAGGGAAGATCGCCGCGGTGCGCTATGCCCGGGAAAACCGTATTCCTTATTTTGGAATCTGTTATGGCATGCATATGGCCGTAATCGAGGTGGCTCGATCCCTGGGGGGCCTCGAGAAGGCTAACACGACGGAAGTTGATCCCTTTACTCCCCATCCGGTTATCTACCTGATGAGTTCCTGGTTTGACTATCGCACCCAACGAGTCGAGAAGCGGGACAAGAATACCGATCTGGGAGGGACCATGCGGTTGGGGGCCTATCCCTGTCAATTAGTCAAGAGTACCCGGGCCTATGAGAGTTATGACCAGGATGAAATATTCGAACGTCACCGCCATCGGTATGAGTTTAATATGGATTTCAAGAAACCCCTGATGGAAAAGGGGCTGATTCTCAGTGGGCTTTCCCCGGATGGCTGTCTGGTTGAGATTGTCGAACTCAAGGATCACCCTTGGTTCCTGGGCTGTCAATTTCACCCCGAATTTAAATCTCGTCCCATGAGCCCGCACCCTCTTTTCAGGGAGTTTATTCGGGCCGCTTTGAAATACTCTCAAAGTCGTTAAGCAGGAAGAATTCATTTGAAAGAAATATCCATCGGCAAATGGAAGGTTGGAGAAACCACTCCGCTCTTGGTGATCACCGGCCCTTGTGTCATCGAAGACGAGTCGACCACCGTGGCTATTGCCCGGGAGTTACAGGCGATTCAGCAACGACTAAATATCCCTTTGATATTCAAGGCTTCTTACGATAAGGCCAATCGGACTTCGAGCCATAGCTATCGAGGACCAGGTCTGGAAGCCGGTTTAGACCTTTTGGATTTTATCCGGGCCCGTTACGAACTCCCCGTTTTGTCTGATGTTCACCAGGTCAGCGAAATAGAAAAGGCCGTTCAAGTTCTGGATGTCCTTCAGATACCGGCCTTTTTGTGCCGTCAGACCGACCTATTAGTGGCTGCGGCCCGGACGGGTAGGCCGATCAATGTGAAAAAGGGCCCTTTTCTGGCTCCCTGGGATATGCAACATGTGGTCAGAAAAATTGCTGAGACCGGCAATGAACAGATCTTGGTCACGGAGCGGGGGGCCACATTTGGATATAATAATTTAGTTGTGGACATGCGATCTCTGCCTATCCTTTCCGGTCTTGGGTACCCGGTTATCTTTGACGCCACCCATAGCGTGCAACTCCCAGGGGGAGGCCAAGGGGTTTCCAGTGGGGAAAGAAGATTTGTCCCCTTTCTGGCCAGAGCAGCTGTAGCTACCGGAGTTCAAGGGGTTTTTCTGGAGGTTCACCTGGATCCGGATAAGGCCAGGTGTGATGGGGCTAATTCCTGGCCTTTAGATCAATTGGAACCCTTGCTTCGCTCCCTCATGGCCATTCACCAGGTAATAGGTGAATTTAAGTAACAACAAAGGGGTGCCGGGAAACCAGGATGCCTAATCGCAAGGGGGCCCGAAAATCCTTTAAGCCATGAAGAAAATTGAGAAGATCATATGGCAAAAGGCTCGAGAAATCAGCCTTCTACTGCTGGATGTCGATGGGGTCTTAACCGATGGAGGTATCCTTTATGATGGAAAAGGAAAGGAATTAAAACGGTTTTTTGTTCAAGACGGGCAGGGACTTCGGTGGCTGCAAAAGTCAGGGATTGAGATCGGACTCCTCTCCGGCCGTTCTTCTAAAGCGGTGGCCCAGCGGGCAGAAGAACTCGGAATTGCCTTGGTTTACCAAGGCCAATCTAATAAAATAAAAGTATTTGAAAGGCTTATAAAAAAATTGGATCTCCTCCCGAACCAGGTGGGTTTTATGGGGGATGATTTTATTGATCTGCCCCTCCTGAAAAAAGTTGGGTTATCGATTTGTGTCGGCAATGGTCACCTATTAGTCCAAAAAGAGGTCGATTATGTCACCCATTCAGCAGGGGGATACGGGGCAGTCAGGGAGGTGTGCGAACTGATTCTTCAGGCTCAGGGGAAATGGGACCCTATACTCAGGGAATATGGGTTAAGGGTCTAATTGCAGGAATACATTGACCCGAACCATAGATTTGTTTATACTAGAAAGCTTGGACGGGTCTCCATTTATCCGTGGTGCCAGGAAGAATCGACCGGGTTTAAAGAATATTAAAAAAACGTGAAAAACTTAAAGAATATATTCATCATTGGTATTCTTTGTGTGGTTGCTTTTTGGATTGGTTTATATGCCTTTAGGGGCCAACAGCCATCAACCCCACCTCCTCCCTCTCCCGGCGGGGCCGCCGCCCCAGGCCAAGTAGGCCTGCAAGAAATCAATTTCGTCCAAGTTAAAGACGGGGTCAAGTTGTGGGAATTGAAGGCGGAAGCGGTCACCTACCAGCAACCCCAAAATCTTATTTCTTTTAAAAAGGTTACCCTAACCTATTATCCGAAAGGAGAGAGTCCGGTTACCCTGGTGGGTAATTTGGGGAAATTAGATACGCAAAAGAAAGACGTTTTCATAGAAGGAGAAGTGGTTATTTCCACTTCGGACGGCTATGAGTTAAAAGCGCCTTCCTTGCAATATGAGGATGAAAAGAGGGAAGTTTCCACGGATAAGGACTTTACCTTTAAAGGTCCGAATATCTTCTTGGATGGACAAGGAATGACCATGAACCTGGACACCCAAAAGGTTTACGTCAAAAAGAAGGCCAAGATGACTTTCTATCGATCTTTTTTAAAGACCTGAAAGACTCCCAGGGAAAAGGCCTATTTAGCGGAATCGCTTGTCACCATCGGGGAATAAGAGAGGACATTAATATGATCAGACTAAGCAAGGCAGTTCTCCTGACAATTACCTTTGGATTAATCGGGTTAGGCTTAATTCAGCCGGCTTGGTCTGCTGGCAAAGAAAAGGATCCCGGAGGAAACACCCGTCCTGTGGTTATTAGCTCTGATACCTTGGAGGCGGACAATAAAAATAAAATAGCCACTTTTTCGGGATCCGTTGTGGCCAAGCAGGAACAACCGGAGAAGGAACCCATTTTCATTTATTGTGATAAGATGGATGTCTATTATGCCGAGGAAGGCGGGAAGAAATCGTCATCCGCCCAAGGCGCCCGGGGCGAGAAAAAGAATGTGACCGAACAGAACCGGATAGAAAAAATTGTGGCTACCGGTCAAGTAAAGATTGTCCAAGGTAAAGACGTTGCCACCGGGGAAATAGCTACGTATTATAATGCCGAACAACGTATTGTTCTTTCCGGTAACCCCAAGGTTTGGCAAGGCAAGAACCTGGTCAAAGGAGAGGAAATCACCGTCTGGGTCAGAGAGAATAGAAGTATGGTGACCAGCAAGGGGGCAAACCGGGTTCAAGCCGTCATTCATCAGGAAGAAAAATAAGAAGACCCGTCTCAAGAACCCAGGGTTGAAGGAGGCTATGAAGACATTATCGGTTCAGGACCTGGTGAAGATATACAATCGAAAGGCCGTTGTTAACAAGGTTAACCTACACTTACAGGAAGGGGAGATTGTCGGACTTTTAGGTCCCAATGGTGCTGGCAAAACAACTACATTTTATATGATTGTCGGCTTGACCCGCCCGAATCAAGGTACCGTCTTGTTAAACGAGGAAGATATCAGTGAACTACCCATGTACCTTCGGGCGCGCAAAGGCATCAATTATCTTCCTCAAGAGCCTTCCGTCTTTACCCGGTTGACCGTAGATGAAAATATAATGGCTATTTTGGAAACCTTGGATATTTCCGGAGAGGAGCGGGAAAGTCGTTTGGCCGCTCTCCTTCAAGAACTCAAACTGACCCATCTGACCGGCCATAAAGCCTTTTCCCTTTCCGGTGGGGAAAGAAGACGGGTGGAGATAACCAGGGCCTTGGTCACTTCCCCTTCATTCATTTTATTGGATGAACCCTTTGCCGGCATTGATCCTCTGGCCATCAATGATATACAGAATATTATTAAGGGGTTAAAAGATAAAAATATAGGTGTGCTGATTTCCGATCATAATGTCCGGGAAACGCTTTCAGTCTGTGACCGGGCTTATATTATTAATCAAGGGACGGTGCTCGAAGAAGGCCCTCCCCAGAAATTGGCCGAAAGCGAGACAGCCCGAAAGATCTACCTGGGTGAGAATTTTAGATTGCAATAATGGCCCTAGAAATCAAACAACAGCTTAAGCTCAGTCAACAATTGATTATGACGCCTCAACTGCAACAGGCGATCAAGCTGTTGCAGCTTTCCCGCCTGGAGTTATTGGAAAACCTCCATCAGGAGTTGGAGGCCAATCCCGTTTTGGAAGAGGCCCTGAGTGAAGAGCTGGAACCTTCTCTGACTGAAAAACCGGCCGAAGAAGCCGAAGCCGAAATAGAAGACCGCCAGACCGAGGTAACCATTGGGGAACAGGCCTTTGAAACGATGGATTGGGATAATTATCTTAATGATTATTATGTCCCCCGAAGCGAGGATATCTCCGAAGACCATGATGTCCCCTCTTATGAAAACATGGTCTCTAAAAAGACCTCTCTGGTTGATCATCTTATGTGGCAGCTCTCCCTGTCCAATTTAACCCCGGAAGAAGAGGTGGCCGGTTCGGAAATAATCGGGAATCTGGATGTTAACGGTTACCTCATGGCCTCCCTGGAAGAGATTGCCCAGAGCTCCGGTCAGGAAATGGTCGTGGTGGAAAAGGTCCTGAAACGCATCCAAGAATTTGATCCCCTGGGAGTGGCTTCCCGTGATCTCAAAGAATGCCTGCTGATTCAAGCCGGGCATATGGGACACCTTAATCCCTGGGTGGGATTGATTATCCAGGATCACCTCCATTCTCTGGAAACGAAGAATTACCCGGCCATTGCCCGCGCCTTACAGGCGCCCATAGAAGAGATCATCCCGGCTATAGAAATCATCTTGGCCCTGGATCCAAAACCCGGCCGGCTTTACAGCGACGAGGAATCCCAGTATATCAGCCCTGATATTTTTGTTTATAAGATAGGGGAGGAGATTCATATTGTCTTGAATGAAGACGGCCTCCCTCGCTTGAGGATCAATGCCTTTTATAAACAAGCCTTAAGCCAAAGGGGTTCCATATCTGAAACGACCCGGGAATACATTCAAGATAAACTGCGGTCAGCTATTTGGCTGATCAAAAGTATCCATCAACGACAGCGGACCATTTATCGGGTTGCCGAGAGCATCTTTAAATTTCAACGGGATTTTTTAGATCATGGGGTCTCTCATTTGAAACCTCTGATCTTAAAGGATGTGGCCGAAGAAGTCCAAATGCACGAATCGACCATCAGTCGGGTAACCACCAACAAGTATGTCCATACCCCCCAGGGCATATTTGAATTAAAATTCTTCTTTAATAGTTCCTTGTCCGGGGCCAATGGAGAAACCGTCGGATCGGAAAGTGTCAAGGAAAGAATTAGACTCCTGATAGCTAAAGAAGATCCGCTTCACCCTTTGAGTGATCAGGAACTCACCGAGGTCCTGCAAAAGGAAAATATAAACATTGCCCGTCGGACCGTAGCCAAATATCGGGAAGGATTGGGGGCGTTGCCTTCCAATAAACGCAAAAAAATTCCCATGCAACACTGGCTTCGATCTAAAAAGACGGATGTTTTGGAGAAGAACAACTAAAGTATTAATGACAGAAGGTGAGGAGGCAATATGCAAATTTCTGTATCGTTTCGAAATGTCGATCCCTCGGATCATCTCAAAGACTATGCTGAAAACCGAATGGTTCGTCTTAAGAAATATATGGAAGAGCCCATAGAGATTTATGTGGTCCTTTCCATCCAAAAATTCAGGCATGCTGCGGATGTGACCATTTCCGCTAATGGGATGAAAATCAAAGCCCAGGAAGAAACGGGTGATTTGTACTCGGCTATTGATATGGTCTTAGATAAGATAGAAAAGCAGATCAAAAAACACCGGGAAAAAGTCAAAGAACATAAAGCCGAAGGAAAAGTAAAGGTATTAAGTGAGGAGAAAAAAATCGGCGAAGAAGGGGAAACGGAGGAAGAAAAGGCCCCACAGATTGTCAAAACAGAAAGAGTCTTTGCCAAACCCATGGATGTGGAAGAAGCCTCCATGCAGCTCAAACTGGCCAATAATGAATTTTTGGTTTTTACCAATTCAAAGACCCGTTTGATCAATGTCTTGTATCGCCGAAAGGACGGCCATTTTGGCCTGATCGAGCCAACGAATTAAAACGAAAATAGGATTCTTCACCAAACAGGCCCTATTTTCATCCCGGCTTCCGAACGGAAGCCCAAGAGGTTGGGCCGCTCGGCCAGGCCGAGCTTTTGAATCGGCTCCCGAAAAGGAGCAGATTGGCCAACCGGCTGGTGTCACACCCCTAGGTGGGGCATGGCGGCTTAATCCGAAAACCAGGGTTCAAGGATTCGGGGATTCGAGGGTTCAAGTGGTTTTACTTCCACGCCGTTCAGGCGGTTCCCCGTTGGGGAACCTTATATTTAGCTCGACGAAGTCGAGCGCCTGAATCCTGAATCCTGGACCCCTTGGCCCCTTGAATCCTTACTGTGGGCATCAAGTAGAATTTGAGATTTTGTTATGAAAATATGCCAATATTTACATTCTAATTTAATTATACCCAATCTACAGTCCCAGAATAAGGAAGGTGTCCTGACGGAACTGGCCAATTTGATCACCTCCTGGGCCCCTGGATTAAATGATGGAGAGGTTCTTCAGGTTTTATTGGAACGGGAGCGGTTGGGCAGTACCGGAATTGGGGAAGGATTTGCCATCCCACATGGAAAAATGAAAAATATTGACCAGATGATCATCGCCTTTGGTCGATCGGTTACAGGTGTTGCCTTTGATTCCATGGATGGGAAACCAGCCCATTATTTTTTTGTTTTAATTGCCCCGGAAGATTCGGCAGCTCTTCATTTAAAAGCCTTGGCCAAAATTTCTCGTTTTTTAAAAAACAACTCTTTCAAGGAGAGTCTTTCCCGGGCTTCTGATCGGGATGAATTGCATAGAGTCATCCAAGAGCAGGATGATTTGAATTAAGATAAAAAAAGGGTTCAAGGGGTCAAGGATTCGAGGTTCAAGTGGTTTTACTTCCACGCCGTTCAGGCGGTTCCCCGTTGGGGAACCTTATATTTAGCCTGACGAAGTCGAGCGCTTGAATCCACGACCCCTTGGCCCCTTGAATCCTTTTTTATAGTTCGAGGTGCCCTATGCCCTCCAAGGCCAAAAAAAATGTTCGCCTGGTGGTCATTTCCGGTCTGTCCGGATCGGGGAAGAGTACGGCATTGAAGGCCTTTGAGGATATCGGCTTTTTCTGTATTGATAATCTTCCGGCTACCTTGCTTCCCCGGTTTTTGGAGTTGAGGGATCAGATATCCCGGGAGGTTTTTAAAATAGCCCTGGTTATGGACCTCAGGGGAAAAGATTTCCTGGCCAAATTTCCCAAAATCTTCCAAGAAATTAAACGCAAAGGATACCTGATTGAAGTGTTGTTCTTGGAAGCCGACGAAGAAATACTGATCCGCCGATTCAGTCAGACTCGTCGTCATCATCCTCTGGGAGATCGTCGCATCCTTTCCAGTACGATAAGGTTGGAAAGCAAAAAGATGGCGCCGATTAAACGGCTGGCCGCTTATTGTCTGGACACGAGCCAATTAAATGTCCATCAACTCCGGGAGGAAATCCTTCGGCTTTTCTCCAAAGTGGCCCAGCCGGCAACGATGACCATGAATTTGATTTCTTTTGGTTATAAATATGGTCTGCCTCATGAGGCCGATATCGTTATGGATGTCCGCTTCCTGCCCAATCCCTTTTTTGTTAAGGAGTTGAAAGAATTAGACGGAAATGAAAAACCGGTTATTGAGTATATTCTCAAATGGAAGGAGACCAAGGTCTTTTTGAAAGACTTCTATAGCTTGATCTCCTTTCTGGTTCCCCAATATCAGAAGGAAGGAAAATCCCAGTTGACGATTGCCGTAGGGTGCACCGGCGGAAGACATCGTTCGGTAACCATAATCAATGCCCTGGCCGATTTTTTAAAAAAGCAGAAACTTTTGATTAACGTACGGCATCGGGATATACGCTTAGGATAAAGAGACAACAAAACGATGATTGGAATTGTGATTGTTACACACTGTAATCTTGCTCAGGAATTGTTGCGGTCAGCGGAGTTTATTGTGGGAAGTCTTAGACAGACCCAGGCGGTTTCACTTAACGAACAGGATCCGGAACAGGCGTTGCGGGATAAGATTGCCGAGGCCATTGAAAAGGTGGACAGTGGAGAAGGGGTTATCTTGCTGACCGACATGTTCGGAGGAACACCCTCCAATATCAGTCTTTCCTTTTTGACCGATGAAAAGGTAGAGGTCGTTACCGGGGTCAATTTGCCCATGCTGGTTGGCTTGGCTTCCAGACGGGAAGGAAAATCCTTGAACATAGCCGCTCAGGAAATCAAGGCCTATGGTCTCCGCAGTATTGCCTTAGCCGGAGAGATTTTGAAAAAGGAGATCAAATAAAAGAATCCGATCTGATCATTTGTCCTGCCCACTTGGGAACCTTGTCCGATTTACTGCTCATTGAGAAGGGATCGTTCGTTCACCCCTGGACAGAAGGCGATTTTTTCTCTGAATTAAGCAAATCCCCTCCAACCATTTTTGTGATCGGAAATGGTCCAACCGGTTCTATTTTAGGGTACATTTGTTTCTGGGTAATAGCCGATGAGATCCAGATTCTTAATCTCGCGGTTCATCCCGCTTCTCGCCGTCAAGGATTGGGTCGCCGTTTGTTGACTTTTCTTTTGGCTCTAGCCAGAGAAAAGAAGGTGCTCAAGGTTTTTCTGGAGGTCCGGCCATCCAACCAGGAGGCCTTAGACCTTTACCGATCTCTGGGATTTGAGACACTTTACAGGCGCCCCCATTATTATGAGGCCGATGGTGAAGATGCCTTGGTCCTGGCATGGTCTTTCCCGCAGGCTGGCCTCAGGTCTGTTGAGGGCCTGAAGGATGAAAGACCCCTTTAGAGGCTGGAGGCTATGGACAATAGGCTATGGGTAGACCTATTTGGTGTTCCTCTCCAGCCTCTCGCCTCGTGTCTCTCGCCTGCTAAAGACGAAAATAGTCTTTTAGGTCTGCCGGTCCCGGTTATATTTTCATTCCTTGGCCCTGTCACGTCCCTGAGGGGATGTGATGCGTTTGTTCTAAAATCGTTCCCAATGGCCGGCTACCCAATACCGGTTGTAGGAGCCATAAGGACCGTAATGTTCCACCCAATGGCCCGGTATCCATCGTTCCCCATAGGCCGGAGGGTACCGATGATGGCGGGTCGGGGGGACAATAGCATGGACCGGAGCGGGGGTATCATAAGAATGAGTCCTGGAGGCATGGATCAGACTTCCCAGGATGATGGCTGAGCCCACACCTACGGCAACGCCCGGCCAAAAATTGTTTGAATGATTGGCTCTCGCCGGGGTCACGGAGAAAAGGGTAACCATCAGGGAGATAACTAAGGTCGTCACAATACATTTTTTCATGGTTGCACTCCTTTCGATTGTGTTTGATTATTTGACCTCCAGACCAAGATAGAGGTTAAATAAAATTTTTTTATTTTTGTTTTTTTAACTATTTATTTCTTTTAGGGTCTAAAGTGGGTAAGAGAGAGGTATGACCGACGACCAGTTAGTTCAGCGGGTTAAGGAAGGAGATTCCCGGGCCTTTGAAGAACTGGTTGTTCGTTACCAGAAGCCGATTTATTATTTTGTGTTGAGAATTTTAAAGCAACCTTTGGAAGCGGAAGATACGGTTCAAAAAATTTTTCTGCTGGCCTACCAAAATATTAAAGGGTTTCGGTCCGAGTCCAGCTTTAAGACCTGGTTATATCGGATCGGGGTTAATCAGTGTAATAATTATTTCCGCCAATTCAAAAACCGGGAGTTTACCTCTTTAGATGAGCATCCCCTGGCCGATCTGACGGTTAATCAGGAGGGAGATCTGGCCGAAAGAGAAACACTGGATTCTCTGCGTAAAGCCGTTGAACGGCTTCCTTATAAACAGAGGATGGTGGTGACCTTAAGGATCTATCAAGAACTGTCTTTTGAAGAAATCGGAGAATCCTTAACCATGGGGGCCAATTCAGCCAAGGTGAATTTCCATCATGCCATGGAAAATCTAAAAAAATGGATGAAACCTTAGACAAAATGAAGACCACTTCCTGTAAAAAAGTAAAAAAACTGCTCAGCAGCTATGCTGAAGGCCTTTTAAATCCGGATTGGAAGGAACAAGTTAAGGACCATCTTGCCCTTTGTCCGGACTGTCAGGAGGCCTATCTAAAGACCCAGGAAATCTTGGGCCTGCTGAAACGGGACCGCTTGCCTGATCCGGGGGCGGAATTCTGGGAGAAGATGCGTTCCGGGGTAATGAGCCAGGTCAGACAGACCAGACCTGAACCGGTGAAAATCCCCTGGACCAAAAGAATCTGGGGTGCCCCCTTTGGCTGGCCGGGTTATGCCTGGGCCACGGCCCTGATGCTAATCCTCTTGACCCCTGTGCTTATTTATACTATTCATTTTAACAATCCGGTTCCTTCAACCAGGCAGGAAATACCGGCTAATGATTGGGGCGGGGAAGGCGGAATGGAATCGTCGCCTTCGATTCTGGAAACGCTATCTCCCAAGGAGTCCATCCATCTGGGGAAAAAGATGATGGCCCGGTTGGCTGGTGATTGGCCTAGGCAAACCCCTTTGACCGTGGAAGATGAGCTGCACGGAGATATTTCTCCTTCCTTGGAAGGTCTGGATAAGGATGAGTTGGAGATTTTAATCCGAAAAATGCAACCCGCAGGGGCGACAGGACTTTGGGAGGATAGAGGTTATGTTACCTAAGAACCCATTTTTGATTTGTTTTCTTTGTTTGATCCTGGGGTGTTCTTTATGCTGGGCCCAATCCGGAAAGGATGTCAGAAATCCACAGGAAAAGGCTCATGAACGGATCCAAATGATCAAGATGTGGAAACTAACCGAAACCCTGAAGCTCGACCGGGAAGAAACGGCCAAGTTTTTTGCCATCTCCAATCAATATGAAGAGGCTAAAAAGAAACTCCACCGTGAATTACACGAAGATCTTCAGAAGCTGCGTAACATCTTGCGGGAAACCCATCCCCAAGAGAAAGAATTGCGTGAAGTGATTTCACGGATAAAAACGAAAAAAAGGGATCTTCAAGACATCAGAGTGAAGCAGAATGAAGAGGAGATTAATTTTTTAAAAACGGAACAACAGGCCCGTTATATCCTTTTTCAAATCGATTTCCGTCGGGATATGGAAAGCATGATTCGGGAGATCAGGGAAGAAAGACCCCGACGGCCCGGTTATGACGGCCCTGCCGAGAAGAACAGGTAAGAGGAACCGTGAAGCTTAAAGATAAAGTGAGTATGGTCACCGGGGCCGGTCAAGGGATCGGACGGGCAATCAGCCTGCTTTTTGCGGCCGAAGGGGCCAAAGTGGCCCTGGTGGATTGGAACCGGGAGACCGGATTGGAAACCTTAAGAGAAATAGAATCTGCTGGCGGGGAAGCGATTTTTTTAGCCGCCGACATTGCCCGGCCCTCCGATGTCCGCAGGGTGGTCGAAGAAGTGCAGAAACTCTGGGGGCGGATAGATATCCTCATCAATAATGCCGGGTTTGACCGGCCTGCCGGAATTTTTAAAATTACGGTGGAGGATTGGCAGGCGGTTTTGCAGGTCCATCTGCAGGGAGCCATGACCTTCATGCACACGGTCATGCCGATGATGCGGGAACAAAAAACCGGCTCTGTGGTTACGCTCTCTTCGATTTACGGTAAAACAGGAGGGAAGGGAGAAGTGGCCTACGCTACGGCTAAAGCCGGCCTCCTGGGTCTGACCAAGAGTGTAGCCAAAGAAGTGGGTAAGTTCGGCATCCGGGTCAACGCCGTTCTGCCCGGTCTGACCGAAACCCCGGCTATTCAAGCCATGATGGCCGAGAAATTTAAGCAGGAAATCATTGCTCAAACGCCCCTGGGACGAATGGCCCAACCGGAAGAGATCGCCCGGGCCGTGCTCTTTTTGGCCTCTGATGAGGCCAGTTTCATCACCGGCGCCGGTCTGGAGGTCAGCGGCGGTTGGGAGATGTAGGAGAAAAATTTACAGGGCAATAGCCATCAAAATCCCCTTTGTTGTCCGCCGCTTTTCTTCCCTGCCGTTTTAAACGATGGAAGAAAAAGCTTTTATGTATGATTCAGGAAACACTCCTGAAAAAGCCCATTCTATTTTAATCGATTGACCTCTTCCCCATTTCATCCTTAAAAGACCCCCCTCTTTTTTCAAATAAGTAAAGAAACTTATCAGTGTTCTTCTCCTTAGGGGATACTTTTAAGTTGCTTTTGTCCTTATTTTTTTATAAACTTATGACAAGTTTCTTTGAGGAATCAATAAATTATGTAACCTTTGCCTTTTCAAGGAGATCGAATGGAAATAATAGACCCCATTTCTTAAGAGAGAGGTGGGGTTTTATTTTTTTTCAGAAGGAATTTATCCGGGACAGTGGCGAGATAGTCTTTAAGGGAAGTTTTAAAAGTGGGGGGTATCGGATAAACCAATAATTCTTTTTCTTTCATCTCGGTGAAGGATATCTAAATTATTTTGAACCATAAGAAACTGGACCGATATTTGGAAAATGATCCCGATGCCGTTTTATCCCGAATTTCCCCGACGCTGTGTAACCCCTTCGGCGTTTCGACTGTTGTGATTGAAACGAGGGTTAAAAGAGAGGGGCTTTGCCCTCTAAGGTAAGTAATCAAATCTTTCTGATATTTTCTCTTGGAGTAACTTGGGGTGAAAACATGGAAGGATTAAAAATAATCCGGGATAATTATTAGTCAACCGAAGGGAAAAAGTTGATTCAGAACGAACATCCCCTTATTGTTTTTAGAACGAAAGGATTAATTCTTGCCAACGGAAAAGATTACCCTCTCTCAACTCGAAAACTTCCTTTTTAAGGCCGCCGATATCCTCCGAGGGAAGATGGATGCCTCGGAGTTCAAGGAATTCATTTTCGGCATGCTTTTCCTAAAGCGTCTCTCCGACGAATTCGACCGTAAGCGCGAGCAACTGCGCCATACTGATTTTGCCCATCTCAAGGATCAACCTGATCTTATCAAAGAATTGCTGGAGGATAAAACCTCCTACGGTGAAACCTTTTTTGTCCCAATACGAGCCCGCTGGCAGGAAGCCTGGATTGACGAAAAAGGGGATCAGGTCCCGGCCCTCAAGGACCTAAAGTACGATATCGGCAATATGCTCAATAAGGCCATTGCCGCCGTGGAAGAGGAAAACGATGCCCTGGCCGGGGTACTGAAAAACAACATTGACTTCAACGCCGTCAAGGGTAAGACTAAAATTCCAGATCAGAAGTGGAAGGACCTGCTGGACCATTTCAACCAGCCCCAGTTCGTACTGGTCAATGATAACTTCGAGTTTCCCGATCTGTTGGGGGCGGCCTATGAATATCTGATCAAGTTCTTTGCCGACAGCGCAGGCAAGAAGGGCGGGGAATTTTATACCCCCGCTGAAGTGGTCCGTCTCCTGGTCCAGCTCACGAAACCGGAAGCAGGCCATACTATTTATGATCCCACCGTCGGGTCAGGCGGTTTCCTGATTCAGTCCCGTCAGTATGTGGAGGAGCAAGGACAAGACCCGAACGACTTGGCCCTTTACGGCCAGGATTCCAACGGCACGGTTTGGTCGATCTGCAACATGAACATGATCCTCCACAACATCACCCGCTTTACTATCGAAAACGGGGATACTCTGGAAGATCCGTTGATTCTGGAAAACGGGCAGGTGCGAAAATTTGATCGAGTCTTAGCCAATCCGCCCTTTTCCCAGAACTACAGCCGGGCCAACATGAAATTTCCCGGCCGCTTTCGCGAATGGTGCCCTGAAACGGGAAAGAAAGCGGATCTTATGTTCGTTCAGCACATGCTGGCCAGTCTCAAACCCCGCGGGCATATGGCCACCATCATGCCGCACGGTGTCCTCTTCCGCGGGGGCAAAGAAAAGCTGATTCGGGAGATTTTTATTAAAGACGATGTGATCGAAGCCATTATCAGTCTGCCGCCCGGTCTCTTTTACGGCACGGGGATTCCCGCCTGCGTGATCGTGGCCAGGAAAAATAAACCGGATGCCCTGAAAGACAAGATTCTCTTTATCAACGCCGACCGGGAATACGCCGAAGGCAAGGCCCAGAATAGACTGCGCCCGGAGGATATTGAAAAGATCGACTTCGTGTTCACCCATAAGCTGGAGATTCCCAAATACAGCCGAATGGTGGATAAAAACGAGATTGTGGAAACGCACGACTATAATCTCAATATCCGCCGTTATGTGGATAACACCCCGGAGCCGGAACCGGAGGATGTCCAGGCCCATCTGATCGGCGGCATCCCTGAAGCCGAGGTCATGGCCCGCTCGGCTGATTTTTCCCGCTTCGGTATTGAATCTGAAATATTGTTCCGGCCGGAACGCCCCGGCTACCTGGCCTTCCAAGAAACAACCGAAAAGAAGGCGGATATAAAGGGAATTCTTGAGGGCGACCCAGCCCTTCAGCAAACATTAAATACCCACCTTCAGACCTTGGAAGACTGGTGGGGGGTTGCTCGTGATGATTTCTCTGGGCTTCAAAACGGCCATAAAATTCCCGAAGTTCGCCATGAGCTGCTGACCTCTTTAAAAAATAAGCTCATTCCCTTGAAGATTCTGGATGAATTCAAAGCCGCCGGGGTTTTTGTCAACTGGTGGCAGCAGATCCGCTATGACTTGAAAACCATCCTCTCCATCGGCTGGCATCATAGTCTTATACCGGACGAACTGCTCGTTATAGCGTTCTTTCAAGCCGAAGCGGAAGAAATAGAAAAACTGGAGGCTCAGATCAGCGAAGTTCAGAGTGAATTGGCCGAAGCCGTGGAAACCGCCCAGGAAGTGGCCGCCTATGAACCGGAAGAAGATGAAACCGTTACGGCTGCCGTCATCAAGAAAGCCCTCAAAGAATTGATCGACGACCTCAAGGGCAGCACCAGTAAATCGGCCCGCAAGGAGTTGGAAATTCTGCAAGCCCAGGAGAAGGTCATCTCCGCTATTGAAAAGCGCCTCAAAGATAGCCGGGCAACGCTGAAAACCAAGACCAGCGAGCTGGAACTCAAACTCCAGCTCAAGCGCCTGGGAGCAGAGGAATTCAAGGCCGAGAATCAGGAATTACTCCGGCAGGTGGAAACCCAACTGGCTAACCTTGATGCCGCTAAAAAGGATGACAAGAAAAAAATTACGGCCCTGAATAAGGACAAAGCCGCCCTCCAGGTCCGTCTGACCAAAACCGATGCCCTCTTGGCGGCCATCGGCGGTCGTCTGACCGAAGAAGAAGCCCGGAACCTGATCCTGAAAAAGCTTTATGACCTGGCCGTGAATGAACTCACCCGCTATCTCAATGCCGAAAAGCGGTCCCTCATCGCCGGGGTGGAAAAACTCTGGGATAAATATGCCGTCTCCAGTCAACAACTGGAACGGGAGCGCGAAGAGACTCTGAAAACATTAGACGGTTTCTTAAAAGACCTCGGATATTTAGAAGAAATTGTGAAAAGCTGAAAAGCGGCTATGAAAGAGAGCGAAACCATAGAACTAAAGAGGAGTTTGGCGGAACTCAAGGATGGCCTCATCTCTATTGCCGCCATGCTTAATAAGCACGCCAGGGGTGAACTTTGGTTCGGCGTAAAGAATAACGGGGCAGCGGTTGGTCTTCAGGTGAATGAAAAAACTTTGCGGGATCTTTCGCAGGCTATAGCCGCCCACATTGAGCCGAAAATATTTCCCCAAGTTACACAGGAGTTGCTTGAAAATAAGCCGTGCCTTAAGGTTTCTTTTCAGGGCAAAGAAAGACCTTATTTCGCCTATGGCCGGGCCTATATGCGGGTGGCTGATGAAGACCGGCAGATGAGCGCCAAAGAATTGGAAAACCTGATCCTTGTTAAAAATCGAGAGGCCCTCCGTTGGGATAACCAGCCCTGCAAAGTCACTATCAGGGAACTTAATGAAAGAAAAATCAGAGACTTTGTTAAACGGGCCGGTCTGTCCTGGGACAACACCTCCAATGCGCTTGAAAAACTGGGCCTTTTAGTCGAAGGGCAATTGCTTAATGCCGCCCCCCTCTTTTTCGCCAAAGAGCCAACACTCCAATTGCGCTGTGCCGTTTTTGCCACCACCGACACCGTGACCATCATTGATCGCCACGATTTCACCGGCGATCTTCTGGAGCTTATCGAGGAAGCCCAAAAATACATTCTCAAGAATATTCATATCGGAATGAGGTTGGATGGCCTCTACCGGGTAGATGTGCCTGAAATATCGGTGGCGGCCATGCGGGAGGCGATTATCAATGCCTTCTGCCATCGCGACTATCGCGACCCGGAATATACACAGGTGGCCATTTTCAAAAATCGTGTTGAAATCCGTAATCCCGGTGGGCTTTATGGAGGTTTGACCATCGCCAAGATTCGTAAGGGCAATGTCTCCAGAAGACGGAACCCCCTCATTGCCGACTTACTGCGCCGTATTCAAATGGTTGAAACCTGGGGCCGGGGCATGCGGCTCATTCTTTCCGAGGAACCGACCGTACAATTCAGCGAAGTAGCTCAAATCTTTATCGCCGCTTTTAACAGGCCCTCTTATGCCGAGTCGGATAAGACTGAGGATAACGTTACGGGAAAGACTATCGATAAAACTATCGATAAGGACCTCTCTGTTATGGAAAAAGCTATCATTAAACTGATCACAGCCAATCCATCCATGACACAAAAAGAGATGTCCGGGCAATTAAATTTAACTGAAATAGGCATACGTTATCATATTAATAAGCTCAAATCTAAAAATTTACTGCAACGCAAAGGCGGTAAGAAGGTGGGGCGATGGGAAAAGGATAACGCCACGAAAAGGACTATCGATAAGACTATCGATAAGACTATCGATAAGGAACACTCCGTTACGGAAAAAGCCATCATTAAACTTATAACAGCCAATTCATTTATTACGCAAAAAGAGATGGCAAGGCAATTGAATCTAACCGAAATAGGCATACGCTATCACATCAATAAACTAAAGGTTAAGGGCATCTTACGACGAAAAGGCGGGAAAAAGGCTGGGCGTTGGGAGGTGAAGGGATGAAAGACGGGCTGATCTCTATTGCTGCCATTTTTAACAAAAAACGCGGCAGGCTGACCAGAGAAACACCAAAGAAACACCAAAGAAATTATCCTTGAGGTTCTCCGGGATCGGCCTGAAACAACTGTTCACACCACCAAATTATGAGCTAAAAGAGGGGTAAAATTGGGTGACACTTTTGGTTGATGAACCCTGATATACCCTTTAGATCGGAGCCAAGACTCCACCGCGATTCTCCAGGCTGATTCTCTGACAGCCTGTCCGGATTGATTCATTGCCGATAAGATCCTTGCGAACCTTTCCTGCACCCAATCATAAACCTCCCTTCTTTTCTGTTTGGTAAGAGCCGGCCTATTGCCTGGTTCAAAGAACACCTGGCAGGATGTTTTCCCATTCAGACAAGGCCGGATCTGATGGTTCAGATCATTGACCGCCGCCTCCGCATACACTGTGATATGCTCCGCGGGATCGAGTAAGCCCTGCCTAAGCTTCTGGCCCAAGCAACTCTTAATCTCTCGTTGCGATTCCTCAATCGCTCCATTGTACGGTGCATAATACTCTGGATTGTTCAAAGGCAAAACAAAAAATTCAGCCAAGACCTTGTTGATGGCGCTGTGGTTCATATTTCCCGCATTATCCCGCTTCAACACCAGAGGGGCACCATGCCGATCAAACTGCTCCCCCAGATACTCCGCCACCTTTTCTCCTAACGGATACCCGCCGGCCAGGGGCAAGAACTTGTACCGTGAACCCAGATCCTGAGTATTGTGCAGATAGATTTTACGATGCAGGTTCGAGACATATTCCGTAACATCCATGGCCCACACTATCCTTGGTAACAGCCATTCGACCCGCCGTATCTGCTTTCGACGATCTGCCTCCAGGTCCTGCCGCACCCGCGCCACCATCCACCCCAGCTCCCGCCGCGATACACTGGAACCGTACCGTCGATATAAGGCGGCTGTACCTGCGCTCCGTTTCACCCCATGATCCAAAAATCGAATCTCTGTGTCAAGCACCGAAGGATCAAACGGCAGCACCTTTTTGGGACCCGGATGATTGAGCAAAACAACCTTTCTCCGAATCCGGCAGCGCCATCGATTAAAACTGGCCAGGGGGAGACGAACCGTCTGGCAGATTACCCCAAAAGGTATCCCGGTCCGTCTTTTCATACTCTCGATCATCTCCACAATCCTTCTTATAGCCTCTTGCCGATCGATCGGTTTTTTTTAGCGCCCCGGTCACCAAACCTGTCTAAGTCGGTCAGCAGTTCCTTGACCTCGATGGTCTTCTCGACCAGGTCCAGTTTCTTCTCTAACTCCCGGATCCGCTCCCGAAGGGCCTCCTTCTCTTCGTCCACAGCTACCGGCGGTCTTCCCGCAGAATGATTCTCCAGAGCCAAGGCCATGGCTTTCAGCGACCTCTCCTCCCACTCGTAATAGGTCTTGCGTGACACTCCCAGTATCTTGGCCCCCTGCGTGGCCGTTAAGGCTCCACTGCGCACCTGGAGAATCACCATCGCCCGTTTCCGAGCCAGTTCTTTGTTCTTCACCTGCCGCATATGGAATCTCCCTGAAGACCGTCAGACCTTCTTCTCGGCTATAGCTTCCTTGTTCACTTGAAGTTTGGCCAAGCGCCGTTCCAATCCCTTTAACGTCTTGGCCTTCCGGTCTAATAATAAGGCCAGACGGGGATTCAAGGCCACTCCTTTCTCTGCCGGGATCCGAGGCTGCAGCGCTTGGATCATTCCTTCCATAGCCCGCTCCTGCCACTGGTTCAATACACTCCAGGAGATGCCCAACTCTTGGCAAACCTCCCCGGGATTGCGTCTCTCCGTCCACACGGCTAACACCGCTCGGCACCTCTGCTCCGCCGGATGGCTCCTTCTTTTCTTCTCTTCCGTCGGCTTTTCTATCTCCTCCATCCGTTGCCTCCCTTTCAGCGTTGACCTCGTAGACCATCTCCTGCTTTCCACCGTCTTCCTTATCGTCCACCGTCAAACGCAGCTTGCCTTTCTCCGCCCTTAACACTACCGATTGCCCTTCCATCCGTCCTACCATGTAAAAGGGTTCCCGTGGTTTCCCCCGCAAGGCCATCTCCAGAACATTCTCCGCTATCCCTTGCTCGATCGTCTTCCTCAACTCAGCCTGTATCTCAAAATACCGATCCGCAGGGCATAACCCCCCGATCCCCTGGTGAGGCCGCTTATGATTATAATACCGCATCCATTGTCGAACCCTTTCTCCGGCCTCTTCAAAACTGCCAAACTGCGCCCGGACCAAAAACTCCTCATAGATCGTCTTCCAAAACCGTTCGATCTTCCCCAGTGTCATCGGATGGTGTGCCTGGGATTTAATGTGCCTCACCCGGTCCTTTCCTAACTCCCGCTCAAACCGGGTCGTCCCCCGCCAGTTCGTATATTGCCGTCCCCGGTCCGTCAGCATCTCCTTCGGGACCCCATACTCTCCAATGGCCCGGCGATACACCTCCAACACCTGATCCGCCGTCTGGCTCCGGTATAACTCCAACCCTACCAGATATCGGGAATAATCATCGATAAACCCAATCAAATAGGCATACCGGCCTCCCAAACGAAAGGTGAAAATATCCGACTGCCACATCTGATTCGATGTGGACCGTTCAAAAAATCGAGGACGAGTGATATTGCGTTGAGGCTTCTTTTTGGTGGGAACAATCAGTGATTCTGCCCTTAGCGTCCGGCGGACCGTCTCCGGGCTGGCCCTGAGGAAAAAAACACGCTTTAAAAGATGGGAAATTCGTTTGATACCAAAGGAGGGCTCTCGTTTCTTGATCTCAACAATCTTCTCACGTATGGGTCCGGGAAGCTTCCGCCGGCTTCCTGTCGGAACCTCCCCACTCCGTAACCCCGCTTCTCCACGTTCTTCATACGCCCTCGCCCAACGACGAATAACGTCTTGACTGCATCCTGCCTCCTTACTCAACAGAGAAACCGGGATCCCTTCTTCCAACCTCAACTTCACACAACGAAGCTTAAACTCAAACCCATACCGCTTCCCATACCTACTTTCTTTCCCTTTAACCCTCTTCTTTATTCCTCCTACTTCTTCCATGATGACACCCCTTTCTCCCTCTCAGGAGTGTCACCCATTTTACCCTTCTCTTTTATCTCATGATCTGGTAGTTAGGACACCCATATTCTCTCCAGCGTAAAAACTCAGAGGCGCGCCGATTGGGGTGCGTCCCTCTGTAGCGCCGGATTAGCGCCGACGGATTGTGGCTGTTGATGCTCCAGTCACGCCGTCCAAGAAGCCCCAACCGATGCCGACAACGCGTCCTTCGTTAAACACAACAGGCGTCAGGTCAGTCTCAATCGGACGCTCTCCGATTTGTTGCGTGTAGTAGTAAAGAACATCGTACGATTGGCCGTCGGTGCCTCGAACAATTTCCTTCTTGTAAGGGTTTTCGTAGCGACCAATTTCGCCCTCGGCCGATCTTGAACCCATTATGCTTTCGACTTGCGACTTGCTCATCCCAACCTCGACCTTCACGAGAGCGGCGCGGTTTCCATCTCTCATTATTGCGTAGGGATTCGCGCAGCCGGCCAAGAGCAGCATTACAATAAAAGAAACTCCAAGAACCTTCATAAGACACCCCTCAGTTGTGGCGCTAACAAGTTATTCTAACGTTTTTCTGTATAACTACCAGATTTTGAGTTCCCAATCATGGCCATAGCCTGTGCCCCGAAGGATCATAAAAAATTCCCGTAGGACAAACACTATTGCTAAATAGGTGTAAGGTATTATAAATTATAAATAATCTATTGACAAATAAAATTTTTGGCTAAATCTCAATACAAAAGGGGATCACAAAAAATATCATGATATACAGAAAGAGGAGGATTCTTCGTGCAGCCTCTCCCAGCCGATTTCCAGGCCCGATTTGGAGGGTATTTGCGGGATAAGGCTGTTCCTCTACGCTTGCATGGGGAATATAAAAAATGGCTGCGGTATTATTTGGATTTTTGCCAAAAGGACCGCTATTCTCCTGTCCGGAATGGAAGCCTTCCTCCCTTCATCCGCAAATTGCAGGAAAAGAAGCAAACCGACGAACAACAAAAACAGGCCGTTCTGGAAATAGCCTTGTCGGCGTTAATTCCATGCCCACCTCCGGCTTTAATTCCCCTTGACAATTGATTGTCTATTTAGGATAGTTGAGTCAATATTGTCGGAGAAGAAGGGGAGGGCTTGGCGCTCTCTTATTTTGTAGGATTTAGGATGGAGAAGGGGACCCCATGATGGTTAGCCGAAAAGAGAGGGGAGCCCATCAAAAAGGCTTTACCCTCATAGAGCTTCTGGTGGTCATGGTCATTATCGGACTATTAGCCGCTTTGGTGGCACCGAGGCTTTTTCCCAAATTAGGGAAAGGGAAACAGGCGGCGGCTAAAGCCCAAATCGAATTATTAGGTCAGGCCCTGGATCAATACCGCCTGGATACCGGATCTTACCCTTCAACCCAGGAGGGCTTAAATGCCTTGATGACCAATCCAGGCCAGGAAAAATGGGACGGCCCTTACTTAAAGAAAAGTTTGCCCATGGACCCTTGGGGTAAACCGTATCTTTATCAGATTCCCGGGACGAAAGGAGAATACGATCTTCTCTCCTATGGCCGGGACGGCAAACCGGGCGGGGATGGGGAAGATAAAGATGTTACCAATTGGGATTAAAACACATGCTTAAGAAAATCTCGATCTTCATTTCTCCTGTGGCGCTCATCATTATTGCCTTGTTTTTTTTATGGGGGTGCAGTTCTTCCGATGTCAACAGCCAAAGAAGTATCAGCAGCGGCACGACCACCGGCTTTGGCAGCTCCGGAGGGGCGGCGGTCCAGATCACGGTGACCCCGGCCAGTAATCCGATCGGCAGCGGGGCCACGACAACGCTTACCGTGACCGTAACCGATGCTCAAGGGAGACGAACGGATGCCACTATTACTCTGACCTCGAGCGGAGGAGGGACGTTTAACGGAACCCCTACCACGTTCAGTGCCAATACTCTGGGAGGGTCACTGATTGTCACCTATACTCCTTCAGCTACCGGAAGCATAGAAATAGTGGCTACCGTTAACGGTACGGCTATCCGAGCCTCGGTAACCCTGTCTGTAGTATGATTTATCCCTAACCGAACCGGTATGCATTCCTAACACCACTCCTTCGGCCTATTTCACTCTTTTCCCCTAATCTATTTTTTCAATGTTCCGGGTTTCTTCTCTGTCCAGAAGGCCGGTTCAAAGAAAAGAAGGATTGTCAAACGGCCCGGCAATGTTTATTATGATTAAAAAAAGAAGATAGGATTCAAGGATTAGAGGGTTCAAGGATTCAAGGGAAAAACATAGAACCGCTTAACACCTATTTCCGATTTATTCCTGAAGGTCCAAAGGACACGTTCAATCTTTTACCTGATTGAAAAATTGAGGGTAGCCGCTATCGTTTCTTCCTATCCTTTCAATAATCAGAGTCATGGTAATGATCCTAATAGGCTATTTGATAAAGAATTGCTTAAATCGGTTTGATTTAATCAATCACTTGAACCCTTGAATCCTCGAACCCTGGAATCCTTATTTCATCCTTCGTGATGCCCCAAGGGCAGGAAGGTTTTACATGTATATCAGTTAAGGAGTTAGCCAATGAAGAATTTGGATTTTGAACAGGGCCCTATTCGGCCGCCGAATGAGGCCCGGAGTTTATTAATACGCCTGACCCGGAATTGTTCCTGGAATCAATGTCTGTTCTGTCCGGTTTATAAAGGATCTAAATTTTCCCGGCGCAGCGTCGCCGAAATCAAAGAAGATATTGAAACCATCACCAAAATTATTGAAGATCTTAAGGCCCTGTCCTGGCAATTGGGATCTAACGGGCGGATTGATGATACCGTTATCTCCCGGGTATTCCATCAGGCCGGCTATTCCCATGCCTTTAAAAATGTGGCTGCCTGGTTGTATTACCAGGAATATACGGTTTTCCTGCAGGACGGGAATAATCTGGTCCTGTCCACCGCAGAGCTGGTGGAGATTTTGACTTTTTTACGAGAGAAGATTCCCCAGATAACCCGAATTACTTCCTATGCCCGGGCCAAGACCGTCAGCCGGAAAAGTGTGGAAGAATTGTCGGCTATCCGCAAGGCCGGGTTAGACCGGATCCATATCGGCCTGGAAAGCGGCTCGGATGCGGTTCTGCAATTGATGAAAAAAGGCGTTACCTCTGATGAACACATTGAGGCCGGGAGGAAGGCTAAAGAGGCGGGGATGTCCCTTTCCGAATATTGGATGCCCGGTTTGGGAGGAAAGGCCCTCTGGAGGGACCATGCCCTGGAGACGGCCAGAGTTTTAAATGCCATCAACCCCGATTATATCCGTATCCGCTCTTTACGCATTCCCGAGAGGATTCCGCTCCATCAATTGGTGGTTGAAGGGACCTTTCAGCCCTTAAACGACGACGAGATGGCAGAGGAGATCCGTTTGATGATTGATCATCTGGAAGGGATCACCAGCACCATTACCTCCGATCACATCATGAATCTCTTAGAGGATGTCTCCGGGACCCTGCCCCAGGATAAGGGGAAGATGCTGGCGGCTTTGGATGGGTATCTTCAGTTGTCCGTGGAAGACCGCTTAATCTATCGGTTCGGACGCCGTGGCGGGGCCTATCGTTCCGTCAAGGATCTGAACGATATGCTTTTAAAAAGAAAGATCCAAAAGGCCATCGAGGAGATTCGCCTTTCCTATCCCGGGGAGGAGGGAATGGAGACGTTCCTGGCGGAGATGGTCAATCAGTACATTTAAAAAAAGGGGTTCAAGGATTCGAGGATTCCAGGGTTCAGGCGCTTGAGCCGCTCGACCTCGTCGAGCTATGAAGAGGCTCTCATTCGAGAGCCGAATCGTCAAGCTATAACAAAGGTTCCCTAAAAGAGAAAAGGATGGTTTTATTTCCACGCCTTTCACTTAAATCCTTGAATCCTCGACCCCTTGAATCCTTCGTATTTTTCCTGACTCTTTCCAGACAGGAAGATTCGGATTAAAAGGAGAACAGAAGGATGGTCACACCGGACGTGATGCGCCAAAAAGCGATGGAGTTGTTTGCTGCGGATATGTATTGAGCCCAAGCCATCCTGGCCGTGGGTCTGGACATGATCGGGGAAGAGGAAAGGGATGTGGCCATGCGAGCCATGGCCGGATTGACCGGTGGCTGTTTCCGGGGTGATTTTTGCGGGGCCATCGCCGGGGCTGTTCAGGTCATTGGAAGTCTGTTCGCCCGGGCCAACAATACCGAAATGGAAGATGTCCGTTTAATCCCGACCATAAAAACCCTTTATGATCGCTTAAAGGACCTGGCCGTGGAGAAATACGGCGATACCAGCTGCCGGACCATTTCCCGGTGTGACTGGTATGATCCGGAAGATGTAAAAGCCCGGCGGGTGGATGGACGGCGGGACGAATGTACCCGCTTTGTCGGGGAAACAGCCCGGATATTGGGAGAAGTGCTCCTGGAGGTGGTGGGAGAGGAGGAGTTGAAGATTCTCCAAGGTTAAAGACGTTCAATGGTCAACATTGAAAAAAATTTTCTGGCCTAACCTTTGCCTCTTAAGTCCTAACCAAAGATATTTGAAATTAAGAAATCAAGGGGTCTTATTACTGTAGGTCAGGTTACGACCAAGGGGAGTTTCCTGAAAATTATGATGATTTTATTTAAAATGTCAGGGAGCCCGCCGGGCACCCTGACCTACAACGCTATTTTTTTCAACCTTGAACCTTAAACCTTGCACCGTGAGTCTATTCCACAACCAATCCCACCAATTCCTTTTTACGTATATCGGCCAAGCCTTTATCTGTTAATCGGAAAAAGGGTAGGCCGGTGAAACAAAAGGTCTGTAACGTCAAGAAGGGGCGTTCTAATTTGGAACCCAATCCCTGGATAGCCTGGTTAATGGAGGTGATTTGTTGACTAATGATGGGCAGAGGTTCCTCAGAGATGAGGCCCATGATCGGCATGGGCATCTCAGCCACTATTCGTTCACCCTGGCAGACGACCCATCCTCCTTTCAATTCCAGAAGGCGATTGACCGACAGGACCATTTCCTGATCCGTCACGCCGATAACCAGGATATTGTTGGCATCCCAGAGGAGGCTGGTCGCCAGGGCCCCTTTTTTCAGGCCGATCCCCTGGCAGAAACCCAGAGCAGGTCGGGGAGCTTTGTCCCGCCGTTGAATAACGGCCATTTTCAGACAATCCTGATGGGGGTCGGATTGAAGGAGGCCGCCCCTGCTTTTCAGCTTGGCCCGGCCTTCTTTGGTAATGGTTTGATTAACGGCCATGACTGTGCGGACGGTCACCTCCGAAGCGGGAGAGGGCAATGAAAAGATCTCCGGATCGACCTTTGATACGGCGAAGGATTTACCCACTTCGCGAGGATAGGAAAAAGGAGGGGATTGGGCTAAAAATTTTCCCTGATCCCAAACGACCTGACCGTTCGTCCAAACCTTTTGGCAATTAAAATGGGTTAAATTATCCACCAGGACCAGGTCAGCCGACTTTCCCGGGGCAATGCCCCCCAAATCCTTTAGACCAAAATACTCAGCGGGATTACGGGTGACCAACTGGACGGCGGTCAGGGGATCAAACCCTTCGGCCACGGCTTGGGCCAATAAGGTATTCATCCCTTTCCCCCGGGTCAGTTGGTCGGGATGGAAGGTATCGGAGACCAGCATGAGCCGGCCTAAATCAAGGCCGGTTCTGGCGATGGGGGCGATGGCTTTCAGTTCGGAACGGACGAATCCCTCCCGGATCATTACGGCCATCCCCAGACGGAGCCGTTCAATGGCTTCATTCAGATTGGTGGCTTCGTGACAGGAGGTGGCCCCGGCGGCGGTATAGGCGATGAGATTTTTATCCCTGGCCCCGGCGGCATGACCTTCCCGGGTTTTTTTCAGGGCATGGGTCAGCGTAAAACTGGAAAGGATCCGGGGATCCAAATCCACCGCCCTGGGCCAGTAGGCTTCACCGGTTCCCAGCACTTCCGGATTTTTCAGGATTTGAGCCAATTCTTTTTGGGTCATCCCCTGGCTGGTTTCGATCTCCGGAAAAGGGGGCGTCAGGACCGGGGCCAGAAAAAATATGTTCAACGGAAGCCCGCTGGATTCCTGCATAAACCACTCCACCCCTTTTTTCCCAAAGACATTGGCCACCATGGCCATCTCGGTAATGACCGTGGTATTGCCCGTGGCCAGAACATAAGGGGCGTAGGAGCGGGAGGTGAACATGCTGTCCAGGTGGGCATGGCCATCGATAAATCCCGGCAGAAGATAGCGCCCCTGGCCAGAGATGATCCGGGTCTGAGGTCCGATCAGGTTTTTTATCTCCGGTCCGACATAGGCGATACGGTCCTGGGAAAGCCCCAGGGAAAGGCCTGATTGAATCTCTCGGGAATAGACATTGACGATCAAGATATCGGTAATGACGGTAGTGGCCTTTCTTAGGCCCGAGGCCGTTTGGATCAGTTGACGAATGGTCGAAGCCTTCATATTGGATGGGTGCATGTGTGGTTTTACCTTCATTGGAAAAATTAAATACCTATATCAATTTAGATTTAAGAAAAATTATTTATTGACAGGATTAACAGGATTTACATTTTTATCCTGTAAATCCTGTCTAAAACCGTTGTGGTTATTTCAAAAAACTAAAGGGTCCAAATACCGTAAGCTACTGTTTGTCAAACTCCTCTAGCGGATTGAGTCCGGCTAAACCCCCGGCCCCGATAATAATGATTTGTTTAGGCATAGAAAAATCCAGATGGTTAGAGGATCGCATGGCTGAAGGACCGTTTCCCTTGAGGATCATTCGTTTGAGGCGACGGCCTCTTTCCGCAAAACCCCTCTAGGGCAGGGGGACGGTCCTGAAGCACAGTGCTCCCCTAACGAAGTATTCGTTGTGAATCATACTACCCGGAAATCCTCTGAGGCGGTGGTCAGGGGCTTGAGGCCTGTTTCAGTCATCAGATAGGTGTTTTCAATTCCCACCAGCCCGTATTCAGGAAGGAAAATCTTTGGTTCCAAAGCGAAGACCATACCGGCTTCCAAGGGCCAATTGAATTTATTCCCAAAGATGGGGAGTTCATCCAATTCCAGGCCGACCCCATGGCCGACGTAAGGGGTCCGGGCCTGATCTGTACCCATGAATTGATTTTTATACCCGGAACGTTTGGCTTCTTGCAGGGCCCAGAAATAAAGCTGATCGCAAGGGACCCCCGGTTGGGCCTTCAGTTTTAATGATTCTTGAATCCGGATAACTGCCAGATAGGCCTCCTTGACCGCTTTTGGAGGGTGGCCAAGGGAAAACATACGGGTCTGATCTACAAAATAGCCATTATAGCAACCCACATAATCGATACTGATCGGCTCTCCTTGGCGGATGGTCTTTGTTCCAGCGCCTTGGCTGAAAGCCGGACTGACACCCATCCCACCGGAGGGAGAATCGACATAGGAAACCCTGACCCCTTCCGGGCCGGAAAGCACATGACCATAAAAGATTTCCTGGTTAAAGCCCCGGGAGCGGATATAGCCTTGGTGGCCTTCCTGGCGAAGGAAGGCCTCCAGTTTACCGGCCAGTTCAATCTCCTTGATCCCCGGGCGCAAGATCTGCGGAACCTTTTGGACCATTCTGGTCATCATCTGGGCCGCCTGGAGCAAATTTTCTATTTCCCAGGGGGATTTATATAAACGGCATTTGCGTATGAGGATGGAGGCGTCCTGGATACGGGCTTCAGGAAAAAGGGTGCGGGTCAGGAGATAACTATTGGCCGGGATAACATCCATTTCCAGTCCGAGGATTTGAGGAAGAGGATAATCTCTCTCGGCCAATATAGAAGGGATTTCCTTGGGAGATGTAAGAGAAATAATATTGTTCAGAGGAGATTCATCCTGAGCCCGATCTCTATTTTTTTTGTTCAGCAGGATCGGTTCTCCCTGACCGGGGACATAGAGAAAGCCCGGTTGCATGGTCCCGGAAAAATAAAACAGGTCTACATTCTGAGAGATCAGGACCCCATCCAGACCGTCCTGGGTCATCAAGTCCTGAAGACAGCTCACCCGGTATTCTATTTCAGAGGGGGGAACATATAAAGGGGAGGCCATGGTTTCCATGAATTAATCTTTCTTTCGGTTTCTGAAATGAAGTTCCCGGCATCAAGACATCAGCCAGTTTCTTTGGGACCAACCAGTCCCCCCTTGCTGGGGAACCAGCCAAGGAAATAGGTTGAGGTTGTCTTGCGCTGGCTTATCCTGTTCAACCGGCCGGAGTTTCATCTCCCTTTGACCGGCGTTTAGTATACCACAAACTCTAATCTTTATGATACAATTTCTTCCCATGCTCGATCAACCCTACAACTCCTATCGCACCTATTTGAGGAATCTCTTTGGGTGCCGGGTTCAGAAGATATCCCTGGACGCTGGTTTGACTTGTCCCAATCGGGACGGGACCAAAGGAACGGGGGGGTGTGTCTATTGTGATGCCCAAGGTTCCGGATCGGGGGCTTTCTCCCGGTTTCCTTCGATCAGTGAGCAGCTGCTTCAGGGAAAACGCTTTTTAAAACAGCGCTATGGGGCTCAAAAATTTATCGCCTATTTTCAGTCTTTTTCCAATACCTACGGGCCGCTGGAGCGACTTGAGTCCCTTTACCGGGAGGCCCTATCCGTTGTAGACGTGGTCGGCCTGTCTGTGGGGACCAGACCGGATTGTCTCAGCCCGGAGGTCCTGGATTTTTTGGCTCATCTGCAAAAGACCACCTTGGTTTGGATTGAATACGGACTGCAGTCATTTCACCCGCAGACCTTGACGTTAATCAACCGGGGGCACACCGTGGAGGATTTTTGCCAGGCCGTTGAAGAGACCCGGAAACGGCATATCAATATTTGCGTCCATGTGATTCTGGGTCTGCCGGGAGAGGGTCTGGAGGATTGTCTCCATACAGCAAACCGGTTGGCTGAACTGGATATCCAGGGTGTGAAACTCCACTCGCTTTATATCAACCGACAGACGGTCTTAGAGGACTGGTACCGGCAGGGAATGTTTCAACTGCTGACGCAGGATCAATATGTTGATTGGGCTTGCCGATTTTTAGAACAGTGTCCTCCCCATTGGATCATCCAGCGTCTGACCGGAGATCCCAACCCCAATCAGTTGGTTGCACCCAAGTGGACCTTAAAAAAGCAGGAGACCCTGAATATGATCCAGGAATGGTTTAAAAGGACAGGCAGTGCGCAAGGGGCGAAATTTGGAATGGAGGGATGAGGCACGCGGTACGAGGCGTGAGTTAAAAGAGGAGAGGGAGATAAAAAATGAACCATACGACGATATACTACGACAGTAAGGAGTTCCCGATTTTGGGGCGGATTTATGTGGCGGTCAGCGAAAAGGGGCTTTGCAGTCTGGTCCTGCCGGCTCATCCCGTAGAATTCTTTTTCGACCGAATCCTGACCGCTTTTAAGCCCAATTTTTTTACCCAAAATCCAGAACCTTTTCAGGATCTTTACCGGCAAATGGCCGACTATCTTTCCGGGCGCCTGATTCGGTTTAAGGTTCCTTTGGACCTGAGAGGCACCCCTTTTCAACTTCGGGTCTGGGAAGCCCTGTTGGCCATTCCTTATGGAAAGACTAATAGTTATGGGGAGATCGCTCGGGCCATCGGTCGTCCCAAGGCCGTTCGGGCTGTTGGTCAAGCCAACCATAATAACCCGGTCCCCATTGTCGTCCCTTGCCATCGGGTCATCGGGGCTCGGGGAGATCTGGTGGGCTTTGGCAGCGGACTCCCATTGAAAGAAAAATTGCTGGCTTTAGAGAAAAAATCCCTCTAGATTCCTAGGCTTTCGAAGTTTTTACTTGCCTGAAAAATAAATTTTCGATATAATAATAAAATTTACTAAATTCTCACGCTTTTTCAGTCCCTTGGGTGCATCTTCAGAAATGCGGACAACCTATTGGAAGAGCGGCGGAACAACCCAAAAGGAGGAAGTTATGTCTTATGTGTCCATGAAGCAGTTGCTGGAAGCCGGGGTTCATTTCGGCCACCAGACCAAACGGTGGAATCCCAAAATGAAGCCCTATATCTATGGGGCCAGAAATGGGATTTACATTATTGATCTTCAAAAAACGGTCAACCTTTTTAAAACCGCCTATGATTTTATCGTCGAGGCCGTAGCCGAGGGGGGATCGGTCCTATTTGTCGGGACCAAAAAACAGGCCCAGGAAGCGATCAAAGAAGAGTCGGAGCGCTGTGGAATGTTTTTTGTGAACCACCGCTGGCTGGGAGGGACCTTGACCAATTTTGTAACCATCAAGATGGGCATCGAGCGGTTGAAATATCTGGAGAGGATCAAGGCCGACGGAACCATTAACCGGTTTCCCAAAAAAGAAATCATCATCATGGATCGGGAGTATGTCAAACTGGTCCGCAATCTGGGCGGTATCAAAGACATGGATGACCTGCCCAAGGCCGTCTTTGTCATTGATCCCCGAAAGGAGCGTATTGCCATCCTGGAGGCGAGGAAGTTAGGCATCCCCCTGGTCTCGATCGTTGATACCAATTGTGATCCGGACGAAATAGACTATATTATTCCCGGGAATGACGATGCGATTCGGGCCATCCGCTTGATTACGGCCAAGATAGCCGATGCCTGTCTGGACGGTCAAGCCAAACGGGAGGAGGCCCTCCAGGCGGAGGTGGACAAAGCGTCCCTATCTGAAGAGACCATGATCGAGGGAGCTATAGAAGAAACCAAAGAAGGAGAGGCCCTCCAAAGTCCGGGAGGTCCGGAAATAATAATCAAAAGAAAACGCGAAGAAGCACCAGTGCAGGGAGGAACGGAAAATTGAATATAACATCGGAATTAGTTAAGGCCCTTCGGGATAAAACCCTGGCCGGGATGATGGATTGTAAAGAGGCCTTAAAGGCGGCTGATGGAGATATGGAGAAAGCGGTTGAGTACTTACGTAAAAAAGGCTTGGCCACTGCCCAGAAACGATCCGGCCGGGTTACTTCCCAGGGCCAAATCGGTTCTTATATCCACGGTGGTGGAAAAATCGGGGTCATGGTCGAGGTAAACAGTGAAACCGATTTTGTCGGTCGGAATGAACAGTTTGGTGAATTGGTCCACAATATAGCCATGCATATCGCCGCCGCCAATCCGGTCTGTGTCCGCCGAGAAGAGATGCCGGCCCACCTTCTCGAAAAAGAGAAAGAGATTTATCGGGCCCAGGCCTTGGAATCGGGAAAACCGGAAAAGGTGGTTGATAAAATTATTGAAGGCAAAGTTGAAAAATATTTTAAGGAGTCCTGTCTGCTGGAACAGGCCTATGTTAAAAATCCGGACATCACCATCACCGATTTATTAAATGAAAAGGTGGCTCAACTGGGAGAGAATATCTCTATTCGTCGGTTTACCCGCTACCAATTGGGCGAGGAATAAAAAAAGGGTTCAAGGATTCAGGGATTCAAGGGGGTTAGGCTTCCATGCCTTTCACTTGAATCCTTGGCCTCTAGACCCCTTCCTAATGAGTCAAAAAGCTATGCCTGGAATTAAACGACAATACAACAAAGTTCTCTTAAAGCTTAGCGGTGAGGCCCTGGCCGGAGATAAAGGCTTTGGCATCGATGTCAAAGTGATTGAAAAGACCTCCCGGGAAATCAAGGAAGTGGTCCAGTTAGGCGTCCAACTGGGAATTGTGATTGGAGGCGGCAATATCTTCCGCGGGGTGGCCGCCAGCGCCCGCGGCATGGACCGGATCCAAGCCGATTATCTGGGGATGTTGGCTACGTTATTTAATGCCGTGGCCATTAAAGAGACCCTGATAAAAGCCAAGATACCGGCCCAGGTCTTATCGGCTTTAGCCATTCCGGCTTTGGCCCAAACCTATCTTCCCCATGAGGCCAAGGGGCTGATGGAAAAAGGGATAGTTCTCTTGCTGGCCGCCGGGACAGGCAATCCCTTTTTTACCACCGATACCGCTGCGGCCTTGCGGGCCGCCGAATTAGGGGCCGAAGTGATCTTAAAGGCCACACAGGTGGATGGGGTCTTTGATGATAATCCCCGGGTCAATCCGCGGGCCAAAATTTACAAAGAAATAAGTTATGCCGCTTTTTTGCAGGGACACCTTCAAGTGATGGATGCCACGGCCGTTTCCCTGGCCCGGGAACACCATATCCCCCTGATTGTATTTAACGGCCTGGTTCCCGGAAACTTGAAGAAAATCATCCTGGGTTCTTCCGTCGGGACCTTGATAAAGGGGTGAGTTATGTTGGATAAAGTGTACAAAGAGACTAAAGACCGAATGGATAAAGCCATCGACGCCTTAAAAAAAGACTTGAGCCGTATCCGCACCGGGAGGGCCTCGATTTCCCTGTTGGACGGGCTGCGGGTTCAATATTATGGCAGTCTTGTTCCCTTGAACCAGGTGGCTTCCATAGCCGTGCCGGAAAGCCGTTTGATTACAATTCAACCCTGGGATATCAAGGCCATCGGTGAAATTGAAAAGGCTGTTCTGAAATCCGAATTAGGACTTACCCCGGTCAACGACGGGAAAATCATTCGCATCAATATCCCCCCTTTGACCGAGGAAAGACGCCGGGATTTGGTCAAAGTGATCAAAAAAATGGCCGAGGAATCTCGGGTGGCCTTAAGAAATATTCGTCGTGAATCCAACGAATCGTTTAAAGAGCTGAAGAAAGACAAGGCTATTTCAGAAGATGATTTTTTTAAGGGCCAGGAAGAGGTCCAAAAAATTACCAATGATTATATAGCCAAAATAGACCGAATCAGCGAGGAAAAAGAAAAAGAGATTTTATCTTTTTAAGGGCTTCCTCCAAGGCCGTCATTTCTCTTTTGGGGATGGTCTTTCATCTTCCCTCTTTCCACCATGAAGCTGACGAATTCAGAAAAATTACCCAGTCATATTGCCATCATTATGGATGGAAACGGTCGTTGGGCTCAGCAACGCTCCCTTCCCCGCATAGCCGGCCACAAACAAGGCGTCGAATCGGTTCGGGCTGTGGTTGAGGGGTGTCGAGAAATAGGTATTGCCGTTCTGACTCTTTATGCTTTTTCCCGGGAGAACTGGAATCGTCCTAAATGGGAAGTGAAAGCCCTGATGCAGTTACTGGGCCAATATCTTAAATCCGAAATTGAGGACTTGAAACGAAACGGTATTGCTTTAAAGATTATCGGGAATATCGAGCAATTGCCTTTAAAGCTGCAGGAGCAACTGCATCGGGCCATCGAATACACCAAAGAGAACAGGCGGATGATTTTAAATGTGGCCTTAAGCTATAGCGGGCGGGCAGAGATTATTCAAGCCATTCGCCGGATGGCCGAGGCCGTTCAGAAAAAGAGGCTCTCGTTGGAGGATATCTCCGAAACCACCTTTGAAACCTTTCTCTATACTCATGGATTACCCGATCCCGATTTGTTGATTCGGACAAGCGGGGAGTATCGGCTAAGTGATTTCTTGACCTATCAGGCAGCCTATTCCGAACTGTATGTGACCCCGACCCTTTGGCCTGATTTTCGCAAAAAACATCTGCTGGCCGCCATTCAAGAATTTCAAAAGAGAGAAAGACGTTTCGGATTGACCGGGGATCAGGTCCGCCGGAAAAATTCCTTGCCTCACCCCCAATCTTCCTAAGGAGCTCTATTGGATCTCATGCCTGCAACTTCTCATGGTAAGCGCCTGATCACCGCTTCCTTGATTATCCCCTTGCTTTTCATTAGCCTCTATTGGGGTGGAACGCTCCTTGTTCTTTTACTGGTTTGGGCTTGCTTTATCTTGGGAAACAGAGAATTATTGGTATTGCTCTATCACCGGCCTCCGCCGACAGTTTTGTGGCTGCAGTGGTTTTGGGGCACCCTAGCCCTGGGAGGGGCCTATTTCTGGGGTATTCAAGGTTTACTGGCCGCCTTGGTCCTGGGTTCCCTTTGGTGCTTTTTACAGTTAATCCTCTCTTTTCCCAACCAGACTCCTTTTTTTGATCATTTAGGCAAACAAATTTTCGCCCTTTGGTATTTACCCTTCTATCTTCCCTTCCTTATTCTCATTCGGGGGGAAAACCAGGGCCTTTACTGGATTTTTTTCCTCCTGGCCGTGAACTATGCCGGGGATACGGCCGCTTTTTATGTCGGCCGTACCTGGGGAAAACATAAACTGGCTCCCCTGGTCAGTCCCCAGAAAACGATTGAGGGCTCTCTGGGGGGATTGTTGGCCAATGGCTTGGTTGCCATGGCATTTGAAAAAATGTTTTTTCCTAAATATCCCTGGGTTATTTTGGTCGGGTTGGGTTTGCTAATCGGATTAATTAGCCAGATGGGTGATTTATTGGAATCGTTATTCAAACGGGTGGCCCGCATAAAAGATTCCGGATCCTTTTTTCCTGGACATGGGGGATTGCTTGACCGGGTGGACAGCCTGATCCTCCCCGCGCCGGTACTTTATTTTTTCCTGGTGTTTTTCCCAAAATGAAAACCTTGTCTTTATTAGGCAGTACCGGTTCCATTGGAAGTCAGGTTCTTGACCTGGTCAGACAGTTCGGGGATCGATTCCGAATTATTGGTCTGGCAGCCGGGAAAAATATCCCTTTACTGAAAGAGCAGATTTTGGATTTCAGACCCCAAGCGGTCTCGGTGGCCTCTGAAACTGAGGCCCGGCAATTGGTTCAAGATGGGTTTCCGGGATTTCCTTTAATAGTTCTTTGGGGTACGGAGGGCCATAAGACCGTGGCTACGCTGGAAGGGGCCGATATGGTTATTTCGGCCATGGTTGGGGCTGTTGGGCTGCCGCCCACCCTGGCGGCCATCCAGGCTAAAAAGACGATTGCCCTAGCCAACAAGGAGCCTTTAGTCATGGCCGGGGCCCTGGTGATGGAAGAGGCCCGAAAACACGGGGTGGCCATTCTACCGATAGACAGTGAACACAGCGCCATTTTTCAGGTCCTTCAAGGGCAACAACGACAGGCTTTGAGGCGGATTATTTTGACGGCCTCAGGAGGGCCTTTCTGGAACCATTCCAAAGAAGAATTGAAAGGGATTTCCGACCGTCAAGCCCTGAACCATCCCAGGTGGAAAATGGGCCAAAAAATTTCAATTGACTCGGCCACCTTGATGAATAAAGGCTTGGAAGTGATGGAGGCTCAATGGCTGTTCGGGGTTTCTCTGGATCAGGTGGATATTACCATTCACCCTCAGAGTATCATTCATTCCATGGTTGAGTTTCAGGACGGATCTGTGTTAGCCCAGATGGGCAACCCGGATATGATGATTCCCATAGCCTATGCCCTTTCTTATCCCGACCGGCTCCCTCTTAATCAGGAACGCCTGGATTTGGTCAAGTTGAGCGGACTGACCTTTTTTCAGCCGGACTTGGAACGATTTCCCTGTTTGAGAATGGCCTTGGAAGCAGGGCGAATAGGCGGGAGTATGCCGGTGGTCTTGAATGCGGCTAATGAGGTGGCTGTTTCGGCCTTTTTAGAGGGAAGGCTGGATTATCAGGGTATTCCCCAAACCATAGAGACGGTTATGGAAAGCCATAAAAAGTTTGTTCCGGCCGGTCTGGAGGAAATTCTGGACGTAGACGCCTGGGCCAGAGGGCAAGCCGGGGTTTGGATTGAAAATCGGGGAGGATGAAATTCCTCTCCCGGTTTGATGAAAAACATATTATGATAGCAATACCGTTCGGCGGAATCGATATGCATCCTTTTTGGCGCCTACAAGGGCAAACCATGGGGGTTAGTACGAAAAACAGTTTGGAGTTCGGAGAAGCTGTATTGTAATATTTCGTGGTGCCCTGTTTTAGACGGGCTATAAGAATTAAAAAATAGAAACATTAATAGGAAAAATTGTAATGGAAGCCATTATTCTACAATTTCAAAGCGTTTTCACCCTCCTGGCCGGAGCCGCTGCGGACCAACCGTGGTATTACGGTCTGCTGTTCAAGCTGGTCCCTTTTATTATTGTATTAGGGTTGCTGATCTTTTTTCACGAACTGGGTCATTTTGGGGCGGCAAAGTTTTTCGGGGTCAAAGTGGAACGATTTTCATTTGGCCTGGGGCCGAGGTTGATCGGACTTAAGGTCGGGGACACCGATTATCGCATCTCCGCTTTTCCTCTGGGGGGCTATGTCAAAATGGTCGGAGAAGGCCTGGATGAAGAAGTATCGGAGGAAGAACAAAAGTTCTCTTTTGCCCATAAGGCCGTTTGGAAGCGGATGGTTATAGTCCTTTGCGGCCCCTTGTTTAATTTCTTTTTCGCCGTGGCTGTTTTTTGTCTCATCTTTTTAATGGTCGGTCAAGTCATCCTGACCAGTGAGATCGGCGAGGTGAAACCCAACTATCCGGCCTATCAAGCCGGACTTCGGTCCGGTGATAAAATCGTCCGGATTGCTGATAAACCCATCACCAGTTGGAAAGAACTTCCCGAGATCATCCGGAGAAATCCCGGAAAACCGATTCCCTTGGTCTTTGTCCGGGAAGGGCGGGAATATAAAGTCGAGGTTATCCCGGTCAGAAGCACGGTCAAGAATCTTTTTGGTGAAGACGTTGAGGAGGCGGTTATCGGGGTATCGCCTTCCGGAAAGTTTTTTACCAAGGATCTGGGATTTATAGAGGCCTGTGAAAACGGAATCATTCAGACCTGGGGGACCATAAAATTAACCTGGCTGAGTCTGGTCAAGCTGGTCCAGCGTAAGGTGCCTCTGGAGACCCTGGGAGGACCTATCTTTATCGCTCAACTGGCCGGCCAGCAGGCCCAGGAGGGATGGACGAATCTATTATTTTTTACCGCTCTACTCAGTGTCAATCTGGGGATATTGAATCTGCTGCCCATTCCCATCCTGGATGGCGGGCATTTGGTCTTTTTCGGTCTGGAATGGATATTGGGAAAACCCTTAAGTTTGAAAAAGAGAGAAGTGGCCCAGCAGGTGGGGATGTTCATCCTGATTATGCTGATGGTCTTTGTCTTTTATAATGACATTGCCCGGATCGTCCAGCATTAACATTCAAAAACCTGACCGCTTTGCTTGAGGATCGCTCCGCTTAAGGAGCGTACCGACAGAATCGGGACTTGAGGGATTCGTCAGAAGAGGTTTTTTTCAGACTATGAGTGGAACGGTCCTCCTCAATTCCGCCGCAGTGGACGAGCTCGAACGAAGCGCTCCTCAAAACAAGATTAGCATATTCGATAATTTTCCATGAAAATACTGGCCCTAGATACGGCGACCGAAATCGGGGGAGTGGCCCTGCTGGAGGGAGAGGTCTTGCGCGGTCAGGTCCAGATCCTGGTGAACAAGACCCATGCCAGTCAACTCTGGAAAAGCATCTTTTTCCTCTTGGAGGAGGCGGGATGGACGATAGAGGACATTGAGCTTTGGGCGGTCACTATCGGCCCGGGAAGTTTTACGGGACTGCGCATAGGCCTGGCGACCATCAAAGGCCTGGGACTGGCCACCGGAAAACCGGTGATCGGCCTTTCCACTTTGGAAGTCCTGGCCCGTTCCTTCCCGTATTTTCCCCAGTTGATCTGCCCGACGATCGATGCCCGGAAAAAAGAAGTCTTTTGTGCTTTTTACCGATCCAATCCCCAGGGGAAGGTGGAGCAGGTTCGGGAACCCCGGAATATCAAACCCCCAATATTAACCGGTGAAATTAAGGAACCGGTCCTTTTGGTTGGCACCGGTGCTCTCCTTTATGCGGATTTTTTCAGGGAGAAACTGGGCCCGTTGGCCTTGGTCCCGGAAGCACATCTCCATACCCTTTCTCCTCAGGCCGTGGGCTTACTGGCCCTGGAGCGATATCAGAAGGGATACCGACCTTCGCTGGAAGAAATCCGTCCCCTCTATATCCGCCCGTCGGATGCCGAATTGGGCAGGAGGGTAAACACCTAAAGGAGACTTTGTGTCCAAAGATCATCTTGACCTGAGAGGATTTTTTATCCTTCTCTGCCTGACCATGCTCTGGGGCCTCAATTACACGGCGATGAAAATCGCCAATACGGGCTTCGCCCCTATTTTCAACTCGTTTCTCCGGTCATCCATCGCTTCCCTTTTAGGCATTGCCTACTGCTATTCCATCAAGGAGTCCTTGTTTCACCGGGACAGTCGTCTCTTTCACGGTTTTATAGTGGGCCTGCTTTTTGGGGTGGAGTTCGTCTTCATCTACCTCGGCCTGCTGTATACCGATGCCGCCAGGGCGGGGATACTCATCAACTGCTCCCCTTTTGTAGTGGCCCTCGGGGCTTTCTTTTTTCTGAAGGAAAAATTGGGCGTTAATAAGGTGGTGGGCCTCATCCTGGCCTTCATCGGGATCTATTCCGTGTTCCAGGGTAAGCCCCGCACCTGGACGTCGTCGATGTTACTAGGCGATGTTCTGGAACTGGCCGCAGCCGTCTTGTGGGGGGCCACGACCGTCTACATCAAGAAATACCTGGCTGACCGTGTCCACCCGATTCACACCTTCCTCTACCAGTTGGTCTTTTCCGTCCCTATCATCCTGATCTGTTCTCTCTTTCTCGAACCGAGATGGATCCTGACCGTGACTCCGGCCGCAGTGATCGCCCTGATCTACTCTTCGGTGATCATTGCCTTTGTCTCCTATTTCATCTGGTTTAGGCTTATTCATACCTACCCGGTTTCGGAACTGGCCGTCTTCACCTTCCTTTCACCTGTCTTCGGGGTGATTTGCGGGGTCCTCTTCCTCGGTGAGCAGGCCACAGGGGGGCTCATCATCGGGCTCCTGCTGGTCAGCGCCGGCATTTACATCACCAACTACCGGAAGAAGTAAAAACCAAACCCGAATGGCGGTAGTTTGCCGTCCTAAAAATCGGAACGGCAATAGGGTGGAGTTGTTTTGCTGAAAATTTTCTGAATATCCTGTGCAGAAGTACGAGGTTTTTATTTCTGACTTCCAGCCTTTAAAAGGACCGTTTGTCAATAAAGATTTGGTCTCAAAGGCCCTGCGGTTTCCGCTATTTATTTTTTCGCCGCGTTACGGTATCTCTCAACTTCAAAATTGCCCTGACGGCGTTATCGTTGGCCTGTTATCGCTCTTCAGGAGACATCCTTATGAACTGGCGACCAATCCCTTATCGACATTCGATCGATTGGCCGTTTTTCTTACTTTAGTCATTTATCCTTTTTGTATCAAAGCAAGGCGGTGAGGACTTGATGGGCTTTTGTTGACGGTCATCGGCTCACCCATTATTCTCTTCTTGCAGTCCGGCTTCTGATTTAACTCCTTTTATCGTCGATGGATAGAACGTTTACTCGGGTTTTTAATTAAACTTCAAATTCAGTTTTTGATATGCCTGATTGTCTAATAATGGACTGGATGGTGCCGATTTTAAGTTCGTGATGATCTGGAACGGGGATTGTTATTGTTGTCTCTGGTAAGCTTTTCTGCATAACGATGTGGCTACCTCTCTTCCTGACCTCCACAAAACCGTGCCGTATTAAAACGGCACAAGTTTCTCGGCCAGAAAGTACCCGGAGCCTACCCAACAGCCACCTCGACTTGGGTTATAAAGATTTCACCATGGAGCCTTTGCTCGATCTCCTTGGAGGAGGCTGTTTCAAAGAATAATTCTAAAGCTTCTTTAAGGTTCGCATGTGCTTGCTCAACAGTATCCCCTTGGCTGGCAATGTCCAGTTCAGGGCATAACGACACATAACCACTGCCTTCCTTTTCTATAATAGCCGTAAGTTTCTTAGTCATGTTCTTTTTCCATCTTTTTAAATTATCCTTTGTTGAAATTTAGCAAAACACGGGTTTTCTGAAGATTACTCCTCTAAGGAAAATGACCAGCCTATAAATTTTTTTGACAGAAGATGGCTTGTAATAAAATTAGCGAATAATTTCTTTATATCCCTAACTAATTAATATGTCAATAATAATCTCTTGAAGTAGGCCATGGATATGAGAGGAAATATTTCATTAAAGTTTTCCGAATTTTTTTCCGATAAAGGATAGTGACCCGTTTAGAGCGGAAGGGCCGAGGTGTTTATTTTGCTAGAAGGGGACCAAAAATGCCTAACATCAACATTATGCATATTGATCGGGAGTATCAAGTTTTTGTAATGGCGATTGATAACGGGTCCAGTTCCTTGAAAAAGGTGACCTTGAACGAGGCCCTGGATCTGATGCATTCTCAGCAATTGGATCTGATTGTATCCGAACCGCAACAAAAGGCCATTTTTGATAAACCGATTGTCCCGGCCTCCCCTCAGCTTCGAAGACCTGCTTCTATCGGCTGATAAGAATCCGACGGTTCAACTTACCTCATAGGATATGAGGTTCTCAGGCGTTCTTGATTCCTTGGTGATGGGTAATCACTAAGATCCCCATAATCCGTTAGAGGGCATTTTTTTCACCCATCCTGCAGCCGAAACATCAGGCCTTATAGGGGGGCAAAGGTACAACGCCAGCCTGCTAGGGTTATTTTTTCCCTTCTTTGGCCTTTTCAGCTATTTCCTTTTCCGCTTCTTTCTCCATCTTCTCCAGCCTGGTGTAGTAATCGGGAAATTCCTCCAGGTGGTCAGTGGAGATTTCCAGGGCCCTCATCTTGTTGTTGGTATGTTCCAATTCCACTTCGATGCCCATGAGCAATTGCTGAAGGTCGTATTTTATGATGGGCTTCCCGTCTGCCTTGCCGCCCTTCAGGCCATCCTTGAACTGCTTGATATCGATACCATGGGCTTTTTTTATGGCCGTACGATATTCTTCAAATTTTTTGGCCTGATCGGACGGTTGGGCGGCTGATGCCTCAACGCCGACCAGAAAGGAGAAAAGCAAAAAAGCGGAAAGTAAAAGTAAAAAATCTTGTCCTCGGGATCGTTTCATGGCTAATTACCTCCTTTGACGTTAATAAAAATGGTTCTTAAGCGCTCTTAGCCCCTTCACGGGTATTGATGACCAACACCCCGGCATTACCCGTCAGGGGGCATTTGTTTTCACAGATCCCGCAGCCGATGCATAACGAGTCAATGACATAAGGCTGTTTAAGCATCACCTTTTTCCCTTCCGGATTAACCCCTTCCACATCCCGGAACTTGATGGCTTTATCCGGAGTAGGGCAGTGCTCTTCGCAGACAATACAGGGTGTGCCCTTGGCAAAGGGCAGGCAACGGTTTTTATCGAAATAGGCCAGGCCGATAACTGTCTTTTGTTTCTGGGCCAAAGGAAGGTGTTGGATGGCCCCGCTGGGACAGACTTGGCCGCAAAGGGTGCAGTTGAATTCGCAATATCCCATCCGGGGGATCAGCCGGGGAGAAAAGATCCCTTCCAGACCGGTTTCCAGCCAGCAGGGCTGCAGGGCATTCATTAAACAGACCTTCATGCATTCCCCACAGCGGACACACCGGTCCAAAAATTGTTCTTCTTTAAGGGCTCCCGGAGGCCGGATTACGGTGGGATCAGGAATTTTGGTTTCCGCTCGGACCTTCAGAAAGGCCGGCAGGATCAGGCCGGAGGAGAGGGTGCCGATAAAGGCCCTTCGGGAAAGGCCCAGAGGGAGTTGCTTGACCTCCGGTCTCTTGAACCTGAAAGAAATGGCCTTATCCGGGCAGAAATTAAGGCAATCCATACAGAGGTTGCAATCACCGGGGGACAGATGATCGTCCTGATCAATCGCATCCAGGCGACAGAGTTTGGTGCAGAGTGAACATTCCTTGCAGGTGGATTGGACATGACCCCGGAGCAGAGCAAATCGCGATAAGAGGGCCAGCAGCCCCCCTAGGGGGCAGAGATTCTTGCACCAGAAACGTCTTTCCAGGCGTTCCAGGGCAAAGATCGTTATTAGAATAAAAAGGGATAACAGACTGAGGGTGAAACCTTTTTGATTATAGGGCAGCAGGGAGTCTTTGAAAAAGGAGTAAACCCATTCGCTCAAAGAAGAAAACCAGGTCGGGGTATGCTGATAGAGAAAATTAAAAAAGGAGGTGATGGTAAAATTGAAAAACGGGTCCACCGACACGGCCAGGCCGCGAATCAGAATCGAAAAAGGATCAAAATAGCCGACGATGGGGAAGCCGAAGGCCGCAGCGATGAGGATAAAACCAAGAAGATAATATTTCCAGGTCCGGCGTCGCGGATTTGAATTCCCTTTCCTGGAAGGGAGAAGGGGGTGGAAAAGATCCAGCAGGGTGCCCAGGGGACAAAACCAGCCGCAAAAAAAACGGCCCAGAATAAGGGTCAGGCCCACAACGATGAGGGACAATAAAAGTAAGGAGATGACCGCCCTGGCCGCCAGCATGGCCGTGGCCGCCACCAAAGGATCGAGGCGGAAAAAGATGTTCACGGCATAGGGGATCTCGTCCACCCCCGTATAATCCGTCAGTCTAAAAAGGACAAGAAAGAGGAGCAGAAAAACGGTCTGGGAGATTCTACGCCAGATAACCCAGGACGATTTTTTCTTGGTTTTCATCACGACTCACAAGGACTTGACAGGTTCAAAAACATGTCACCCCGGTGAAAACCGGGGTCCAGATAGTCACTAATCGGCGGAATCTCCTGGATTCCGACTTTCGTCGGAATGACGATTATGGACTAGAAGCTATTTCGCATGGGTTTTTTTAGGCCTTAACGATTTTTATTTTCTTCAGATCCATTTCACCCAAACCCAATTGGTGACCGGCATAAGTGGATTCGATTTCCTCCGGCTTCATTCCGAAAAGGGTGGTGGCATAGGCATCGACGGCCACGGTATCGGTGGAGGCCATCAGGGTATTGAGGACTTTGACGTCCTTGAGATCCCCTCCCTGAGGCCCGTTGCGCAGCAGGATCCGGGTGGCGTCAATCACCGTCAGGTGTGTTTTGAGGACCGTGTTTAAGTCGGCGATTCGTTGCCCCAGGGAAAAATGGATTTTGCCCCGGTATCCGCCGATGACCCCCATAATATTTTTTAAGCCCAAACTTAATCCGGCCGAGGCATGGTGTTTGGCCACCGGCACATTAATATAGCAGTCGGCTTCCAGGGCCTCTTTGTAAAATTCCCATTCGGTGACCGATTTCCCTTTGGCGATTCGAACCGGGATAAATTTCCGGTTATCCAGGTAAGGGCAAAGGACCCGTCGGTCCCCGATCGATTCGACGGCCCTTTTAATGCCGCTATTATTGTAACAGCGCCGTTCTTCATTGCAGGGACGGTCGAAGACCAGGACCTGGGAGGCCCCGGCCTCTAAAGTCAGCCGGACCAGGGCTTTGACTACCTCGGGATGGGTGTTGGCCCCCTGTTCCGGGGTGCGGTCCCAGCCGATATTGGGTTTAATAACCACCCGTTGGCCTTTTTTAACAAAGGCCTGGATCCCGCCTAAGGGATTGAGGACTTTGGACACTAAGCTTCCATAATCCGTCCCTTCGGTTACGGAGACCAGAGATGGCCTGGTCTGGGCTCTCAGTTCGGGAACTATTCGAAATAAGGGGGGAGTTAACGTCAGCCCGGCAGTCCATAAGGCCACTTCTTTTAAAAAGGCACGACGATCCATAAGGAAACTCCTTTAAATACAAAAAGATAAAAAATAATAGGTATCTTTTACTCAAATTTCAAGTAAATCCTGGATTTTTTTCTTCTGCTAATTCGCCTTGACCCCCGATTTATCTCCCGATATAATCAAATAACTCGGCTTGAATCCCTTTTCATGTCCGGATTCCAGTCCTTTTCGATTAGATTAATAGCCAATGAGCCTGTGGTCTCCTTAATAAAACGAAATCGGCAATAGGGATAAACGCATACTTTATGTCCTCGGTTTTCCAAGATGAATATTCGTCCACCCTTAACTCAAACCAGGGCCAAAGGCTCAAACCCCTTCCAATCCTCTTAGGTATTTTTTTAACCCTAACTCCCTTTTTTCCTTTTCCGGGATATGGCGCTGAAGGAGGGAAAATGGCCGATGCCATTTCCTGGCCCTTGGAGATCAAGGGCTGGACCTGGGACCAGGAAGATAAGACGTATGACCGAATGACCCTCTTCGATTATATCGATGGGGCGGCGGAAGTCTTTCTAGCTTATAATTTCCAAAAGGCCTCGGTCCACCGGTATGTCAAGTCCGGCCAGCCCGATATGGTGGCCGAAGTGTACCGAATGGGGTCTTCCGAGGACGCTTATGGGGTATTTTCTTTAGAGCGCCAGGATCCTGAAGTGGGTATCGGGCAAGGGTCGGAATTCGGAGGCAGCCTGCTCCGGTTCTGGAAGGGAACAACGTTCGTCTCCGTTTTGGGGGAAGGGGCCGGAAAAGAGGTCGAGGAGGCCGTCCTCAGCCTGGGCCATCAACTGGCCGACCGGATCCAAGAGATCGGCGAACCTCCCCGATTGCTTCGATATGTGACGGCATATCCTTCTCTGCCTGGTCCTGACCGGATTTGTTTTGTCCGGAGTCATGTTCTTTTAAATCGTTGCTTTTTTATATCCCACAAGAATATCCTCCAATTGGGGAGTGATGTACAGGCACTCATGGCCCGTTATCCCCGGGTTAAAGACAAGACCCACTTCCTCCTGGTGCGCTATCCTTCTGAACACCGAGCTTTTTCGGCTTTTTCCAGCTTCAAATCGGCCTATTTGCCTGAGGCCGGTTCCGGCAACGCCCTTCGGACCGAAGAAGGCCGATGGACTAAGCTGGAGCGCTTTAAACAATTTCTCTTTATTGTCTTCGGCAGTCAGAGTCAAAGCGAAGCCGAAGAATTGATCCAAAAGGCTGTCGCCAACATGAAGGAGGAGAACTTATGAAAGATCCGCTAACCATGACACGTCGAGACTTTCTGAGAGGTACGGCCGGTCTGGTTATGGCCTCCGGAATGGGCACAGCTCTTCCCATCGAGGTTTCAGCCGAAAGCAAGACCAAAGTGGTGGTCATCAGACACCAAAAGGTTCTCAGCCCGGACGGAAAGGTGGATGGACCCCTCTTACAGTCCATGCTCGATGAGGCCCTCCAGGTTCTTTTAGGCGAAAAAGAGCCCCTCAGAGCCTGGTCAAAGCTTTTCAAAAAAACGGATATCATCGGTATTAAGAGCAATGTCTGGCGATTTTTAGCAACTCCACCGGAAATGGAGCAGGCTATTCGCCGACGGCTTCTGGAGATCGGGATTCCGGAAGGATCTCTGGCTATTGATGACCGGGGGGTGCTGAACAATCCGGTCTTCCTGAATTCCTCTGCTCTGATTAATGTCCGGCCCGTAAGGGTCCACCATTGGTCGGGTGTGGGGACCTGCCTGAAAAACTATATTATGTTCGTTCCCAGCCCCTCGGCTTATCATGGTGAGGCCTGCTCCGACCTGGGAAAAATCTGGACTCAGCCCCTGGTCAAAGGGAAAACCCGTTTAAACATTCTAGTAGCCTTGACCCCCCAGTTCTACGGCCGAGGGCCGCATTCGGTGGACCGTCGCTACTTCTGGCCTTACCACGGACTGATAGTCGGAACCGATCCGGTATCCGTGGATACGGTGGGGGCCGAACTTCTAAGGTTAAAACGGATCGAGTTTTTTAAGGAAGATAAAGAGCTGGATGTCCAGCCTATTCATATCGCTGCGGCCGACAAGAAATACCGGCTGGGAACAAGCGATTTGAAGCAAATCGAGATCGTCAAACTCGGCTGGTTGGATAAGGTCTTGTTGGGTTAAGGAAAAGTTGTTGCCCGAAAGGTTTTGTTGATGGAAGATCAGGTTGCCCCCAAAGCAAAAATTTTGATTGTCGAAGACGAGGGCATTATCGCCCTTAGACTGGCCGCCCTTCTGCGGGAACTCGGTTATGAAGTCGTGGATACTGTTTTTTCAGGGGAAAAGGCCATGGAGTTAATCGGAAAGTCTCCTCCTGATCTGGTTTTGATGGACATCATCCTGGATGGTCGTCTGGATGGGATTGAGACCGCCGAATTTATTCGGGCCTGCTGGAAAATTCCTGTAGTCTTTTTAACCGCTTATGCCGATAAGGAACGACTGGAACGGGCTAAACTGGTTTCTCCCTTCGGCTATCTTGTCAAGCCTTTTCAGGATAATGATGTCAAAATTACAGTGGAAATGGCCCTGTACGTTTTCAAGGTGAATGAGGAGAGAAGGAAGGCCGAAGAGGCCCTGAGGAAAAGCGAAGAGCGATTCCGGGATCTGTTTACCCATGCAACCTTGGCCATTTTCCAGTCCACTTTTGATGGTAAGGTCATCTCCGTTAATCCGATGTTCGCTAAACTCTTCGGTTACCAATCTCCGGAAGAAGTCTGCCGGACCGTTAAAAATGTCGCCACCGATGTGTTCGCCGACCCTGAGCGGCGGGAGGAGATTGTTCGTTTAAAGAGAGAGCACCCGGATTGGAATACTTTTGAAAATCTCTATCGTCGGAAAGACGGCAGTACATTTCTGGGTCTGCTGAATGTTCGGGAGATTAAGGATATCAACGGTCAGGTTGTGGCCTTTGAAGGATTTATTGAAGACATCACCGATCGCAAACGGATCGAGGCGGCTCTCGCCCAAAGTGTAACCCGATTTAAAGAATTAACCGACCTTTTGCCGGAGTCGGTCTTTGAGCTCGATGGGGAGGGAAAATTAACTTACTGTAATCGACAATTTTTTACCCTTTTTGGATACAGCCCGGTGGATCTGGAAATGGAGTTGCCGGTCCACCACCTGGTGGTGCCAGAGGAACAAGACCGCGCCAGGAAAGCTATGCAACAGGAACTGAATGGACAGTTGCCGAAAGTTCAAGAATATACCCTGAGGAAAAAGGACGGTAGTCTTATGCCGGTGACCATTCATTCCAGTCCAATCATTCAAGATGAACAAATTGTCGGAATAAGGGGTATCATCGTCGATATCAGTGAGGCCAAAAAACGGGAAAAAGAACGGCTGGTGCTGAGCAAGCTGGAGTCAACAGGCATGCTGGCTGCCGGGCTTGCTCATGATTTCAATAACCTTCTGGCGATCATCCTGGGGAACCTTCAAGTGGCCAAGATGAGCCTTGATCTTGGAGAGCAGATCGCTGTTTTTCTGGATGCGGCCGAGAAAGGAGTCTTGTCGGCCCGGGAATTGACTCGACAGCTAATTACCTTTTCCAAAGAAGAATTGCCGATCAAGAAGCCGGTCGTCTTGTCCCATCTGCTCCGAGAACAGGCCTTGTTTACCCTCAGTGGTTCATCGGTGAAGAGTGATTTTTCTTTTGCCCCCGACCTATGGGCCGTTGAGGCGGACGAAAATCAGCTCGCCCAGTCTTTTCGAAATATCATTTTAAACAGCCGGGAGGCCATGCCTCAGGGCGGGATAATCATGGTAAAGGCCGAAAATGTCGAGGTAACCGGCGACGGCCGATGGCCCCTGCCGACGGGAAATTATGTTAAGATCACCATCTCCGATCAGGGAAGCGGTATTCCTGAGAAAATCTTACCCAGAATTTTCGATCCCTACTTTTCCACCAAACAACGAGGCATTCAAAAGGGGATGGGTTTGGGGTTGACGATCTGTCATTCGGTTATCAAGAAACACGGGGGGCTTATCACGGCCACCTCGAAACCGGATGAGGGTACGACTATGACCATTTACCTTCCGGCTTCTGCGACTCAAATTTCCATTAGATCCAGTCCGAAGGATCATGCTGCAAGGGACAGCAAGATCTTGATTATGGACGATGAGGAGATGGTCAGAACCATGGCCAGGGCTTTATTGGGGAGGATGGGTTTTCAAGTGGAAGTGGCTGAAAAGGGGGAACAGGCCGTCGAGCTTTATCAAAAAGCCATGGCCCTCGAATGCCCTTTTGATGCCGTGATCCTGGACCTAACCGTTCGAGGAGGAATGGGCGGTAAGGAGACGATTGAGAAACTGCTTCAGATTGATCCCGGAGTAAGGGCGATCGTTTCCAGCGGGTACGATGAAGATCCGGTCATGCGCAATTATGACCAATATGGATTCAAAGGCGTCTTGGCCAAGCCGTATCTGATCAGCGACCTGTCGGATGCCCTGGCCAAGGTTTTAAAGCCCGGTAAAAGGGAAAGAGCAGAAAAAATCAAAGACCAATAATTTTTGACCGTAAGTTCTTGGCGGGTGCGGATGAAAAGAACCGGATTTTTATATGATGAACGTTACCTGCACCATTACACCGGAGTAGGTCATCCGGAGGTTCCGGAAAGACTGGAGGCGGTTTATCGGGGAATCGAAGAGGCCGGGTTGTTGCCCCGATTAACCCGCATTACCGCCGGAAAATCTGAAGTGCGCTGGGCCGGCCTGGTCCACAGCTCTGATTATATCAGCCGGTTTAAAGATGCCTGTGCCATAGGGGAAACGGAATTTCAACACCCGGATAACCAGATCTCCTTTGAAAGTTATGAAATAGCCCTCCTGGCCGTCAGCGGCATTTTGGATACGATCAAGATGGTTATGGAAGGAAAACTGGACAATGCCTTCTGTGCCGTTAGACCGCCGGGACACCATGCCGAAATCGATCAGGCCATGGGCTTCTGTTACTTCAACAATGTGGCCATCGCCGCCCGCTATCTCCAATACATCTGGGGGATCCCCCGGGTCGGTATCGTTGACTTTGATGTCCATCATGGAAACGGTACGCAGCATATTTTTGAAGATGATCCCGAGGTCTTCTATTATTCCATCCATGAGCACCCCACCTTTGCCTATCCGGGCACGGGCCGGGAATTTGAGAAGGGGAGGGGAGCCGGGTTTGGTTATACCTTAAACTCGCCCGTCCTTCCGGGACAGGGGGATGAGGACTATCGCCTGATGATTGAACAGGAGTTGATTCCGGCTTTTGATCAATACGAGCCGGAAGTGATTCTGGTTTCAGCCGGATTTGATGCCCACATTGATGACGATATGTCCAATATTAATCTATCCACCGAGGGTTTCTCTTGGCTTATGAAGAAGTTGGTTGACCTGGCGGACCGCCATGCCCGGGGAAGGATTATTTCCATCCTGGAAGGGGGATATAATCTGGACCGTCTCCCGGAGCTGGTTAAAAACCATGTGGAAATATTATTGGGAGATCACGATGGATGAAGAAGGATTCAAGGGGCCTAGGGTCGAGGATTCAAGTTTAGGGCAAGAAAGATAACCCCCTCGAACCCAATGTATGTTATACATTTTTTCACTGAACGCCGAACGGTATTAAACGGAGACTAATATGTTTATTGCCAACTCGATGACTAAAGATGTTGTTGTTATCCAACCGGAAGCCGGACTTCTGGAAGCCAAGGAAAAATTGGAAAGACACCGCATCCATTCTCTACCAGTAGTAGATCGGGACAACAAGCTGGTGGGGATTGTTACCGATCGGGATATTCGCAGCGCCATGCCTTCCGGACTTTTAGGGGAAAAAGACAGCCTAAAAGAAATCGAACGCCTGGCCCGGATCAAGATCAAAGACATTATGACCAAAAAGCCGGTGACTATTTCTCCGGCCCAGACTCTGGAGGATGCCCTGTTGATGATGCAGAGTATGCGGGTGGGGGCCTTCCCGGTGGTGGATAAAGGAAATAAGTTGAAAGGGATTATTACCAAGCGGGACCTGCTGCGGGCTTTTATCAACGTGTTGGGCATTGAGGAACCGGGAACTCTGTTATGCATTTTGGCGGAAAATAAATTGGGGACGATGAAAAGAATCGTCGATGCCATCAGCGAAGAAAGGATTCCCTTCGGCAGTATTCTGGTGGCCCGCTATTGGGAAGAGGGGAAGCGAGCCGTCTTTGCCTATCTCTTGACCCAGAATGTGGCCAAGGTCAAAAGAAAATTGCAGAAGCTGGGTTTTACCCTGCTCAATCCTCTGGAGTGGTATCTGGATCAGCTTCCGGCCCGAAGGGAAGAAGGAAAGAAGTAGCCTCCTTATAACCTGTCGAAATTAGAAATAAACGGCTTATGGTAAAGAGAAACCTTATTATTCTGACTCTGATTTTTCTGGTGGTATTTTTTTTCCGTTTTCCCAAGGTTTATATAAAAGACGATCTGCCCTATGATCAGGCCGTCTCCCAATGGGCCAAGGGCCGATTCGTTACGGTGGACAATAAAAGGGTGCATTATTGGGAGAAAGGTGAAGGTAAACCGGTTATCCTGATTCACGGCTTCCTTTACCACAGCGTCATGTGGAAAAAAAATATGGATGACTTGGCTAAAAAATTTAAAGTCTACACCCTTGACCTCTGGGGCTGGGGTTACAGCGAGCGACTGAAGGAGCGGAAATACTCTTTTGAAGGTTATGCCAAACAGATTATCGGCTTCATGGACGCCTTGAATATCCCTAGGGCCTCGCTGATCGGCCAGTCCATGGGCGGAGGGATTTCGGTCTATGTGGCGGCCCACTTCCCGGACCGCGTCGACAAACTAATCCTGGTGGATCCGGCGGTCATTCCTTATCCCGTGACCCCTGTCGGCCGGATTTATCAGATTCCGTTTGTCGGCGAGTTTTTAAACGCCCTGCCGGGAAACGGCCTATTGAAAAAAAATATCCAAAATATCTGGTTTTATGATCCCCAAAAAGTGACGAATGACTATGTGGAAGAAGTGGCCAGACCGTTGACGATAAAGGGATCATTAGAGGGAATGATGTATATCCTCCGTAATGTCCTCAAGGAACCCTATGTGGAGGCCGAGGCTCAAAAACTGGCCGGACTTAACAAGCCGATCCTGATTGTCCATGGCCGGGAAGACCAAGCCATTCCCCTGGATCGTTCTGAAAAACTGAAGGCCCTCTGGCAGGGATCAAAATTGGTCATCTTTGAAAAGGCCGGGCATTCCCCCCAGGAGGAGCATCCTGAAAAATTCAATTCCCTGTCCGTCGAATTTCTCTCCAGATAGAAACGGCCCACCGATTATTGTTACTTCGGTTAGTGCTTATGGAACAGATAATGGGAATGGATATGGGTATGGGCGGTCTGGCCGTGATAATGGATGTGTTCATGAATAAGATTCACTTTTAAGAGCAGTTCCTCGTTTTTTAGGATTTCTTCGGCACTGCCGGTTTTTACCAGACGGTGTTCCTCGGATAAGACCGCCACCTTGGCCTGCATTTCACCGACCAGAGAAAGATCATGAGTCGAAATGATGATCGTCTTCCCGGCCTCATTCAGGGCCAACAGTAACTCCAGAAGAAATACCTGGGTCTTGGGATCCAAACCGTTTGTCGGTTCATCGAAGAGCAGGACTTCGGGATTCATAGTCAGGACCGCCCCGATGGCCACCCTCTTTTTTTCTCCTCCTGAAAGCATATAGGACGGCCTTTCCCGCAGATCTTCGATTTTAAGCATCTGCATCACTTCCTCGGCCCGGGCCAGGGCAGCCTTTTCATCCAGGTCGAGCTGAAGAGGGCCATAGAGGAGTTCATCCAGGACAGTGGGACAAAAGAGCTGCACATCGGCATCCTGAAAGACGAACCCGACCCGCTCCCGGAAAAATTTTAGAAAGGATTTATCCCGCAAAGTCTTCTCTGTGACCAAGCGGTTTCTGAAAAAAACGTTTCCTAATCCCGGATGAAGAAGTCCCCCGATAATCTGAAGGAGGGTCGATTTTCCGCTGCCGTTTGAACCGATGACAGCGAAGAGATCACCGGTGTCGATGGACAGGCTGATCCGATCCAGAGCGGGAATGCGTTCGTAATAGCGGTAGCTGACCTGTTCGAGTTTGATTATGTCGTTGGTTGTGTCCATGTAGTTTGCGGAAATTTAAGGGTTGTTTTTGTCAGATGTCAATCAAAATCCCTCTCGCTCCCCTTTTTCTAAGGGGGAAGTTTAACGCCTCCCTTTCTAAAAGGGAGGACGAGAGGGATTTATTGAACATGGATAGCGAGCGCATTCCCCGCAGCTTGCTGCGTGGGTTAGCGAGCGAACTACAATAAAAAAACTTTTCCTTACATGGAAGATTCCCTGAATCTTGATGCAGGGAGCTTCAAATGTTCCATTAAAGCACATTTTATAACCCCAACATGAGCCCCCCGACCAGCAGCAGTCCCGCAGCAGCGGCCCAATTCCTGCCCGCCAGCCGAGGCATTCGAGGCAGCTTAATCGTATCAGAAAGTCCCCGGGCGTTCATGGCTTTATAGACTTCTTCACACTGCTGCTGACTCTTTCGGAACAGGAAAGCCATCCGGCCGGAGACCCATTGACGGGCTTTTCTATCCGATTCGAATCCGGTTAATCGGCTTTTTTTGGCCAAGTGCATATCGTAGACGGTTTGGACAAAAATGAAAATATATTTATAAGAGAGGGTAATCGTCATTAAAAAAACATCCGGTACCCGGAAAACCTTCAAGGCTTTGATAAACTCGTTAAAAGGGGTTGTAGCCAAAACCAAAAAAGATACGGATAGGGAGTTCATTACCCGTAAAGAAAGAAGGCTTAAGCCATGAAGTCCACTTCCGGTTATGCCGATCTCCCTTGGCAGGGTGATCGGCCCTATAGTGGGATTTGTTTCAAATTGAATCATCGACCACCAGAGGTCTCCCGGGGTGAAGATATTCAAGGCAGAGGGCAGGCCCATCAAAAACCCAAAAATACACGTCAGCAAAAGGATTTTGCCGTAGTGTCTGAGGAGAGGAAGTTTTGAGGCCAAGGCCAGTGCTAAAAGAAAGAGAGTGATGAGTGCTTCGGAGAGGATGGTTTTTTTCAGACTGATGATGACAATGAATAATACGAGAAAAAAAACTTTCACCCGGGAGTCGAGGGTCTGAAAAAAACCCCTCCTGGACGAGGTTTCCCACTGAATGAAACCGGTCCGCAAGACCGAGGCGGCGTATGCCATCCCTTTGCTGACATAGGCTAAACGTATCCGGCCCGACGCTTTGATCTTAGGTGCGGGATTCGGGTTGGTCATTAGAAATGAGGGTATTTTTTCCGGCATGGTCATGGCTTAAAAGAAGAAAGACAAGGTCAAGATAAGGCGGAATTTCTCCAGACCCTCCGATCCTTGCTGCTCTCCCTGTTCATTTAGATTTTTCCAGACAGGGAATTTCATTAAGAGACCCAGATTGGCATATTGAATTTTGGGAAAGGAAAAACGTAATCCCGGAGATATATAGAGGATCGTCCCGCCGCTGGCTCTCAGCGGTTGGCCGTTTTCCGTGTCCCGGGCCAGATGGAGAAGATTTAACTCCAGTATCCCGTTGAGGGTTTGGAGAAAACCTCCGGCCTTCCCGTAAAGTTCGTAAACTCCGGCGGCATTGAGCTTCCACTCATTGCCGAATTTGAAGTTGTCTTTTTCGGTAAACATCTGATAAGCGGCCTCGGTTACCAAACCGAATTTTCGAAAAATCGGCTGCAAAGCCGTAACCCCCAAGGTAAAAGAAGGGCTCCCGAAACCGGGTTGCATGTCTCGGGCAATCTCTCCTCCCAATTTAAGATCGCTGGCCCCTGTCGGCAAGGTGAAGCTTCCGGTCAGGCCGAAGTAGGTCTTTTTCATGCTCTCCATGGAAACGGCCGTGTCTTCGGCTTTATTCAGGCCGAATCCCTTTCCCGGTTCATAGTGGAAACTCAGCATGGCATTAAGTCCTATATCCCCCAAACCGTTGTTTGTTCCCAGGGTATCCTGTTTTTTAACGGTATAAGGGAGCATTATCCCAGCGGAGAGAAACGGTTTAAGGCCATAATATATGCCCAGGGTATTAAAAAGATAAGAGTCTTTGTTTTCCGGCTGGGCAAAGTCGAATTTACGGAAAGGCGCATATTCCAGTCTGTTAAAAACGACCAAACCGCCCTCCGGAAGGGTAAGGGGTGAGGTCGTTTCAATCGGACTTCCCGGACCGAACCCCAGACTCACCCCGCCATGATGGGCGAAGGCCTGGGTGGGTACCAGAAGAATAATCAACAAGAGGATCAGCCGCCAATTTTTCATTTTTTTTTGGTCATTCCGGTGAAAACCGGAATCCAGAGATTTTGATTTTTCCTGGATACCGGCTTCCGCCGGTATGACGTTTTAATCGTTTTTGCATTCCGATACAGTCCTTTCGCTGGAGTCGAAAACTGTAGGTCAAGTTACGACCCAAGGGAGTTACCTGACCATTATGATGTTTTTATGACAAAATGTCAGGGAGCCCACCGGGCACCCTGACTTACAAATTTGATGCCGAAAGAACCTAAATTTCAAATATCTTTGACTAGGCCTTATTCTTTTTTATTTTTTCTAGATCTCAATAAGGCGTAAATCCCGAAGAGGCCGATGATTAGGCTGATGCCGGTAACCAGCTTGGAATAGGTGGCCGCCAGGGGCTTATTGAAGGATTCCAGATTGAAGTCCTTATCCGTTTTCATATCAATAGAGACCCCGTGAAATCCATGGGAGGACTCGCCAAGGACTTTAACTTTCCAAGTCCCCTGTCTGTCGGGAAGAAAGGTAATAAATCCATTTTTATCCGCTCGGCCGGTCTGGTGCGGCAACTTGTCTCCGGGGCCGAAAATTTCATACTCGGAATAGCTCGCCGGATCATTCTGGGCGTAAAAGACTTTCACCGCTAGACCTTTTTGTTGAACTTCATAATTAACGGTATGGGCTTCGAGAGTGGCAGTGGCCCATATTGGCGCTGAGAAAAGTATTAAAAACAGGCCTAGGCTTCTTTTCATTTTTTCACCTCAAAGGTCAGGGTGGCCGTCAGGATCAGGGCATCCGCATCCGGGTCGTCTTTTAAGGGTTCCTTGTATTCCACGGTCAGTACGTTTTGACCCCTGACCAGGGGACCCTTTATCAGTCCCTCCTGATCAGTCTTTCCCAGTTTATTATGATCACTCCCGATGACTTCCGCTCCCGGCAAAGGCTGGCCGCGAAGGAACACTTTGGCCGCCAAAGATTCCCCGGTCTTTAGCTCAAAGGGATTCTTTAGGGGAACGATATCGAGACCGGCCTCAGATGAAACCGCCCTTAACCCTTCGTTCCAGGCCATAATCATTTTGGAAAAGAAAAGGGAACGGATGGCTTCGACGACCCGGCTGGTCTTGCGTTTGGGCAGCTCCTTCCAGCCATAGATGGTTTTGGACCAGTAGCCGTTATCGATGGATGCCATAATCGTTGACGGGCGACCGCTCGTTTTCAGGATTAGACCCTTTTCCTTTTTCTCCCGGTGAACCGGAATGTCTTGGCCCTGAAGATCCAGGACCTTGATCTTCCTGATCTTATTCAGATCATAGTCCTCCCGTTCTTTTCCATGACCAAAGACGACCATAAAGTCTTCCCCTTTGGGTTCGATAAAGAAATCGTGACCCGAAACGATCCCGGCCTGAAAGATCATCAGGGTGCTGAAGACAACCAGGACAGGGGCTTTGGAGAATTTAATCAGAGAAGCGTTGTTTCTTCTAAGAAAGGTGATCACCAGAGCGGCGACTCCCGCTTCCAATGGTCCGACCAAGGTCAGATGAGGGATCATCACCGCCGGCAGAGCGACGGTCAGGGAATAGGGAAAGTAGCCTGCCCCGGAGCTGCCGTAGATGAAGGGCTGTAACCCCAGTTCCAGTGCCGTAAAAAAGGCGGCGGCATTCATGCCGATATAAGAACCGACGGCTGTCCCGATAATCTCGATAGTTAGCCATGGAGGCCGTCGTTTGTCCGGTGAAGGCATAAAACGACTTCCGACCCTGATGATCAGTCGATAGAACCCATAGCCGATGAAAGACCCGATAAAAGCAATGTTGAAGCAATTGGCGGATAGGGCCGTGATTCCGCCGTCGCCGAAAACCAGGGCCTGAATCATCAAAGAAACCGAAACGGCGATGACCGCGGCCCAAGGCCCGATCAGGACGGCGATGAGCGTCGCCCCGGTGATATGGGCTGTTGTTCCTCCCGGTAAGGGGATAGCGAAAATCATGGCTACGAAGCTGAAGGCCGAGGCCATGGCCAGATAAGGTACTTGGGTCACCTTTAGATCTTCTTTGACTTTCCGGGCGGAGTAAGACCAGACTCCGAATATAATCGCCCAGAGACTTCCGAAAGTTGGGGGGCCTAAATATCCATCTGGGATGTGCATCCATTTTCTCCTTTTGGGCAAAAAAAAACCACGAATGCTTTTCGACCGTCTGGTCGCTTCAGCCTTCGTGGCTTGATTGATAATAAATTTGAACCAAAGATAGTACGATTTGAATTAGATTGTCAAGCTTTTTTCTTCTTGTTCAATATCAATCAGTTAACATGGCCAGGCCCCAAGCTACACGCTCAATCCTTTCCTTAAAAAAATCATTTAAGGTCTGAAGAAAGTTCTGGATGGAGCTTCAAGTACCGGGACATTATTTCACGTGAAAGAGCAGAGGAATCATATTGGGGAGTAAAAATTTCATGTGCCGCTTCCAAAGGATTAAGGCTGCCGCTATACATTTTTCGAGCAAGGCGAGTGCACCTGGATATATGTTGTCCGACTTGATGGCTCCGTATCCTTTGGGTGTAATCATGGAAAGAAAAGTCATCAGTTCGGAAGGCATTGATAATCGCCTCCGCGGCCACCTCTCCATAAGCTAACGAGAGATGGATCCCTCCACCGAAGGCCGGCTCTATTCCTGCTGCGTCTCCGGCCAGTATGACATTGGGCTGTGACAGGACATCATCTTCCGCAGACCAGGGGATAGGGTGAGTGGACCAGGTTTTATGGCCCTGATGAATATTTCTGCTTTTCAACTCTCGACCGAATATCTTCTTCATGTCGGCCTTCGGTTGATCGGGCCATATTCGAAAATCAACGATGCCATGAGCGATGGCAGGGGTCTTATCCTGAAGGGTAGGCACGTGCCAAACATAGCCCTGCAAACCCTCATTTATTGGGGTGAGATCAACAACCGTCTTCCTTTCATCGAATTCGTGATCATAATTCGAATCAGCAGGAGTGATTAGCTGAAACGTTGGTGCAAGATGACGTTTTAGAAGAGGAAACATCTTTCGGCGGACCAGGCTAAGGGCTCCGTCCGCACCTATGAGGACCTTCACCGCATAATTCCCCTTATTGGTTTTCACTGTCAGTTTGGTATGGGTGCGCACTACATCGAAGAGTATTTCTTCTTCATGCAGTTGAAGGCCGCGATCCACGGCTGTTTTGGCGAGGGCATGATCAAAATCTAGGCGTTGCACAAATTGGAAATAATTGGGCTGGTGAAGGCGGTCGATCTCTTTCCCAAATCGGAACTCCAAATCGGAAACATACAGAGAGGGAATATCAAGCTCCACCTTCAGGTTAGCCAACACCTCGTAAGCCCAAGGGCATAGGCCACCACCGCATAATTTGTCCCGCGGGAAAAGGGCCTTTTCAATGACAATGGAGCTTTCGGCCATTAGGGGGATATCTTTTTGAAGATGCAACCAAGTGGAAATTCCCGCAGGACCAGCCCCAATAATCATGATCGGGCAATTCAATAACCTGTCTTTGGAGTTCAATCCTCGTGAGGTCATAACAATTTCTTAGGATTAAGAGGATGGCCGGTCAAGGAATAGAAGACATCTGGGCACTGAATGCTAAGGGCTTTTAAATTTTTCTCAAGCACTTGAGAAGTTCCTTACCATCCGGAACTCCCCAGCCGGTCACGGCATCAAACCCTTTGCGAGCCTTATAGCCCGGCATGTCTAGAATTTTATTGCTACCTGTTTTGATGTCGCGTAATGCGGTCTGACCGAGAGTCTGACCGTTTCCCAGTTTTTTGTAAAGCAAGGGGGTCAAGAATCGCTGCTGTTTATCAAGGGGCAGGCTGGCATTGATTCGAGCGACTAGTGCTGCCCAAACGGGTGCCGCAGCGCTCGTTTGGCCATCGCTCCACGGGACCCCTGCTATAATCAAGTTGTAATAAGGGCTTCCGGCCAGGGCGGCCACATCAGGCACCACTCGACCGTCATATAAGGATGGGTTGACCGAGTCAACCTTAACGTTCTGCCAAGCCGGACGAGGGAAATACTGGCTAACGCCGCCACCAGTGGCACCCCCTAAGAATTCGCCGTCCACCGGATCTTGCCTCCAAGTCACCTCTTTTCCGGGCAGTTTTAACATAGTTCCACCCACGGCCAACACATGCGGACTAGAGGCTGGAAAGAGAACGCGGGCTAATTGGGATTGGGGGACATAGCGGGATCCTATCGAACCGTAGTCTCCCGAGGCGACGCAGACAGTGATACCCAGGAGACGCGCAACGTTCAACAGGTCATTGATGGCTCTTTTGGCATTTTTCGACCAGTATTTGTCATTCTCGTTACGTCCCCAACTAATCGAAAGAGCGACTGGGGCCCGATTTAAGTGGATCACCTTGTTGAGGAGGTCGATCCATCCTCTTTGGTCGTCTTTGGCAAAGTAGACTAAAATATTTGCCTTAGGACACAAGCCGGCAATAATCTCTACGTCCATCATCACTTCAAAACTATTCTCCAATTCATGTTTTCGCATTTCTGGATCCGGAATGTTGAGAAACTTCCTGAACGGGAAAATGCGTGCTTTCCCGACCGAAACCGTTCGAATATTTTTTGGCACCGGCCGACGGAATTTTTTGCAGTAGGCAATCATGTCTTCTTTGAAATAATCACCGCCGAATTCGGCGATCGCGATAGTCTGGCCCTCGCCGTCCCCCGGCGGAAAATTGTAATGGTTCTCGATCTTTGCCGGTGTAAACGGCCGAAGTGCGGTCTCGTGGCCGTCAGGCACCTTCGCACCTGAATTGCTGCGGGCCATGGGGCGTTGGTCGAGTCCGAAGACTCCAGTCACGATTCCTTTAAGTTCCTTAGGGACTTTAAGACGTCCATGGCGGCTGCGAAATTCAACCTGGCTAGGCGAGCGGTAGACCGCCCAGGCAGGGTCGAAAGCGTCTTCCATGGCCTTTGCCGGTCCTCGGACGGGCATTATGCGTCTCCCGAGGGAGGGTTTTCCGACCTTGAGGCCAGCTTTCATAAGGGAATTCTTTACTTTTTCGACGTCCGCCTTCTTGGCGCCATATTTTTTAACAATCTGCCTGAGGGTCATGGTTTGGCCAACAAATTTGTCTGGGTTAGGAAGCTTCGGACCTGAAAGACCGATGGTGACTACAATTTCTTCTTTGGGATCGACTTTACGGAGCCATTCGGCGTTGCGGACCCTCCCTCGATAACTTCCAGGAAGACTTTCCTGCTTTTCCTTAGCCATAATTGATCTCCTATTTCATAGATACATTGGGATAATCTTGTTGCGGTCTATATCGAAGCCTGTTACTGGCCTGTCAATATTCGCATCGAATCTTTTCCATTTCTCTTCTTCAGACATAAATTCTGCAACCTTCAACAATATCGATTTTGCAACTGAGCGAATTATGATGCATATACTTTCCCGTGGTGCGCTTAGATTTCCATATTCGGAAAAGGTATCACCGTAGCAGGGAGAGCACAGTTTCTTGGCCCAACATTTGACGCATTTTGGAAAGCTATTCTTTGACGTTCGACGCATGAGGGCTGTCACTCTTCTAAAGTTCTCACCAGGAAATTTTTTATCATAGACGGAGCCCATATATAGACTGTTGCTCATTAACGTGTGGCAAGGAAATACCTTCCCTGAACAATCAACGGTAATTCCCTCATAGCCGGCGCCGCAGAATTGAGTTTGGCCCTTTCGAGATATGAGCTTATACAAAATATCGCGCCAATAAGGCATTATTATGGGAGAATCGGTCAACCAACTATCCATTATTCTCTCGGTTGAAGCCGTATAACTTTGTTCTAAATCGACTAAGAAATCCTCAAGGCATTCGTCTCGTGGTCCCCCTATAGCAGGAGTTAAGCAAATATTCCTGGCACCCAATTTAAGTAAGAATTCGTAGGTCGATTCGATTGTCTCTTTACATTTCCTGTGGTTGTCTGTGAATACGGCTTCGATTCCAAAATCCAGACCTGCACCCCGAAGCAGATCGATTTTCTTCTTGACAAGGTCATAAGTGCCTTTGCCTGATAGAAACTGTCGTTGCCTATCGTTAATGCGCCGAGGCCCATCCAAACTGACCGTCACCGAGAAATGATGTCTCTTGAAAAATTCAATTACTTTTTGGTCTATCAATGCCCCATTCGTGGTGATACTGAAAGCCGGCATCTGAAGCTGATGGGCCCTACAGTATTCCTCACTGGTTTGTACCGCTTTTTTGATGGTGGTAAAACCCATCAGCGGCTCTCCTCCAAAAAAGACAATTCTCTGGACACCTGGGGTAATTTTGAATACTTTCTTTATTGCAGCACAGGCTGTAGCCGAACTCATGATTCGATCTTCAGAATAGGGTCCCATATAGGTCTCGGCAAAACAATAAGAACATTTCAAGTTGCAGGTTTGTGCGATCATTAATGTGAGCCGATTGATTTTCGCCGGACCATTGTTGATGGGATCTCCCTTAGGTTCCTCAGGTAATTGTTTGGAAGTATATTCCTCATCCCCCGATAAAGAATCGGCAACCCGAGCCGATAATGGATATAAGGACAATGATTCTGTACTAAAGGCGACAGAATTGAAATCTGACTTTAGTATTTTAATCACAAATAGTCTCTTCTGATCGGTCCACTCTATCTGTAAAAGGAGTCGGTGGGGTTGGAGGAACCCCACCGGTAGTCTATCTTGAGAAGTCGAAAAACGACCTTCGTTAACCATCTCTGCCGATGAATTGATCCAAATTCGGGTAGCAGATTGTAATAAGAGATCAAGGCAGCCGGATTAATCGAATGGACCTCCTTTCCCTAGAGTATTATTTGTCTTTTGTTTTCAGGTTAGTAACCCAGTTGCCCTTCAGGACACTCCGGAGTCCCCGACCTATTCCCTTTGCGTCTACTCGGCGACACTATACTTTTCCTGGCCATTAGTATATCCTGGCAATCGTTGTAAGGTATGTCCTTAAACCCTTTGGCTTGAAAGAAAAGGTAAAGGGCTTTAGCAGACTTTTTTGTCATAAATTCATGCATCAGGTTTGGTCTCCGGTCTGCCTCCATAATGAAGTTTATAAAATCATTTCTTAATCTCCTTGTGGTCATTTTTTTCTCCTTTCCCTTGTATCAAAAGTTGGAACTAATGGGTTTGTCTACTCTCCAAGATCAATAAGTCGTTTCTTCTCATTCCAGTTTGGCGAACTGAGAGCGACAGGTGATCGGCCTAAGTCTTTAATGGTTTTGTGATCTATCTGGCTCGATATACCCCCCTTTCATTTTATAGTATCCGCTTTGAGCTGCTATTAGGCCATCATTGTTGTCAGTTTTATCAACAAAAACTGGACACTCGTTCCTCTTATTTAGCTCTCCAAACTGGTTTATCCGGTGAAATCCGATCCAAAACTCGTCGACAATAAGGTTTATCGGCGTTAAAATCTCCGTATCCTTGCGGGGGTCGAATCATCCCGCTTTCCTCACATGGTTGAGCATACTTGCACATTGGACAAGTAATTTGGTCCGGAGCAACGGCTAGACGATACTTCTCCGAGGTCAATATTTTTTTAATCATACCTGGCCTATATAGCCCGAAGTTATCTCGGTTGGAGTGCACCAAACCGATATGCCTGTTTGCCATAACAATCATGGATCCTTCTCGGTAAAGGGGAGGGACCTGCGGAATCCAAGGCGTCTCCAGCATCTTAGAAACGACGCTAGCCAGAGGATTTTTTTTTACAATGGTTCGGAAACCGCCGACGGCTAATAGTGCAACCATTCGTACCAGACGTATGAAGTCTTCCGGACTAATAAGCTCCTCTGACAGGGCATTTGTACCATTCGTCGTCCTGAGAAGTTGGATGAGAATTAAATACTTAATCCTGGGAAATGACCTAAACAATTCATCTACGAATAATGGCATCTCCACCAACAGACTTTTTGTTATCGTGGTGAAAATAGTAAGATCGTTTCCCCTATTTAGGGCCTTATCAATACCCTGCATCGTCTTTTGGTATGAGCCTCTACCCCTAATACGTTCGTGCAGGGCTTCAGGTCCGTCGAGGCTGATGGACATCGAAAAAAAACTGCCGTATCCGGCTAATCTCTTACTGATCTCGTCAGTAATCAGTGTTCCATTGGTGTTCATGAAGATTGTTTTATATCCGCAGCCAAAGCCATGGTCCAGGACCTCGAACAATCCTTTCCAGAGCAGTGGCTCCCCTCCAGTGATGTGCAGGTGACGGTATCCGGCATCATATCCCTCGGCTATAATCCCTTTGACGAGATCAACGGGGAGGCTGGACTGTCTGGAGATATTGGAACGGGCAAAACAGTGCAAGCAGGAGCCGTTGCATCGGGTGGTCACTTCGATAGAAAGTTTCTCTTGACCCAAAGTCGGATGCATCTCTTCTGCAGTGTTTTCCTTCATGATAGGCTTGCCCTATCCCTCAGTGGTATCGAAAGACAGCGAAGTTCATCAGCGAAGCCTGTCAAGTCGCAAGTATTGGCCAGGGATGCGGCAGATTCCAACTCGTTGCATATCCTCTGCCTAATTTTATCGACTAGCCCGTTCTTAAAGATAAACTTAAGCACTTGCCCGGCCGTGCCGCCATTTCGGTTCACTTTTTCGTCCTTCACCCGGTCCCACCCCTTTCTAATTTTGTCTGGAAGGCAGGTGTAGAGGGAAGTGTGCCTGCCCTTTATCAAATCCTTTTCAATGTCCTGCAGATCATCAAGCAGCCTCCAGGCAATGCCGAAAGAAGAATAGGCAGTCTGAACGGAGCGGGCAAATTCATCAGGAAGGTCCATCCGTTTGGCCACGAGGACAGGCGCAATCAACCATGTTGCCATTTGTTTCCTGAAGAAATCGCAATAGCTATTTAAAGACTCCGTCTGTCCGGATGTGTCAATACTGGAATAATAATCGTTGATAAAATTAGACACGATTACTGCTCCCTTAGCCACTTTCCTGGCCAGTCTCTCAAAGGCCTGGTTCATGATTATCCAGGATTGGCTTCTCATGAGCAATGCCAGGTGGGTAACAGGCAGTTGACCATCGGTTAGATGGTCGTCGAAGGCATGAAGGAACATGGCCATGGTATGACCGATTTGTGCGTCCTTTAAAATCCCTGGAGCCAGTTTCCTGGTATCGGGACAGGATCGCTGAAGCCAAAAAAGGATCGACCAGGAAGGGGTGTAGAAATAGTTGGCAAAATTAAGCCCGTCCCTAAAGGACGTTTGCAAGTATTCCATCAAGGATAAGGCTGCCTTCGTCCGCATAGATTGAGGCAAAGATTGACAGAATAACAATAATTCCCGGTTGAGATCAGTCCGGAATTTTTCTTCTTCTTCTTCTGAGATCTTTACAGCCCCAAAATTGATCCGGGAGCAGAATGACAGCCAATCAGCGACCCTGACCTTCATCAAGGTCTCCTCATCTGGAAAACTCGATCTATTTCGTCCAGGAATAGTTCTGTTTTCATTTCCTTAAACAATGCTCGTGCTTTTTCCAGATAGGCTTCTCCCTCGAGGCCATCAAGCTTCGTATATTTGCCCTTTTCTTCGAGCAAACACCGGCCGACCTCGAGATATAGCCTGGCCAATTGGGGACGTGCTCCCATCCGTTCCCCTTCCTGCACAGCTCTATGCCACCATTTGACAGCTTTTTTCTGCTCATCGATTTCCCAGTAATAGGCTCCGGTGAGTCTATATGAATCAATGCGATGATAGGCCACTTTTCGGGCGATCCCTGCCAGTATTCTGACGGACTTGCTGGTTGCCCTCAGGAATTTGTCTCTTTCTTCCTGATTTCTGCTTTGGATTGATTCCCTCAAACGGTAGAGGTCAAATTCCAAACGGGTATTGAAATAGTACGATACTTGAAAAGGGGCTGTTTCGGTTTGAAGTCTGATTCTGTCAGCCTCTTCAAGGCATTCATGGGCTTTCTCGACGGCTCCCCTGACAATGTATATCCAGGCCTGGTTTGTATGGAACCCCCACCAAAAATTTGAACGTGCTTTTTGTCCGAAAATAATTCCCTTTTGACTCTCAATCATAGCCTCATCGAACTTGCCGGACGCAATCAGTAATATTATGCTGATTTCATATTTAAAAATTTCAGATATACCGTTCCCGTAGACTTCATAGAGATTATGCAATCTGTCGGCGATCGCCCAGGCTTTGTCGAAGCCGCCCCGGCAGATAACGCCAAGACCATGCCAAAATAGATATTGCGAGGCATAATGGATTTCTCCGATTTTGCAGTTCCGGTCTAAGAGTTCATCATCATAATCCTTTATGGCTTTCCAGTTCCCGCCCAGAAAATAATATACTGTTTCACTTATCTCATACATTATGCAATTGACAGTATCGTTTTTTTTGATCTTGTTTCTAACAGCAATCAATACTTTCCTGCTTAGAGAAAATGAGATCCCGGAATAGGCAAACAATGCGCTGGACATCGAAAAAATACCATAACCCTCTTTGAATTTCCGGATGTCGAAAGAACTGATAAACTTGAATAGATAAAAATATTCAATAATGAATCTCTTGGCGTTAATCAGGGAAATGGAATTGATCTTCTTGAAGAATAGATCAACGTTGGCGATATCCCGTTCACTGGGTGTTTTCCTGAACTTCAGGAAAGGAAGATAAAGGACTATAAGAAAGTGACTAAAGGCCGATATGAACTTGAGGGCTATGAAAATTGGTTCTTTTGGCAATTTCCCCCAGTAATAATCCAGGGCCGTATCAAAATGTTTCACGGCTTCCCGGTGCTGTCCCCGGTTATACAGGGCCAAGGCAATATTCTCCTCTAACATGGCCACTTTTTTCTGATCAGGTCCGTTTTCATACTTTTTCTGATAGAGTTGGAGGGCTTCCTCATAATAATGAAGGGCCTCGTCCGAAGCGGCCGAGCGGAGGGCCTCCTCTCCGGCCTTGATCAGGGACACCTCGGCTTCTTCCAAACTTTCAGCCTGACAGTAATGATAGGCAAGCATCCCATAGAATTCATTGAGTCTTTCTTTGAAGATTTTTTCAAAGGCTCGAGCCACCTTGAGGTGAAGCTCCTTTCTTTTCATAGGCAGAATGGATTCGTAGGCCACCTCCTGGGCCAGGGCATGCTTGAAGAGGAATTCCAATTCTCCCATCCGCAATCGTTCCAGAAGGATCTGAATTTCCTCCAGGTATCTAAGGCGGGCATCGATATTTTCGATTTTGGAAGCCACCTCGGTCAGAATGCGATAGAAAAAAGACCTACCGATGACCGAGGCTTCCTTCACCAGGTCGCGGGTCTGCTCTTCCAGTCGATCGATTCGGGCCATCAGCAAGGCCTCAATCGTGTTCGGAATGGGGGTGGTTGCGGCCTTTTCGGTCAATAGAAAATTGTCTCCCTTGGGCAAAACCGCTTGCTCGTCGATCAGGGAGCGAACGACCTCTTCAATAAAGAAGGGATTACCTCCAGTCCTTTCAACAATCCTGCTGACAAAGACCTGTTGAAGCTCTCTGAGGTTCAACATGTTTCCAATGAGGGCTTCGCTCATTTTTTCCGTCAGAGGTTCCAATACTATTTCGAAATAGTAGTTCACCTGTCGGTCTCTGAGGGATTCAGCTAAGAAGTCTCCGGTTTCCCGGTGACCGGGCCGGAAAAGATTGATGAAAACAATACGATGAGCCTCAGCCAGGCGGGAAAGCGACTCTATGAGCTCAACAGAACTGGTGTCAGCCCAGTGCAGGTCATCGATCACAATCGCTATAGGGGCCATTCCCGACGCTTTAACCAATAGATCCCTTATACTTTTTAGAATCAGTCTCTGTAAGGCCTGGCCTTCTATCCCTTCCGTCCTCTGGGCTTGGATTCCGGAAAGCTTCATCCCCATCAGGAGGGCCACAAAAGGAAGGACTTCATTATACTCTTCGAAAAAGATCCGCTTTATAACACCCTGGAGTTTGTCAAAGGCCGCTGTCTCTCCATCGTCATTCCTAATTTCCGCCCATTGCTTCAAGAGATCAATGATCGGGTGAAAACTCAGATTTTTGCCGATGGAAATCGCCCTGCCCTCTAAAAGGGTTACCTTTTTCATTACCTCCTTATTTTTCAACTCAGCTACAAGCCGTGATTTTCCGATACCCGCCTCCCCGATAATATTAACAACCGATCCTTGTCCGTTGATCGCTTTCATCACCTGAAGTTCAAGCTTGTTCAACTCGCTGTCTCTCCCGATCATCTTCGAATAGATAAGCCGTTCAGAACCCAAGCGAGGGCGGTAGACGTCTTCTTTGGCAGAAAGTACCTTGTAGACGGAAATTAACTCCTCCCTCCCTTTAATTTCCTTTCGGCCCACAAGCTGGAAATGAAAGAGATCTTTAGTCTGACGGTAGATCTCTCCGGTTACATAAGTGGTTCCCGGCTCGGCCAGCGCTTCCATCCTGGAGGCCATATTGATCGTGTCGCCGACCAAAGTGAACCGGACCTTCAGATCAATTTCCACCGCCCCAATAACGACCAAGCCCGTATTAAGGCCAATACGCACCTGAATCGGGGGAATTTGATACAGGTCTTTCATCCTACCATTAAACTCGATAAGCCCCTTGTGAATGGCCATAGAGGCCCGGATGGCCCGCTGTGGGGCATCTTCCAAGGCATCAAAGATACCAAAAAGGGCCATTATCCCGTCTCCTCTGGTCTCATTTACCGTGCCCTGGTACTGACGAACTTTCAGAACCATAATCTCCAGGACTTTTTCCATAAGTCCAAAGGTTTTTTCCGGGCCAAGCTTATGGGTCAGCGGGGTGAAGCCTTTCATATCGCAGAACAGGATGGTCACTTGCCGGCGTTCGCCCTCAATCCTATCCTTTGGATGTGGAATCTTCTCGATTACATCCTTCGAGTGGACCAGCTGAAACTGGGTAAGGGTTCCATCTTGGGACGGGCTTGAAGGAGAGGTCTGTTCAGGAAGAATTATTGGGTGGCCGCATTCGTTGCAAAACTTAGCGCCATCTGGGTTTTCAGTCCGGCAATTCGGACAGATCATAGCCGAGTCCTTTAGGGGTTTGTGAAAAAGGCTTTCGGCCTTCTCCGTTTACCGGAAAAGGGTTTATCTGAGACCAAGAGATATTTTTGCGGACATATTTTGCTACTTTATATTGCCCGATAGAGAGGGGATATTCAAAGGCCCTGTCTCGTCAAAAAAATGAAAAAACCCCTCCTCTCTTTCGAGAAATGGGGTTTTTTTATCTTTCCATCGAAACTCCTGTCTTTAGGGTTGACCAATGGACTTCTAGTAAACTGACAATAATTTAGGAAAATATTATACACTTAATTTGGAAAAGTCAAATTAATTTCCTGGTCTAAAAAAATCTTGATAATTTCTTTTTATTGACATTATAAGTTAACATAAAATGGAATACAGGGAAGACGGTGTAAATCCGTCGCGGTCGCGCCGCTGTAATCGGGGACGAAAGCCAAAGGGTCACTGTCCGAAAAGGATGGGAAGGCTGGCAAGTAGGATGATCCGGGAGTCAGAAGATCTGTCCATTTTTTAAACGTGATATTATTCCTCGCGGAAAAGGAGAGATATCATCTTTGCCAAGGATGAAAAACGCCATCCCTGGAACCTTAAATGGTCTCCAGGGATTTTTTTATTTGAAGAGCCCATGCCTCCAAACAATGAAACCGTTTCCGGGCGCTCGGGCAACCTTCATTTTTTTACTTGACAGCCCTTAGCCAATTTGATAATGATAATGAAAATCATTTTCATTATGGTTTTTTTCCCTTGGAAACAAAGGGAATGAAGAAAGGTATTGTCTAATATGAATCAAACGACCAGAAATCGAATCACCCTTCCCGTGATGGCTTGGATCTGGCAGGGGGGCATCCTAATGGCTCTCATGTTGCCATCCAGTCCGGTGCTGACGGTGCGGCCTTTTGTCACCTTTGACGCCCGGATTGAAAGGAGGTGCCCATGAAAAAAATCCTTATCTCGATCCTTTTATTGCCTTTCCTTTTGGTGCCCCGAGCCCATGGTTCGGACATCGAAGTTCGGCTGCAGGCCTTGGAAAAGATCATTCAAGAGCAGCAGAATATCATTGAAAAACAACAACAGGAGGTCAATGAACTGAAGGCCCGAACCGATATAAATAAGGCGGCTAAGGTTGAGAAATCGGCGACAGCCTCTGCGAAAGAAAAGGAATCGGGAGAACCGCTTAAGACTCAGGTAAAAGATTCGGTCCATCTGACTACACCAATTGAGCAAAAATCTTCGGAAGGTCTCAAGGCCCTGGAAGTCTATTCTTTTCCCCAGGGTAAATTTATTCCGAATATTAAATTTATTGTAGACGGTTCTTTTATCGGGCGGGGAATGAATGATGAAACCTATAGCCGGCTCACCGTACCGGATTTTATCCCTTCCGGATCATCGGGTTCCAAACGGGGTTTTAATCTCAATTACGGCGAGATGTCTCTGTTTGCCCCAGTGAATTCTCTTTTCGATTTAAAGGCCGTTATCCCTTTCTCTGAAAGGGGCGTCGAAATGGAAGAGGCTTATTTTAGAACCAAGACCTTACCCTGGGGACTTCAACTAAAAGCCGGAAAGTTCCGTTCTTTCTTCGGCTTCTTGAATGAACAGCATCGACATGATTGGGATTTTGCCGACGCCCCTCTTATTAATCGGGCTTTTTTCGGAGAAGATGGTTTGGTCGAAAAAGGAGTGCAAGTCAATTGGCTGGCCCCGACCCCTTTTTATCTCTTGTTCGGGGGGGAAATCCTTCAGGGTGAAAATACGGCCAGCTTTGGGACGAATGCCCTTAGTCTGTCCAAGAACGGTCAGTCTTTTTCCAAAGACAGCGCCCCCACACCTAACCTTTTATTGGCCTATCTCAAATCATCGGTGAATTTGGGCAGATTCTCCTTGTTGGGGGGATTCTCCTATGCTCAGGGACAGACCCGGCAGAATCTAACGGTTGATTCCGGGACCCAGGCGGCCTATGGAGAGACAAAGATTTACGGCATTGACTTGACGGCCAAATACTCTATTGATTCTTATCGCTATCTCTCCTGGCAAAATGAGCTTATGTTCAGGCAGATGCGTTTAAACGCGGGATATGATCCCGCACCGGGGGACCCTACCCAGAACTTAGTGTTCTTCGGCAAAGACCTGAATCAATCCGGCTTTTATTCTCAACTCGTCTATCGTTTTGCCGAGCAGTGGCGGACCGGGATTCGCTATGACTTATTCGGTCAGAATGATGTCTATGTAAACGATGTGATCCAGTCCCGGCCCGGTGATTTAAATCGGATTTCGGCCATGCTGGAATTCAGGCCCACGGAATTTTCCACCCTGAGGCTGCAATTCAATCGGGATAATTCCCTTTTCAACGGAAATCATCGCGAACCGGTCAACTCGATAATACTCCAATTTACCATGGCCATTGGCGCAACCGCCCAAGCAGATTAAACCTTCAAGCCCTAAGGACGCCACGAACGATTAAAATCTCTCCTTCCCCCCTTTAGCGAAGGGGGAAGGGAGTCTCGATATTTTGCAACGAGCCGGGAGGCTCATCACCCTGCAGGAGGCTCGGACTCCGGCGAAGAATGGTAATGAATCGGTTAAACAAGGCCTAGTTGATTTTTTAGAGTCTTTAAAAAAGGTTGCCTAAATCAAAATCTACCTGTTTTTGCATTGGTCCGCTTGGGCAATATCAAAAATAAGCCCCTCTGTTTTTTAAATTTCGAATATGTTTGGCTGGGGTTAAGCTAAAAAAAGTTGCAGGTAACCGCTCCGGTATGTTATTCTATTTTCAAACTTAAATATAAAGTCTTATGGCCAAGAAGAACGTTCTCCCTTTCATTCGATCGCAGCGAACAGCCGGCAGAATTTGGTATGGCGGTTTGGTGCTCCTTTTTCTGTTCGCTCTTCTGGTCCTGCCTTCGCATCACCATGATGATGTTTCTTCTCCGGGTGATTGCCCGATCTGTCTAACCATTAACCATCCTTTTCTAAATAATATAACCACCGGCCCGGTGCATTTTCTTTTACCAGTCGTTAATTTACAAAGTCCCGAAACAAGCCATTACGCCCCCACTGCTATTCTCAATCTTACCGTTCCTCGAGCACCACCTTTCATCTAATTTTCTTTTTTAATCTCTTTTAGGGTTAATTCCCCGCAGCTTGCTGCGTCAACCGTCACCCCGGCCCGGCCTTCGGCTTGGTAAACTCCAGCCGGGGTCCAGAAAGATCCTGGATTCCGGGTCAAGCCCGGAATGACACCGAAGAGAGGCACTTGATACCCCGTAGCTTGCTGCGGGGTAGTTAATTAAGGATCTAACAAAATCAATGGTAATCCTGGGGATGGCGGGTCACCACCGGCCTAATAACCAGGAATTTTAGAGTAATTCTTCAGGACATTCGTAATGGAGGTGCCCATGAAAAGGATCCTTATCCCAATCCTTTTATTGCCGTTCCTTTTGGTGCCCCGCTCCTATGGGTCGGACATCGAGGTCCGGCTGGAGGCCTTGGAAAAGATCATTCAAGAGCAGCAGAGGATCATTGAAAAACAACAGCACGAAATAAATGAACTGAAGGCCCGAACCGGTATGAATAAGGCGGCTAAGGTTGAGGAATCGGCAACGGCCTCTGCGAAACAAAAGGAATCGGGGGGGCCGCTTAAGGCTCAGGTAAGAGATTTAGCCTATCCGACTACGCCGATTGAGCAAAAATATTCGGAACGTCCCAAGGCCCTAGAAGTCTATTCCTTCCCTCAGAGTAAATTTGTCCCGGATATTTCCTTTATCGTCGACGGCTCTTTTGTTGGCCGGAATGTCAACGACGAAACCTATGGCAAGCTGGCTGTGCCGGGTTTAATTCCTTCCGGGGTATCCGGTCCCAATCGGGGTTTTAATCTTAATTACGGGGAGATGTCTCTTTATTCCCCGGTGGATCCCTATTTTGATCTAACGGCCACTATCCCTTTTAGGGAAAACGGTGTGGAGTTGGAAGAGGCCTTTTTCAGGACAAAAGCCCTGCCCTGGGGCTTTCAGATAAAGGGGGGCAAGTTCCGCTCCTCTTTCGGCAGACTGAATATCCAGCACCCCCATGTTTGGGATTTTGCCGATGCCCCTTTAATCAACCGGGCTTTTTTCGGTGAAGACGGGCTGGTGGAGAAAGGGGTCCAAGTCAATTGGCTGGCACCAACCCCTTTTTATCTTTTATTCGGGGGAGAAATCCTTCAGGGCGACAATACGGCCAGCTTTGGAACCGGGGCCATCACCATGCAAAAAAACGGTTCCAGTTTTACCAAAGACAGCGCTCAACAACCCAATCTCTTTTTATCCTTTGTCAAATCATCTGTAGATATAGGCAGTCTCTCTCTGTTGGGTGGCCTTTCTTATGCTCAAGGACAGACCAGACAGAATCCAACCAAAGGGACTACAAACCAATCGGCCTACGGGGATACGAAAATATTCGGCCTTGATTTGACCGCCAAATATTTCATTGATGCCTATCGTTATCTGTCCTGGCAGAACGAATGGATATTCCGGCAGATGAATCTAAATGTAGGGACGGATCAGGCACCTGGAGATCCCGGCCAGTCCTTATCTCTCTTCGGTAAAGATCTAAACCAGTCCGGATTTTATTCCCAATTGATTTATCGCTTTGCTCGGCGCTGGCGCATCGGGGCCCGCTATGATCTTTTCACCCAAAACGATGTTTACCTTGACAACCAAAAACAATCCCTTCCCGGTGATCTGAACAGGATTTCAGCCATGTTGGAATTTAAGCCTACGGAATTTTCCACCCTGAGGCTGCAATTCAATCGGGATCATTCATTATTCAACGGAGAAAATCGGGAGCCGGTTAATTCCGTCTTTCTGCAATTCAATATGGCCATCGGGGCCCATCGCGCCCATGCGTTTTAAAAGCAGGCACAAGGTACTGAGCAAAAGGTTCAAGGTATAAAGCTCAAAGCTGAAAGCTCAAAGGTGAAAGAATAAGGATGAAAATTTTTACATCACATTAAGGTATTACTGTTATGCCCAACTTGGTGCGAAGTATTACAGAGGTTTAAATACTTTTCAGGCCGGTAAGCGTCTTTCCGGCGAAAGCCGGAATCCAGGTTTTATTTGTAGCCCTGGATGCCGGATCGAGTCCTGCATGACGAAAAATTATAAACTTAAATATTTTTTTAGCATAAAGGAGAAACAATGAAGAAAATAATCTGCTGTTTACTTTTCAACGTCGTGCTTTTTTCGGCGACATTAGCATCTGCCCAAATAAAAGTGGTGGCCGCCTATCCCTATATCGGAGACCTGACCCAAAAAATCGGGGGAGAGAAGGTCGATGTTTTTGTTTTAGGTAAAGGCACGGAGGATCCCCATTTTATCGTCCCCAAGCCTTCTTTTATTGCTAAATTGAGAGGAGCGGATCTGCTTATCATCAATGGAGCCGGTCTGGAAACAGGATTTGTTCCCATTTTGATTCAACAGGCCAACAATCCCAGGATCCAATCATCTAAAGGTTTTTTGGATCTTTCCCAGCAGATCAAGCTGATTAATGTGCCCGTTCAGGTCTCCCGGTCCGAAGGGGATATCCATCCGGAAGGTAATCCCCATTTCGCTCTGGACCCCCATCGGATTTCTATTCTGACCAAAGCTATAAAAGAAAAACTCTGTAGCCTGGACTTCAATAACTGCCGGTTTTTTGAAAAAAGTCTAAGCGAATTTCTGAACCGGTGGGAGGAGAAAAACAAGGAATGGAACCATAAACTTTCGGTTCTGAAAGGGAAAAGGGTCGTCCAATATCATCAGCTTTTTAATTATTTCTTAGACGCCTACCATTTAGCAATGATCGGAACGATTGAGCCCAAGCCGGGGATCCCGCCGACCGCCAGGCATATGGAGGAACTCATCGAAGCGGCCAAGGCCCAGAAGGTCGAATTTATCCTTCAGGATGTTTATCATGAAAAACGGAGCAGTCAGTTTATTGCTGAAAAAAGCGGGGCCAGATTTATCATTCTTCCCCACGATGTGGGTGCGCTGCCGGAGGCCAAGGATGTCTTCTCTCTTTTTGATGAAACAGTCAGGAGGTTAGCTCACTAATGGATATCCTCTTTAATGCCTTTTTACTTTCCGTCGTCTTGGTGGGGATCCATTCTTTTTTTGGGATGGAAATTTTAAGAAGAGGGATCATCTTTACCGATCTGGCCATCGGTCAAATGGCCGCCCTGGGAGCAGCCGTCTCCTTATTTTTTTTCGAAGGGGAATATCTTTATCCAACTTCTCTACTCTTTGCCTTTCTCGGAGCCCTGGTTATTGCCGTGGGTTCAAAGATTGAGCGGCTTTCCGAGGCCTTCATCGGATTGATTTATGCCTTCGGCATTGCCACCGTCTTTTTAGTCCTTTCTAAGTCTCCGCAAGGGACGGAGGATTTCCAAAGGCTTTTGGCCAACGATTTGCTTTTCGTTTCATTGAAAGAGATTTATCAGACCACGGGAATTTATTTTCTAATCGGGGTCGCCCTTTATCTATCCGGAAGATATTTTCAAAATCGACTTAAGGATATGAGCTTTTTTTTGCTTTTTGCCGTAACGGTGACCAGTTCGGTAAAACTGGCCGGGGTTCTGGTGGTCTTTGCCCTGCTGGTCGCCCCGGCCCTGGTCTCTTTACTGACGACGACCCGTCATAATCTATTATTGGCCTGGATCTACGGAACGTTAGTCAATCTCCTGGGGGTGGTCATTTCTTATAGAATGGACCTGCCGACGGGGTATACCCTGGTTTCACTCCATTCCCTTTTGGCCGCCATCGTCTTTCTTTGGAAGGGGGAGGTGGGATTGGGGAAAAGAGGGCAATAGATTCCCGAACTCCCGGCTTCCTCAGATCTGTTTTTTTTCAAGACTCCCTTTTGATCTCCTCTGGCGGATTATGGCGTATTCCCAATCACCTCACTGCCCAACCATTTTCCCCTTGACCCCCATAGGAAATCATTCTATATAATTTTAAAAAGGCGATGCCCAGGAATTCCATACGAGCAATGAAGGGTTTGGCTTTTTCCAGCTTTTGTTTAAAATTTTGTCATAACCAAGTATTTATAATGAAAAATAGCTGTAACCGACCTTTTCAGAAAACAAGGCTGAAAAGCGTGCTCCCGCAGGCGTTTTTAATTGGGATTTTGCTGATTAATTTTATTATCCTCCATGTAACCCCTTTAGAGCCGAATTTTGAAGCTGATTTGATGACAAAACGAGTCATTGAAAAGCAAGCCCGGTTATCTTTTTCCCCTTCTGATAAAACTCTCGAAAAAGGTTCCGATCTGAACAAGACCATCACCTTCCCAAGCGTTTTTTTTGAAGATTTGGATCTCGATGAAGATGATTTGGGGCCCTTACCCGGATGGGACGGTAAAAAGCCATATGTCTTGACCTACTATTCTCCCCTTAGTGAAATCCGGATATGGCTGGAACCGGCCAGAACTTTGGACAAGCCCCCTCAACTTATCTGAATAGTTTTTTGCCCTAACAATCCCGAAGGGACCATGAGGCGGTTGGCGGCTCGATAGCTTTCCGCCGGCCCGTTGTCTACCAATTTGTCCGCAGTTTTCAACCAGGAAAAGGATGTAAGCCTATGATTAACGTTTTAAAGAAATTGAATGTCCCTCTAATTTTAATTAAAGGGTATAACCGTGATCAGACAACCTCAGCCTTTAATAGGGGGATTTTATCCCTGATCCTTTTCTTTTTTGCCTTTGATTTTGGTGTCGCACCTTCGGTTAATTCCGAAATGCTTACCCTGGAAGATGCCTTGCGCCTTACTGAAAAATTTAATCAGAAAATAACCACGGCCAGGGCTCAGGAAGAGGGAACGCGGGCGGCCCTAAAGACGGCCCTGGCTTATCCTAACCCGGAAATTGAAGTTGCCGCCGGCTCTTCCAATCAACGTCAAAGTGCGGGCATAAGCGGCCCCAACGGATTGGTGGGATTGTCCCAACAAGTAGAACTGCCGTCCATCCGCTCGGCACGAAGAAAGGGAGCGGAAGCCGGCCTTATATCGGGAACAGCCGCTTTGGGAGATGTTCTGCTTACCCAACTCACGGTGGTGAAACAGGCTTTCTTTGAAGTCCTTCGGAGACAGGAGGAGGCCCGATTGGCAACAGAAAATCATACCTTGCTTAGGCAAATCCGCAATTTAGTCAAAATTAAAGTTGAAGTCGGTGAATCCCCGCGTTATGAACTGGTTAAAGCGGAAGCCGAAGTCCTATCGGCAGAAAGCAATGCCCAGAGTGCCAATTTGCGAGTGAATCAGGCCCGTGACCGGCTTCGGACATCGATCGGTGCTCCATTATCCCACAATTTTACCGTTGACGATGAACCGTTATGGGTTTCCGCCCTGCCGTCTCTGGAAGAATTAAAACAGGACCTATTGAATCATCAGCCCCTGCTTAAATTGGTGGTGGGAGAGAAAGACAAGGCCTCGGCCCGGCTGGAATATGAACGTGCTTCTCGATTTCCCCAACCGACTATAAAGGTTATTGCCGACCGAGATCCGGAAATGGACCAGTGGCGGGTCGGCCTGTCTCTGCCCTTACCGTTGTGGAACCGCCGCCAGGGGCCGATCGCCGAGGCTGCAGCCGGGGTTCAAAAAGCCGAGGCGGAATTACGACAGGTCCGTCAGGTCCTGCTCGGGGAGCTTGATCAGGTCTATGGCCGCTATCAAATTGCCAAACGACAGGTCCAGATATTCGAGTCCGGTTTAATAAAGGAAGCGGAAAAGGCGATGAAGGTGGCTGAAGCAGCCTACCGATACGGAGAGAGAGGGATTATAGATTATCTCGACGCTCAACGGGTGTTGCGAACGACCCGTCTGGATTTTCTCAACGCTCGATATGAATTACAGGCCGCAATGATTGAAATCGAACGACTGCGGGCTGTGCCCAGTCCGGGAGGCAAATTATGAGACGCCAGCTTTTGCCCATCTTGATTGTCATCTTTTTTTGGGGATCCCCATTAGCCTGTAAAGACAGAAGTGTTCCGCCTTCCACTCCTTCGACCAATGATCCGGCCATAGTTGAGGTTTCAGCCGAATTGCTCAAGCGGCTAAAAATCGCTTCCGTTGAGGAAGGAGACTTTTTTGAAACCTTGCGTCTGCCGGCCCGAATCGAACTGGACGAACAACGTCTGGCCCGTATCGGAGCCACCGTAACCGGACGAGTGACCCAAATCCATGCCACTCTCGGCCAGAGGGTGGAGCCCGGCCAACTTCTGGCCACTATCCACAGTGCCGAATTATCGGTGGCCCAACTCGCTTTTCTCAAGGCCCTTTCTCAATCGGAATTACAGCGTCGGGCCGTTGATCGGGCGAAACTGTTGTTTGCCTCCGACGTAATCGGGGCAGCGGAGTTACAGAAACGTGAAAGTGAATTGGCCCAGGCTCAGGCCGAAATGCAAGCGGCTTCCGGACAGCTCAGTGTGCTGGGGATGACCGACAACGAAATCCAGAAGGTCGCTTCAAGTCGTTCGGTCCATTCCTTTTCTTCCATTATGGCCACACAAGAAGGGGTGGTCATTGAGCGGAAAATTACCACCGGCCAGGTAGTCCAACCCGGTGGGGCCCTATTCACCATAGCCAATCTGTCCCATGTCTGGTTGGTGGCTGAAACCCCTGAGCAACAGGCTTTTTTGATCAAAAAAGGCGAGGTCGCCCAGGCCGAAATCCCCGCCCTTCAAGGGAAAAAAATCGAAGGGCGATTGATATATGTGGCCGATACGGTCAACCCCGAGAGACGAACCGTTACAGTACGCATGGACGTCGAAAATCCCTTAGGCCAACTCAAACCCGAAATGCTCGCCTCCATGGTGATTCAGGGTGCCTCCCAACGCCGCCTGCAGGTTCCGGCTGCTGCGGTGATCCGCGAAAACAACAAGGATCATATTTTCATCCGCCTAAAAGAGAACCGGTTCCAGCTCCACCCCGTGAGTCTGGGGCCGGAACACAAGGGATATTTCCCGGTCCAAAGCGGCTTGAAAAACGGAGAGCGTATTGTCACAGAGGGCGCTTTCCACCTCAACAACGAGCGTAAACGCAAAGAACTGGAGAGCTGAGGTGCTATCTTCTCTAATCCGCGCGGCCCTTAAGCAGCGTCTGGTGGTGGTTGTGTCCGCCATCGCTTTAGCCGTTTTCGGCATATCTGCCGCCTATAGGTTGTCGGTGGATGCCTTCCCGGATGTCACCAATGTTCAGGTACAGATCGCCACGGAAGCACGGGGCCGCTCACCGGAAGAAATCGAACGATTGGTTACCGTGCCTTTGGAAATGGCCATGACCGGACTGCCCGGACTGGAGGAAATGCGCTCGCTTAATAAACCGGGCTTGTCCCTGATTACTCTGGTATTCACCGATGCCATGGACGTCTATTTTGCCCGCCAACTGGTCATGGAACGCCTGATCGGGGTGACCGGGCGCATGCCCCAGGGCGTTATGCCCCAACTGGGGCCTGTTTCCACGGGGTTGGGTGAAGTGTATCAGTATACTTTGGAACACCCCGCTGATGGGAGTCGAGTTTTGAGCGTGGAAGAACTGACTCGGCGTCGTATCGTTCAGGACTGGGTCGTTCGCCCTCTGTTGCGCGGTATCCCCGGGGTGGCCGAAATCAATTCCCAGGGGGGGTATGTCAAACAATATCAGGCCCTGGTCAACCCCGATCGAATGCGTCATTATAAAGTATCCCTTCAAGATATCTATCAGGCCATAGCCAGAAATAATGCCAATTCCGGCGGGGGGGTTTTGCCTCACTATGCCGAGCAGTATCTGATCCGCGGTATCGGCTTGGCCAAAAATCTGGACGATCTGCGCTCCATTGTCCTTAAAGAACAAGACGGCGTCCCGGTACTGGTACGCGATGTGGCTGAAGTTACTCTCGGTCACGAAGTCCGGTATGGTGCCCTATTAAAGAACGGCATTACCGAATCGGTCGGGGGAATTGTCATGATGATCCGGGCCGGCAATGCCAAAAAAATCGTTTCCGACGTTAAGAAAAGGGTTAAAGAGATCAATGCCAAAGGGATGCTACCGGACGGCTTAAAAATAATCCCCTATTATGACCGCAGTGACTTGGTCGATATTGCCCTTAAAACCATAGTAAGGGTGTTGATTGAAGGAATGATTTTAGTGATCCTGATTCTGTTCTTTTTTCTGGGTGATGTACGTTCATCCCTGGTCGTCATCTCCTCCCTTGTCGTTACGCCTCTGATTACCTTTATGGTGATGAACTATTACGGCCTGTCCGCCAATCTCATGTCCCTGGGAGGATTGGCCATAGCCACGGGGTTGATTGTCGACAGCGCGGTGGTGGTGGTTGAAAATACCTATCAACGACTCGGCGAAAAAAAATTTCCGGGAAAAGGACGGTTGCAGGCCGTCCTGGAGGCCGCAGCGGAAGTGGGTACGCCGGTAATCTTTGGCGTTGTTATCATCATCCTGGTGTTCCTGCCCTTGATGACCTTACGGGGCATGGAAGGCAAAATGTTCGCTCCCTTGGCCTTCACCATTGCCATCGCCCTGTTCATATCGTTAGTCCTGGCCTTTACCCTTATCCCGGTACTCTGCTCTTATCTCTTAAAGGGCAGAGGGAAACACGAAACCTATATGGTGAAAATGGCTAAAAAACCCTATCTGCGTTTATTGGAATGGACACTGAATAACCGCAAGAAGACTATCATGGCGGCAGCCGTTATGTTCGTCTTCACTCTGGTCCTAATCCCTTTCCTGGGGAAGTCCTTCATCCCTGAAATGCGGGAAGGCTCGATCGTTCCCGGCATCAATCGTGTTCCCAATATCTCTTTGGAAGAATCCATTAAAATGGAAATGGAAGCGATGAGGATGGTCATGCAGGTGCCTGGGGTTAAATCAGCGATTTCGGGAATCGGACGAGGTGAAAGCCCGGCGGATACCCAATCGCAAAATGAATCCACCCCTATCGTCAGTCTCAAACCCCGCCGTGAATGGCCCAAAGGATGGAATCAGGATCACATTGCCTCCGCTATCAGAGAAAAACTGCTGACCCTCCCGGGTGTCCAGATTGTCATGGCCCAGCCCATTTCCGACCGGGTCGACGAATTGGTCACCGGCGTTCGCTCCGATGTAGCTATTAAACTGTTTGGAGATGATCTGGATCTTCTTAAACAAAAAGCGGACTCTATAGCCAAAGCGGCAGCGGGCGTCAGGGGATCATTGGATATCAAAGTGGAGCGGGTGACCGGGCAACAGTATCTTTCCATTGAAATAGACCGTCAGGCCATCGCCCGCCATGGGCTGAATGTCTCGGATATTCATGACGTCATTGAAGCGGCTATCGGGGGCCGGGCGGCCACGACCATCTATGAGGGGGAACGTCGCTTCGAGGCGGTGGTCCGTTTACCGGAGAAATTTCGGGACAAAATGGAAACGATTCGCGACCTCCTGGTCAATTCCCCCAGGGGGGCTTTGGTGGCCTTGGAAAATTTAGCTCATATCGGGGTGGTTGACGGACCGGCCCAGATCAGCCGGGAGAAGGCCAAGCGCCGCATCGTGGTCGGAGTCAATGTAAAAGACCGCGATCTCGGCGGCTTCGTTTCTGAACTGCAAAAAGTGGTCAATGAAAAAGTCAAATTACCGGAAGGCTATTTTCTGGAATGGGGCGGCCAATTTCAAAATATGGAGAGGGCCATGGGCCATTTGAAGATCATTATCCCGATTACCATCGCCGCCATTTTCTTTCTGTTATTTTTATTGTTTAGGTCCTTTCGCTATGCCGCCCTGATTATTTTGGTTCTTCCATTTGCTTCAATCGGGGGAGTGGTCGCTCTGTTTGTTTCGGGAGAGTATTTGTCCGTCCCGGCCTCTGTGGGATTCATCGCCCTTTGGGGTATTGCCGTTTTAAACGGGTTGGTCCTGGTTTCCTTTATCCGCGATCTCCGTAAAGAGGGTCTGGGCCAAGACGAAGCCATCAGGCAGGGCTGCCATCAACGGTTTCGACCGGTATTAATGACGGCGACGGTAGGCATGCTGGGACTGATCCCCATGCTTTTCGCCACCGGGCCGGGTTCCGAGGTTCAGCGGCCTCTGGCCATTGTGGTTATCGGTGGACTGATTACTTCCACCTTACTCACTTTGGTCGTGTTACCCACGCTCTATGGATGGTTCGAAGAAGAACAGCTTGAGGAAAAGGAGTAAATCCATGAAAGAGGTTAAAGCCGTGATCCAGCCTTTTATGTTGCAGAAAGTTATGTGCGAACTGGTAAAAATCGATCATTTTCCAGGAATAACCATCACCAAGGTAATGGGATTGGGAAAAGGAAAAGGCCGGGACGGCGTTTGTCGGTTTGAAGAAGATTTTATTGAGTTCAAGCCCAAAGTAAAGATTGAAATGGTTGTTTCCGCTGAAATGGCCGAAGAGGTTGTTCAAACTATCCAAAAAAATGCCTATACGGGGAAAAAAGGCGATGGTAAAATCTGGGTAACTGATATACTTGAAACGGTCAAAATAAGCACCGGTAAACGGGGTGAAAGTGCCATTTAAGGTCCGGGAAGACCCAGGTAAGGATAATGGGATGGGGTAACATTTTGGATAATGTCGTCCTCCTGGGAAGAAATAAGGAATACTGGTCACAGACATTTCTTCGAAAACCGAAATTTTGAATCATTTTGTCCAACCACTTTGCAGAAATTAAGACAAGGCCAGATGAAATATTATCTACTTTTTATGGTTGTCCTAGCTTTCCTGTTTTATCCCGACTCTGTTTCGGCGACCCCGGATACCCCGCTGGTCTTAAGAGGAATCCTCACTGACCGAACCTTGCCCCGGACAGATAGTTTTCCACCCGATGGGCAGGGGGCTAGATCAAGTAAGACCGACTCTCCTGTTTATGGCGACTACTCCACGACAACATCATCGACCAGGCAAGACTCTCCGGCACAAAGGAAGGGTTTTGGTCAGGATGAAACGGACAAGCAGAATCTTGGTAACCGGATGTTGCACAGTATCGTTGTCCGAGGGACCTTTGCCCGAAGCGATGTGATTGGCGGTGTGGCCCCGGAAAATTTCCGTGAGTATGGCCTGGCGGCGCACTTCCGGTTGCCTTGGTCGTGGTATTCCCCATCAGATTGGGGAGTCGGTCTAAGGCTGATGACCAGCGCCGGTGCCCTTTATAGCGATGGAGAAAGCGCTTTGGTCGTTTCTCTGATTCCCTTGGTTGTCCTGGGCAGTAAAGATGGAAGGTTTAACTTGGATTTGGGAGCTGGTGGCGCTCTGTTAAGCCGGCGCCACTTCGGAAAACAAGACTATGGCGGGTACTTCCAATTTGCCCTGACGGCGGGCGTTAGTGTTCCTCTCTTTAAACGGCTCGGAATGGGATACCGTTTTATGCACTATTCTGATGCCGGAATCTATGGACCTGAAAACACCGGAGCGGATATGCACATGTTCGAACTTATCTGCCGGTTCTGAAGGTTGCCCGCCCTCTTGCCGTCGCTGAACCGTTCTCTTGAATGACAAGCCCGTACTCCATCAGACTTATGAAGTTACCATGTAGCCCCTATCCTTATGAAAATAAAAGAAATCAGGTTAGGGACCGACAAAAGGCCAAAACACCCTATGTACAACAGATTGAATTTATGTTAAATTATTTAATTTAATCTCTTTTAGGGTTAATTCCCCGCAGCTTGCTGCGTCAACCGTCACCCCGGCCCGGCCTTCGGCTTGGCAAACTCCAGCCGGGGTCCAGAAAGATCCTGGATTCCGGATCGAGAGACTGTGTCGTAATTATGTTTCTGTCATTCCGTGCAAGCGAAGCGCGACACGGAATCCAGGATTTTCAATAGGTTCTGGATACCGGCTTTCGCCGGTATGACGGTCTGACTGGTATTTTTCCAATTACGACACAGCCTCCGAGTCCGGAATGACATCGAAGAGGTTTTGATACCCCGTAGCTTGCTGCGGGGTAGTTCATTAGGCTGGTTTTTCAACGCGTAAACCAGCTTTTTAGATTTCCTTGATTATGATGAAGAGGAGTTAATCATGCCGGAATACAGGGTGTCTATCGATCAGTTACGGGTCGGTGTGTTTATCAAGCTGGAATTAAAGTGGTTTGCTCATCCCTTTTTGTCCAATAGTTTTAAGATCACCGAAACGGCGATGATTGAAACCCTTCGCGATCTGGGAGTGACGAAGGTTATTTGTGTTCCGGAAAAGAGTGATGTTCAACCTCTCTTCCCCAATCAGGAACTGGATTATGCTGCCAGTGAGGTCAAACCCGAGACCCCCACGAAAGAGACCTTAAAACTGTGGGAAGAAAAAAAACAGCGGGTTGCCCTGTTAAAGAAGCGTCGCCAAATCGTGACCCAATGCCAGCAACAATTTCAATCCGGGGTGGACAGAGTTAAAAATGTGATGAAGAATATTGATAGCGGATCGGCCGAATCGATGACTGAAGCGGATGCACTGTTGGGAGAGCTTATCGATTCGTTGTTGGCGGAAAAAGAGGCAGCCGTCCAATTAGTCAATACCGAAATGGATACCCAAAATACCTATTATCACTCCCTGAACGTCTCGGTCCTATCGATGATGCTCGGTAAGGAGTATGGATTAGATTCGAAGGATCTCCGGCTTCTCGGACTGGGGGCCTTGTTTCATGACATTGGGAAGAACCGGATCCCCAAAACTATCCTCGCCAAGACCGAACCCTTGACGCCGGCTGAAGTCCAGTTTATTCAACTCCATCCCCAATACGGAACGGAAATTATCGCCAAAATGGAAAATTTCCCCAAAGAATCAGTCGATATTCTCCTGCACCATCACGAACGGAACGACGGCCTGGGGTATCCGGACAAACTCACCGGGAACCAGATCACTATTTTTTCCAGAATAACGGCTATTGCCAATACGTATGATAATTATTGCAATAAACAGGACCCAAAGGTTTCCTTAACGCCTTATGAAGCTCTTTCGCGAATGTTTGCTTTAGAAAAGGATTTCTTTGATAAAGATCTCCTGGCCTTGTTTATTCAATGCTTAGGGGTGTATGCCCCCGGGACGATTGTCAGACTTTCCAACGGCCAGATCGGACTGGTCGTTTCCGTGACCCGGAATAATCCCCTGAAACCAAGTATTGTCATCTATGATCCTGAGGTTCCCAAAGATGAGGCCCTGATCTACGATTTGCGACTTGACCCAAGCCTGTCCATCGAGCGCAGTATCCGCCCCTCGAATCTCGATAAGGAAGTCTTTGATTATTTGAACCCCCGAACCCGGATCACCTATTACCTGGCTGAATCCGAATCGCCTGGGACGACTGGTTCCTTAATTGAGGAAAGGACCTGAAAGAACCAAACTCCAGTCTGTTTATTTTTTCCTGCTACAGACCATTACCTGACGAAGGCTTTTTTATTTCAGATTAGCGGAAGGAGTTGGCATTCCCGGATATCTACGATATGGGTTGATCTTTTTTCTAGTCTTGGTCATGAATGGTCAAGCCTTTTCCATGGACCAGTTGATCGAAACGGCCAAACATCCGGATGGCAATGTCATCCCTTACCTTTTGACGACCAAAGGATCTAATCCGCAATACGCCGTTATTTTGATGCCCGGAGGGGCGGGGCAGTTAGATCCCCAACTCTATAATGGAAAGCTAGTTTTTAAATTGGCCGGAAACTTTTTGATCCGCTCACGGGGGATATTCGCCGATGAGGAGTTTGTGGCGGCATCCACCGATGCTACCAGTAATCCCGGCCGGATGAAAGCCATCCTGGAGGACCTATCCAAGAGGTACCCGGGAATTCAGGTTTATATTATAGGAACCAGCAGGAGCACCTTATCCACTATGGCCTTATCCGGGCCACTGGATGGAAAAGTGGCCGGCTTTGTGCATACGTCATCGATGGGAGAAATCGCTTCTTTCGATACCCGAGGCTTTACAAGTCGCCATCTGATTGTTCATCATAAAGGGGACGGATGCTTTGCAACGAGGTTTTACTGGGCGGAATTGAACCATAATAAGTTCGAAACGCCCTTGATTACTATGGAAGAGGGGATCTCCAGAGGCGACCCCTGCCAGCCTTTCGCTTATCATGGATATAACGGCATTGAAAAACAAACCGTTGATAAGATCAAGGCCTGGATTAAGGCCGACTAAATGACTCCGAAGCCCTTTTATTCCGGTTCCCAATCTCTAATGGCGGAAAATATATCATCGGGCGTTTGAGCAGACTTGAGGGTTTGGAGAAGCGATCTGTTTTGCACGGCCCGGCTGGCCAGATCTAGAATTTTGACCTGGACCTCAGAAATTCGGCTGGAGAAAGAATTAAAAAAGTGCTAAGTCATTTAGTGAAATTGGCAAGCAGATAGATGATTGGCCGATTTGAACCGAACTTCAAAAATGCCTTGACTTTTTTGAAGTTCGATTCATAATGGCCAAATGAAACGTTACCTGGAAGATGCCATCCGCCGTGACCTGACCAAGAAGATCATCATTCTTTCCGGCCCCCGTCAGGTGGGTAAAACCACCCTTTCCAAACAACTTGTACCCTCCTACGTCTACCTGAATTATGACTCCGCCACCGACCGAAAAATGATCATGAAAGAAGAGTGGCCTCGGAATGTCGCCTTGATCATTTTTGACGAGCTGCACAAATTAAAAAATTGGAAATCCAAAATCAAAGGGATTTATGATACCGCCGGCCATGCTGGAATTGGATATAGAAGACGACGCCGCCCAGGGAGACTTTGAGGTCCGTTTACGGAAACTCCAGGCCCTTCGCCGGGAGAATCTGATCAGCCAGCAGGAGTATGAGCTGAAACGGGCCGAAATCATGGGCGAGAAATGGTGAAGTTGAAATCGAAACTTCTTTCCGGAGATATCTCAGGGATAT
>Ga0233425_10000395_pt1 | contig 114770 bp, 95 predicted proteins | sample Watercolumn_Towu_2_FD_181712 | JGI IMG/M metagenome (GOLD analysis project Ga0233425, IMG submission 181712) | Freshwater microbial communities from Lake Towuti, South Sulawesi, Indonesia - Watercolumn_Towuti2014_140_MG | ecosystem: Environmental > Aquatic > Freshwater > Lake | place... | reverse complement strand
AAAACGCTTATGGTATGATTTGTCATGGTAATGGGTCCAGCCGTATTTTGTTGGTTGCACAATAAGATTACCACGCTTTGAACCCATTACCACCTCTTTCTGCTACACCAGTTAGCGGAAACTAAAGGATAAGAAAATCGAAGAATTGAAACAACAAGGGCAACAAGCAATTGAAGAGTATATTCGCGAGCTGGAAAAACAAGCGGTCAAATGGGTAGAAGAACAGGTAACCAAACAAATTTGCCCATCATCATTTGTGTTGCTTATCATCCCATTAGCTTTAACTGTTTTGGTCATGAGAAAGAAGTAAGTATCGCCAGACTGCAAGGGGCTTGTTGCTGTCAGCTTGCGGAAAGAACTTGAGTTATGCCAAATTCAACCAAGAGTGATTTAACCAACGGGCGCAGGTTCACCACTCAATCCAGCCTGGATTCCTACGTCTGGGGCATCTGCAACATCCTGCGCCGCTCCAATTGCGCCGGCGCGCTGCAATACGTCCCCGAACTGACCTGGATCCTCTTCCTGCGCATCCTCGATGATAACGAAATGCAGGAAGCCGAGGCCGCCGAAGCGGTCGGGGCCGAGTTCCGGGCATCGCTCGAATCGCCCTACCGCTGGCAGGATTGGGCCGCGCCCGGTGGCTGGAAGCGCAAGGAACTTGCAGATGGCGCGCTGGGCGCCTTCTTCGGCTTCGTCAACGGCGACCTGCTGCTGTATCTCAAGCGGCTGCGCGAGCGCCCCAACGCCACCCCGCGCCAGAAGGTCATCAGCGAAATCCTGTCCGGCGTGGAGCGTGTGCGCATTGATACCGAAAAGAACTTCCTGGACGTGCTCGACAAGGTTCACGAAATCCGCCACGAGAACATTGATACCACTCATATCTTTGCCCTGTCTCAAGTTTACGAGGGGTTGTTGCTCAAGATGGGCGAGAAGGGCAACGACGGTGGGCAGTTCTTCACCCCGCGCTCCATCATCCGTGTCATGGTGCGCGCCGTAGACCCGAAGCCGGGTCAGACCGTCTACGACCCCGGCTGCGGCACGGGTGGCTTCCCGGCTCAATCCTACGAGTACATGCGCGCCGCCCTGGGCGACTTAGCCACCGGTCAGCAACTCGAAATCCTCAAAACGCGCACCTTCTTTGGACGGGAGAAGGATAACGTGGTCTATCCAATCGCGTTAGCCAACCTGGTCTTGCATGGCATTGATGAGCCGCATCTATGGCATGGAAACACGCTCTCAGGCCAGGAGACCTTCGGCGGGCTGTTCCTGGGCGCGCCAGCCTTATTCGACGTGGTGCTGACCAATCCGCCCTTCGGCGGCAAGGAAGGCAAGGAAGCCCAGACCCGCTTTGCCTATAAGACCGGCGCGACCCAGGTGCTTTTCTTGCAGCATGTGATTGACAGTCTCAAGCCGGGCGGAGTCTGCGGTATTGTACTGGATGAGGGCGTGCTTTTCCGCACCAATGAAACGGCCTTCGTCCAGACCAAGCGTAAACTGCTCGACGATTGCGACGTGTGGGCCATCGTCAGCCTGCCGGGCGGCGTCTTTACTGCGGCCGGCGCGGGCGTCAAGACTAACTTGCTATTCTTCGCCAAAGGCAAGCCCACTGAGAAAATCTGGTATTACGATTTATCGGACATCAAGGTCGGCAAGAAAACCCCGATGACTGTTGACAAGTTCGATGAATTCTTCCAACTCCTGCCGAGGCGCGCCGATTCCGCCCGCAGTTGGACGGTGCCGCGCGAGGAGATCGATGCGCGCAACTACGACCTGAAAGCGGTCAACCCGAACGCGAAGGTCGAAGAGGATTTGCGCACCCCCGAGGAGCTGCTGGACGTGATCGAAGCGAAAGGCAAGGAAGTCCAGGCAGCGCTGGAGGAGTTGAGAAGTAAATAATCACCTCTCAGCCCCCTCCCGGCCTCCCCCAAATTCAGAAAACCGTTGAATTTGGGGGAGGAGAATTGATAGCATCCATGAAAATGAGCATTTGCATCCTGATGACCGTTATTCTCTCTCCCCAAATTCGACATGCTCTTCGTCGCATTTGGGGCGCACACTATTTGACCCCTCCCCAAATTCGACATGCTCTTCGTCGCATTTGGGGAGGGCAGGGAGGGGCAGATGCCGCGTCCGCGTAGAAGCACGCCCACCATCATGCAGCGTGCCGGCGAACTCCGCAAAGAGTCCACACCCGCCGAGCGAAAGCTCTGGGCGTATCTGCGCGAGGACAAACTCGGTGTCAATTTCCGAAGACAACACGCCATTGGAAAGTACATCCCCGATTTCGTCTGCATCCAAAAGAAACTCATCATCGAGCTGGATGGAAGTGCGCATTTGGAACAAGAGGAGTATGACGAAGAAAGAACAACAACCCTAAACTCGCTCGGTTTCAAAGTCATCCGCTTTTGGAATAATGACGTGATGAAGAATATGGACGGCGTTATACTTGTCATCATCCAGGCATTGGAGAATAAAAACAAGGAATAATATGAGCGTATCAGAGTGATTATGACAAGTGATTACACTGAGCCAGTTTCAAAACTGCTATCTCTTGGCGAGCTGGATTGGGATGAGTGGGATGATTACTCCAGGTTTAGCTATACTAAGGCGCATGTCCCCGAATTGATTCGTCTCGGCACGGATCGTCACCTTCTGATTGACGATGACATTGACGATGATGAAATGTGGGCGCCTATGCATGCCTGGCGAGTACTTGCTCAGATGCAGGCTGTGGAATCCATTGCTCCGCTCGCGCAAGCGTTGGATTGGTCATCAGAATCGGATAGCGATTTGATCAACGAGGGCTTGACGGATGTTCTCGAAGAATTCGGCGAACCAGCGGTTGATCCGCTCACAAAGTTTATCAACGATTCCGGGCACAATGAGTTTGGCTATATCAATGCCAGTGAAGTGTTGGCGAATATCGCCGGCCGACATCCTGAATGTCGCGAACGCGTAGTGGCAAGCATTTCAGCCGCGCTTGAGGCGCATTTCGAGCGTAACGATGAAGATGTCAATGGCTTTTGGCTGGCCGACCTGCTTAATTTGAAAGCGGTTGAAAGTTACCCGATTATCAAGAAGGTATTCGAGGCAAAAAAGATAAATGTCCGTGTTGCAGGTGATTTGGAGGATGTGGAAATCGAATTCGGTATGAGAGAGAAGCGCGATACTCCGCCTCCGAATGTGCCTTTATCGCCCGATCTCTTGAGGCGACTCACTACGCCCCCTACGCGCGGAATGGATGAATTGCTTGAACAACGCGCCAAAGATGAATTGAAACGCTTTCAACAAAAGGCAAAGAAGGAAAAGAACAAACGAAAACAGGAAAAGAAATCGCGGAAGAAAAACCGCAAGCGAAAATGATACAAAGCCGGATATAGTGAAAACGAGGTAAACAAACAATGGAATTCTCACACTTGATCGCGATGCGCTACAGCGTGCGCGCCTACCGGGCCGACCCGGTGGAAGATGAAAAGCTACAGGCGGTTCTGGAAGCGGCGCGGCTGGCGCCGACCGCGGCCAACCGCCAGCCGTTCCAATTGCTCGTGCTGCACACGGCTGGACGGCAGGAAGAGATCGGGAAGATCTACCGCCGCGCGTGGTTCGTGCAGGCACCGCTGGTGATCGCGGTGTGCGCCATCGCAGCGCAGGCCTGGGTGCGGGAAAGCGACCGCTTCAACGCGCGCCTGATCGACGCGGCGATCGTGGCCGACCATCTCATCTTAGCGGCGGCGAACCTGGGCTTGGGAACCTGTTGGATCGCGGCGTTCAATGTGGAAGCGGCGCGCAGCGTGCTGCAACTGCCGGCGGAAGTCGAGCCGGTGATCTTCACCCCGCTCGGTTATCCCGCCGACCAGCCGGGGACGAAAACCCGCAAGCCCCTGAATGAGCTCGTGAGATACGAGCATTGGTAAAAGCGAAGAGCCTCAACGCGAATTCCGCGAATGGGCGAATGCCGCGAATTTATTCTTAATTCCGTTCCACATTGCACAGGGCACGTGCTTGGGCGTGGAAATTCGCGTGCGGGGTCCCATCCGGCACTTCGCAGCCGGCAGCGCTGAGCCAAAGCGGACCTCCCACCTGTGCGCAGGCAATGGTCGCCGAATAAACCTTTTCGGGCGTGCCTTGCAGCATGACCGCCACCGGATCCACGTTGCCGCATAGCGCCACCTGGTCACCGAAACGCCCGGCAGCGGACTTCAAATCCACCATCCAATCCAGGTCGAGGATGTCCGCACCCGAGGCGACCATATCGGGCAGGATGTGGGTCGTGTCCCCACAGATATGCAGCCGGGCGAGGGCGCCCAGCTCGTGAACCGCGGCGAAAATGCGTTGTTCGTAGGGCAAGGCGAAACGGCGATACATGGCGGGGGAAATTTGTGAAGCCACCGCGTCGCCCAGGCCGATGATGTCCGCGCCCGCCTGAACCTGGAAGCGGGCGAAGGCGATTTCCACATTCACACAAATCTCAAGCAGTTCCTCCAGCCATGCCGGGCGTTTCACCAGATCGGTCATCGTCAGGTAGACAGAGCGCAGGTCTGCGGCTTCGGCTAATGCGCCCTCCACCCAGCCCATAATGGGGACCTCGCCGCCGAGACGTTCGCGGAATAGCCGTATCGCTGCGAGCCGGTCACTCATACGCGGGCCGGTGGATGGGTCGGGCGGAACGAGCCGCTGGATGTCGTCCGGTTCCACGATCAGCGGTTTCCGGTTGACGGGCAAACCATCTGCGGGGAATTCCACCTCCAGCCCGAAGTCCGAGGCTTCGCGGTAGGGATCGGAGATGGCCTGCACGATGTCCAAGTCGAAATCTTCGCAGACAGCGAGGTTGGCGGCGACAAGGACGCGGTGGTCGCGGTAATAGGAGGCGAGCGGCTGGCCGATGTAGTGCGCGGCGAAGGTCATCAGGATGTCGAAGTTCGGCGGACGGTCGACAGGTGCGCGGCGCAGACGTTTGTGGAGACGTTCGAGAGAGTTCATTACTGTTCGAATCCGAGTGAGCCATAACAACCATACTTATGCACGGCTTCGATCATTGCCACAAAATTCTCCGGGCGGACTCCGTCCATGATGCTGGTGGACGAACCCAACGCGTACCCGCCTCCCGGCGCAAGGCGGGCACAATATTCGCGCACCATTTCGACCACTTCTGCCGCGCTACCATAAGCCAGGAGCGGTGTGGGGATGTTGCCGATCAGCGCCATCTTCCCCGCCCATTTTTTCTTCACTTCGAATATATTGTTGGATTCGGGTTCGATGGGATGCGCGATGTTGACGCCAATTTCGTAAAGGATGGGCAGGATGTCCTCCATCTTCCCGTCCGTGTGCATCAGCACCAGTTTGCCGTGGTTTTTGGCAGGAGCGATCAGCTGCTTCATGCGGTGTGGAAAGATTTCCATAAACATCTTTGGATGAATCAATAAACCGGAATTGTAGCCAATATCGTCATTGACCATCACCAGCGCCACATCCGCACTGAAACGATCGAGAACTGCCTGCATTACTTTTTCTTGATGCTCAAGCAGGATGTCCATCAGCTTCTCCAGCAGCGGACGGTTGTCATGGAACAGGTAAAGCGAGGCGGTCACGCCAATTGCCAGCATGGCGCTATCGAAGAAGGATGTCAGGTTGGGGATGATACCCACTCCCGTCCCCAGTGCAGCGCGGAGATAACGCTCCAGATGACGGAGTTGGTCAGCGAGCGGGGTCGGCGGTTCGAGGTTTTCCAAGTCCACCAGCGATTTGATGGAACCGTCCACGTAATGGCGCATCCCATCAGCAGCTTTTTTGAAGATATTGTTCGGCCGCCAATTGAAGTTGCATAGCACGGCGTCCTGTCCCAAGCGCTGCGCAAATTCCACATCATCTTCCGGTGTGATCGACTGCCCACCTTCGGCAGCGTCGCCGATCACATAAGGCAGCTTGCGCTCCAGCACATATTCGTACACTGACTGGCTTGTCACCCAAAGCTCAATGTGCGGAAGCCGGTCGGCTTCGCGATGATGCAGGGTGGTGAGCAGACGGTTTACATCTGACCGGTTGGGGTCGGTGGATGCGATTTTCATACGGCCTCAGGTAGCGGCGTGATCTTCAAGGCGTAGGCGGGCGAAGCGGTCACTTGCTCGGGCAGGCGCACGGTGGATGAGGCCAGATCGACGCTTAGCGGACGTTCGCCGCCAAGCAATTGGACTGTAGTCCCGGCTTTGAATTTTAGCGACGGAAATCGCACCTCGGCGCTGGCCGGCGTATCGAGCAGGATGGCGTAGAGGCTGTCTCCCCGCTGCGTAAACCGGACCGGGAGCCGGTCGGCAGTCTCGGCTTCAGCTATGTGCCACGGGCGCGTGGCAAAGATCGCCTCGCCGTTGACCGACAGCCACCGACCGAGACCTTCGAGGCGCTCCAACTGGAGGGTGGGGATCGCGCCGTCTGCCATCGGACCGACATCCAGCAGCAGGTTGCCGTTCTTGCTGACGATATCCACGAGGTGGCGGACGAGCTGCTCCACGCTGAGCATGTGCCCGGCGGTCTCGTTCTGGTTGTAGCCGAAGGAGTAGCCGAGGCCGCGCGTGGCTTCCCATTTGTGCGCGACAAGCTTGCTGACCGAGGTGTATTCAGGCGTGGTGAAATCGGCATGGATGTTTTTGGGAATGCCGCCGCTGCCAGGGGTGTTGAGGACAACTTTCAAGAGCCAGCGCACCAACGCCCGCCCGAGACGAGAGCGAATGAGTTTACGGGCGTCTGCCTGAAGTGAACGATCATTGACCACGCCATCAGGGATGGTATTATAGTAATCAGCATAGAGAGCTTTTACATCGAGCTTGGCAGGGAAGCCGATGTCGTTCCAAATAATGGATGGTTTGTAACGCTCGATCAGCTCGCGCCAGTGCGCATCCACGTAACGGGCGTATTCATCGGACTGCGGAATGGCGTTTGCCATGCTGACCAGGTCGGTGATCGGATCGCCCTGGAACCACCAATCGGGACCGCCGGAGTAGTACAGCCCCATGCGTAAGCCTCGCAGGCGAACTGCGTCCGTCAGCTCGCCGACCAGGTCGCGGCCGGCGTGGAAATCGGGGCAATGCGGGTTTGGGTGCGCGCTTTGCCAGAGGGTGAAACCATCGTGATGCTTGGTGATGAGCACCACGTATTGCGCGCCGATGCGGGCGAAGAGGTCCGCCCACGGTTCAGGGCGCCACTTTGCCGCAGCCGCAATAAACAACTCCTTGAAATCAGTGTATGGAAAATTATCCCCATAGGTTTTGGCGTGGTAAGCGCGGGTGGGACTGCCTTCGATCTTGAGAGAGTTCCAATACCATTCGGAATAGGGATTGTTCTTGAACCAATACTCAAAGCCGAACTTTTTGGTGACCTCATGAAGGCTGCCGACCGGCGTCGCCCAGCCGGGGACGGAAGAGAGAGTCCAGGAGACCATGATGCCGAACTTGGCATCGTGGAACCACTGCGGCACGGGATGTTGTTTCAGGGATTCGAGCGTGGGCTGGTAAGTTGTCATCGGATCTCCGGATCAATCTGCGGCCGCGTCGCTGGGCAATCCTTCTGCAATAAGCTTCACACGTTCTTGGGTAAGCGAATTGGCTTCCTGCATGGCTTCTTCGTATGTCTTGACCGGGAACTTTCCATGCAGCGGGCTGATACGCGCCCCCAGGGCGGAAGTCTTCCAGAACAACCAGGTGATCGGCTTGGCGAAGTTGCTGATCTTGACGGCGCGATGGAAATCTTCGAGAGTGTTGTTGTCCCAGCCGCCAAAGAGACCGTAGAAGAACGAGTAGAGCGGGAAGGAGAGCACCACGCCGATGATGAAGATCAGCATGGAGGTGCCGGCATTGTTCTTCCAGATGAGGCCGGTCAGATAGCGGATGATGAAGTAGTGAACCACGCCAGCCAGCAGCGGGGCGATGAAGGTCTGCCAGACAAAGAGGCGCTGGCGGAAATTTACGCGATGATTGACGATGAAGCCGATAATATTCTTGAGCATCAAGGCAACCATATAAGCCGCAACGAGCGCATAGATCTGGAGCTTGCCGATCATGAGCAGCACCAGCGCGATGCGCACGATCTGTTCCCCCAGGGTCATCAGGGTTTTGATATAGGGTCGGTTGGCTGCCAGCGTTACCACGTCATTGGTCCAACAGGGAAAACCCATGGCGTAGTAGATGACCAGGGGAATGACGTACAAGGCAGCGCGCTGGAATTGGATGCCGCTTGCGCCAAGGATGAAGCGGTCGGCCACTGCCAATAGCGCGGAGCAGTAGAAGCCGGTGATCAGTCCACCCCATTTATAGGACATCGAGGCGTAATACTGGCTGAGGGTTTTACGGGCATTGGAGAAAGCCTCCGAGACAGAGGGCAGCAGGTTGCTGGTGAGGGCGAGCAGAACGCCATACGATATCGCCAGCGAAAGGGCAAGCTGCCAGTTTCCCCAGATCTCGTTGTAATTCACGAGGTATACGGTGGTGATGATAATTTCCGCAGCCTGACCGGCGCCATACGCCAGGGAACCGAGCATCTCATACACGCCGAAGCCCAGCGCGGTGCACATGGTCTCGAGATCGAAGTGCGCCATGAACAGGACGCGTGCGTTGTAACCCAGGCGTTTGTACAACCGCAGACCCAGCAGGAATGCGAACAGTTCGTTGAGATAGGCAGCCAAGGGCAGACCCAGTAAACCGCCGGAGGCCGGTCCGAAGGTGGGATGATTCCTTCCCCAGATCACCATCAGCACCACGAGGACGGACTGCGTGAACAGTGGGAAGAACATGGTTACGGCGATATCGAGCGTTTGAGCATAATCGAAGCGCTGCCAGGCGCTCATTGCATTACGGAAAACCGACAGGAAGCCAGGGATCTGGATAACCGTGTGCAGGATCACCACCCAGGCGTACAACGCCAGGGAACTATGCGGCAACACCCCGCTGGCAACCGCTGTGATCCAAGCCACCTGGAAGGCGCCGGTCAGCGCCTGCCACCAGACGTAGAACTGCACATACTTGATGGCTTTTTGCGGCTCATGGACGCGGTACTGGGAGAAGAACTTCACAAAAGCGGTGCTGGTGCCGACATCGAACAATACCCAGAGCACGGTGAAGACCTGGGTCACCCTCCCCCAAATGCCAAGCGCCTGCGCCGAGGGCAGCACATAAACCAGAAGGATGATTGCCTGATAGGTGATGAGCGGAATCATCAGAACCAATTGTGAAACGAACGCCAGCAGGAAACCGCTCAATGGACGGTGGAAACCGAGTTCCTCCCAATCCGTCTTCGCTTGGCGCGTGTTGAATTCTTTGGCGTGGATCACGAGCCTGTCCAGCGCTTCGGGGTGAGCCAGGCTGTAACGCCGGACGAAGAAGAAGATCGAGGCGGAGGCTGTGATCAAGCCAGCGAGCAGGATAAAGATGATGTTCCGTTCCCTCGGATGTGGCACCGGCGAAGCCGGATAATCGCCAAAGGTTTGCGGCGTCTTGCCGGCGGCGCGCTCGGTCAGGTGGTAGATGAGATAGTTGTAGTAAGCCCAATCCTGGAATTGTTGATTGGAGGCATCCTGAAGATAGGCCGTGAACAGGAACATTTGCCCTGCACCAACCTGGCCTGAACCCAAGATCAGGGATTGATCCTCGAACCCGATCACGATGGGCGTCAAGGCGGCGCCCGTTAACGTCATCCTGTCCCGCACCTGTGGGGCGCTATTCCAGACGATGCCGGTCGCGGTGAGGTCCGTTGAACCTTTCGCTGTGGTCAGGCTGAGTGCATCCGTCTGCTCCGCGAGCGTGACCGGCGCGCCGAGCAGGGTGCTCACTTCCGCGGCCGTGTTGTCAGGGGCAAGCAACAGCACCAATCCCGCGCCTGCTTTTACAGCATTCGCAATGCTCTGCGGGTCTTCTGTTTTGCCGTTGATGACAAAGACATCCGCCTGTGCCGGGTCGGTGACCAGCGCGAGCTGGTCGGTCAGGGCGAGTGCTGATGGACGCGGCTCGTTTCCGGGCCGACGAAATAAACATGGACTGGTTCCCCCTGAGCGGCAACCGGCGCCGAGGCAAATGCCAGCGCGGCGATGGTCAGGACTAGTACGGCGATGCGGAAGTGCGCTTGCGGTTTTTTTATGGCTCGATTCCTTTAGTATTCTCTTCCGAAATGTTCTTTGTTCCACTTGCGACCTTCATCGAGCATCGCAAAATAATTTTGCAGCGGCAGAAAATTTGCCACCGAGTTGCCGGTCCCCAAAACATAATGCCCGCCGGGCGCGCAGGCATCCAGGATCTGCCGGGTCCGTGCACGGACTTGCCGCTCACTCCCTGAGGCGAGCAGGCTCATATCCACCCCGCCAACCAGCGCCACGCGTTCGCCCCAGCGTTGATAAACCTGTTCCACCGGCATGATCTTGTCCTCGAAGCTGTTCTTGGCATCGATGCCCGCGGCGATGAAATCATCCATCACCGCATAGACGTTACCGCACGTGTGGAGCACAAACAATTTGCCGGCGCCATGCAGCAAATCCGCGACGCGCTTCATGTGCGGGAAAAATTTACGGCGCAACATGGCAGGCGAGACGAAGGTCCCGGAGGCAAAGCCCATGTCGTCGCCCAGGAACATACCGCCGATATTGGGCTCAGCCAGCATGTCCTCGATCACGGCGTAAATGATGCCGCTGACTTTTTCGATGATGGCGCCCACCAGGTCGGGCTGGTCGGCAAGGGCGTAGCTGAACGGCACCATGCCCATCAGCCAGGTGGTCCACTCGAAGAGGCCGCCTGGGATAACCATCACTTTCATTCCATCGGGCACGCGCTTGGTCATCAGCCGCGCCAAAGCATTGATGCCGTGAAAATCCTGGGGCCAGGCGTAACGTTCGAAGTCGTCCCAATTTTGGATCGGGCCAGTGTAGTCTTTCATGTAATACCGCTGGCGACCCTGCTCCTCGACCGTGGGAGTATCCGTGTGGTTGTAGGTGATCCCGGGGAAGGGGATGATGCTGAAACAATAGGTATAGTCCCAGCCGTTGCCCAGACAAAAGCGGATGCTCTGGTCCAGATATTTGAGTCCGCCGAGCACGAGCGAGGTTGTCAACCTGGCGTCCGGTTGGACCAAGGCAGAGTAATCGAAGACTTTTTCGTGCAGGTATTTTCCCACGGTATCGTGATCGGCGAAGATGTCGCCAACCGGAACCGGTCCCGGCTCGCGGGAGGTAATGGCGCGCACGAAACGGTTGAAGTCCGGCTTGTGCTCGAAGGGGCCGCGCATTTTGAAGACAGAGCGAAGCAGATCCATGGCTCTCCTATTTGGTGATGACGAGTTCCCAACCCCGGTTGACCGGGAATGTGCCCAGGACAATGGTGGCGCGTTGGGAGGTGGAATCGAATGTGACCTTTTCTACGGATACGTCCACGCCATTCCAGGTGACTTTTGTGGGTGAATTGTTGATGGCAACCCGCGCCTGAATCCGGCGGGCATCGCCGAAGCATTTCCCTTCGGTTGCTGTGGCGCTTACGTTGATCGCGCCGTCCGCTTCCCGGAGCGTGAAGCGCGTGCGGCCGAATTCATTTCGTTCGTAGGCACGCGTCCGACCGTCGTCCTCGTATAGAAATGCTTCACCAGCCGCGCCGGGATACACATCGAGCAGAAGGTCGCTGATAAATGCTTGCGCGGGGTGAACGGTCTCTCCTAGCCGCGGCAGGATCGTGCCTGCCTTGACGTAAACCGGCACCTGTTCCAATCCGGCGAAGACGTGGATGTCGCCTCCGCCCGCGAGCAGTTTCCCGGTTTCGAAGTCAAACCATTTCCCATCCGTCAGGGTAACGGTGCGGTGGTTGGAGGGGGTCAGGATGGGAGCGACGAGCAGGCTGTCGCCGAAAAGATATTCGTCGAATCGGTAACAGGATTCGATCTCGGGGTGGTCGAGGTATAGTCCGCGCACGAGCGGCAATCCAGTCTCGTATGCCCCTCGCGCCGCTGCGTAAATATAAGGCATGAGCGAGTTTCGCAATTTCAGCCAGTGTTTGGCAACCTCCAGATTCTTTGCACCGTAATCCCACGGCTGGCGCGACCCGGCGCCTGGCGCACTGTGGAAGCGCAACACCGGGTTGAACACGCCGAACTGCAGCCAGCGGATGTAGAGGTCCGGGTCGAGGAGCGGGGCTTCAGAGTGGTAGAAGCCGCCGAGGTCGTGCGTTACATACGCCATGCCGACCTGCCCGGCGCGGATGTTGAATTCGCATTCGCTTTGCAGCACTTCCCATTGCGAGTTCGTGTCGCCAGTGAAGAACATGCCGTAACGGTGCGAACCGAGTCCGCCATAGCGGGCTTGCACCATGCCGCGCCGGTCCGCGGGCGTGGTGGTTTCGTAAAGAACCTTGGAGGAGATGAGTTGACCGTCGGCGCCGTTGAGCTGCGCGCTGGAACCGTCGAGCCACCAATAGTCCGCGCCCTGGCGGATGATCGGGTCACAGCACAACTCTTTCAAGGCACGCGCTTCGACCGGGTTCGCCAGTTGGGGCGAGACCATCCGGTCTGCGCCGCTTTTGACCGTCATCGCCAGTATCGGATCTTCCCAAATGGATTTAACCTTGTTCTCTGCGCCGCTGGCCTTGATGAACGGCTCGAAGTGCGAATCAGTAGAGAAGATATTTTGCGGATGGACGTTAAGCCCAACAAGGAGATTCTTGCCATGCGCCCACTGGAGGAAGGATTCGGGCTGCGGGTATGTTTCGGGATTCCAGTCCCAGTGCGACCAATCGGGGATATGCCATTCGAGGTCGAGGATCAACGTGGAGAGCGGAATATTTTCCTGCTCGAAACGGTTCACGATGGCGCGGGCTTCCGGTTCACTAAATGCGGGCCAGCGGCTGAAGAGAATCCCGAAAATATTCTTGGCAGGCAGCGGAATCACTCCGCCGAGCAAACGATAATCTGCCAGTGCGGCTTTGTAGTCCCTGCCGTAAGCGAAGAAATACAGGTCTCGGGTGCCGGGTGTATTGCGTTCGATGGGGAAGTCATTTTGATCGAGCAGCGCGCCGGTCGAGTCGTTGAGCAGGAAGTAGCCATTGCGCGAGAGCAGACCCGGCTGGTAGCGCGTCAGGTCGCCGACCATGTTGATGTAGCGGTTGTAGACCATGTGCGGCGAGTAGCGCAGGATGCCGTGCAATCCCTGGCGGATGATTTCCATCTGCCAGTCGAGGTGACCGTCCTGCATGTAGGCTTGTGCCGTGTCGAAGAGCTCCGTGTCCACGTGGAAGAAGTCATCGGGCGAAGAGGTGGAGGCGGGGTGGACGCCATTGAGCAGATTGTCGCGTCCATAAAAATCGAGCGACCGCACTGTCCCGCCGAGGTTGCGGTAGTCGCGGTCGCCGAAGCGCCAGGTCTGGGTGCGGTCGCCCATCTTGAAATCAATGCGCAGGTTGGATTGGAAAAAGTCGCGTTCGTTCTCGGTTGAGAGGAGGGTCATCCCGCCGGTGCGCAAGGTGAGTTTACCGTCCTTTTCCTCCACGCTTTCGAATGGGAGCGGGGCCGGGCGGGTGAAGGCGACCATGCTGCGGCGGTCTTCGAATGCGCCGGTCGATGAGAACTCGATGCGCACGAGGCGCGGGGTCAGGCAGGTGAAGCGGCGTTTTCCGGAGATGATAGCGGTCATGAAAAAGATTCCTTCTGTCTCATTCCGCCGCGGCGGTGAGCACGCCCAGCAGTTTCAGGTCTCCGTCGAATTTGATCTTGCGGGTCATGAAGGCTGCCATGGCGTTGAGTTTACCAGTGAACAAGGCCAGCAGGTTCTTGGCGTTGGCGGTCATGGAGGCATCGCAGGCTCCATCCGAGACATCCAGCCGGCATTTGCCTTTTTCGATGAAGAGACGGTAGATACGGTCTCCTGTGACGTTGAACTTGATCGTGCCGCTCACTTCGGGACGTTTGCCATCCAGACGGCGGGCGAGTTCCTGCAAGACCGCGCCCATGTTCAATTCGCCAGGTGCGTCTGATGTGACAGTTTGTGCTTCGCCGGCGGTCTTTGTTTGGGATGCAAGGAATTCGCCCGGATGGTAGGTCGCGGCGGGGGAATACGAACCGACTGTGCTGACCAGATGTTGAATGAGTTGGAAGGTTTGGAGCGGCGTGCCGCGCGGGGCAGTATCGGCGCTGCCCAGCAGGACGCGAGGATACGGCTTGACCTTTTCGATGAGCGCGGCAATTTTCGTCTCCACCTGTTTCAGGTCCGGATCGATGAAGGCCGTCGCATCGATCCCGCCGATGAGGATCTTTCCGGGCAGGGAGGCTGCGGCTTCATCCAAAGTGAAATTACCGGTGGGGAGCGGGGAGATATCTGCCACGCCGTCGAAGCGCGCCGCGGCCAGGTCCGCCTGGAAGGCTTTCAGTTTGCCGCACATGTGGACGAGGAAGATTTTCCCCGATGCTTTGAGGATGTCGGCATACTCGTTCAGGATTGGCAGGCAGTAGCGTTTGAAAATGGCCGGGGAGAGCAGCGTGCTGGAGGTATTCTCGTATTCGATGACTACCGGCGCAGGAGATTCGGCGATGCGCTCTACAGTATTTCGCTGGACCTCATGCAGTCCTGCGAGGACGGCTTCGACTTCAGCGGGGTAATCGTGCAGCAAGTAGTAGGTGTTCTCCAAGCCCCAGCAGGTTTCGATCAAGTCCATGAGCGGTGTATTGAGGAAGGAGGTGGTCGCCAGCCCGCCCTGACCGAGAGCTTGCTCGGCCTTGATGTAGTTCTCGAAATCCGGCTCCGGCTTTGCGCGGTTCAAGTGTTCAACGGCATACGTAAAAATCTTCAGCTCTTCTAGGTTATTCACCAAATGCTTGATCGGGTGCGGAATCCAGCCGTGCGCCTCGGTGAAGCCCCAAGTCCCGGTCAGCGTACCGACGGGCGTTTCGAGCGTTTCGATCAGCGTCGAGCCATCCATGCGCGATGATGTAACCACCGGAGGCAGGAACTGCCCGAAGCCATTGAGGTGCGGCGCGCCGCTGGCAGACTTGGTGACGTAGACATGCCGCAGCATGATGTCACAGCCGATCTCGCGCAGCGCGGCCAGGATGCCCTGCCAGTAGCCTTCGTTGGCGCCGGCCTGCATCGCCTGCTGCACGTGAGCGGGCATGTCGAGCACGCTGTAGGTGTCGATCAGCGGGACAAAAGGAAGCCGGTCGACCGGCTGGCCACGCAGCGCAGCCAGGATTCGTTCGCGTGAACTCATCTCATCCACGATTCGCCTCCTTGAGTCTACATCAAAGAATTCACCGCAGAGCACGCAGAGAACGCGGAGATTCTTAATTACTGCTCTCTGCGTTCTCAGTGATCTCAACGGTTAATTTTCTTGGCAGCGCTTCCCATTTACTGCAATGCCCAGCCCAATGGCGCACCGGGCGCGCTTTCGCCGCTGAACTGAATCGAACCATCCGCGCTAACCTGTAGCTGCCGCGCCTGGCCGTTGACTTGCAAGCGGCTGAGGTGGTTCCGTTCCCCTTCCGGAAGTTTCAGCGTGATCTGCCAAGTCCCGGCTTGGAGCGGGGCATACCAACCGGCGTAACCGTCCTTCAACTTTTCCAATCCGAGCAGGGGCGAAGCGAATCGATAGGAAGCATGCGGCAGGGCAGGGGAAAGAGTCAGCCCTTGGGGGGTGAACTCCGCGCCGATGAGCTTGAGCGTATCATACAGCGGCCAGGCGTGCGGGTGCATGTTCATCACCGGGAAATCGGTCCAGTTCACGCCGGAACCGAGCGGGCTGACGGACTCCTCGCCTTTCAACGCTTTCTCGTCGAAAAACGTCTGACCAGGGTATTTTGACAATGCGGAGTTGTAGGTATCCGGGCCGCTCCAGATGCCGTACCAGACATCCGGGTAGGCTTCAGCGTGACAGGCTAACGTGTTCTTCTTCCATTCGTCCCAGGCCAGTTTCCCATCCACGAGCGCCAATGCCCAGACCAGCGTCCCGTTGATGGAGGGCCAGACACCGGCATTGGTCAGGTCGCCGGAGGCGCTCTCGATCTGTTTCAGGCTTCCACTCAATAACATCGCGCCGATGGGTGAAGGCTTGCGGACCAATTCATTGATGGACGCGACCAATGCCGCGCGTTGTTCCGGCGTTGTCGCCCCGCCGATGATCGCCCAGGGTTGCGGCTCCAGCCACATCACGTCTTCGCCGATCCAGCCGAGGCTCTTGCTCAACCAGCCGCGCCGGAACCATTTGCCAACCCACTGCGCGCGCACGGCCTTGCGCTGAGCCTCTGCAAAGTTCGCTGCGTCGTCCGCGGGTTCGGAGTCCCCGATCCAAGTGAGCATGCGAGCATAGAGGTCGAGGGTGTAGGTCGCGAACGCGGCGTTCAACACACTCTCACCGATCTTCCGCACTGCCTCGTGCTGGTCTTTGGGAACATGCCCAACCACCGCGCCATCGTTCCAATCGCCATTGGAGAGACGCATCAGCCCATGCCTGCCGATGCCGGTAACATGTGTCAGATGGCGATAACAAAGCGCGAGCATTTCGCGGACAGTGAGGCGCCCGGCTTTTGACCCGTAAAGCGGGAAGGTGGGAATCTCCTCGTCTAGAAAGTCGCGGTCACGCGTTGCCAGGACATATTCACTCGCCAGCCACAACAGCCACATCTCCTGGTCGCTCGGACGGAACGGCACCGCCATGCGCATGCCCGCCCCGGTCACCCCGTAGGGGATTTCGCCGTCCGGCAGAACTTCCTTCAACGTGTAGCGAAGGACTTCCTTGACGATTTCCGGGCGGGTGTAAACGAAGGGCAACGCGTGTTGGAGCGGGTCGCGCGCCGCGCCTTGGAAGCCAATGATGTACTGGTAGACGTGCCCTTGCGAAAGGATATGCTCTTTGAAAAACGAATCGTAGGTGAGGTTGCTGCGCAGGTAATACTGATGCCACAGCAGTTCGCGGCTGACCCAGGCTTCGTCCGGTACCTCAAGCCGGATGCGATCTGATTTCCATGCCTCGCTGGAATGTTTCCATAAGTTGGGCAGGTCGCGATGATATTTTTCCAACAGCGCGGCGAGCGTCACCCCCAGTGGCAGGTAGCCATAAGCGAAGTAAATCGTCTTGCTCTCGCCCGGGGCGAGTGTGAGGGCGCGTTCGAGCAGGAGGGCAGCGCCATCGGCTTTGGAACATGTCTTTGGAAGGGGCGCAGATAGCGCGTCCGGTTTGGAGAGGCCACCCGCGCCGAAGAACGCGGTCTCGTCTGTGGACATGCCATCGGCGGGCGCGTCGAGCGAAACGAGGAACACGGCGGGCGGATTCACATCTTCAAGCGCCGCCTCTTTGACGGGCGGCTTGAGCGCACCTCCAGTGGATTTTTTCGCGACCGTGTTCAGCAAAAATTGCGCGATACCCCAGGTTCGTTTTTGGGCAGAGGTGTAACCGAGGAACTTTGTCTCCTGCAACAGACCATTGGCCGTGACAGCGGTGTGGTGCGAGAAACGATCGGCGAATTCGCGCCGTAGGTCTGGTACTTTTTGTTTGCCGCGGCTGATGACCGAGAGCACTTGGGCGCGGTGCGAGAATTGATATTGCTGGCAGCCCCAGTATTCGACCCAGCGCAGGTTGGCGGTAGTGTTCTTCTGGTTGGTGATGGTGACCTGAGAAATCAGCAGCGGGTCATCGCCAAATGGAGCAAAGATGATCTGGTCGGCGCTGTAACCGCCGCCGCGCACGGTCTTGCGGAAGTAGCCGACGCCAAAGAGGCGTTCGAAAGAGTCCGCTCCGCCGGGATAAAAAGTGCTGAGCAGCGCCTGGCCATCGGTCAGGTAGCCAAAGCCTCCGGCGAAATGTCCGTGAGCGGGATCGTAATCGTTCAAGAATTTCGGCCCACCTTCGTCCTGCCGCACCTGAACGTAGCCGTAGTTTGATGCGACTGCCACCAGCCGGTCATTGCCGACCTGGTGCGAATGATCGGTGGCGGCGCGCCAGATCGGGTTGGTCGGCGTGACCGCTTTGGGATCGTGCTGCTGATCGCAGGTGTAGCGATAGGCAGGAAGTCCGTGTTCATCCTCGATCCATTCCCCAAAGCTCCCAGAGCCAAATGGTTTTGCAGACATGGTGTTCCTCCTCGAGGTATATTCGAAATGTTTGACTCAATAGAAAGCGTTCGGAAACCCGAAATTTAACCGGAGATAAACGGAGATAAACGTCAATTTGGTTTATAGTATCCGAATGCTCTATCCATAATATAATTTGATTGTTTCCTTGTCAAATGAGAAAAAGCATATTCTTTTGGAAGGATGCCATGAACTCAAGAGAACGCGTCCAGCTTGCTTTGAACCACCAGGAACCCGATCGAGTGCCGCTCGACCTGGGCGCGGCGCCCACCAGCGGGATGCAGGTCAGCTCGGTTTACCTGCTCCGGCAGGCTCTGGGGCTGGACGCGCCCGGCACCCCGGTAAAGGTGATCGAACCGTACCAGATGCTCGGAGAGATCGGGCCGGACCTGATGGCTGCCCTCGGCGTGGATGTGGTTGGTCTCTGGCCGCGCGGGAACTTGTTTGGTTATCGCAACGAAGATTGGAAGCCATGGACTTTGTTCGACGGGACGCCGGTGCTTGTTCCCGGCGCATTCAACACGGAACCGGAAGCGGATGGCAGCATCCTGATGTACCCGGAAGGCGACTGGTCCGCGCCCCCGTCCGGTCACATGCCAAAGGGTGGGTACTATTTCGACAGCACGCCGCGCCTCAAATTGCCGGAAGATTATCCGCTGAATATCGAAGAAAACCTCGAAGAGTTTGGCACTATTTCCGAGGAAGAACTGGATTATTTTGGAGGCGAAGCGGAGCGACTCTTCAGCGAAACCGACAAAGCCATCCTGGCAAATTTCGGCGGGACCGCGTTCGGCGACATTGCTCTTGTCCCCGCACCGTGGGCGAAAAACCCGCGCGGCGTTCGCAACGTCGAAGAATGGTACATGAGCACGATCACGCGCAAGGATTATGTTTACAAAGTCTTCGAGCGGCAGTGCGAGATCGCATTGGAAAACCTCCCCCGCCTGTATCAAGCGGTGGGAGATCGCATCGCTGCGGTCTACATGAGCGGCACGGATTTCGGAATGCAGACCGGCTCATTTATCTCGCCAAAGGCATATCGCGAGCTATACAAGCCCTTCCAGAAACAGCTCAACGATTGGGTGCACAAGCATACCAAGTGGAAATGCTTCATCCATTCCTGCGGTTCGATCGTTAATCTGATGCCCGATCTGATCGAGGCTGGATTTGAGGTCTTCAATCCGGTGCAAACTTCTGCGGCGGGAATGGACCCGGTCACGTTGAAGGCGCGCTTTGGGGATCAGGTCACATTCTGGGGAGGGGGCGTGGATACGCAGCAGGTGCTGCCCTTTGGCACGCCGGGCGAGGTGCGGGCACAGGTGCGGGAGCGGATGCAGGTGTTCGGTCCGGGGGGCGGGTTCGTGTTCAACCCGAGTCACAATGTCCAGGCGCGCGTCACTGTGGAAAATCTGCTCGCGCTGTATCAAGCCGTAAAAGAATTCCAACCTTACCGGCAATGACCGGTGGGAGATTTCCATCGGAGCAACTTTATGGCCCAAAATGCGGATCTCATCATCACCAACGCTAAAATCTTCACCAGTGACGTCCACCAAGCCTGGGCCGAGGCGGTCGCGATCGGCGGCAATAAAATTCTCTTTGTCGGCAAAGCGGATGAGGTGAAGCAGTATCGCGGGGGAAATACCCGGGTGGTGGACGGCCAAAATGCGACAGTCACCCCCGGGTTGATAGATTGTCATTTCCATCTGTTATTGGGTTCCATTGAGTCGGCCAGCGCGCAATTGCAGCAAGTCAAAACCAAAGACGACCTGAGAAAAGTGTTACTCGCTTTCGCGGAAGAAGACAAGACCAGTGCGTGGGTTATGGGAGGCGGTATCAAGTACAGCATCGTTTCGATACGCCAGGAGTTGGACGCGATCATCTCTGACCGGCCGGTGTATATCGGCGCATACGACGGGCACACCTCATGGGCGAACACCAAGGCTCTCGAGATGGCCGGCATACTTTATAAAGGCGAGGCGCCGGGAAACGGCGTCATCGTCCGCGATGAGCATAACATGGCAACCGGCGAGTTGCGCGAGACTGCCATGGACATGGTAAGCAACTTGATTCCACTGCCTGATGAAAAGCGAAAGCACGCATTGTTTATATCAGCGCTCAAACGGATCAACTCCACAGGCGTGACCAGCGTCCACAACATGAATGGCGACATGGACGAACTGACCTTCTACGTGGAGCGCGAAGCTGCGGGCGAGCTGACACTTCGGGTGTATACCCCCCTGTGGGTCAAGCCCGAAATGACCGAAAATGACTTACAGGAAGCGGCGGCGATGGCAAAGGTCCAGGGTGAGTACGCGCGCGGCGGTGCGGTCAAGTTCTTCATGGATGGCGTCTGGGAGTCGTACACCGCTTTGAACCTGGAACCGTATGCCGATGACGCCAACGCGAAAGTGGATGGCATTTACACTGCCGAGCATTTCAACCGCATGACCGCGGCCTGCGACAAGTTGGGCTTGCAAATATTTGTCCACTGTTGCGGCGACGGGGCGGTGCGGCGCGTGCTGGACGGTTATGAGTATGTACAGAAAACAAATGGGAAACGCGACAGCCGTCACCGCGTGGAACATATCGAAGTGATCCATCCCGACGATTTGCCGCGCTTCAAGCAACTGGGCGTGATCGCTTCCATGCAAACCAGCCACGCGCCGTACAACGTCGGCGTGGGCGACGTTTGGATGGAGCGTGTGGGTCAGAAACGCTGGCCGCGTTCGTTTGCGTGGCGCGACATCAAAAACGCCGGTGCGATGGTGATCTTGGGCAGTGACTGGACGGTCGCGCCATTCGACCCACTGATCAACATCTTTGTAGCGATGAACCGCAAGAAGTGGGCGCCAACCGATCCCGACCAACGCCTGACGCTCGAAGAATGTCTTCTCGGCTATACGCGCGAGGCGGCCTTCGGTGAATTCAAGGAGAAGGAGAAAGGTCAACTCAAGGAAGGCTATCTGGCTGACTTGGTTTTGTTCGATCACGATCTGTTCCAAGTGAAACCGGAAGACATCATGACCGCCAAAGTTGCCATGACGATTGTGGATGGGAAAATCGTTTATGAGGCGTAAGCAATGCGGTGTGTGGAAGCAGCCGAGAAATCCATAAAAACCCAACAGAGGGTAAAATTGTTGTAACCCATCGGGTTTGTGATGCGGGATTCAACAATTTTGAGAAATGCATGCAGGGGGTTGATAGCTCCATTGACGCTAGATAGTCCATCAGATATAATCAATTTACTCCGATGGGGAGTAGCCACCCGACTTCTTCGGGTTGGTCAGCCGTCAACACGGAATATCATTCCCGGCTGTCCGATGTCAAGAGCAAGACCATCGCATTGTTAGAGCGATGGTCTTTTCTATCGCGAGGAACTCATTATGAAAGCGTTTTTTATCTTTCGACTGGTCGAGATCATGATCATCCTGGCATATCTATTGCTTTGGATGTGGCATATCGCCCGCTCGATCGCCGGGAAATTCAGGAGCGCATTGGAACGAGCCAGCCAATAACCGGAATTCTATCGATGAAAACCGTATATCGTGGATAGGAGTGTAATGCGCAATAAGTTGTGGATCCTTTGCGGTACCCTGGCCGTAGTGCTGGGCGTCCTAGGCATATTATTACCGATTCTACCGACCACGCCATTTATGTTGTTGGCGGCATTTTGTTATGGCCGAGGCTCGGCACACTTCTATGATTGGTTGGTCAATCGCTCGCGCTTTGGTGCTTATATCCGTGATTATCGAGAAGGCCGCGGTATCCCTGTCGAAAAGAAAGTTCTCATGATTGCATTCCTGTGGCTGACGATCGGCGCGACCACCCTGCTCGCCGTGAACAATTGGTGGATACGAGGCATGTTGGTGCTGATTGCTGTCGGGGTCACGATTCACTTGGTCAGGATCAAAAACCAGGAGCGATTTCCCGTTTCGTCTCGTCATAAGAGTATAAAAGAAACTGCGCTGAAAGATGAACTAACAAACGGATATTAGAAGGTTGTGAGGGCAACTGCAGACATTCTCCAAATCACTAAATTTGGGTGATGACTATCAACCCGGGTTGGATTATCGTATAAGCGAAAACTGTATTCGTGACGAGGAACCCTATGCCCAATGAAACCGCTTGCGAGATCCATGTTCGGGATGTGTTGGATGAAAAATGGTCACCCTACTTTTCGCCCTTTACCCTGACCTTCGGGACAGATGAAACCATCCTGACCGGTGTAGTGCATGACCAGGCAGAACTGTTCGGCATCCTGCTCAAGATCCGGGATGCAGGATTGACCCTTGTATCATTGATACCTTTATCATCACAGTAGGACTGGTAGTAAAGGGTTACCAGCGCAGATGACATGTCCGGGGCTCTCCCCTCTTGATTTCAGCCAAGTAATCAGAGTCTTATGTGTATAATACTGGTGTGGTTGCCCTCCTGTCCACCAAGTTCTATTTCCCGCCCATCCCTGCCGGCTTTGTGGCGCGGCCGCAGTTGCTGGAAAAACTAGACGAATCGCTAACCCATCGCCTGACCCTGGTCTCGGCTCCGGCGGGGGCAGGCAAAACAATTTTGGTGAGCTCGTGGGTGCAGTCGGCGCGCAAGAAAGGGGTGGCGTTCGGCTGGCTTTCGCTCGATGCTGCCGATAATGATCCCCATCGCTTTTTCGAATATCTTGGCGCGTGTCTCGAAGAGGGCGGGACGGTCATCGATATTGAGACCCTTACGCCCAGCCTGAGCGAGCAGGGACAGATCGAGGATGCCCTGGCCGGGTTCATTCGCGGATTGATGGACCTGAAACAGGACATAATCCTCATCTTGGACGATTATCATGTCATCCAAAATCAACAGATCCATGCCGCGGTCCAATACTTTCTGGACCATGCATCAGCCCGCCTTCACCTGATCGTTTTGACCCGCTCCGACCCGCCGCTCGAATTGGCGCGGCTGCGTGTTGCCGGGCAACTGGTGGAAATGCGCATGGACGATCTGCGCTTCTCGGTGCTGGAAGCCGGAGAATTTCTCGAGCGATCTGCCGGAGTAAAGATCTCCGACGACGATGTGAATTCGCTCAACGCCCGCGCCGAGGGCTGGGTCGCCGGATTGCAGATGGCGGCGATCTCCCTGCGCGGCGCAAAGGATCCCTCCGCCTTTATTGCCGCGTTCGCCGGCAGCCATCGTTATGTGTTCGACTATTTGATCGAACAGGTGCTCGATCGCCAGACTCTGGAGGTGCGCGAGTTCCTGCTGCGCACCTCGATCCTAGAGCGGTTATCTGCGCCGCTATGCGATGGCGTAGCCGGGACGGGGGGAACGGCTCAAGGGATGCTCAACGCCATCGAGCGCCTCAATCTTTTCCTCGTCCCGTTGGATGATGAGCATGGCTGGTATCGTTATCATCATCTTTTTTCCGACCTGCTCAAACTGGTGCTCGAACAAAGCCATCCCGGGCTTTCGATCGAATTGCATCACCTGGCGTCGCATTGGTACGAATCGCAGGGATACCTTCCCGAAGCCATGAATCATGCCCTGGTCGCCGGGGATATGGAGCTGGTGGCAAACATTGTCTCGAAGAATGTACTGGCATTGGTGGACGTTAATGAAATTGCTCCCACCCTGGCGCAACTCAACGCCGTGCCTGCCGCGAAAAGCTCCTCGCTGCCCTGGCTAAATGTAGCTTACGCCTGGGGATTGGCTTATATGGGGGAAAATCAAAGGGCGGAAGACGATCTTTTGGCAGCCGAAAATCATCTGGAAGGGCTACCAGAAGCCAAACGCGAAAAAGTGATGGGACATATCGCGGCAGTGCGGGCTTATCTCGCTTGGACGCGGGGAGATCAATCCGCCCAGGCTGTCGCCTTTGCTGAGAAGGCGAACGCCCTATTGCCGCAGGAGGATATTGCCGTACGGGCGCTGAACCTGACCACCCTGGGAAATGCCCTGATGCAGGATCGTGCTGATCCACGCGCTGCGGACGTGTTGGAAAAAGCGCTCCACTTATCAAAGCAAGCCGACCAGTTGCACGTTATCATGCAGGCAGCCTCGGGATTGGCTTTTTTTTACCTTGTGTTTGGAAAAATCCACCGGGCGAGGGCGGTCTGCGAAGAGACCATCGAGATTGCAGAGGCATACCGGCAGAGGACTGCCCGTCCGCTGCTGGCGGCTGCCAGCGTTTACGCTGCTTTGGCCTTTTTGAATGTGGAAGTGGGAGAGTTCGAAATTGCACTCCGCATCGCTCGCAAGGCAATGGCGTTGAGCGAGTCCTGGGGACAGTTGGATACCCGGATGATGTGCGTTCAACCGTTATTGTATGCAATGGGATTTACCGACCATCTCCGGGAAGCGTACATAGTGCTTGAGACTATGCGGAAGATTGCGCAAAAAGGCCCGCCCTGGCACCTTGAAACGCTTGATTATGTGGAATTGCAAATTTACCTCGACTCAGATCCTCAAGATATGAAGGAGATCGAGCAGAAGAAGGCTGGCAAGCAGCAAGTATGCGAGAAATCACAATCCCTTGCGGCTCGCATTCTGCTCAAACAAAATCGCTTCGCGGATGCCCTGGCGCTGATACAACGCGCACTGGCAGACCCGGGTCGTTACGGTAATCTCAACCTAGCCCGTTTTTTTATTCTTCAAGCGCTGGCCTATCACCAGCGAGACAATTTGGCTTCTGCGTTGAATTCAATCAGGCAGGCGTTCCGCCTGGCAGAACCGGAAAACATGATTACTGCCTTTTTACGTGAAGGCCGGCAAATGGAAGAGTTTCTCCGGCTGCCGAAAGTGAAGTTCATTGCGCCCGCGTTCGTTTCTCGCTTGCTGTCAGCCTTTGAAGCACGGCGCCAGCAAAGCAGTGTACCGCTCCAGATTGCGGAAACACTGATTGAGCCGTTGAGCGATCGCGAGTTGGAAATATTGCACTACCTGAGTGGTTATCTCTCCACGCCGGAGATCGCCGACCGGTTGGTTGTTTCTGCCAACACAGTGCGGACGCATATCAAGAACATCTATGGCAAGCTGGGCGTGCACGGGCGCAGCGGGGCGGTCAAGCGCGCCAGCGAATTGGGATTACTGGCATAGCATCCCCCAAGGTTGAGTAGATCATCCCCGCCAACCGGCGGGGATTTTTATTTGATTTCACCAAGTTTGGGTGATGAAAGAATCACTTGGGCGGAATAAACTAGGATTGGTTTGAAGGCGCCCAAAGAATATTGCCGTGTATATCCCATGTTCACTCCTATAGAACTGGACAAAACCACCCTTTGGAACTGCAAAGTCTCAGGCAAAGCACCGTAGAATATTTTAGTTGTTCTGCTTTGCAAGGAAAGCGAATAAATAGGAGGCCTCATGAAAATCCGAACCTTCGACCACCAGGATTACCCAGCAATTGCTGATATTCACAACCGCCAGAACATTGTCTGGCCGGAACGGCCGCGCACCCCGGAAGGTTGGGCTGCAGAAGATCAGAACCGGAATCAAAAGACCCTGCATAACCGCTGGGTCGCGGCCGCAGACGGTCGCGTGGTCGGGTTCGCATCTTATGCGCACAGCCCTTGGAGCTATCCGCCCGGAAGTTTTTATATCAACGTGGAAGTTCACCCGGATTACCAGCGTCGCGGGATCGGAACGGCGCTTTATGATCGGGTGATAGAAGAAGTACAAACATTCAATCCGCCTGCTTTGCGCGCCGATGCTTTTACCAACCTGCCGCAGGGATTTGCCTTCCTGAAAAAACGCGGTTTCTACGAGGCCTTCCGCGAAACACCTGTCCATCTGGATGTGACTGCCTTCGATCCAAGCCCGTACGCGAACCTGGAGCCAAAGTTAAATTCCCAGGGCATTTTCATCAAGACGGTGAAAGAGTTGGAGACAGACCCGGATCGTGATCGAAAAATCTATGATCTGATGTGTGAGGTGGATAAGGATGTCCCGCACGAAGGGGATGGGCCGTTGTCAGCACCGGGTTTCGAGGATTGGTTGAAATGGGGGCTGGTGGAACCATCCGTCCTGCCGGATGCCTTTGTGATCGCGGTACACAATAACCAGTACATCGCGATGCGGGATGTAAGCAGTGACGACAACCATGAGGCGCTCCTGGGCGGCTTGCTTGGAGTGCTGCGCGACTACCGCAAGCGCGGCATTGCCCTGGCGCTGCAGTTGCGAAATATCGCGTATGCCAGAGAGCATGGCTATCGCCTGCTCAAAGATTGTACGGCGATCCAAAACGCGCCGATGCAAGCCCTGTTTTCACATTTGGGCTTTGTGCGCGACCCGGAGTGGCAGCAATGCCAGAAGGACTTCCAGCGCTGAACGCTCAACACCAGATAACTCAAGGTGAACCCATATCAATGTGAAAGGAAAAGAATATGAACACCCAACCGGTCAGAATTAGAACAATCCCGCAATTGGCACTCTTGGTGCTCCTGGTCGCAGGCGCTGCCTGCACCTCTGTCCAGCCTACAACGGTGGCGCCCACCGATACCCCACTTGCCAACATGCCCAACCCGGCATCCGTGTATTGCCAACAGCAGGGCTACACCAGCGAGATCCGCACCGCTGCGGATGGTAGCCAGAGCGGCGTCTGCGTCTTCCCGAACGGCAGCGAATGTGACGAATGGGCCTACTTCCGCGGCGAGTGTGCGCCAGCCGGCCAGGGAGGGGCGACTACTTCTCCCACTGAAATCCCCACCCTGGTGCCCTTCGATCAATCTGATTATCAGGGCTGGTGGACCTACACCCATCCGGTTTACGGTTTTTCGATCATGCTCCCCGAAGATTGGATCGTTGAAGAGACCACGGGCAGCGATGCGCTGATGAACGGGCATTTTCTCTCGCTGCACGAAAAACTACAAGGGGTGGGAGCGGAAAACGTTCAAATCCGTATGGCTTTCCGCCGCGTGGGCGAAGAGACCCCGCTGTGGCCCACCGGCGTGGGTTCAGGTCAATTCCTCTCGCAGGGCACCCTGGATGTGGCAGGAGGACCGGTGCGGCGGATTTTGTTCGTGTGCCCGGGCGGGCAGGTGAATGACGTCTGGTACCACGGCTCAGGCGAGGACGACCCCAATATCCGGCGCGGCGATCTGGAGTTTGGTTTCATCGCCTCGCTCACCGGTTTCTACTGCGAGGAAGGCCACAGCCTGGGAGGCAAGCTCCTGCGCGTGGCCGAGATGGTCGTTGCATCGCTCTGGGTGCCGTAGAAAGATCACAATTGGAAAGATGCCATAACCATATCAGATGCCATGTATTAGCAACACCCCAAAAGATGAAAACGGAGTCCGAAGTCTCCAGACTTCGGCGGATGCAACCGACACCTGGAGATGTCGGACTCCACAACAAGTTGCTTTCGTAACAACGAAAGGAAAAAATGAATACACGAGCTGCAAACACCAATCTCGCCCGGAAAGAAATAGCCAAACCATTAGATGATTCGTTGTCTTATGGTAGGATGGTCGTTCTGCACCTGCTCCCCGGCGCGCTGGTGATGTTGCTAATGTTATCAGTCAGTCCTCTCTTTAGGAGTATCGGGCTTCATCCAAGCGTCCCAGTCTTGTTCGTTTTTGTGGCGCCCCTGCTCATTCTTATGCAACTGGGCTTTCTTTACTACAAAGGTTGGCAGCGAAATGGCAAGTTCTCGCTGCAGGGCATCGTGCTTTATCGAGATGAGCCTATGAATTGGTGGAGGATGATCCTTCTAGCGCTGCCGCTATTGGTGTGGATTGCGCTCATCTGGTTCGTCGTCAAACCGCCGGTCAATAAATATTTTATAGAAAATGTCTTCGCTTGGGTACCAGTTAATTTCCTGGATGAATACTTTCTGGAAAACCTGGATCAATATTCTCCTGCTTTCCTGCGCGTGATCGGGGTCTTGTTTGCGGTATCCATCACATTGGGCGGGATGGTGGAGGAGTTGTACTTTCGCGGCTACTTACTGCCGCGCATGAAAGCCCTGGGTGCATGGGCGTCGATCATAAACACCGTCTTGTTCTCGCTATACCACTTCTGGTCACCATGGGAAAACGTCGTTCGATTGTGCGCACTGTTTCCGTGGATTTTCACCGTCTGGCGTAAACGGAATATCTATCTTGCATTGCTGATCCATTTCACCATCAATGCGTTCGCGGGGATCAGCCTGCTAAGTCTAATCTTGCGGTCAATATAGACTGCTATTGGTCTTCAGAGAGCAATAAACCTAAACAAGCGAAATCAGGAATAACAAAATGAATACGCAAATGGATGGCACAAAACTGGATGGAGGCACCATCATGCCTGCCCACTGGATACAACGTTTCATCTGGTTTGTAGCATTCCTCGCCAGTGGACTATTGGTCTTTGTGGTCTTCGGTCATTACTTTCCCACTTTCAAGGGAACAGCGGATACCATTGGCAGAGTCTTCGTTGCCGCTGCATTTCTGGTCATGGCAATCATCGCCCGTCAACGTGAAGGCTTACGAAAACATTGGCTTATTCCCTTTGCCTTCTTTACCGCGCTGACTGCCATCAGCATCGACTACACCCTCGGCCTCAGCAAATGGATCCTTCCTGCACTTGGCTTGTCGATAAAATCGCCAGCAGGTCTGGCAATCGACAAACTCGAGAGTTCCCTGCTGGGGATCGTTACTGTGCTAACCCTGAATGGTCTGGCAGGCCAAGGCGTGGACTCGCTCTATATCCGGCGCGGCAACCTGAAGCTGGGACTGATCGTTGGTCTGCTCGCTTTTGGGTTAATGGCTGCCTTCGTTATCCCCGTCACCGAATGGTTTTTCAAAGGCGAAAACCTGACGTGGGCGCGCATCCTGCCATGGATGCCCTGGGTGCTCATCATGGTATTTTCGAATGCGGCTTATGAAGAACTGGTTTTCCGCGGCTTGTTCATCGGGAAGATGAGCCCGTTTTTGGGGAGGTTCGCCATCAACCTGGTCACAACCATTCCTTTTGTTTTGAACCACGCGGGCAACAATTACATGTCGAACGCGTTTATATTCTTCGTATTACAACTCTTGCCGCTTTCACTGGTCTGGTGCTGGTTGATGCAAAAAACGAGCAGCCTCTGGGGCTCCATCCTTTTTCATGCCGCGATGGATATTCCGGTTTTCGTTGGGATTTTCTCGACTCTCTAATTGGTAATAGAAGGAGCTTTCGATGAAACCAGCGACCACAGAAGATATCTTTGAAATCCTGGATGGCAGTTTCACCTCGGCTGCTTTTGGCGCCGCCATAGAATTGGGTCTCTTCTGGTTGCTGGCTGAAAACCCTTTACCAACATCCGATATTGCCAGAAGTCTTAACATCCCCCTAAACCGCTGCGCTATTCTGCTGCAGATGTTGTGCCGGATGGGATTGTTGGAAGAAACAGCTTGTGGTTATGCCCCCTCTGCCCTGGCTAGGAGAACAATCCTGGAGGCCTACAGCCGGGAGACCTGGGCTTTCCTGGCGCGCGAAGCCAGGTTCAGGCTCCCTGCCATTCTGGATCTTCCGCTGAATATCAGCAAGCCTGTTTCAACCTGGGAAGCACAAAGTCTGAGAGCGCCCTATTACTTTAAGGAAATAGTGGAGGCGCCGGACTATGCGGCGCGCTTCACGCGCATGCTCTATGAGCTCCATATTTCCATGGCGGAACAACTGGCTGAGCTGCTGGATCTGACGGAAGTCAAACGATTGCTGGATCTGGGAGGCGGCTCAGGCGTGGTAACATTCGCACTGCTTCGCAGGCAGCCTGAACTTGTAGCGCTCCTACTGGATGTCGAAAACGTTTGCAAAACCGGTCGGGAGATTGCCGCCGAGAATGGACTTGAGCAGCGCATCACCTATCTTGCCGCCGATTTCGTCAAAGATGAGCTGCCCACGGGATATGACATGGTGATGCTTTGCGACACTGCCGCCTCCAGCGAGGCCCTTTTTCGCAAGATTCATGCTGCCTTGAACCCAAACGGGCGCTTTGTGCTTGTGGAGCAATTTGCTCCAAATCAGGATCATGTTGTTCCGTCCCACCAGGTCTGGACATTTCTGTCTTCGCTGGAATTTTCAAAATCGGCAATCAATTACACGACAGGCCAGGCAGTAAAGGCTCAATTGCAGCAGTCTGGCTTTCGGAAGGTTTCCATCACCCCTCTTCATAGCGAAGATGATCTGCGCTGGAATGCGGATTGGGTAGTGCTGGAGGCGTTAAGGTAGGACAGTTTGCTAAGTCGGAGGTACTGACATGCCCATTCTTAACTATCTCGACACCATGTTCGTCGTCACTGCGTTCCTTTTTCAGATCATCCTGATCGTCCATTTCGCGCTGCGCAAATGGCGCTTCGATTTTGCTATCCGCTATGGTCCCAGCGTGTATGCTCTGAGCATCCCTGCCTGTGCAGTAAGCGTATTGCTATGGGTGGGTGGGAAATCCTGGTCGTTCTGTCTTGCCGGATTTCTTTACCTCGTTTGGGCGATTTTCGGCTACATTGTGGAATACATCCAGAAGATCAATTGGCGCAGCCCCGTTCGGTGGCCGATTTTTGGGCCATACATCCTCCTATATCTGACCACAATCATGTTCTACTGGTTCCCTCTGGCGTTGATCTGGAAACCGTTGTGGTATATATATATGGTCCTTTTCGTCTCCAGTACCATCCTCAATGTATTCTCACACAAAGGCGCATAAAATTTGCAAGCATTGCAGAAGGCGTTGGGTGGAAAGCCTTCCTCGAAAATCGGTGGTGAGTTTGCGCGGATCGAACTAAAGAATCGCGTCTGGAATGTCTCTCGAATAGATCGATTATGCGAAAGGAAAAAACGCTGTGAAACCGTCTGTCATCGAAGTAAAAGAGCTCAACAAAGCGTATGGAAAATTTTTCGCAGTGGACCGCATCAGCTTTGATGTTAAGCAGGGCGAGATTTTCGGCCTGCTCGGCCCGAATGGCGCGGGCAAGACCACTACGCTAGAATGTTTGGAAGGACTGCGCGTGCCGAGCGGTGGTTCGTTGCGAGTGGCTGGTATCGACCCGGTCCGGGAAGGGCGCAAACTGCGCAACGTGATCGGCGTCCAGTTGCAATCGTCCGGAATGCCCGACAGCATCACGCCGGATGAAGCGATGAAGTTCTTTGCAGCCTACCATGCTGTGGCGCCGCGGTTCGATCTGCTGGAGAGGCTTGGACTGAACGAGAAGCGCAAGGCGCAATTCTTCGAGCTTTCCACCGGACAGCAGCGCCGTCTCGCGTTAGCTTTGGCGATTGCACACAATCCGAAGGTCATCTTCCTCGACGAACCAACCGCCGGATTGGATGTTGCGACGCGCGTGGAACTGCATGACATGATGCGCGAGTTGCAAGCCGGAGGCGCCACCCTGATCCTTGCGACGCACGACATGGCGGAAGCCGAACAAATGTCGGACCGGGTGGCGATCCTGCTGAATGGACGGATCATCAAGGTGGGGACGCCGATGGAGATCACCGCGGCTGGTGCAGGCTTGACCAAGATCTCGGTGCGGACACAGGGCGAAAGTATCAGCGGCGCTGACTTCCCGGCAGTCAGTGCGCATTCGTTCAAAGATGAATATCACATCTACTTTAGTTCCAATATCGGCGCGACAATATCTGCCATCCTCGCGCGCATCGAGTCCAATCAAGATACATTAATCGACCTGCGGGTCGAGCGTCCGTCGCTTGAAGACCGTTTCCTTGAAATCACCGGCACAGGAGTTGCGCAATGAACGCCTTCATCCACCATTTCTCTTTCGAGTTCCGGACCGGCATCCGCAACAAGCAGTTGCTGCTGATGAATTATCTTTTCCCGTTGAGCTTTTACCTGATGATGGGATTCATCATGCCGGCCATCAATCCGACCTTTCGTCCCAACATCATTCCGGCGTTGGTGGTCTTTGCCATTTTGTCGGCGACATTTTTGGGGATCCCTGATCCATTGGTCAATGCGCGGGAGCACGGCGTTTATCGCAGTTATAAGATCAATGGTATTCCATCAATCTCGATTCTGGCTATACCTGCATTGACTACGATTATGCACTTGGGCATTGTGGCGGCAATCATTACAGCAACCGCGCCGTTTCTCTTCGACGCGCCGTTGCCGGTCAACTGGCTCAATTATGTTTTGATCTTTTTGGCGATGTCCTTTGCTTGCGCGGGATTGAGCGTACTGATCGGCGTGGTCTCTCCCAGTTCGCGCATGACCGTGCTTTGGTCGCAGCTCATCTTCGTCCCGTCCATGCTGTTGGGCGGACTGATGCTGCCATACAGCATGTTGCCCAATATCGCCGGGAAGTTTGCGCAGTTATTTCCAGCCACGCAGGCAATGAATGCGCTCACTGGATTGGCGATGGGTGGGTCCGCGGGTTTTTCCCCGTGGGGTTCAGTCATTGCCCTGTTGGTCAGCGGGGCGTTGGCGTTCGGCCTGGCGGTCTATCTCTTTAGCTGGGACAGCCGGAATACGGCGCGGCGCGGGCATCCGTTGATGGCGCTGCTGGCTTTTCTACCGTATGGGATTGGCGTATTTTTATTCTAAGTCATAGGAACGGGATCGTTCGCCAGCCAGGCCGCCTCGGACACAACCGGATTGGGTACCGTCACCGACACGAGGGTGGCCAGTTCATCCAGGACCTCCCGGTAGTGCCGGTAGCCCTCGTACGTATCGAAGGTCCGCGCCTTGTCCAGCTCGGCGAGCAGGATCTCCAAATGGCCGGCTGCCTCATCCGGAACCCCCGCACAGTAGCCCTGCGCGACGGTCTGGTAGACCCATTCATCCTGTCCTGACATGCTCCCACAGCTTTGACAGATCATGAAGGCGATATCATCGCTCGTCATCAGCACACGCGGCATAACCAGGCCTGCCTGGCTGACCCCCCACAGGCCGATCTGTTGCGGGTCGATGTTTTGGTGTGCCTTCATCTTGATCTTCCTCTTCATCGACTCCGTACCTCGTTTGTTAATTCGAGAATGGCGTCCACGACCAGCGCTGGTTCTTCAATTGGGATGTTGTGACCAGACCGGGCAGCGATGAGGTGAGTGCTGTTGGTGGACAACCCTGCCAACTCTCCCTGCAAGTCTTGCCAGATTTGCTGCAGTTGGTTATTCGTTTTTGTCAGCGAAGGCGGAATGTTGGCTACAAAGAAAGGATTGTCAGGGTTCTGGCTGATCACGACCAGGGGCAATTCACCCAGTGGTTTCGTAGCTTTAACTTGTGCGTTGCCAGCCTGGGTATCCCACCCTTCAGGATTGGGATAAGGTGATGCTTTCAAGTCAGAAATCCAGGTGAACAATTGCCGCCAAGTCATTACGCTTTCTGGCTCATCCGCCGATTCCGGGGGAAGGCCAGCCAGCAAGCGGGGTCCCATGTCGGGATGAGCCGCATCCACCAGAACGATGCCTGCCACTTTTTTAGGATATTGATCCGCGAAGAGGCGAACGAGCTCACCCCCCAGCGAGTGTCCCACCAGGATATAAGGCCCGCCAATCCGGGCATTTACAAGCAGGGCATGCAGATCATGCGCTGCATCCCGGAAAGTACGCGGTGTTCGGGCTTCGTTGCTGCGGCCAAGATTTGCCCGGTCGTAGGCGCAAACCCGGGTGGTCTCTTCAACGCCAGCGATTACCCTGACCCAAAATGAAGAATCACTACCCATGCCGGCTTCCAGGATCACCGTTGGGCTGCCCTGTCCGCTGCACTGGTAGTACAGCTTGTACCCGCCCACATCCACCATCCCGGATGGTATGGGTGTCGGCGTGGGTGGCTGAGATGTTGGGACTGGCGCTGAACAGGCCGCCAGTAGCGTCGCAGCCATCAATATGAGAAGCAGGGAAAGTTGTTTCATCGCTTGACTCCTATCTGCTCGTGGTGTTTGGGCGGTACAGCCGCCCAAACACCATCATGCAAATTTCACTCACTGTATTTCAGGATCCAGTCCATCACCTCACTCCATGGAGCGCCATCTAAATAGTGCCCGGCCTCGGGAAGCTCGATGTATTCAAGATTGGCTCCCACGGCAGTTAGTTTTTCAACCGCAGCGCGTGAATCGGATACCCACTCCGCCTTATCCCTGGCGCCAGTTACCAGGAAGAGGTTCTGATTTCGGAACTTGTCCATCTGCTCGAGAAACCCTGCGTCTAACGGGCCAGCCAGGATGACCAGCGCCTGGAAGTAGTCCGGCTTGAGCAGGCCCAGCCGGTATGCCCCCACCCCGCCCATCGAGTGCCCAATCAGGATAATACGCTCTCTGCGGATGTTCGGGTAGAGGCTGAGGAAATGTTCGATACTGTCAAACACATCCTGGGCGGCGCTGCCTCTATACCCATCGTTCAGTCCCCGCCCTTTTGGCAGAATCAATGGGTAGCCCAGGGCGGTAACACTTTCTTTCAAGTTGAGTTCTTCCATGTTCCTGATTGCGCCTTGATCATCCTCTCCGCTGCCATGCAGGAAGACGATCAACGGGTAAGTCTTGCCGGGATCGAAACTCTCCGGCAGCAGCGCGGTATACGGCTGCAGGGTGTTGTCGCTGGTCGAGCGGAAGCCGTAGCGCTGGAAGGCGCCGTTATCGAGGACCGCCGGCTCTCCCTTTTCCAGCCTGTAGAGCAGGGACTGGAGTTCTCCCCACCAGTTGTTCAATTTTGAGATATCCTCGTAATTCGTCCGTTGATAAAATCCATCAATCCAGTCGAAGCGAATCTCCACGTTCGATAGAGAGGCTTCCAGCTCCGCTTGGGCATTGAAATCGGCCAGGCGCTGCCGGGCTGCTTCCATTTCCTTACGGTTCAAGATGAAAATTTCTTCGTCACAAGCGGAGACTGGCGTTCCCTTCTGATCGGTAAAGGTCACCCGCAGGGTATAACTACCGGTCGGGAATTTACCGGGCGTAAGGAGGAAGCTGCCGGCATTGAGCCCGGGGTGAAGTTTCAACATGGCTTCATCTGCCCGTTTTTCTACGCCTTCACTGAGCAGGCTTGCCCGGATTTTCAGTTTTTCTTGGCTTTCGAGGGCATTGACTGCATAGCGAAGCTCCACGGTTTCCCCATCTTGCAAGAAGTTCTTCTTCAGGGCGGCGTGATAACTGGCCTGCTGCGCCGTTTCCGGTTCAGAGGTTTTGAAACCGAATAACAGACCGGCCCGCGCCAGCGTATTCAACGAGAACAGGTTATTGTCAGGAAACAGCATGGCTGTGTCGTCGCCCTGGTCAAAGTAAATGAGATTAAGCGCCGCTTTCTGATAGATGAAAGGATTGAAGGGCTTGATCCGCTCGAAGGGAATGGCGATTTCATAATCGATGCCAGCGCTGTGAAGCCGGTATTTATATTCGATATCCTGAGTTGAGAAAGTTGGCAAAATCTCGCCGTTCCTGAGCACCAGCCCCATCCTTTGCCGGCCGAAATAGAACAGGTAGATAGCGTTCGACCGTTCTTTCCCCTCTTCGGTAACCAGGGTGAGCCAAATCGCTTCGGGATATCGACCATAGTCCTCTTTGAAATTTTTATCCAGGGCTTTCACCGCCAGGTAGAACTTCTCTGTGTCGAACGTGAAGGCGACTTTTACATCCAGGTCAGGCGAAAGCGCCGCTTGAGAACCAGGCTCGGGAAAGCCAGCCTTCAGCCATTCACTCACCTGCCATTCGGTTAGGTCGCCGTCGATGGTCATCTCACCATTACGAACCTGTGAGATGACCGGGGCCTGATCCTGGTCACTACCAGGCGTCGCTGTGGATGGCTGAGTTAACAGCGTTGGTGCATTAACGACCGAGCAGGCCGCGATCAGCAGGGCAAGCGGGCTTACCCAAACCACCCGGCGCAGGGCTGCAATATTCCGGGCAGCCGCCCTCCACTGGACATCGCTGGGCGCTTGATGATGATAGGTCAAGTCAGGTTGTGCGGTCATTTTTTACTCCTTCTACACGCTTTTTAGCGCGGCAATGCTTTGATCCATTGCTCCAGAATGTCCAGGAAAGCCGGATCATAAGGCCATTGACTGAGCGGTGTTTGCTTCCCTGGTTCTTTACCGGTTATGAACGTCTCAAATTCCGCAATCGATTCTATTCCCTGGTCTCGCAGAACCTGCTCGAAGGTTCGAGCTTGTTCCTCCAAACAGCCGGTCTGCGACTTTTCCATGACATGACCAATGCCCGGCAGGAGTTCGACGCGAAAGTTCGGGTTGCCCGCCCGTTCCAGGGCTTTCCTCCAGGCGAATGCCCCCTGGATTCCATCGACATTCGGATCTCGTTCGCCAAAGATGGCCAGCACTGGAATCGTGGTCTGCTCGATCACCCCGATCGGATTCCACCAGCCCACTATCTCGGGATCGTTCGCCTGCCACGCTGCCTCAGGGACAACTGTACGGTCGTTGTAATCCTTAACGGAGGCAACCCCCGCCAGCGCATCGAGCGTCTCTCTATAGTGTACGTACCCGGCGTATGTATCGTAGGTGCGGGCTTTGTCAAGCTCGGAGAGCAGACGCTTCAGTTCTTCGGCCTGCTCTTCAGGGACTCCCGCGCAAATTGATTGCATGGTGTTCAGATAGAGCCCCTGGTCGTGGCTTGACATGCCGCCACAGGAAACGCAGATCATGAAGGCGACATCCTCGCTCTGTGAAAGCACGAGCGGCATCACCCAGCCGCCCTGGCTGATCCCCCACAAGCCGATCCGCCGCGGGTCAATATCGGAGTGGGATTTCATCACTTCGATTGCATCCAAGACGATCTGCGCGCTTTTCTGAAGCACTCGGGGTGTGTTGTCAACCTGGCCCGTGGATTCACCTGCTCCCGGCTTATCCCAGGAAAAGACCGCGTAGCCGGCGTCCAGCATCCTTTCCATGATCGGCAGATACATCCCAAAAGAAGTGCGATCTTCCAGTCCGCTGCCATGAACGAACAGGATAACCGGAAACGGGCCGGTTCCGCTGGGCGTGCGGAGATCGCCGACGATCGTGAACTCCCCCGACTGGAAGGTGATCTCCTCGATCCTGGCCGGCTGGGGCTGCCGCGCGCAGGCGGGCAAGAGCAGCAGGATGATCAAGCCCAGGGTCACACAGATTACAGCCAGCACAGCGGGGAGGCGCAGGTCCTTCCAGGTCAACGCGACCGTCTCGGTGCGCAGCCAGGCAGGGAGTTTTGGAGAAATCCAGCGATACAGGCTGACATACAGAGCCGACAGGATCAATCCCAGGACCGTACCAAGAATTATTCCCTGATATGTGCTGGTTAGGGTCTCTTCCACCAACCATTCAGTTTTGTAGACTGATGAACCCGTCACGAAGAGACAGGCTATGGCCAGCCCTAAAATATTGTACAGAAAGTAACCGGCAGGGATGACGAAAAGGGATTTTTTGTCATGCGGGGAGAGGCCCAGGAGCGGGAAGAGCGAGAGGGTCAGGAAAATCCCGACCGCGATTAGAATTTGCCCCGGGATTTGAATCAGAAGGGCCGGTATTCCAATGATATTTACCAGGTTGTTATAATCATATTGCATCATGGCTGCCGCGAGTCCGTGGCCGATCGCAGTCATGGAGAACAGCAGGAGCAGCGGCAGCAGGCCGGGAGAACGGCGCTTCCAGCACAGGATGAAAAGCAACAGGCTACCTGTGTAAAAGCTCAAGTCGCCCGAAGCGTGTGACCAGACATTACTGGGATCGACGTATGGTCGAACATAGCCCGTGAAAGGGAAGGGGTGAATGACAAAATCGGTGATCCCGACCCCACTTGCCAGGTTGACCAGAGCATGACCGCCTTCATGGAGGACCGAACCGATGAAATTGAGCGGCAGAAACAAGCAGAACAGGAAAAGCGTGGAGCGCAGCGCAGGCAGCCTCTCTTCGGGGCGTTTGCGGAACAGGAGCCAGAATCCCAGCGTAAGGATCAGGGCGAGGGGGATTGCCACGCTGATGCCTTTGATCAAGAAAGACTGGGCATCCACCAGCGGGGGAGTCGTGCAGTGGTACAGGGGGACGGTCACCGGTTCACTCAAATTGCCGGCCCGGTCGCGGATGGTGATCTCAAGAACCAACTCCAACCTGTACGGGCATCTGCCCCCGGCGGTGAATAAGGCCTCCCCTTTTTGTTGCTCAACAGTGGCCTCAATTGGCTCGTCAGTGAGATGTAGTTGGTAAGACAACGAGGTCGAGATCTCCCGGTATGTCACCGCAACGGCATCTCCATCCGGGTCAGTGAAGTAAATGTCCGCATAGTTATGTTCAGCACCCTCGATGACTTCCTCCCTGTTTTCCACCCGCAGAATGACCGGCGGATGGCTCCCCGCCTGAGGTTGGGCCGCAGGCGCAGGCTCGGACGGTTGGGATGTCGGGGAGGCTGGTGAACAGGCTGCCAGCAGCACGGCGAGCAGGATTCCCAAAACAAAGAGTGAGACAGTTCGCGATTTCATGAGAATTTTCCTTCCATACATAGGTTTGACCTCTGACCGGCTAGAATTCTTCCCGGCTCGTGCGCCAGATGGCCACGCCGGTAAACAGCAGGCACCCCAGTGCGGTTGCGATGATCGGGGCCACTGTGGGCAGCGGGGCACCCTCCACCAGGTACCCACCAAGGGATGGAATGATCCCGTTTTTACCGAGACTGCATACCAGCCTCCAGGGCATAACATCCCTCAGCATGACGCCAAGAGGAGTGATCATGTGTCCCCATACCAAAAAGATCGTGATCCCCAACACAGGGCCTCGACCCTGGAACAGCGTGGCAAGCATCAGCACCAGCGTTAGGTAGAAGAGCAGGTTGAGGTAGGCCAGCCCCAGCATCCCGGCGAAACCAAGAACCGGTAGATGAGCCTTGCCAAGAACCACCAATTCGAGACAGGCGACGGCACCCGGGAGAACGAACCATGTCGCCAGCAAGCCCACTGCATAGGCGATCAGCTTTGCCAGGATGAAAGCCGGCCGCCGCAGAGGCTTTGAGAGCACCCAAGCGGCTGTCCCAGAGAGTCTTTCTCCCTGAATGGCATCCTGACCCATGATGATGGCGGCAATAGGCCCAACGATCCCAGCAATCATCATAAATGAATTGACAGCATTGCTTATACTTCCACCGACCATCAGATTCATCGCCATAAGGAAGTTCAGGAAGAACAGTGCAATCAGGCATTGGGTCCACCAGCGGCGCGTGCGCCACCACGCGATATTCTCCTTGACCAGCATGTTGCCTAGTCCCATTTGCCAGCCGCGCTCACGGCGTGGGGTCAGTGAAATAGTATTAGTGGTCATGGTTGCTCTCCTTTACAATGTTCATAAATACGTTTTCCAGGTTTTGGGCTTTGCGCCCAAATTCACAGACCGTTACACCGCCGCCAGATAGAGCCAACGGCACCAGTTGGGCTTCAGCCTGGTCTGGATCGCTGACCCGGATCTGCCAACTGACTCTGCCGTTTCGTGATAACGTCTCGATGCCGTTTACCCAGGGTTGGCAGCGCAGGCGGGCTTCCAACGACGCACTGTCCCCTTTTACTGTCAGGGTGAAGGAATCTGCCTGGCCCCAGGCCAGCAACTCCTCGATCGGCCCCTGGGCGACCAGCGTGCCCTTGTTCAAGATAATCACGGTGTCGCTGACGCGCTGGACATCATCCAGGATGTGGGTGGAGTAAAAGATGGTCGTGTGCTTGCGCAACCTTTCCATCACATCCAGCACATCCTTCCGTCCGATCGGGTCGAGCGAGGCGGCCGGCTCGTCCAGGATGAGCAGGTCCGGGTAGTTGACTTGGGCCTGGGCGATGCCCAGGCGCTGCCGTTCGCCTCCCGAAAAGCCCTTGATCGGGCGGTCGGCCTTATCCGCCAGGCCTACCAGGTCTAGGACTTCGGCAACACGGCTTTCGATTTCCGCCTTGGGTCCGGTGTAGAAGAAACGGGCAGTGAAGCGCAGGGTCTCCCGGGCGGTCATGTACTCGTAGAAGCGCGGGTCCTGGGCCAGGTAGCCGACCCGGCGGCGGATCTCATCATTTTCCTTCTGGATGTCCATGCCGAATACCTGCCCGCTGCCGCCGGTTGGCCGCGCCAGGCCCAGAAGCAACTTGATCGTGGTGGTCTTGCCGGCGCCGTTGGGACCCAGGAAGCCACAGATTGAGTGCTCCCGCACCTGCAGGTCGAGGGGCTGGAGAGCTTGAACGCCCTTGTAAGTCTTGGCCAGGCGGTGCGTTTCGATGACGCGCGGTGTGGCTTCTTCCATAATTACAGGGTTCATGATTTGTGCTTGAAAGGTAGTATCCATTGCATATCTCCACAATTTACACTCAACCAGGATGCGGTTCCTGGTGAAATCCGTTCCCGACCTTTTCAACTGACAGCACTGTGAGGTTGAGATTCCAGAGCTGATCGATGAAACCGCGCAGGGCGGGCTGGTCGGGGAATGTGCCGGTCAGGAGTGTCGCTCCATCCTCCAACGGGGTAACAGTCATGCCGTCGAACCACTCCGTACTCGTGGGATCGAGGACCTCCCTGACCTTGATCCGATATGTGTTTTCACGGGCAGTAAATTTTTTATCCATAATTTTTGCTTTGCTCCTTTCACTAATCACGATTGCTGGTTAAATAGTAAAACAAAGGGACTGAGAAATCAGTCCCTAAAAAGGGTATCGATGGGGTATGGGATGGGGTATTTTCGAAGAAGGAATTACAATAAATTCAGCTCGCGAGCGCGGGCGATGGCCTCGGTGCGGCTGTGGACCCCCAGCTTGCCGTAGATATTCTTGAGATGTTTATGCACCGTCTCACGGGCGATGACCAGGGTTTCGGCGATCTTTTTATCCGGGCAGCCCTGCGCCAGCAGCTTGAGCACCTCCAGCTCGCGGTCCGAGAGTGGCTCTACCAGTACTTGGGCAGCCGGGGTGGGTATCGGCTTGGGCTTGCGGCTGCCTTCGAAGGCAGCTAGCAGGCGGGATACAAATTCTGAACTGCCGCGTCTTTCCTGGAACAGGAGCAGCAACCTCAGCAGCGGCTGCCCGCGCTCAAGGAAAACACGTACGTAGCCTTCCGGTTCAGCCAGTTCAAGCGCCTTTTCCAGGCAGTCCAGGGCAGTTGAATCGTTCTTCCTCTTCGCCCATACAGCGGTTTGCAAGACAAGCATACGGAGCACAATATCCCAATCCTCCTCTTTCTGCGTATATGGGATGATCTTCTCCAGCACTTGAAGTGCTTCTTCGCACCGGTCAAGCGCATACAGCATGCGTGCCGCCTGGGCAAGCTGGAACAAGCGGCCAAGTGCGATCTTCTCTTCGACATTCAAGTTTACCTGGTTAACCCACTCAACCAGACCGGTCAGGTCCCCTTGCTCTGCCTGCCAGCGCTGCCTGAGGGTGGTGCTTGATCCCTGGAAGTTCGGATAATCCCGGTCGAGTTCTGCCAGGGAATCCAATGCCCCCGATAAGTTCCCTTGCGCATGCCTGAGCTTTGCCTGGGTTTCAAGGCCGAACGCAACCAGGATACTCTTCCCGCCTTGGCGGCAAAGGGCCAGGCCGGTCTCTGCTTCCGATTCCATCTCCTCAAGGATATTCCATTCGTACAAGGTGTCCGCAAGACCCAAGTGCAGCATCCCGGCATAGAATAAGTGTGCCTGCCCATGAGCTTTAGCATAATCCAGGGCTTCCCGTAGCACTTGTGCAGCCTGGTGCAGCTTCCCCTGCAAGCGTAACAAGCTGGCAAGTTCCTGTGTGGTTGACATGGCCATGGATGGATAATCCGCGGTGCGGGCACAGGCAATCACCTCACGGCAGATCTCGATTGCGCGGTTGAAATCGCCTCTGACCTCGTGGATCGTGTACAGCATACCGAGTGCAAAGACGCGGCTGCGTGATCCCACGGGGGCAACCTGGGCAGCTTTTTGTGCAAGTTCGAAGGCAGATTCTAGGTCGTTTTTTCGCCGGGCGCTGAGAGCCTTGAAGGAATACATATCAGCGGTCAAGAACCAATATTCCTTAGAGTCCCTAGCCATCTTGCCAGAGGTAATCGCGCTGGTTAATGCCTCTTCTGCGCTGAGTATATATGGATCGATCTCCTCCCGGCGGTCAGCCATATACAGGAGGTGGGATTTGATAATGCACAGGAAAGGATTGGTGCGCAGGAAAGCCTCTGGGAATGCGCCCAGCCACTGATTTAATGTACTCAGGCTGCTAGAATAGATTACATTGAGACTATCACAACACACCAATCTAGAAGCACGCTCGAAGTCCTTTGCCTGCAGGGCGTGGTGAATGGCTTCGTCCTGGTACCCGTTCGACTCGAACCAGGCAGAGGCTTTGATATGCAATTCTGCCACCATATCTGGGTACATGGGCAGCAGGCGGTTATGCAAGAGCTCGGAGAACAAGTGATGATAGCGGAACCAGCGCTGCTCATCATCCAGCGGGATGATGAACAGGTTGGCATGATCCAACCCCTCGAGGACCGCCTCCCCATTGTCTTCCCCGGTCAAGGCGTCGCAAAGCGGTCCCGTAAGTCGGTCCAGGATGGAGGTCTTCAGCAGGAAATGGCGCAGCGGCTCCGGTTGGCGCTTCAGCACCTCCTCGACCAGGTAATCCACAATGTAATGGTTGCTGCCGGTGAAGGCCGAGACGAAGCCATCCACATCCTCCCGACCGCGCATGGAGAGCGCGGCCAGTTGCAGGCCGGCAATCCAGCCCTCGGTGCGCTTCTCCAGCGCGACCACCTGCTCGCCGGTCAGATCCAGATTCATGACCTTGTTCAGGAATTGGGCGCACTCCTCCACGCTGAAGCGCAGGTCGGCGAGACGGAGTTCGACCAATTGGCCGCGAGCGCGCAGGCGGGCCAGTGGCAGGGGTGGGTCGGCGCGGCTCAGCAGGACCAGGTGCAGGCGCGCTGGCAGGTGCTCCAGAAGGAAGGTCAGGGCGGTGTGGATGACGGGATTTTCGATCAAGTGGAGGTCGTCCAGCGCCAGGACGGCATCCTCTTCCAGGGCGCTGAGACGGTTGATGAGCAGGGTCAGAATCGCTTCCCCGTTCGGCGGCTCGGCTGACTGTAACAGCGGTCGGACTTCCTCTTCCAGGCCGGGATCCAGGGTGTCCAGGGCGGCGGAAAGGTATTGCAGGAAGCGGGTCGGATCATTGTCAGCAGAGTCAAGGGATAACCAAGCAGTCGGTACCTCTGATCCAATGCCGAGACGCCACTGGCTAAGGACGGTGGTCTTACCTGCCCCGGCCGGAGCGGAGATGAGGGTCAGAGGTCCTTGCAGGCCGACCTGCAGCCGTTCGACGAGCTGTGGGCGCGGCACCAGGCTGGGACGCGTGGGCGGAAAGTAGAGCTTGGTGGTCAGCAGGGCTGTTGACACGGGACACATTTAGTGAAGGATGATGTCCCCTTTATCATAGCATAAATGACGATGAAATCCAAAGTGGAGAGGGCCAAGGGGTGCATGTCTTATTTTGTATCTGGGCGGTCTTGATATGGCAGCGCTACGTCTATTATGTGTTGCCAAGAATGCCAGATAAAAAACGCCCCTTCGGGGGCATCTGAATTTGGCTACAGCAAAAAAAGCCGCCGCTTATCATGATCGCCAACTTCACACGCAGGTAGCTGTTTTCGATCTCGCCGAGCTTCATCCCGATGACCATCACGCCAGCGGTATAGGCGCTGCAGGTCAAGCCTTTGAACAGGGTTCCGCCGATGAAATCAGAAGCAGCATCGAGCAGCTCCTGATCCACTGGGATGGTCTCTCCCAGTTGCCCGAACACAGCATGGCCGCAATGGAAGTTGCATTGCTGCATGTGGCCATAACCTCCGATCAATCCTCACCCCAATCCTCGCATGAAGGTGTCGGAAGTAATCCGAACGGGCAGGTGTGAAGCACCTTCAAATGACTTTTCCATGTCTGTGTCTCCTTATCCATCCCACCACTAATCCGCTGCGGCGGCTGGCGTCAACATCAGCTTTTCTACTTTTGACGGTTTCGGATGGGCGGTCACCGCATCCGGCAGGTCATCTTCCACGCGGCGCAGGTGGGGAGACAGGCAGGAGATCGCGGTGATGAGGATAAGCAGAAAGCCCATGGTGATGAACAACAGGCCGATGCCGCGCCCGGGGCCTGTGCCGAGGATCTGCCCTAAGCTTCCAGCCAGGAGACCGTTGACAGCCATCATTGGCTCGAATATCTTGTCAGAGAGCGGCCCGGCAAGCACGTAGGTCAGCAGCGGGGTCGCCAGGGTGATCGTCTGCCGGATGGCGAATACGCGTCCCTGGACATCCGGGGCAACTTTCTTCTGCCAGATGACCTGGTTGGAACTGGAAACGATGGGCACGCACAGGGTCGAAAGGAAACCGCCGAGGACGATGAGAGCCAAAGAGGCGCGCAGCCCGATCAGCGACAAGGCCAACCCCAACAGGAGCATGAATACGATCACGATCTTGATGCGGCGTTTGGGGCCTCCCCAGACGCTCATCAGGATGCCTCCCACCAGGAAGCCGCTGGCGCACATCGACATCGCCATGCCCAACTGGGCAGTCGTGCCGAACGCCAGGATGAGCGGTGTGAAGAGCACAACGGTCATCTCGGTGGTGAAGTTGGAAATGGCGAACAACAGCATCAGGGCTGCCAGGCCAGGCCGCGTCGAAATGTAATTCCAACCGTAGAGCGTCTCCTTGAGCAACGAACCCTTGCCAGTTCGCTCCTGCGTAGTCCCCTGCATCCGCGGGATGCGGATGAAGAGCAGCACGGAGATGGCGAATAGGAATGATGAGAAATCGATCATGATCACGGCTGCAAGACCGATTTTGCCCATCAGACCGCCGGCGATTGCCGGGGCAATAAGAAACTCTCCGATTGCGACGATCTCCATCATGCCGTTGGCTCGGCCCAGGTTCTTCTGCGGGATCATCTGGGTCATGGCTGCCCGTAGTGAAGGCATCCGCAGGCTTCCGAAAGCGCCGCTCACGAACACGGCCACGTAGATGTACCAGACTTGCAACCCGCCAAGCAGATAGACCACGGCGATCGAAAGGGTGCTGATACCGGCGCCGAGATCGCTGATGAACATCGCCTTGCGGCGGTCCCAGCGGTCGACCAGGGCGCCTGCCAGGGGTCCGAGCAGGACGCCCGGCAGCACGAAGAACATCGAGATGAGGGCATACTTGGTGATCTCGCCGGTCTGTTGCAGCACCCAGACCCCCAGCGCAAAGCTGGTCAAACCTGAGCCGATGAACGAAATCACCTGCCCGAACCACACCGCTGCGAAAGCCTGCGCCCCGCTCAACAGGGAGTGCTTGTTCTTTACAATCGAACCTGACAGTGTCGTTTCCATTTTTCCTCCGAGAATGAGTTGAACATTTTTTATTGAGCGGGCGCCAAAGCCCGTCTTTCAGCGGCGAAGGCGCAGGTGCGCGCCTGGTGGGCTTTCCAGCCCGGCCACCAAGTAGCGTGCCAGGCGTGGAGCCGGGCGAAGACCGAGTGCGGTTGTTTCATCGCCAGCTTGCGGATGGGGCAATCGGCGCAGCGGTGGACCTTCTCGATGAGGAAGGCGCTCATTGCAATGTTGCCGAGAGCAGGATTGAATTTGATCGTGGCTTCCATTTCGAAATCTCCTTATATTTCTTGATTGATCTTGCTCACCGAGAGCAAGTGAAGATTGAGGCCATAGAGTTTATTGAGCGTGCCCATCAGAGCGGCCTGGTCCCCGGTGCGCCCGGAAAGGATCATTTCTCCGTTATCCAACAGCTTCACCTCCAGTCCTTCCAACCAATCGCTCCAGCTCTCGTCGAGATGCCCTTGGATGTGGATCTCGAAGAATTCTCCTTGAGCTACGCTGGAAATCGTGCTTGCATTCTCTTTGTGGTGATTATTGTTTGCCATTTTTCCTCTGCTCATAATGTATCAGTTTCCGGATGTGGGGTCATCGTCTGAAAGTTGTAGAGGGGGTTGTATTTTTTATCTGCTCAGCCATCCGCCACTGATGGAGGTTGCCCCCTGCCGGGGGTTGAAACCCCAGCCTAAGATGCGAAGCCGTCTGCCCTAATGGGTGCTTCGCGAAAGACGGCCAGGTCTCTGGCCCGCTTTTGAGAAGCCCCCTTGTAGAGCAGAGAACTGCGTAGTCTCAGCCAGTGGATTCATGCGTGCGCGATAAGGTCTCCGCCGGCTACGCTTTAGCTGGCGGCGTAATTATGGCAAAAGGACCAGCCGGGCTGGAAGAGAAAAGTCGCCAGCTGGAAAAAGTATTGACATTGGTCCTATTCATATAAGGCTTATACCGAAATATAGGCTAATCCTCCCCCGCCGCGCCTCGCACCAAACCTCAATCGCCGGAGTGACCATCGGATGCCTTCGGCAAAGCGGACACCTGCACCCACCGCAGGTGTGGTGTAAACGGATGATGTGGCAGCATGAATCCGCTTATCCGTTACAAAATCCGCTGGTCACCGTTTACGAAGGCAAGCTGCGCACTCTAAAACTAGAGGAGAGGGATGGCATGTACTGATGGTCTGCTCTTGTTACTGGGGGCAAATTACCATTGATAATTCATTAGCATTGTGCTAATATTGAGGTGTGTACAAAATCACTTACACCACCCAGGCCGCGAAAGCATTGCTCAAAATACCGCGAAACACCGCGAACCTGATTCGGCAAAAAATGGCGCAAATTGCCGGCGACCCGTTTGCATCCATACCAAATGCAAAAAAACTTCAAGGTAGGCCTGCTTATCGTTTACGGGTTGGTGATTGGCGAGTGATATATGAAATCAACAATGATCAAGTCGTGATTATCGTTCTGAAAGTTGCCCCCAGAGGCGAGGTGTACCGATGACCGTACAAATTATTAAACAAGGCAATAAGCCGGAATGGGCAGTGGTCCCTTACGAGACTTACCTGCAACTGGTTGAAAAGGCTGAAATGGCGCAGGATGTTCAAGATTATGACATCGCAAAAGCGGCGCTGGAACATGGCGAGGATGAATTGGTTCCCAGCGAAGTCATTTATGCCATCCTTGATGGAGGAAACGCGATCAAGATTTGGCGTGAATATCGCGGCATGTCTCAACAGCAAATGGCTGAAAATGTTGGAATTAGTGTTCCTTATTTATCTCAACTGGAAACCAATAAACGTAAAGGTTCGCTCGATGTTCTATCCGCCATCGCCCGAGCGCTGAGGGTTTCGCTCGATCATCTCGTACCTTCGCAATCCTAGAGCAGGCCTGGGCCGGCTCCCCTTCTTACGCTGCGCACCCGGCAGCGGCACCTGAACCGTCCACGAATTATTCACGAATGCTCGAATGTGGGATCACCCATTCGAGTATTCGCGGTTGTTTTCGTGGAAGGTATGCCGAACAACAAAAGCCGGCAGTGAACATGTCCACTGCCGGTTGGCGGAGATAACCAACTGTAGTGACTTAATCGAGAATTTTCAGCTCTTTGACGATGGCCAAAGCCTGGGTCCGGCTTTCCACCCCCAGCTTGGCATAGATATTGCTGATGTGGCGCTTCACAGTGGGGATGGAGAGGACCAATTTCCCGGCGATCTCCTGGTTGGAGCAGCCCGCTTCGATGAGCCGAAGCACTTCAATTTCACGCATGGTCAGCGGCTTGATCAAGAGTTGAGCGGGAGGCTGTGGTTTACCGGCAGCCTTTTCACCGACAGAAAGCAGGTCGGTGACATACTCTGTTTCAATCTGCCGTGCTCGGGCCAGATGCAGCAAGCGAACCATCGGTTCAACTTCATCCACGAAGGTGCGAATGTACTTTTCCGGCCTAGCCAGCGAGAGAGCCCTTTTCAACGCTGCCAGGGCTTGATCTGGCTCTTTTCTGCCCTGAAAGATAAGCGCTTGAAGAACAAGCACTTCTATGACCCGCCCCATTCGCTTGCCAGTTTCGGCTTGCTGAAGTAAACGCTTACTAAGAACCATGGCTGCGTCGTAATTTCCTTGGGCTAGGAGCAAACGCAGCAGGGCCAGGAATTCAGGTTCGCGCAAGTAAGGGATCTCATCACGGATCGTGATATCGCTTTCTGCAACGATATGGGAAGCTTTCTCAAGATCCCCCAGAGCAATCCACAAGCGCACCAAGGCGGATTTTACCCAGATGGTGTATTTGAATGCAAAATGGTGCTCTTTCATCAACTTTTCTGCGAGGTTCATGTTCTCGATGGCAGTTCTCGTATCCCCTTGAATTCGCTCCAGGCGCGCCAAGGTGATCAAACCTGTGGCTTGAAAAGTCTCCGCCCCCCCTTGCCGGCAGAGCGCCAGACAGCGTTGGACCTGCTCCTGCGCGTTTCCCAGGTCGTTCCATTCGTAAGAGACATGGCTCAATTCAGTATAGGGTTCTCCGGCTGACACCATCTTCCTGCCATCCGGGCGGGTGGCGATCTCTAAGGCCTCGGTATACATTTCCGCAGCCTGATGGAGCCGGCCTTGTTCTGCAAATATCCTACCCAGGGCGCAATTGACAATAATGACCACGTTAATGTTGCCCGAAACCAGGCCGATTTGCTTGGCTTCCGTACAGGCTTGTATTGCCTCATCGAGTTCGCCATTCATTAAACTGGCTTCCCCCAGGAGCGCGGTGGCGATACCGCGGATGCTACGCGATGTAAGGTCAACATCCGGTAGATTTCGAAGAGCCTCGCGAGCAAAGGTTGCGGTTCGGACGGTGTCGCCCACCATGAAGGATCGATAGGACCGGCCGGTGGTAATGGCGCCTTGCATCAACCTGATCTCTGTATCCGGCTCACGCGCTGAAATCAGTTTTTCGGCGGGAAGAAACTCTTCTTCGGCCCGTTCCAGCCCTCCGGTAAGGATGGACAACCAGGCTTTGATAATGTGGATCCAGGGATGCGCCTGGGCGCGCGGTTCAACCGCCTTGATCCAACCGGAGAGAGCATTCAGTTCACCGCCCATTAAGAGTAGGGGGCCGTTTCGCTCGATCAATTGAATGGCTCTTTCCAGGTCGCCGCCTGCCAGCGAATGCCCAATGGCCTCGGGGACAAGCCCGTTTTGTTCGAACCAGCGTGAGGCACGCGCATGCAGCTTGGGAAGCGAACCCGGAACATGCTGTTCCAGTCGCTTCTTTAGCACGTCCGCAAAGAGATGGTGATAGCGATACCAACGCCGTTCATCGTCAAGCGGGATGAGGAAGAGATTCATCCTCTCCAGCGATTCGAGCATGGCTTGCCCGTCCACACCGTCGATAATAGACTCGCATAGCAGCCCGCACATCTTGTCCAAGATCGAGGTTTGCAGGAGGAAAGCGCCCATCTTATCCGGCTGCGACTTGAGCACCTCTTCAACCAGATAGTCCATGACATAGTGATGGCTGCCGGTGAATGCGGAAACGAAAGCGTGAATATCCTTGCTGCTTTGCATCGAAAGGGCAGCCAGTTGTAAACCCGCGATCCAGCCTTCGGTGCGCTTCTCGATGGCAGAGAGGTCACCGGCAGATAAGCTCAACCCCATGGCGTCATTCAGAAAAGCGGCAATCTCCTCTTGGGTAAAGCGTAATTGGTCGGCGCGGAGTTCTGTCAGCCGGTCGCGGGCGCGCAGGCGGGCAAGCGGTAGAGGCGGGTTGGTGCGGGTGAGCAGCGCCAGGTGCATCTGAGGTGGCAGATGTTCCAGAAGGTAAGTGAGTATTCTTATTACGACCTCAGATTGGATCAGGTGGAAATCGTCCAAAACCAGAACGAATGGTTCGGGAAAGGAGGCCAGCTCGTTGACCAACAAACCCAGTACACTCTCGAATTGAGCGGGTTGGATGCCCTGGAGCATGCCGGGCGCTTCAACTTCGACGCCGGGTGCAAATGGCGCCAGAGCGGCAACCAGGTATTGCAGAAAACGCACCGGGTCGTTATCGCCGCTGTCCAGGGAGATCCAGGTGGAAGGGATCTGCTTTTCTTTCAGCCAAGTGCTGACCAGGGTGCTTTTGCCATAGCCGGCAGGGGCGGAGACCAGGATAAGGGCGCGCTCCAACCCGCCATCGATCAGCCCGGAAAGCCGCGGGCGGGCGATCTGGCTGGAACGGATGGGAGGAATGAAAAACTTTGTGCGAAGCAGATGTTTACTCTGCTCAAGAAAGGTGTTCATCACATATCCACTTTGTCTCGATAAATGGTTTTTTGGAACCAGAATGCCACATTAGCTCGTTCTAGACAATGAGCACTCCCAGCACTATCGCCAAGAATATCCAAAGGGTCAGGAAACGGTCAAGGAAAGAAAGACGTTTGGGAGCAGGTTGATAGTTCACTTTGAATCCATTGCGAAGGAATAATCCTCGAGCCAGAGGCCAATCCTGCTGTTAATGATACTGGCTGCTGAATTCGGCAGGCGTTCATCACGAATGAGCGGGTATAGTTCTGGCAAGAATTGGCTAATCAACGATAGGGGAATTACCGTTGCCTTAAGGTTTTTCAACATTTTCGATAAAGCAGCCTGCACGGTTGGCTCTGACCAATAGTAGCGGATGCGGTCGCTCAGGCTGTACTTGCGGGCAAAGGCCTGCTGCTCCGGCGTGCCGTGGTAGTAATTCTGCCAGTGGCGCGGCTCGCGCAGCATGGCTGCATCCAGCCTTTCGATAAGCTGCGAATGCTCTTCCTCGGCGAACAATTCCTGCTCGATCATCGCCAGGGAAAAAACTGCCTCCCGGAAGGCATAGGTAAGCGCCGGGCCGACCTTCAAAATGGCAAAATGGTCGCGGACGAGATGCGTTAGCGCTTCCCGCGACTGATAATCGGTCGAGTGCGCTTCATAAATCAACGGCTGAGATTCAATGAACTTCGATAACTCTTGCGCCGCTGCGGGCTGGTAGGGCAAAACAAAATCATCGCCGAATTCCACCCCCGGTTGGACGACAACGCCCATGACCTTTTCCCATGCCGACTCAAGCCCGGCCCTCGTAAATGCCTCGTGTGTGATCGCGATGGTCTGCTTTACATCTTCAACCTTGGTCACGCGGACGCTTTCTTCGTGCTCGGTTGCGCCGCCCGGCGGGGGGACTTCCGTGCCGATGATGTAGCGGAGGCCCTCACCCCCAGCCCCTCTCCCAAGAACGGGAGAGGGGAGAGTCTCCTCCGCTACGTGGGCGAGAAGGGACGTACGCTGCGCGGCAAGTTCCAGATCCAGCGGGTTCTTCGGGTCGTCATCTCCCAATCTCATGCTGGCATCCAGGTGGATTTTTGTGTAACCGGCCTGCACGTAAGCCCGCACCATGTCTGCCGCCTTTTGCATGGCAAGCGCAGCAGACTCATTCTGCCAGGGTGAGGGGCCGAGGTGGTCACCGCCGAGGATGATCTGCTCAACTGGGAAATGGTTTTCGGCAGCCAGCCTGCGCACAAAGGCAGCAAAATCCGCCGAGGTCATTCCGGTGTAGCCGCCGAACTGGTTGACCTGGTTGCAAGTGGCTTCGATGAGAACAGGGTGCTTGCCGCGCAGGGCGGTCTTCAGCACCCACGGATGCGCAGAGCAGATGGAGGCGATACCGCGCGCTTTGCCCCGTTTTTGGGCACGCAGGATTTCGTCAACAGGGTGGGACATGCCGCGTAGCTTCCTCGAGCGTCGGTTGGGAGGCCGTGCCGCCGGCAGCCCGCGTTGAGAGTGACCCGCAGACTGCCGCGAGCCACAAGGCTTTTTCCAGGCTCCAACCGTTGAGGAAGCCATAGACGAACCCGGCGTCGAATGTGTCTCCCGCGCCGACCGTGTCCACGACATCCCCGCTCAAGGCGCAGACAGAGGCAGTCTCTGCGCCGCGGCAGGCCAGCGCCCCCTGTGCGCCGCGCTTGATGGCCACGGTCGCGACCCGCTGACCCAACCGTTTGAGCGCCTGCCCGACGGTGCGCGCCTGGCTGATGGCAATCGCCTCGTTTTCGTTGGGGAGAAAAACATCCGTGAACGGCAGGAGCTCGTGGATGCCAATCCAACGTCCCGATGGATCCCAGTTCGTGTCAAAGGAAATTGTCAGGCCGAGGCTGCGGGCGCGGCGGAAGAGGTCCGGCAGGCCTGGCTTGAGGCCGGTCTGGAGGAAGTAACTGGCAACGTGCAGGTGGCGTGACTGGCGCAGCAGGTCATCGGTCACATCCTCGGCGCGCAGGTCGCCAATGCAGCCGGGATGGGTCAGGATGGCGCGGTCGCTACCCCTGTTGAGGAGCACGCTCAGACCGGTTTGCCGCGCCGGATCGACGTGCACGGCGGAAACGTCCACGCCGCGCTTGGTCATTTCGTCCAGCATGAAGCTGCCAAAAACGTCCGCGCCACACACGCCGATAAACCCGACCTTCAACCCCAGCCGCGCCGCGCCGCAGGCAAAGATGGCGGAGGAGGAGCCGATGGTCAAGTCGGCTGCATCCACCAGTTTCTCGATCTGCCCGAAGGCAGGGAGCACGTCGCCGGTCAGGATGAGATCGGGGTTGATCTCGCCAGCAACCAAGATATCGTAAGTTTTCATATCACACCTTGAAATGCTTGAACTGCGGCAGGTAATCCTTGTGTTGTGCGAAGAGTTCGTTCGTCATCTGCCGGATCTCAGCAAGCGACAGGACGGAAGCCGTCAGCGGGTCGTGGCAGATGGCGCGATAGACCATGGTCGGGTCGCCTGCGAAGGAGGCTTGGATGGTCATCTCTTCGATGCCGCTGGAGAGTCCGGTCAGCAAGGCGCATTCTGGAGGCAGCGCGCCAACATGGATCGGATGGAAACCGCTCTTGTCCACATACACCGGCAACTCCACGCAGGCGCCTTCGGGCAGGTTGGCAATGAGCTGGGTGTTCGGCACGTTGCCGTTGAACTTGAACGGTTCGCCGCCTTTCAAGGCGTTGATGATATACGCGGCATATTCCTCGCCGCGTTGGATATCCGACAACGTGAGCGGCGCTTCAAGATCCTTTTTGACCGTCTCCTTCCAGGTGGCTTCGGCATTCTGGTATTCTTTCAGGATATAGGCATACTCGCCGGGATTCCAGCCTGTGCCGTGGATGCAGTACTTTTCGATCAAGTCCGGGCGCTTTCGGAACCACCAGTTGTATTCGGAGTTGTGTCCGCTCGATTCGGTCACATAGTAACCGAGCGCCAGGTACATCTCGTTGCGGACGATCTCTTCGTTGTAGACTTCCGGGCGCTCGGTGATGGCCTTGTGGATGAGTGGATAGGCATCCTTCCCGTTCCATTTGAATTCCAGGTACCAGGCCTGGTGGTTGATGCCCGCGCAGGTGTAATCGATCTCGACATACGGCGCCCCGATCCAGTATCCGAGCATCATTGCCGTCCCCTGCACCGAGTGGCAGAGTCCCGTGACCGGGATGCGCGTCTGGCGCTGCAACGCGCCGCATAACATGGCCATCGGGTTGGTGTAATTCAACAGCACCGCATTCGGGGAAACCCTTTCCATGTCGCGGACGATGTCCATCATCGGGTTGATCGTACGCAGGAAGCGGAAGATGCCGCTCGGTCCGCGCGTGTCGCCGACGTTGATGTCCACGCCGTATTTCTTGGGGATCTCGATATCGTGCCGCCAGACCTCGGTGCTGCCCGCCAGGATGGTGGTCAGGACTACGTCTGCACTTTTCAGGGCTGCGTGGCGGTCGAGCGTGGCTTCCACTTTGGCCGGGGAGGACTTGGCTGCGATTATTTTTTCCACGCCTTTTTTGGCCCATGCCAGACGCTCGGCGTCAATATCCATCAGGGAGATGGTGGCATCCTGGAGCAGCGGAAAGGTCAGGATGTCACGCACGAGGCCGCGCGTGAAGCCAAGACTGCCAGCGCCGATGAAGGTAATTTTGGTCATGTCGTCTCCTGTTTAGCGTTTGACACCGCTCAAGGCGATGCCTTCGATGAACTGTTTCTGTGCAAAGAAGAATACAAGGACGAGCGGAAGGATGCTGATCAACCCTCCGGCCATCAGGACGGTGAACTTGCCCCCCTGGGTCAGTTGCTGTTGGAAGAAAGCCAGTCCCACGGTGAGAGTGGTGTTCGGGACAGCCGGCATGTAGACCAACGGATGCAGCAGGTCATTCCACGCGCCCTGGAAGGTGAAGATTGCCAGGGCGGCCAGCGCCGGTTTGGCAAGCGGCATGTAGATCCTCCAGAAGATCTGGAAGAGCGAAGCGCCGTCCATACGGGCGGCATCCACCAGCTCGCGCGGGATGGTCAGGAAATACTGGCGCAGCAAAAAGGTGCCGAAGGCTCCGCCCCAGAAGGCGGGCAGCCAAAGCGGAATGCTCGTTCCGATCAAGCCGAGGATCTTGAAGATGATGAAGTTCGGGATGAGCGTTACTTGGGATGGGATCATCAGTGTGATCATCAGTAACGTGAAGAGCAGGCCGCGGCCTCTGAATTTGACCACTGCGAAGCAGAAGGCCGCCATGGCACAGGTGACCAACTGCCCGATGGCGATCAGGATCGAAATGTAGGTGCTGTTAAAAAACAGCAGAGGGAAGTTGATATCCACCGCGAAGAGTTCGCGAAAGTTCTGCAGGGTCCAGGTGGGCGGGATGAGGGTGCGGGTGAACTGGTCGGCGGGCAGTTTGAAGGAGGTGGCGACCATCCAGAGGAACGGCCCAATCATGATGACCGCGCCGAGGATCAGCAGGGCGTACGTGACGATGTCGAGAAGGAGTTTCTGGGTTTGCTTGTTCATGGCAGCCTCCTACTCGTACACCACGTAGCGCTTTTCGAGCCAGAAGTAAAAGGCCATCAGGGCAACGACAAAAACGGCGAGTTCGACCGCCTGGGCGCTGGCGCCTCCGTAGTTGAAGAACGACCAGGCGTTGCGATAGATGGAATAGACCACCACGGGGAATGAACTATCACCCTGGCCGCGGCGGGTGAGCATATAAATATAGTCATAGGCCTGGAAGGCGTTGATGGTGGACATGAGCGTCTGGAAAAAGATGCTGGGAGTCACCAGCGGCAGGGTGATGTGGAAGAATTGCTGTCTGCCTCCTGCGCCGTCGAGTTGGGAGGCTTCGTAATATTCCTTCGGGATGGCGGTCAACCCGGCGAGGAAGATGATCATGCCCTCGCCGATCGCGCCCCAGACATTGACAATGATGAGTGCAAAAAGGACCTTATCGGTGCACAACCAACAGACTGCTGCTCCACCCAGTTTTTCGATGATGAAGTTCAGGATGCCGGTGTCTTTGCCATAGATCATATTCCACACCAGGGCGGTGGCAACCGCCGAGGTCACCGCAGGCAGGAAGTAGATGGTGCGGAAGATGGACACGCCGCGTATTTTTCGGTTCATCAGGATCGCCACGAACAAGGAGACGATCACCACGCTTGGAACGTAGAGCAGGCTGAACGTAAAGGTATTCGTCAGCGCCTTGGAGAGTTTGGGGTCGTTGAAGAGGGCGATGTAATTTGCCAGCCCGGCCCATTTGGGCGGGGTCAGCAGGTCCCAGCGAGTAAAACTGAGTGCGATGGTTGCCAGGATGGAGCCAAGCACGCCGAAGAGCAACCCGATCAGGGTCGGTGTGAGCATCAGCCAGAGTGAAAGCTTTTCGCGCCCCAGCGGTTTGAGACCATATTCCATGAGCGTCTCCTTATCCCCCTCTCCCTTTTGGGAGAGGGGGCAAGGGGTGAGGGCAACTTACTTGTTCTTGGCGAGGACATCATCCGCCTGTTGGACAATGTCATCCAGGGTGGGATTCAATTCTGCTTCGCCGCGCCAGACCGCGCCCAGGCCGTCGCCGACGACAGAAGCCCACTCGTCATAGCCCTTGAAGACGGGCTTCATGCGAGCGTAGGCAAGGGAATCGAGGAACACCTGCTGGTTCAGCGTGGAACCGCTCTGCTGCAAGAAGCTCGGACTTTCGGCTACGGTATTCAGCACTGGGCAGGCGAAGCCGAGTTGCGCCAGTCGCGTTTGACCGGCGCTGCTGAGTACGTACTTGATGAAGTCGAAAGATTCTTGCGGATGCTTGCTGGCTTTGGCAACCACGAAGCCGGCACTGTTGACGCTGGTGACCCGGCTGGCTGGCCCTTTGGGCATGGGCACAACATCGTACGCGAAACCGCCAGTATTGTAGCCGGGAACCGCCCAATGTCCCATCGGGGTCATGGCGGCCACATTGGCCTGGAACAGGTCGCCGCCGTACTGACCGATGGTGTTGGCATCCGGCACGGATTGGTCCACGAAGACCATGTCGTAGAGCACTTGCCAGGCCTGGCGGGCGGCGGGTTCGCCGATCAGGGTCTTGGTGTGGTCGGCGCTGATGATGTCGCCGCCGTAGGACCAGAGGGCTTCGCTCCATCCGACCTCCATATCCCATTGGTCAAAGATAAAGCCGTACTGGTCGGTCTTGCCATCACCGTTGGTATCCCGGGTGAGTTTTTTGGCGGCAGCGCGCAGGTCGTCCCAGGTCCAGTCGGCGGTCGGATAGGCGAGCCCGGCCGCGTCGAACATGTCCTTGTTGTAGAACAGGACAATGGTCTGGAAATCGCGTGGCAGGCCGTAGTAGCCATCCGCGGTCTGGTAGGCGGACAGCGTCTGAGGATACACGTTCTTGAGCATGTCCGGTTTTTTATCAATGTATGGCTGGAGGTTCAGCAGCACACCGCGGCTCTGGTAGTCCAGGTAGAGCGGGGCGTCCATGGCGAACATGTCGGGCGGCGTGTTGGCTGCCAACTGGGTCTTGAGCTTGTCCCAGTAGGCGTCCCAGTCAGAAACTTCGACATTGACCGTGATGTCCGGGTTGGCGGCCTGGTAGTCGGCCACGATCTGCTTCCAGACCGTCAACTCTTCCGGCGCGCCCCACATCGAAAATGTGAGTGTCACCGGGCCGCCGGTCTTGCCGCCGCAAGCGGATAACAGTAGGGCGGCAATTACGAGGATGAACAGAGTGGTCTTTTTCATGTTTTTCTCCTTTTCTGAATTTGGTTAGAGTTTGACCACGGAATCCAGATTGTTGGGTTGATCTGGATTTAGACTCTTGGAAAGCGACCGCTCGAAGGCGATCAATTGACCGACCGGCAGATAAAGAACATTGCAGGCCGCCTCTGCCAGGCCGGAGCGAAACTCGACCTCTGACTTGCTCTCGCCGATCGTAAGCGTTTGTCCCCTCAGCGCTTGTACATCTGCCAGCACCGCCGATTCGTGTTCCTCATCGACCGAGGAGCGAAGGCCAATGACCAGCGCATTCGATGTTGCCATGGATTTTGGGCCATGCCGGAACTCCATGAAGTGGAACGGCTCGCTGTGGCTGAGCGACATCTCTTTCATCTTTAGGCTGAGTTCGCAAGCCAGGCCATACCGCGGGCCGGAACCGAGCCAATAGAAGCGGTCGAGCGCGGCGTCACGACCTAAATCGGCGGCTAGTGAAGCATAATTATTCAAGAGCCGCCTGCCGGCTTCGGGCAAGCGGGCAAGAGAATCGAATATATCCTCGCGCCCGGCCCAGAGACAGGCCAGTGCGACCGACGACAGGTAAAGGGTCGAGAAGGCGCGCGTCTGTGCGACGGATCGTTCCTGTCCAGAAGGGAAAACCAGATTGAGGCTTCCCATCTTTGCCAGCGGCATGTCGCCGTAACAAGAGAGAGTGACCAGCGCACCGCGTTTATCGGCCAGGAAGGCCTCGCAGGCACGCAGCGTCTCGGTCGTTTCGCCGGAACGTGAAATTGCCACCAGCAGCGTCTTGTCTGTTGGACTGGCAGACCGACTTATCTGGTAGATCGGTTTGCGAGTCCGACCTATCTGGAAGATCGGATTGCCAGTCCGGCTTATCTGGTAGGTCGGATTGGCAATCCGACCTACATAAGAGGACTGCGGATAAAACCACAATTCCGAGGCTGGAAAGGCGCGGCAGGAGCATCCGGTTAGTTCCTGGGTCAGGGCGGCGGCAGCCAGCGACAGGTAATAGGTGGAACCGCAGCCGGTGAAGAGGATCTGGTCGAAACGGCTGACCGCCTCGAGGTCCAGAATGGCCCGGCGCTGGCCAGCGAGAAGGTTCAGCGCGGCAGCCCAGGCTTCGGGCTGGGAGAGGATTTCATGGTGGGTAAATTGTCCACGATCATTCATTATTTGGAGCCTCTGAGTAGAATTCGTTCGGCATTGCGGAAGTAGACTTTCTCCAACACATCGTCCGGCAGATACAGGCCGCAAACATTCCAACGCCCCTGCATGGGGATCGGAGCAGCGTTGTAGTTAAAGTATTCGTCGTCGGTTTCCAGGAAACGGTAGATGATACGGTAGGCTTCGGGGTAAGGTCCCATGTCCGAGCCGAAGAGGATGCGGTCGGCGTATTTCATAAAGAAGCGTCGGGCGGTATAAGGCTGGCGGCCCAGTTCACCAATGCGGGCGGCGATGTCCACATAGAAGTTGGGACAGCGGTCGAGCAATGCCCCCACCCAGCCCAGGTTCTCGGCATAACAGCCGACGTGCGCGCCGATAAAAACCGTGGACGGGTGACGGGAGACGAGTGACGCGAGATTATCCACAATTTTTAGAAAAGGAGGGAAGGGGGGGCTAGGGAATGACCAGTCTGGATGCGCCTGTAATTCCTCCCAGCGTTCGTTTGTCGCGTCAATTGGGTCAAAGAAAGCCACGGGGTCGGCGACGTGGATAAGCACCGGCAGGCCGAGTTCGCCCGCTGTTTGCCAGATGGGATCCAGGCGCGGGTCGTCCACATCCACCAGTTTGCCGGCATGGTCTTTTACGTGCAAACCGAACCCCTTCCAGATTTTCAGTCCTTCCGCGCCGCGCTCTTTTTGGGTCCTGAGCCTGCCTGCGGCCCAGTCGGGGAATTTCTCACCCCTTTCCTGCCACTGCGACCAATCCACACCGCCGAAAATCAGGAAACGCTGCGGGGCGGGCTGCTTGAAATGGTCAAGGTGGGCGTTGAGAATCTCCTCGCCCCAGCCGCCGTCCAAGTCCACGTAACGAGTGATGCCGGCCTGGTCGAGCAGATCGAGCAATTCTGGAAGCGGGCGTGAATCCCAGTCGCTTCCCATCGGCTCGCCCAGATGGTTGTGAGCATCGAAGGCCGGGAAGCGCGGCTTTTCGACCAGAGTGGTTATGGTGACGAGTTTGGATTGGGGAAAGTAGTTTTCGAGTTCCATGTTTTTCACAACGAATTACACGAAGGACACGAATTGGGTTTTAGAGCCTCTACGCGGTGATCACCCGGATGCCGATTGCCCGGACCGCTTCGATGAAATCCGGCGGCGCTTCCCGGTCGGTGACGATGGTATGGATGCTCTCGATGGGCGCCAGCAGGGCGGTGGCGACGCGGCCGAACTTGCTGTGATCGGCGACGAGGATCACATCACGTCCCGACTTCAGGATCGCCCGATCGGTCATCGTCTCGGGTAGGTAGTCGTTGGTGAGGCCCTGTTCCAGGCTGATGGCGCGCGTCCCCAAGATGACCTTATCGGCACGCAATTCGGCGACTGCTTGCTCGGTGATGTGGCCGATGAAGGAAAGCTCACTCTCGCGCAACACGCCTCCCAGGCAGATGACCTGGAAGTTTTCCAACCCGGCGAAGATGTTGATCACCGGCATTGAGTTTGTGATCACCGTCAAGTTGTAACAATTGCGTAATCGCCATGCCACCTCGAGCACGGTGGTGCCCGAGCCCAAGAAGACCGTTTCGCCATCCCGGACCAGGGCTGCTGCGGCCTGCCCGATGCGGGCTTTTTCTTCGGCCTGTTCCCCTCGGCGCTGGAAGATGGGGGATTCGGGCGGGGCATGAGTCAGGGCAATTGCTCCGCCGTGGACGCGTTGCAGCCTGCTGTCCGCGGCCAGCGTTTCCAGGTCGCGCCGGGCGGTGGCTTCGCTGATGCCGAAAGTCTCGCAGATCTCGGTCACGGTGATGCGCCCGGCTTGGGACACCTGCTGGAGGATCTGGTTTTGCCGTTCAAAGCCCGAGAGGTTGGTATTCATAAGAGTTCCAAAAATCGCTCATAGTCGCTCACAAACAACCGAGCTCAATCATATTATTGAGCGATTTGTGATTGGTTTCAAGTAACAAATGTCATATTCTATATTTGGATGGTCTTGTTCCTAGTGACGGCGCCACGACTGTTACATGATCGATCCCCCTTAATTTCAAACACTTATTCTCTGCCCTGCACCGGGCCATACCAGAGCGAACTGCCAAAGGTAGTCATGTACAGCATACCCGGATGGCGCGGGTCGGGAACGGGACGCTGGCCCCACTGGAAGTCGAAACCGCGCAACTGTTTCCACGTCCGGCCGCGGTCGGCGGAATGGAACAGGGCAGCATCGAAGGTGGAAAGGTAGAGTGTCTTCGAGTTGGCTGGGTCGACCGACACGCTGTAAACATGCGCTGCCGGGTCGAAGATCTGGATCCAGGTCTGACCCCCGTTATCGCTTGCGTAGGCGCCTCCGGCGATATTCCTATCCCCCTCGCTGCGCGGCCAGCAAGCCAGGTACAGCCGCCCGGAGGCATCACAGGTCAGGTCGTTGGGAAAATCCACGCCAGCCGGCAGGGAGAGCGGTTCCCAAGTTTCGGCGCCATCTCTTGATCTGTAAACCGCGCCGGTGAATTCATGCCCCGGAAGCCGATTCTTGACAACTACGAGGAAGAGGGTACCATCCGGGAGCCGCGCCAGCCGCCAGGCAAAGAGGTTGCGCGGGTCAATCCCGTTGTTTTTTAATGACCAGGTTTTGCCATCATCCGTGGATTTGTAAACGCCTCCGTTGAAAACGGCTGTGTAGAGCGTACGCTTGCCCGCAGGGCTCTGCGGGTCGAGCAGGATGTGGGTGCACAGGGCGCGTTCTGGTAACCCGCTTGCCATGGGCCGCCACGATTGCAGGCCATCCTCCGACTTGCAGATACCGCCCTGGTCGCGGGCGAAGAACTCCTCACGGAACATCTTCAGGCGGGGTATATCGTGCATGGCTGACCAGGCCGACCAGGCGCGGCCTTTCACTTCCGGGTCGAAAGCCACCCAGTAGCAGGTGTTGATCCATTCCCTGGGCACGCCCTTTAAATCGTGCTGCCAGGTGCGCCCGCCATTGTGCGAGTGGAAGATGCCCGCGTCGGTAACGGGGAGGACAATGTGCTGTGGGACGAAGGGATCGAAGATCACGCTGTACGCACTGAGCACGTCAATGCCGCGCGAAGAAGCCGAACCATCCGGATGCAGGTTGGTGACCAACTGCTGCCAGGTTTTACCGCCATCGCGCGTGGTATAGATGGTCGAGAAATCCATGGTGTAGCAGGTCTTTGGGTCTACCGGGCTGGCGACCACATCCCAGCAGAAGCGGCCTTTGGGGTTTATCTGGCGGTCGCCGGTCAGGTCGCCCCAATTTGCGCCGTAGTCGCGCTCAGCCCAACCGAACTCACGGTTTTCAGGGCTGTGGAAATCGTCCTGTTTGACAACCCATCCCCATGTCTGCCCGGCGTCTGAGCTGTGGATGATACCGTAGCGTTCGATGGAGGAACCGTCCGCTTCACGGTCGGGAAAGCGTTCAACGATTGCCCAGACGCTGGAGGCGTCCGCGGCGCAGGCCGAGACCTGGCTGGTCCAGGGCAGGCCGGTGGGACCGAGCGCCGCAATCCCCGGGGCAAGGTCATCCCAGGACACTCCCAGGTCACGCGAGCGCAGGATGGTGGAACCGGCTTGGGGGCCGGTGAGTTCCACGAAGGCATCTACATAAAAGGCAATTCCTCCGTGCAGTGGGTCGATCGCGGCGGAGGCGTGGTTCAGATAGCGGACATTTTCCGGCAGAGCGAGGCTGCTGGTTTCACCTGTAACAACATCAATGTGGAAAACTGCCTTTTCTGTGAACACAAACAGCGCCCGCGCCGTGATGGGCGAGGCGGGGTCAATCACGATCAGGTGGATGTCTGAGGCAGCCAGGTTTGCGACCTCCCGCCAGGTAATGCCATCGTCAGCGGTTGCGTAGATGAGAATGCCTTGCCGCTTGACCGGCTTCTGGAAGTCAAATGCCTCCTCCGGCCCCATCTTTTTGATGCCGATGAAAACCGTTCCGCGGCGTTGCTGGTCGACGGTGATGGCATGGATGTTCTTGCCGGGCCAGTTATCGGTAGAGATGAAACCATGGCGGCATTCGTCGCCGAGGCGCGTCTCGCCGGCCACCTTGGCCGGATCTGGGAATACGAGCTGCCAGGTGTTGCCGTTATCCCGTGACCTAAATAGCCCGCTCGTGCCGACCCAGAGTGTCGCAGCGTCGTGCGGGTCGAAGGCGTAGGCGTACTGCCGGCTTTTCAAATTGAATTCGCGCCACGATTTACCGCCGTCGTGCGTGATGTACCCGGCGGTCATGTCGCACGAGACGACCATCGTCTCGGGGCGGTGCGGGTTGATGGTCAGCGTGTGAACGCAGCCGCCGCCTCCAGGGCCGAGGATGACCCAGTTGTTGTCTTTTTTACTGGCAGTATCTAGATGGGAGAGGAAAAGGTGATCAGGCATTATCGGAAATCTTCCCTTTACTGGGCGGATATGGAAATCCGCCCTACAAATTCACATCACCGCATAAATGGACCTGGATGCCGAGTTCGGCGAACATGGCTGCTTTCACCGCCAATGCTTTATCGGCGGTGGCGGCGTCCGGCGCGTACACCACCTGAATGTGATTGGCTTTGTGGCGCGCCATCATCTGATCGCGCCTCACACCGTGTAACACGGCGTTCATCATCGGCCACTGCGGGGTGGTGGAGTCCCAGCGTTCGCGCAGTTCTGCTTCGGGCAGACGTACTACAGTGCCGCGACCGATGTCCGCGTGGATGGCGCCGTCCATCACGAAGACGCGGCTCCAAACGATCTCGCCCGGTTTGCTGGCGCCCTTCAACGTGCCGCCGCCGAGCGGGAAATACATGGGTGGTTGGCGCTCGCTGACCGCCCCGGCATATCCGTTGACAAAGTGCGAGGCCGGCGCTGCTCCTGAGATCTCGAATAGCCAGACAAAATCATTGCCATACTTCCGACCCCAACGAATATCGTGCAAGGTTGTGGAGGGGTCAAGCCCGAGCGCGCTCCAGATGCGGTTGGTGACCAGCGCGTCCACGGCCGCGCCCTCGTCCACTTCGTTGAAATGAGGCAGGGCTTTGCCGGCGAACAATTCCGCGCCTGTGATGGCGTGGTAAACAGGAGGTCGTTCCGGATTGTTGAACAATCCCTCGGCAAGGTCAGAGGCGGGGACCATGTCCTTCAATCCTTGCTGGTATTGAATGCCGATCGCGTCACAGCCAAAGAAGTCGGCCATGCGCATGGCGGCGATATACATTTTCAATTGCACAAGGATTTGCGCCGCGGTCAGTTCGCTGGCTTCGTCGCTGCCGATCACAAACTTCATGCCGCGCTGATCTAACCAATCCCGCGCCGACTGCGCCTCGGCTTCGGTCACGGTGCGCATTGCCGCGACCAGCGCGGACTGCGAGAAGCGTTCCTTGTAGATGCCGCAGGCGTTGAGCAGGTCATCTTCGATGATCGCGTTGTACATACCCATGCAGCCTTCATCGAAAACACCCAGGATGGCTTTCTTCGCGCGGATCGTCTGCGCCAGCGACTGTCCGAGGAGGCGCTCGGATGATGGAAGCAAGGCAGGATTCAAGTCGCGCACGTGTGCGGCGTCGTGAGCGATACTGCCCGTTTGAATCCACTGCCGGATGCCTGTCAGGAAAAAGTCATCATCGAAATGTTCGCTCCATATCGTGCTGTATTTCACGCTCATTTTGGTCAGGCAGGCGTTCAAGTTGAGCAGCCCCACGAGACCAGGCCACTGTCCCGACCAATTGGCGATGGTCAGGATCGGGCCACGCTGGTCGCGCAGACCGGCGAGTAGATGGTAGCTGTATTGCCACACCGCCACCGCGGCGATCACCGGGGCGTTCTTCGGGATGGAGGCGAACACATCCATGCCCATACGCTGCGAAGAAATGAAGCCGTGCTTTTGCAACGGATCGTACCGGTGAGCGCGCACCACTTGGATGCCTTCGCGCTCGAAGACGGCTACGATTTGTTTTTCCATGGCTTCCTGCGCCGGCCAGCAGGTTTGGTTGGCAGAGAGGCGCAGGTCGCCGCTGGCGACGATGTAGATCGGTGATTGAGCAGTGGGCATAAAGGCTCCTTTGAGGGAAGATCATTATGACAATTCTTTCCATCCTGGCTGGGATTGCAGCACTTCGATAAAGGCAAGCATGTTCTCCAGCGGGACGTCGCCTTCCACAGAATGCGCCGGGGAGAAAATGTAATCCCCGTTCCGCCCGGCGCCCAGCAGGCGGCGGGTTTCGTTTTGTACATCGGATGCCGCGCCAAAGGGCAGTGTACGCTGGGTGGACAGGCCGCCGTAGAAAGCCAGCCGTCCACGGTATTGCTCCAGCAGGGCATATACATCCATCACTTCGGGCTGGAAAGGATTGAAGCAGTTGAGTCCAAGTTCAACCAGTTCCGGGAAGAGTTCGTCCACATCGCCGCAGGAATGGATGAACACGAATTTTCCGGCAGCGCGCACCACGCCATACATACGCTTCAGTTCCGGCAGGATATACTTGCGCCAGAGCCGGGGTCCCATCTGCAAGCCGTACTGCTGGCCCCAGTCATCGCCAAAGTAGACCGCGTCGATATCGTATTCCAGCGCTTTCTCCGTCTGCGCAATGTTGTAATCGGCAATGGCGCGGAACAGTTCCTGCACGAACGCCGGATTCTCGATAAAATCCACCAGCAGGTTTTCCATGCCGCGCATGGTCCAGGCACGCTCGTAGAGCGAGAACCCGATCTCGAAAACGCGGAAGCAATCACCGTACGCGGCCAGTTTGGCCGGGATGTCCGCGAAATAGATTGGGGCGACCGGGTCGGGGAAGGTGTAGCCTTTCAGGGACGGCTCCGGCAGCACCAAGCCTTCCACGTTCCCGATATCTTTATCCACCGTCCGGTTCCAGACCACGCCGAATTGGTCCTGGAAACGGTCGTTCCCCAGGCTGGTGAAAAAACCGATCCCGTTGCCCAGGGCGACCAAGTGGTTGCCAAGCAGAGGCTCTAGGTCCGATGTGCCGTAATGGTTGCACAGTTTTTCCGCGGCCTCGACCGTGAAGGACAACGACCAGGGCACATAAGGCGGCGTGCGGTGTTCCAGCACCGCGCGGATGACCTCCCGCATGATCATGGCAGCTCCATTTGGATGATTTGTGTCTCCCCTGAATGAATAGTGAGATTGGGGTGGAGGGTGACGGACCGGCTGAATCGTGTAACCTGTACCGTGTTCACTGACAACACCCCTTCAACAAGCCGGATCTCGAGCCTATCCGCTTTCAGTGTAAATGTGCCCCAGCCGGAGGCGGTCGATAAGAAACAGGTGAAGTGTTCAGCCTCGAGCCGCGGGGCGATGGTCAAGGTGTGAGTGACTGCGGAGTAATGGAAGCCGGAAAGTGCAATGAGCAACGCATAACTGGACATGGCGCGGGCGTAATAATTCCCGCACTCATATTCATTCCACGGATTACGCGTGTGACCATCGTAGCGTGAACGGACCGCTTCGACGATGGTCAATCCCTCCGCGACCATGCCTTCGGCGATGAGATGCGAAGCCACCTGATACTCGATGCCGGTCCAGACTTCATCGGAGTAGACAAAGGGCAAAGTAGGTTTCCCGCCATTAGGCCAGGTGCACAATAACAGGCCGGGTTCGTCGCCGAGGGCGTAGCCCGGTCGTTGCGGGTTGGCATGTGTCCATAGATTGGACTTGAAGTTGTTGCGATAGACTGCGGCGAGATGGCTGCGGATGGAGGCGCGGTTTTGTGGGGTTTCAACGCCGCACAAACCCGCCAGCCACGCGCCGAAGACGCCATCCGAGAGACAGCCGGAACCGATCTGGTATTTCGGTCCTTCGGCTTTGAGCAGGCGCGCTTCGTCGCTGTCGTCTTCCGGGATGGTGAACAGCTTCTCGTCGCGCAACCCCTCGACCATGATTTCTTGTTGGTAATACTTGCCATTGAATAAGCGCGCGTCGATTTGTCCCGCGCCTTTTTGCGCGTGCTCAGCATACATTGCCGCATCTTCGGGATGACCCACATCACGCGCCAATGCAGAGATCGCCGCGAGCGCACCGAGGTAGAAACTGGAGGTCAAGCCGTCCGGTCCCCAGAACTCGATATCATACGTGTTGTGATGCGGCTCCTCGACCAGACCGACATGCCGCGGATCCCACTGCGCAATGCAAAAGTCCATGCTGCGCTTGGCGAGCGGGTACATCCGGTTCAACCAATCGCGGTCGCCGCTGACCTGCCATTCGCGGTACACTTTCATGATCCCGCCAAGTTGCCCGTCCGCCGCGGCGTGGAAATCGTGCGTGGTCGCCAATCCCGGCGGCGCGGCGCGGAAGTTGATATGTCCACGCTCGTCCATCGATTCTTCCAGTTCGCGCTGGCGCAAGCTCCGCTCGAGGGATGGAAAGAGGTGCGGGATGGACTGAACATAGTTCCAGACGTGCGTACAACTTCCCGAGCAACAACCGCTGTCGCAGAAACAGCCTTCCCAGCCCCAGATGTCGCCGCTCTCGTGGCGAAGCACTGTTGGAGATTTTATGATGGCAAGATTGGCTGAGACCGCTTCCAACACGGAGGCGGGCAGGCTGGAGGCGAACAACGCGTCGTGAAATGCCTGCGTTTGGTTGCGCAAATCCGCATAATGATCACGCACGTAGAGCAGGACCTCGCGCGCGTCCTTCCATAGTGTCGCATAGAACGGATGCCACGCGGCTTGCAGGGTGGCAAGTTGCGGATTACTCCCTGTGGCGGAAGATTCAGTGATATTCGGAAAATGCCAGGCGATGACCAGCGGATAGGTGGTGCTTGCGCCCGGAGCCAGTTGACCTTTGACGAGCAAAGAGCCGCCGTCACGCGCAGGTTTCCCATTGGCATGCAATCCGTCTGCGGGTATAAATTTCCCGGTCGAGACTTCGCGCCATAATGCTGAGACCGCGTCGAACCAGCCGCCGCGCAGCCAGCGCGCTTTGATCAGCGGTTCGCCCGTTAGAATGCCGAGGGCGGCGCTGCCGAAGGTGGGAGAAATGGACGGGGCTTCGTTCCAGAAATGGATGCCGAGTCCCGGCAACGGTTCACTGCAAGTGGCCGTCTCGGCTCCTTTCCAGGCGAGGTGGGAAAGATGATAAGAAAATTCATACGCCACGGCGCGATCAGATGGATTGCGCAGCGTGTATTCCAGAATGGCGCATGGGATGCTGGAGTTAAGATCGTCAAGCGGGATGAACGGATTGAAGCCGGTAATGGTCACAGCCAGCGGCAGGTCCGGATCGGAAAGTTCGACCATGCCGAAAGGATATTCGCCGCGGAAGGAACAATTGCGGAAGCGCGGCAGTCCCTCGTGTCCGCCGCCGTTGTAGCCCTGGGATTTTAGCCCGAGGTTGAAGATTTTTTCTTTTGGGAAAGGGCCTTCAACCAGTCGCGTCTGCGTTTCTTTTGGAAAATGAAGGATTGCGAAACCCGCGTCGAGCGGTTGGTGCCGATCGGGCATGGCGCTGATGCCCGGTGCGTGGCGGATGGAGAAATCCTGCAACCCGCCGATTCCGTTCAGGCAGATACATCCGGCGCCGATCCCGCCGATTGGCAGCGCGACCTGCAAAAGGTTCCGGCCGCGCAAGGTGCGTTGGGTGATCTTCTTTTTAGGCATCCCGTTGCCCCTATCCTTTGATGGAGCCTAATTTGACCCCAGTGGTGAAGTAGCGTTGCAGGAAGGGGTAGAGCACCAGGATGGGAAGCATGGCGATGAAGATCTGGGCGGCGCGCGTGGTGCGGTTGCTGATGAGTTGAAGCAGGGCCAGGTCGCGCTCGCTGAGCATACGCGGGTCGGGGTTGACGATGATCGTCTGTAAATAGGACTGCAAGGGATATTTGGCCGGGTTGTTCATCAGGATCAGGCCATCGAACCAGGAATTCCAGTGAGCCACCGCGACGAACAGGGTCACGGTGGCCAGCGTGGGCAGCGAGAGTGGCAGCAGCACCTTGAGCAGGATGGTCCAATGACCGGCGCCGTCCATGGCTGCCGCCTCCTCCAATTCCCTGGGGATGTTGCGGAAGGCGTTGGCTAACAGGATCACATTGAAAACCGGCAGCGCCCCGGGGATGATCAACGCCCAGAAGCTGTCAATCAATCCGGTCTGGCGGATCACCATGTACCACGGGATCAAGCCGCCGGAGAACAGGACGGTAATGAGGAAGAACCAGGCAAAGTAATCGCGCGCCCGGAAATCCCTCTTGGTGCGCGAGAGCGGGTAGGCCACCAGGATGGTCAAGGTCATGTTGACCAGCACCCCCGCCACGACACGCGCCAGCGAGATCAGGAAGGATCGGCCGAAGGCCGGGTTCTCCAGTACGAATTTGTAGGATTGCAAGGTGAACTCCACCGGAAAGATGGTCACGCGCCCGCTGGAGGCAGCCGAGGCCGAAGAGAGCGACAGCGCCAGCGTATGTAGAATGGGAAACAGGCACAGGACCGCCAGGATGGCAAGGATGGTGAGGTTGAGCAGGTTCTGGAAAAATGGCAATTTGACGATTTTTTCGTTCATGGCCGGTTCTCCTGGCGTTGTAATAATCAAAAGAGCTTGTAATCTGCGAATTTTGCCGCCAGCTTGTAAGCGACACCGATCAACAGCAGCGAGACAAAGGACTTGAGCAGCCCCACCGCAGTAGCCACGCCGTACTGGTTGTTGAGGATGCCGGTGCGGTAAACCAGGGTGTCGATGATGTCGCCGGTGCGGTAGACCAGCGGGCTGTACAGGTTGAAGATCTGGTCGAAGCCGGCGTTGAGGATGTTGCCCAAGCTGAGTGTGGAAAGCATGATGATCGTGCCCGAGATGCCCGGCAGCGTGATATGCCAGGTTTGCTGCCAGCGGCTGGCGCCGTCCATCACGGCGGCCTCATACAGGGTGGGATCGATATCGGTCAGCGCCGCCAGGTATACGATGGTGCCAAAGCCGAAGGTCTTCCAGACATCTGTGACCACCATGGTCCAGGGGAAAACCTTGTCGTCGCCCAGGAAGAAGATGGATTTGATACCCACCAGGCCCAACAGGTGGTTGACCACGCCGTCCGCAGGGGAAAGGATATCCACCAGGATGCCAGCCATGATGACCCACGACAGGAAGTAGGGCAGGTAGATGATGGTTTGCACGGTGCGCTTGAATGCCCGGCTCATTACGTTATTCAACATCAGCGCCACGGTCACCGGCACGACCACCCCGGCAATGGCCTTCAACCCGGCAATGCGGATCGTGTTCCAGATCACCTGCAGGATGGTGGGCATATGCGCCACGAACTTGAAATTGTCCAGCCCCACCCAGGGTGAACCGAAAAGGCCCTTGCCAGGCAGGACGCGCTGGAAGGCCATGACGATGCCGGCCATGGGCAGGTAGGCGTAGATCAATACTAGCACCACCGCCGGCGCCAGCATGATGTAAAGCGGGATCTCCGGAAAGAATTTCTTGCGAAAGGCCATGCCGCCTCCTGAGGTGTCATTGCGAGGAGGGTGCTCTTCCCGACGAAGCAATCTCATTCCATGCGAGGGGATTGCTTCGAGCCGGACAAACCACCGGCTCTCGCAATGACACCGGGAAATGAACCTCACTTATTATTCGCGGCCCAGGCATTGACCTCAGCCGTGATGTCCGCGCCGCCCATGTTGTACCAGTTCTTCACGAAGGTATCGAACGAGCTGATCGCTTCGCCCATGATGACCTTGGTGATCACCTCGGTTTCCATGGATTGCAGGGTGGGCATGGTGGTCGCCATGGTGGGCGTGGGCGGACCGTAGAACTGATTGAGCATGCCACGATCCCTGGCGATCTGCTGCAGGATGGCGGAAGCGCCGTTCGGGCCGTTGGTGGCCACCTCCACCCAGGCTTCCTTGATGCCTTGCTCATAATAAGCCTGGATGATCCGGTAACGCCATTGCAGTTCGAGATTGAGACCCGATGGGTCATGCTTGGCCAGGGCATCGCGCAGTAACTGCCCGGCATCGATGGAGGCATTGGGTTCCCATAAAACAACCGGCGTGTACTTATACAGCACCACATCGGGATTGTTGATGTCACCCAGGAACATCTGCCGGACGGGGTCGCTCTCGGAGCGCACGATATTGTCGCTCCAGAAATTGACCATGCGGATCAGCGCCTCGGGATGGGCATAGCCCTTGCGCACCACCAGGAAGGAGCCAATGGCGGTGCTGTACTGGCTGAGGGCGGGGCTCGCATCCACGGAGGGGATGGCGAAAGGCGCCCAGAAGGCATCCGGGTTGTTGGCCTGGCTCAGGTTGAGCGGATGGTATGGGTTCCACCACACGCCGAACTCCATGCCGCACTTGCCCTTGGCGATGGTTTCGTTCATGGCGTTGACGTCTTTGACGCCGAACTCCTGGTCGATCTGCTTGTCGGCGTACATCTTCTGGAGGGCCAGCAAAGCCTCACGCATTTCGGGCTGCACCGAACCATAGACGAGTTTTCCGTCACGATTGAACCAGATGCCCGGATAGGCGTGATATCCATTGAAGAAACCCTGCAGGCCGCCGATGGCGCCGAACAGGTCCTTATCCGTGCACAGGCCGATGGTATCCGCCGCGCCATTGCCATCCGGGTCATCCACCGTGAAACGCCGGGCGATCTCGAGCACATCCTGCATACTGGTTGGCGCCTGGATGCCGAGCTTCTCCATCCAATCCTGGCGCACCCACAGCACGGAAGCAGTGGCGATCGAGGCATCGGTGAGAGGGATGCCCCAGAGCTTGCCATCGATCGTAGCAGCCTTGAGCGCCACCGGGTCCTGGTTGAGCAGCTCGATGGTGTTGGCCGAGGCTGCGGACGGATATACCGAACCCAGGTCTTCGATCAGGTCGGCTTCCTTGTAGAGCAGGAGCTGCGCCGGGCTGACCCTGAACATATCGGGGATGTCACCGGAGTTAATGGAGAGACCGAGTTTCTGATCGTACATGGAGCCATCCACCACCCACTTGTAGCTGAACTGGATGCCGAGCAGGTCATTGTAGGCGCGGGTCCAGGTGTTATTGTTGATATCGTTGCCCTCGGTGAACTTGATGGTGGCATCCACGCCGATGACCGAGGTCATTTCGATGGGCGGGTTGTATTTTTCGGGCAGGCTCAGGTTCAGGGCGGCGTAGGCTTCCGGTACGCCGGAGCTTGACGGGTTCGCCGGGGTGGGCGTGGGCGCCGGCTTGCCACAGGCAGCCAGCAACACCGCGCTCAACAGGATGGAAGCGACCAATCTATTCATATAGTTCTTTCCAGGTGAGGCGTTCATTGGGACTCTCCTTCCGGGGCAGCAGGTACAAGGGATGCGCTTCCCGGCATCTTCCTGGCAAAGTGCAGGCTGAAGTACGCCATCAGCAGGAAAGCCAGGCCGGGCAGCAGGTAGCGCAGGCGGATCACGTTGGTGCTGACATCCACCAGTTTGCCGAAGGAGACGATCAACGGGCTGCCAACCGGGATCTTGGTGACCGCCAGGAGCACGTAGACAGGGAAGAGGGCGGCGAACAGGACGATGAAAATGCAGGCGAACGCTGTCCAGCGGCAGGAGCGCGGCAACCAGCCCCCGCAGGCCAACAGGATGAACATCACCACCATGGGGATGGCCACCAGCAGGGCCACCACCGGGCCGGAAAAGGCGCTGGGCACCGGCAGGAGCTTCTCCCTGCCGATCAACATGGTCGGCAGCGCCGCCACTGCGCCGAAGCAAAAGGCCACGCGTGCAATGCCCTTGGAGGCGACGGCGCACCAGATGAACAGCGCCAGGAAGGCGATCCCGGCGATCAGGCTGGCAGTCCCTTCAAAGGAGGCCAGGCGGGCGCGGTACGCCCCGGCGCTGAGGACGCCCAGCATGGCGCGTTTCGAGAGCCAGGCGCTCACCAGGGCCGTCACCAGCCCGTAGAGCGTCATGGCCGCCCCCAGCAGGAGCAGGGGCAGATGCGTCTTGCGCATCAGGGGTTGCTTGCTCTTTTTCTTCATGTTCTCTCCTTTACGTGATTTGATTTGAAATTAAGTGCACCGCCGCCACTTCACGCCAGTGGAGCGGGAATTGATCCATATAACCTTTCGAAGTTGGCATGGTAGATCTTCTCGAGGGCATCCCTTGGCAGGGACAGGCCGTGATAGGTTGTGCCATTATCCAATGTGAATGCCCCATCCCTTTCGAGAATGGAGCGTATCAGGGTGGGCAGGGATTGAATGAATTTAAAGCCATCCGCCCCACGTTGAAGGGCGCGCGTATCCGTGTCGCTGCCGTAAATGATGCGCTCCTGGAAACGGAGGAAGAAAGCCCGCGCCGCCGCCGGATCTGCACTGAAGTGGCGGTACATATCGAGATGCGGAGCGAGGTCAAAGCAAACTGAAGGGTGCAGGTCCAAGAAACACCTCGCACGTTCCAAGTCCTGAGAGCGAAAATAAAAATGGGCAAAGATGATTTTCAAGTTCGGATGCCGCGCAAGGATGTTCTCCACCTCCGCGTATAGATCTTCCTTCGATGGGTAACTGCCATCGGAGTAGTCCCAGCCAGATTGCCGCGCCCAGTCGGGAGGGTTCGTCCAAAATTCATCCGGGTCGTTGACATGGAACACAACCGGGAAGCCCTCCCGCTCAAGCACCGCCCACACGCCGGCATAAAGCGGGCCATCCAGCGGATAGGGCAACAGCCTGCGTACCTGCGGTTTGCCCTCGATCAACTTCAGCCCGTCGAAACCCTGTGCCTTGAGCGCGGCGATCTGCGCGGCGAGTTGCTCGGGGGCGGTGTCAAGATGCGCCAGGACAGAGTAATCGAGCGCACCGGAGATGTAAATGCGTTCCGGGTAATGCTGTTTGAAGTAGCGCGCCGCCGGATTGTGGGTAGTCGTATCGGGATTGGGGATGCAAACGAGGTTGAAGCGCTGGCAGGGGACCGCGACCATCAACGACAGGATCTCATCCAGGCGTTCGGGATGGACGAAATGGACGTGACCGTCAATGATCGGGATGGACGCGAAAGGTGAATTCATATTATTTCTGCGCGGCTTTCGCTTTCAATGCGCGCATCTCTTCCGTCGGTGTGACCGGTTTGCCCGGGCACTCGCGCTCCGGGTCTTTGAGCCACGCACCATTATCCTCGCGACGGACAGGGAGGCGTTGTTCGACGGGCGGGACATCCTTCACCTGCGTAGGCTTATCCGCGTACCAGTACGCCACACTGCTCATTTCATTGGCAAGATGATTGGCGTGTCCGTGCTCGATGGTGACTTTGATCTCTTTTTCAAAATGAATTGGGTTTTCAAGATGGAACACGTAACCGGTCTGGTAACCGCTGTTCCCGCGCCACAGGTTGATCTCCGGCGTGGGGATGGTGTAGCCTTCAAAGATCGAAGATCCGTTGCGCAGGGCGGCCTCTGGCTGCATCCCGCCGGCGTGACCGAGATAATCTTCACTGCCGGTGCCGTGCAGATCGGGCGGCCACTTGTAACCGTCCACCCAGATCATGTCGTCGCCTTCGCCCCACCAGTCGTTGGAAAAATTCGTGACCGACAGGTTGCAGCCGATGTAGTGACCGCATCCTTTCGTCTCGAGAATTATGTAATTATTGTTCCATGCCTGCCGTTCCACGTTGGCCGCGTTTGCTTCAGGGGTGTTGGGACGGATCTCCGCTCCCCAGCCGCGGAATGGATTGGCGCGCTGGAATTCGGCGTGGAAGTATGCGGTATCCGCGGGGAAATCATCGAGCGTTTCGTAGTCCACGTAAAAGTATTGAAGGTGTGCGTGGTCACTTTCGTTGACCAGCTCCACCACGGCGCGTTGCGCGAACGGCAGCCGCGCATAGCAGTTGAGGGCGCAAGGTTTGTTGAATTGGTATGGAAAATTGGTGGAGGCGGTGAACAGCGCGGACTGAAACGAGTTGACCATGCTGTGACCGAGGCAGAAAAAGTCACCGAGCGGGACGAGCACGCTGGGGAACCCGGCATCGTCGTATGTGACCTTGAGCAGACACTCGCGATAATGTTCGGACTGCGTCATCCAGAGATGTGTGATCTGGGCGGGACCGCGGATGTCGGCGAGCACCACGCTGGATTTGGCGGGGACCAGCCAGCGGTCAGCATTGCGACCGGACTTGTCCCACGAGGAGAAACGTCCCGTCTTGCGGTTGCGGATAAAGGGTAGGTCGGTCAACATTTTGTGTTTAATCCATGATCGCCTGCTCGGCTAAGACTTTGAAATCCATGCCGACCATGCTGGGCGTATAGGACACGTACTGCACCATCAACAGCCCCAGCAAGTCTTCATGGGGGTCATACCAGAAATTGGTATGCGCCGCGCCGCCAGCCTCATAAGCGCCAACTGAGCCAAGCATTTGCGCCTGGGCGGGATTGGTCATCACGGTGAAGCCGAGACCGAAGCTCGCACCATTGACGAAGAATTGATCGGGACGCAAATGGGGACTGGTCATCAACTCGACGGTCTTTCGGCTGACCAGGCGGGCGCCGTCCAGTTCGCCCTGGTTGCGCATCATCATCCCAAAGCGCAGGTAATCCGCCGTGGTGGAGACGAGCCCCGCCCCGCCGGAAAGGAAGCGCGGCTGGTAATCTTTGGTCACCCAAACGCCGGTCATGAAATGCGGCAGCAGGTTCTGGTCGACGGCACGGATGTCCACGAGTTTTCCATCCGGGGTTGGAGTGTAGAGCGTGGCGAGACGATCCTTTTTTTCCTCAGGGACATAAAAATCGGTGTCCAGCATTCCAAGCGGCTCGAAGATGCGTCGCTTGAAGAATTCGTCCAGCGGCAGCCCGCTGACAATTTCCACCAGCCGGCCGAGCACATCTGTGGAAAGACTGTAGGTGTAGCGCAGTCCCGGCTGGTGGTGCAGCGGATACTGCGCCAGCCGTTTCATCTTCTCGGCAAGGGTTTCGTCGCTGCGCAAGAGCTGCGCCTTGGCGAGCTGCGCATCCAGGGGCAGAAGCGCATCCACGCCGTAGCCCAGGCCGGAAGTATGGGTCAGCAGGTCATGGATGGTGATGGGCCGCGCCAGCGGCACCTGCTCCGAATTGGCGTCCATCTGGTTCGAGAGCACTTTGAGATCGGCAAACTCCGGGATGAACATCGCGACCGGGGATTGCAAGTGGAGCGCGCCTTCTTCGTAAAGCATCAGCACCGCCAGGCTCGTGATCGGCTTGGTCATCGAGAAGATGCGAAAGATGGCGTCTGCGCGCATCGGTTTGGATGCGGCAATGTCCATCTGTCCGTACAGGCCGAAGTGCGCCACTTCGCCGCGCCGCAGCAATACGCTGATCAGCCCCGCCAACTGGCCGCGCTCCACGTAACCCTGCATGGCGCGGTGGAGGCGTTGTAATCGTACCGCTGAAAGTCCAACCGATTCGGGGGCGATGGTCTTCATCGTCATCCTTTATGTGCCTCGGCCCATTTTGCTTTGACGGTTTTCATCTCGTCCGTCAATGTAACCGGTTTGCCGGGGCATTCGCGCTGAGGGTCTTTGAGCCATTGTCCGGCGTTGTCTCTTCGCACCGGCAGCCTGCGGGTCATGTCGGGTACATCCACCGCCTTCGCTGGCTTGTCTGCATACCAGTACGCCACGCTGCTGACCTCGTTGTCGAGATGGTTGGCGTGACCGATCTCGATGGTGGCCTTGATCGCTTTGGTGAACCGTACCGGATTTTCGAGGTGGAACACATAACTTGTGTGGTAGCCGTTGTCGCCGCGATAAAGCTCGATCTCCGGCGCAGGGATGGTGTAACCTTCAAAGATGGAGGAACCGTTGCGCATGAACGCGTTCGGCTGCATTCCAAAAGCCTGGTTGAAATAGTCTTCGCTGCCAGTGCCATGCAAATCCGGCGGCCACTTGTAACCGTCCACCCAGATCATGTCATCGCCCTCGCCCCACCAGTTGCGTGTGAAATTGGTGACCGACAGGTTGCAGCCGATGTAGTGTCCGCGTCCCTTGGTTTCCAAAATCACGTAATTGTTCTTCCACGCGCTACGCTTCGCATTCACCGCGTCCACCTCGGGGACATTGACCGTGATCTCCGGCGCCCAGCCTCCGAATGGATTCGTCCGGCGGAACTCGGCGTGGAAATAGCCCATGTTCTCGGGAAACTCTTCCAGTGTTTCGTAGTCCACGTAAAAATATTGAACATGCGGCTCGTCGCTTTCGTTGACCAACTCCACCATGGCGCGTTTTGCAAATGGCATCGGGGCGTAGCAGTTGAGTGCGCAGGGTTTGTTGAACTGGTGCGGGAAAAAGGTCGAAGCCGAGAACAAAGCGGACTGGAACGAGTTGACCATGCCATGCCCGAGGCAAAAGAAGTCGCCGAGCGGCACAAGCACGGATGGGTAAGCGGCGTCATCGTAGGTGATCTTGAGCAGGCATTCGCGATAGTGGCTGAGCTGGGTCATCCAGATGTGCGTGATCTGCGCCGGGCCGCTGATGTCAGCCAGCGCCACGCTCGATTTGGCGGGGACAAGCCAGTAGTCCGCATTGCGGCCGGATTTGTCCCACGAGGAGAAACGTCCGGTTTTGCGATTCTGGATGCGGGTCAGGTTGGATAACATGGTTCACTCCTTGCTTGAAGAATCGGATAGATAATTCCCTGCGATTGCTGCCATTCGCTGTGCAAGTTCCGAGATGCGCATTTCGCCGAACTGGGATACCGCCGAGTGCAGTGTGTCGTTGAGCGGACGGGTCCACTTGTCGGGCAATGCCTGCGCCCCGCTCAAAATTCCGAGAACAGTCCCGGCGTTGGCGGCGTTGCAGTCCGTGTCGAATCCGCACATGACCGCCGTGCAGATCGTTTTTCCGAAGTCGCCATTTCCATAAAGCAGCGCCAGCGCCATCAAGGCGGTATTGTTGATGGCATGAGTGGGATTAAGGCTTGCCCATTTTTCGAGCAGGCGTTCGTAAGCGCTTTGCCAATCGGCCACCTCCTGGTGGACGGCAAGGACCTCTCGAATGGCTTCTGCCTGGCGACAATTCGCGGGGATTTCGGACAAACCGGCGTGGATGATTTCCTCGATATCGTCGGTCACAAATGCCCAGGCAATGCAGGCCGCGGTGAACATCGCACTGTAGATTCCGTTCTTGGTGTGGGAGAGCGCCGCGTCGCGGTAGGCCAACTGCGCGGCGAATTCGGGATTTCCGGGGACAGCCATTCCATAGGCGTCCACGCGGATGCGCGCCCCGATGTATTCGCGCTCCGGGTTGAGAAAACGCCTCGCGTCCAATGGCGGGATGCCGAGAACGAGATTGCGGTAAGTGGTCCGTTCGGCGGTCCAGGTCTTGTGATAAGCGAGATGCCCCAGCCATTCCGCCGCGACATCCTCGGTCCTGAAATCCAGCCCATAGGTTTCAAGAACATGCAGGGCGAGGATGGTGTAATCTGTGTCATCGTCCTCTGGCGCGCCGCTGAACTCGCCAAAGAAATTTCCCTTGACCATGGGGTCAATCGGAAAATCATTCGGGAGCGGATCGAGGCGCGTGATGTAATGCGAAAGGGGGTAATTATTCGAAAGCTTTAGGTATTCAGCGATCTTCCCCCAATAGCCAAACGGCTCGACCGGCTTGCCAAGAACACAACCTGACACACGTCCCAACCAGCCGCCGCGGATGCGGTCGAAAAGTATGGCCGGATCGTTGCGTACTGCGGCGCGGCGCGGGCCATCCGGCCGGAGGCGCCGGATTTCGTTCAGAGTCTCCGGCTCGGAATAAGCAAACTCCCGGGCGCGCCGCGCCTCCAGGAGTTCGTTGTAGAGGCGGACCAATTCTTCTGTCGAGTTTTGTTCGTCCAGAGATTCCCGCAGCCCATTCACATCAAATCCTTCTTCCCCCCTTTGCCGGATCTCCATCCGGATGAGGCTGCGGAGTTGCTCGACATCCAGGAGACGCAGGAACGCGCCGGACAATTCGGGAGTGGGGTTCATAGCCTATTCAAATCCTTGCACGAAGCCCGCACCACCAGGCGCGTATTGAGAATGATCGTTCTGGCAGCCTGTTCGGGCTTGTGGATGCGTTCCAGGAGCAGCGCGGCAGCGGTCTCGCCCATTTCATAGGCGGGTTGGGCCACGCAAGTCAGGGCGGGGCGCAGCGAGGCGGCCCAGTCCATGTCATCGAAGCCGACCAGCGATACCTGCCCGGGAATCTCCAATCCCGACTCGTGGATGGCCTGCAGGCCGCCGAGAGTCATCAGGTTGTTGGCGATCAGGATGGCCGTGGGAGGCTGGCGGAGCGAGAGCAGCTCGCAGACCGCGGCATGTCCCCCATCCTGGCGGTTGTTTCCCTGGCGCAGGTATTCTTCCTGTACGGCGATTTGGTGCTTCTTCAACGCTTTCAGGTAACCCGCTTCGCGCTCGTGCATGACGGAAAGGTGTTTCATTCCACCCACATAGCCGATGGCGCGATGTCCCAAGCCGGCGAGATGATCCACAGCCGCCTCTGCTCCCGCCGCGCCGTTGACGAGCACCATGTTCAGGTCGGGGAAGGGGAGTTGCCGGTCGATCACGACGAACGGCGTACCGGAACCGAACAGGGTGCGGTAACTTTCTGCATCTGCGTTGGTTGGGACGAGGATGATACCCGCCACGCCTTCTTCAAGCAGCATGGCGATCAGTTTCTTTTCGCGTTCGGGGTCTTCGTCCGAATTGCCCAGGATGAGCGTGTAATCTTCCTTGATGGTGATCTTTTCGATGCCGCGCACCACGCTGCCGAAGAACGGGTTCTGAATATCCGAGATGATGACCCCGATCTTGGATGTAGTGTTCCTGCGCAGGTTGCGGGCATTGCGGTTGGGCTGGTAGTTGAGCGCTTTGGCTGCCTCATGTACTCGCTGGCGGGTTTCCTCGCTGACCACATCGAAGCCTGCCAGCACACGTGAGACCGTGGCGGTGGAAACCCCGGCGGTCCGGGAAACATCCTTGACCGTGACCTTCTTTTGACCTGTCGACCTGCGGATGCGAGGAGGCATACGTTTGGCCTTTGTATGGATGTTTGTGTAATCGTTTACTGTAATCGATTACATTATAAGACATAATTGATCTGTTGTCAACAGGCAATCTGTGCTTCATAAAACCGTCATTTACAGTGACCCCAAGGGAAGACGCGACCGGGATCCCACTCTTGACATCCAGCGCTCATCGCGCTATTATTCACGCCATGAATAACTTCTATTCACCGCCAAAACCCTATTTTGCCCGTTGGATTACCCCCTCCTTGCAAGAAGCCAGCGGGGATCATGCCATCATTGTTTTGACTGGAGCCCGCCAGGTTGGAAAAAGCACACTTCTGTTGAACGCTGAACCTTTCCGGGATTGGCGTTATCACAGCCTGGATGACTTTGATGTTCTTGCCCAGGCTCGTCGGGATCCGGATGCACTGTGGGCCGGTACGGATCGAGTTATCTTGGATGAAGTGCAGAAGGCACTTGAACTTTTAGCAGCCGTGAAGCGCGCGGTGGATCGGAATCCCAGAAAACTCCGCTTCGTTCTTTCAGGCTCGGCCAATCTGTTGCTCATGAAGCAGGTGAGTGAGAGCTTGGCCGGCCGCGCCGTGTATTTTATTCTTGATCCACTGGCGCTCGGCGAGATACATCAATCTCAACCACCTGCACTTCTTACCCATCTTCTGGCTGGCGATTTCCCTGCTGAGAGCAAATTGGAGCAAGCCCCCGGTGATCCAACCGAAATCCTGATGCGTGGTTTGATGCCTCCTTTGCTTGCCCTGGAGAGTCCACAATCATGGACTCGCTGGTGGGAGGGGTATGTAGCAACTTATCTGGAACGAGACCTGCGACAAGTGGCTCAGATCGATGCTTTACTGGATTTTCGTAAGACGATGGAAATGGTTGCTTTGCATTCCGGGCAGTTGCTCAACCAATCCGGAATAGCTCGCGACGCCCAGCTTGCTCAGCCGACGGTCCACCGATATCTAAATCTCCTTGAAACGACCAATCTCTTCGAACGCTTGCCGGCGTTTACAACCAGTCACACCACCCGCCTGCTGAAATCCCCGAAAGCATTCCTCAACGACCCCGGATTGGCAGTATTCCTTTCAGGCTATTTCGAACTGACCGACCTCAAGAAAAGTCGTGAATATGGGGCTTACTTTGAGACGCTGATCTATCATCATCTGCGGATCCTGACCCGCCTTATGGTACCCTCTGGGCGACTCTCATTTTGGCGCACCAGTACTGGAACAGAAGTCGATTTTATTTTGGAACACGGGCGGCGGATAATTGCTGTCGAAGTGAAGGCAACCAACAACCCGGGTTATAGAGATATCTCTGGTTTGCAGTCTTTCCTTAGTGAACATTCCTCTGCTGCGGCAGGCATGCTCCTGCACAGCGGAACGGATATCAGACGCATGGATAAGAAGATAATTGCCGTCCCCTGGACTATGTTGACGGGGTAGTTCTGAAACGACACGTTCTTGTGCGGGGGGCAGATCGTCATACACTCGTTATCTGGAAGGTGCAGCGATCCGATCGAGAGTAACCATTGATTTAAATCGGCACTGGCGGCGCGTGAGTTGGTGGATGCCGGTGTTCATGTAGCCATTGACCGGGCGATGGGCGTGCCCATCGCGGCGTTCGGCACGGAGGCGAACCAGACGGTTGGACCGGCGTGTGGCAATTATCATGTCTGGCTGAGGCGTATCAAATCCGCCCTCGATCCGCATTTGGCCTCGGATCCATTTTTCTATGCGGAAGCGGAAAAGAGAGGGTGAGGGCCAATAATTCTCTCTTTTTCGATGTTACAATAACTTGATGATCGAAATAAAAGATTTGCAAAAGATTCTGGACCAGGGGAGGGTAATTGATATTCCTTCGTTGGAAATAAAAGCGGGGCAGGTGGCTGCCCTGTTTGGGCCGGTGGATAGCGGCAAGGATGAATTATTCCAGTTGTTCATCGGCGAACTTCACCCAACCAGGGGTAGCGTGCGTCTGGCTGGAGTGGATCCCTATCACGAGCGGAAAGCCTTCAGCCATCAGGTGGGCGTATTGTTTGTAGATAACAATCTGTACAAACGCTTTTCCGTGCTTGGAAATCTGCAGTTCTTCTGTCGCTTATGGCGCTTACCGAAAACGCGGGCGGTTGATGTGTTGGAACAGGTCGGTTTGGCCGACCACGCCAGTTTCAATACGGAGAAGCTCTCCCCCGGCCTATCCAGGAGGCTGGCGCTCGGACGGGCGATGCTCAATGCGCCCAGGGTATTACTGCTCGCGGAACCATTTGCAGGCTGCGAGCAGGCATCGGTAAAGTTGATCAGCCAGGTGATCCAGCAACTGGCAGAGGCCGGGGCTGCAGTATTGATCTTTTCTCAGGATGCTGCCAATCTGGAGCAGCTCTGCGACACCGTCCATCGCATGGATCAGGGGCGGATCGTCGAGTCGTTTGACCCGCGTGAGCAACAGCAGCGCCAGCGACCGTTCATGATCCCGGCCCGGGGAGAGGAGAAGATCATCCTGATCGACCCGGCAGACATCCTGTATGTCTTTGCCCAGGATGACCGCGCCTATCTTCAAACCCGCGAGGGGCGCCTGCCGACCCAGTTCACCCTGGCTGAGTTGGAAAAACGCCTGTCGCGCAGCGGATTCTTCCGTGTACATCGCGCTTACCTGGTCAATCTGCAGCAGGTAAAAGAAGTGATCCCCTTTACCCGTGATAGTTTCAGCCTGAGGCTGAAGGATGCGGCAAGAACAGAGATTCCGCTAAGCAAATCCGCCGAACGTGAGTTGCGTGAACTTTTGGGATATTGACTTTGTCCGAATCTGCCTTTTTATAGCCATAAAATAATCCCTCCATTGTGCTATTCACCCCCTCTCCAGCGCCTTCTGCCGCCCCTCTACGCCGTTTGCCGATTTTTTGTTGCACGGCGTATTTCTTTTTTTTATACTAATGGTAGAAAGTTGACGCGAAGTACGTCGAAGGACAAAACAAGGAGTGAGGCGATGAAAGCGATCGAAGTAAACAACCTGACCCGAAACTACAACGGCCTGCGCGCCGTGAATGGGATCAGCTTCGATGTTGAACCCGGTGAGATCTTCGGCTTCCTGGGTCCCAATGGCGCCGGCAAGACCACCACCATCCGTATGCTGACCGGACAACTGCGGCCCACCTCTGGAACGGCAAAAGTCGCCGGTTATGATATCGTCACTGAACGCCAGCAGCTCAAACCCAGGATCGGTGTGGTGTTCGACAGCCAGAACATCTACGAGCGCATGTCGGCGCGTGAGAACCTGGTTTTCTATGCCCGCCTTTACCGCATCCAGAAATCCCGCGTGGAAGAGGTGCTGGCCCAAGTTGGCTTGACCGAGCGCGCCAACGACAAAGTCCAGAAATACTCGAATGGGATGAAACAGCGGGTGCTGATCGCCCGTGCGCTGCTCCACAAGCCCGAGGTGTTGTTCCTGGATGAACCAACGCGCGGCCTGGATGCGCACATTGCCCGTGAACTCCGCAGCATCGTCTCCGGCCTGGCTAAAGGGGGAATGACTGTCTTCCTGACCACCCATTACATGGAGGAAGCCGATCAGCTCAGCCAGCGGGTCGCGTTCCTCGATCGGGGGCGCATCGTTGCCCTGGATACTCCGGCACACTTGAAGGCCGAATATGGCAAGGGTGAAGAAATAACCCTGGAAGACATCTTCATCCAACTTACAGGGAGCGATCTGCGAAAAGGAAGTGAGGAGCTATGAAAAGCCTGATGGATACTCTCTATCTCGCCTGGGTCATTGGCACGAAAGATATTTTGGATGCGCTGAAAAACAAGTTCGCCCGGGTCAACATCCTGATCATGCTTGGGATGGTGTTATTTTTCTATTGGATGGGCATCCTCCGTCCTTTCGACAAGAGTGTCACCGTAATCGTCTACGACAAAGGGCATACCAGCTTGGCTCTCGAAGCGGTCACCCTGGGGGATGGGGCAGAATACGAGTTCCGGGACGCATCTTCTCTGGAAGAGATGGAACAGAAGATGGCTTTCCAGAACCTGGGCTTGGTGCTCCCGGCCGACTTCGACCAGTCCCTGGCCTCTGGGCAGACGCCGACCCTGAGCGGGTATATTTTCTGGGTTGACCGCAGGAAGGTAAGCGAGCTGGAAGCGAAGTACAGCCAGGCTTTCGGTGAAATCCTCGGCCAGCCCGTGCAGGTGGTGATTGGCCAGAACATCCTTATCCCACAGGCAAATGTAGATGGCATGCCAGTCACAGTCGCCCAACAGATGGTTTACTACGTTTTCATGACGGCATTCATGTTGATCCCTTTCCTCATGCTGGAGGAAAAACAGACCAGGACCCTGGATGCCCTGCTGACCTCCCCGGCCAGCCCTGGACAGGTTGTCCTGGGCAAGGCGCTGGCAGGATTCTTCTACATCCTCGTCATCGGCGGATTGGCACTGGCCATGTATTCACGGTATATCGTAAATTGGGGCCTGGCGCTGGTGGCTTTCCTGGCATATGCCCTGTTTGCTGTCGGATTAGGGTTGGCAATGGGCATTTTAATCAAATCCATGAAACAAGTGGGGATCTGGACGGTGGTGTTGATCCTCTTTCTGGTAATCCCGCCACTCTTTTACATGGAGTCAAACCTGAAACCCGGGATCCGAATAGCCCTGACCTGGCTCCCATCCTCGGCGCTGGCCAGCCTCTTTCGCTACGCTTGCTCCATTGGCGTTACCCCGGCGCAGTTCCTACCCAACCTTGCGATTGCTTTGGTGAGTATCGCCGCGGTCTTTGGCCTGGTAATCTGGAAAGTGCGCCGATCTGACCGTTAGCTGCGACCTGACCGTCTTTTCAAGTGGAGAACACCGAGATGTCAGACAATAACAGACACACGCTCGCAGAACACCTGAATATCACCTGGACGATTGCTGCCAAGGATATCGTCGACGCACTCAAGAACAAGGTGGTTGTCTCGATGATCATCATGTTGAGCATCATGCTGCTCGTGCCGAAGATGCTGCCCTTGATCTTTGAACAACCTCAGACAGCCCTGCCAGTTTACGATATGGGCAACTCGTCTCTGGTGGCAGAATTAAGAAAAAATCCTGACATCTCGGTGCAAGGGCTGCGTTCAGAGCAGGAATTACGTACCGCATTGTGCGGCGCGATCTATCCACTGATCGGTCTGCGCCTCCCGGCAGATTTCGATCAGCGACTGGCTGCGGGGAAACAGGTTGAATTCCAGGGTGTTGTATGCTGGAGCAAGCGCGCTCAGGTTTCTGAATTGCAGCCGAAACTCGAAGAAATTCTCTCGCGGTCATTGGACATTCCGGTGAACATCCATATCGAAGGGAATATCGTCTACCCACCTTCAAGCGGTGTGCTCTCCTTCAGCCTCGTAACCATCAATTCGGTGCTCATGATCTTGATGATGGGCATTTTCCTGGTGCCAAGTCTGCTCTTCGAGGAGAAGGAAACCAAGACGATGCAGGCGCTGCTGGTTTCCCCGGCCAGCATCGGCCAGGTAGTGATCGCGAAAGCCCTGGCAGGATCGTTCTATATCTTGGTGACAGCGGCGACGATCTTTGCCCTTTCCTGGGCGGATGCAGTCCACTGGGATATGGTGATGTTGTTCGTGATCGGCGGCGGGATTTTTTCGGTGGCTGTAGGTCTGGTGCTGGGCAGTTTTTTCGAGAAGCAGCAGGATATGGTCGGGTGGATTACAGGCCTCCTCCTGCTTTTTCTTGGCGCCATCATAGTAAGAATGCTTAACATGGAATTGCCGGCGCTGGTGAAGACCATTCTCCCCTGGGTGCCATCCGTGGCGCTGGCCGAGATCTGCCGGGCAGCATTCTCGGAGACCGTTCCCCTTACCCGGGTCTTGAATGACCTGTGGATCGTCCTGTCCGTTTCAGTGCCACTCTATGCACTCGTTATCTGGAAGGTGCGGCGATCAGATCGATAAAAACCAAAGATTAGTCTTGATTATTTTTATCTCCTTGTGAAGAGCCAAGGTTGCTAAAGGCGATTAATACTCCAGTGACCAAAGCAGTGGCAATTGCAACCCAGACCTTCTCTAGCCCGCTGATCCCGTCTTCAAAAAGGACTTCGACAAAGTGGACGGCCATTACGAGCACGATCACACTGCTTAGTTTTCTTTTAAGCTCTGCAAGATTTCTTGCCACCAGAGAAGTAGGCAATTCAACATCACTTACAAATAGTGTATAGATACTGACTGCCAAGATATACAAGAAAATCGCGATCAGGAACACATCGATTAGTTTGGGCATTGATATGGTAATGTCAGACGCTCGACCGACGCTGAGGATGATCTTCATCCAGTTCTCGATGGCTTGAGAAATTCCCCAGAACAAGGACAGGACGAAGGTGATTAGTAAGCTAATCACTGCAACCAGGCTGAGATATTTGCTCTTTTCAATAAGCGTTTTCATGTACACCTCTTCTATCCTTATTTCCTCATATTGTGGCTTTTCGTAGAGTGCGTAGTTCAATGGCCGATTTTATCATCAAGAACTCGCCGATGTTTTCCATGGTAAGCAAACCAACCAATCGCCCGTCTTGGACCACGGGAAAGACCGGGCAGCCGCAGGCTTGGAGGCGGGCGGAAGCTGCATCAAGCATATCCCCGGGATGAACGGCTTCGAAATCACGACGCATGACGGCATTCACACGGCTTGCTTCGCTATGGCGCGAGAGAGCTGCCAAAAGGTCCGAGCGCGTCAGGATGCCCACCACCCGATCTTCTTCCAAAACAGGAAAATCCTGCTGAGGTCCGGCCATAATGTGCTCGACAGCCTGCTGTAGGGTGTCCATTGGACGCATGGCCTTGAACTCGGTCAGCATGGCCTGCTGCACCGGGATGCCGCCCAGGGCGGACTTCATCTGCACCATGCTGGCCTCCTGCTGAGCCCCGATCCAGACGAACAAGGCAATGAAGACCAGGAAGGGGTTGCTGAACAGGCCGACGATGCCGAACAGGAACGCCATCCCCTGGCCAACCGTGGCAGCGATCTGGGTCGCCCTCACGTAGTCCAGGCGCAAGGCCAGCAAAGCCCTCAGGACGCGGCCGCCATCCATTGGGAAGGCCGGGATGAGGTTGAATAACACCAGGCTCAAATTGACGCTCAACAGACGCTCAACGAATGGACCGCCGGTCAGGGTCATGCCGGTCAGTGGGATGAAGGTTTTGGTGAGGGATAAGTAGGTAAACAGGAAAGCCGCGATGACCAAGTTGACTGCCGGCCCAGCCAGGGCCACCCACAATTCCTGTAAGGGCTTGTCTGGCATGCGCTCCAGCCGGGCGACACCGCCGATGGGCAGCAGGGTGATATCGCGCGTCTTGATACCATAACGGCGGGCAGTCAGGGCATGACCGTATTCGTGAAGAATGTACTGGTGCTGCGAGTCGAACGGGATGGAATCTATGCGGGGGGAGAGCACAGATTCCAGTCCCACCTTGCGGGCCACTGTGATCAAGGCGCCCTCGGTCGGGTCGCCAGTCACGACCCAGCGGCCGTCGACCTGCGCCAGTTGGCTGTCGTTGCACCACAGCCCGGCTCGCAGCATTTCTGCCAGGGCTTTGTCCGAGCGCCACTCGCCGCCGATTTCACCTTGCGGGGCGTAGCCGATCCCAGTGACGGGATAGGTCCCGCCGAGGGTGCGAAGCTCGGTGACGGTCATTTCATTCTGGGTGAGAGTCCCGGTCTTATCCGTGCAGATGATGGTGGTCGAACCGAGCGTCTCGACAGCCGGTAGGTTTCGAATGATTGCCCGTCGCCTGGCCATGCGGCTGACACCAACCGCCAGGGTGACGGTCACCGCCGCCGGCAGGCCTTCGGGGATAGCTCCCACTGCCAGGGTGATGGCAGCAAAGAGCGTCTCGACCAAGTCCTGGCCGCGCAGCAGGCCGATGCCGAAGGTGGCCAATGCCAGGATCAGGATGACAACCAGCAATAGCTTACTGAACTGGCCGATCTTGCGTGTCAGGGGAGTCTCAAGTTCCACCGCCTCGGAAAGCAACTGTGAGATGCGCCCGACTTCAGTCCGGTCGCCAGTGGCAGTGATAACCCCAGCCCCAATTCCGGAGGTGACCAGGGTAGAGGCATAGGCCATATTCTTACGGTCGGCCAGGACGGTCTCCTTTAGCAGAACCCCGGCGTCATCCTTGGACACGGGCAGCGACTCGCCGGTTAAGACCGCCTCGGCTACTTGCAATTCACGGGCGGCAATCAGGCGCATATCTCCCGGGACGCGCGCCCCGGCTGCCAACTGGACGATGTCACCAGGGACCAGCCCGGTAGCCGGCAGGCGTATGGTCTGACCGCCGCGCACGACAGTTGCCTCGGCAGTCATCGTCTTCGAAAGGGCGGCAATGGCCTGTTCGGCACGCGCCTCCTGAATGTAGCCAATGATGGCATTGATCAACACCACCCCAAAGATCACGGTCGCATCAAGGGGATCCTTAAGCACAGCAGTCACGACGCTGGCAAGGACCAGGATCAAGGCCAATGGGTTCTTGAACTGCGCCAGGAACTTGACCAGGGGGCTTTTGCCCGCGCGTGGTGTCAACTGGTTGGGACCAAAGTGCTCCTGCCTGCGCTTGATCTCGAATGTGTCCAGCCCAAGCTGCGGATTGGAATCAAGCAGCTCCAAGACTTCATTTGCTGGTAGATGGTGCCAGTGATTGTGCAGGATGGTGTCCATTATTCCTCCTCATGTGCTGATAGGATGAATGGTCTTATATCTCCCGCCTGCTCCGTAATCCCAAGCCTTCAGGCAGAAATCATGCCAGCCGCTGACCTATCAGAAAACCAATCAGGCTGACGATCACGCTCAAGGTCGTTCCCCAAGCCAGATCTACCAGCGTTATCGGGATGGGCCAGTTCTTGACGGTAGCCAGGTTGGTGAGGTCGTAAGTGGCATAGGTGATCAGACCGAACAAGGCGGCACGCAGCAGGGTGATCTTGAGCGAGCCGGCCTCGAGACCAGGCGCTACGACGAACACGAGCAGCCCCACGACGAACAACAGGTAAAAAATGATGGCAGCGAGCCAGTTCGGGGAAGGAGACAGAAGAAAACCGAGTTGCTTTCGATAGAAGCCGCGGGCGACCAGGCTTAACCAGACCAGGTCGATCGCAAGGAAGACTGCCAGAGTGGCAAAGTAGAGCTTGATGTAGTAAGCCATCTATTATCTCCTGATTTATCAAGATGGGCACACGGATTTATTCGTATGCCCATCTTCCATATGTAATCTATTTGACCGGCGCAAGTGTGCCAGCGAAGATCATCCAGGCCAGGGCGGTCTTGGCTGCCAGGCTGAGAATGATGTAGAAACGCTCGCCGAACAGGTAATCCTTCCAGGGTCCGACCTTTTTGTATTGCAGGAACATATTGACGGCGAAGATGTTGAAGAAAACAAAGATGGTCGGAATGATGGCGTACACAAACGCCGGGGGCTTGGCCTCGCCGCCGGAATTGATCGCTCCCAGGAAGTATAGCATGATAACAACCCAGGGGATGATGCCGGCGATGCAACCGTAGATGAAAGAAGTCCAATCGGTTTTACCCGTGGTTTGGTTGTGTTTTTCCATCATGATACCGAACAAGTTCATCATGGCGTTCAGGCCGAAGATCAGGATCAGCGCGCCGAGGTCCCACAGGCCGACGAGCATGCCGATCAAGACGATCATCAGGGAGGAGGATAGGGCATACTCGTAGAAGCGGGCCGAATTCATGCCCTTCTTGAGCTGTGCCACGTACCACTTGTAGCCAAAGGTCGCCAGGCTGAAGTGCGCCACGGCAGAGAGCAGCAGGAAGACGGCCACCGCGGGACCAAAGAGCAGTTTATCGGCTAACTGTGGATCGGGAGTGAGTGAGAAGGTGCTCAGATCGAACTTCAGGTAGTTCGTGAAGATCGGATAACGGGTATCGTTACTGAGCAGGATCATCAGTACACCCTGGATCAGATGCAGAAAGCCCATGACCAGGTTGAAGGTGCGCAAGCCGCGATAAGTTTTTTCGCTGGCTTCAGCAGGGGAAGAGGGTTGGTTTGACATGTATTTTCCTTTCGGTAATTTGGATAATTTATATGATTATTATACATATACGTGTATATTTTGTCAAGGTTTTGTGCAGATAAATTGGACGGACGGTGGCGTTGGTAAAAGTAGGTAGAAAAGCGCAAAAGACCTCAGCAGCATCGTGGTATATTTACTATAATTACAAAAGGAGTTTGCATCATGAACAATCGACAACCCTTCGATTTATCTGGCAAAGTCGCCCTGATCACCGGCGCATCGCGTGGAATTGGCGAGGCGATTGCGCTTGCTTACGCTCAATTGGGCGCAAAAGTGGTCCTTGCCAGTCGCAAGCAGGCAGATTTGGATACCCTCGCGCAACGCATCCAAGAGGCCGGCGGAGAAGCCCTGCCGCTGGCGGCTCACACGGGCGACCCGGCCGCGGTCAGCGCCCTGGTGGAAAAAGCCACAGCCACCTTCGGCGGGATCGACATCCTGGTCAACAACGCCGCGACGAACCCGCATTTCGGTCCCATCCTGACCGCCGAAGACAGCCATTGGGACAAGATCCTGGATGTGAACGTCAAGGGATATTTCCGTGTTGCCAGGGCATGCGTGGAAACCATGACGAAGCGCGGTGGGGGGAAGATCATCAACATGGCTTCGGTGGCGGGGCTCGAGCCAGCGCCGATGATGGGCATCTATAGCGTCAGCAAGGCCGCGGTGATCATGCTGACGCGCGTATTGGCAGCCGAACTGGCGCAGTTCAACATCCAGGTCAACGCTATCGCGCCGGGCTTCGTCAAGACGAAATTCAGCGCCGCGTTGTGGCAGAATCCACAGCTCAACCAGGCGATCCTGAAAAAAGTCCCCCAAAAGCGCATGGCCGAACCCGATGAAGTCGCAGGCATGGCGGTCTATCTGGCCTCCTCCGCCTCCAGCTTTGTCACCGGCTCGACCTTCAGCATGGATGGCGGGCAGTTGTTGGGCGCGCCGATCGAATTGTAGAGGCTCTCGTATGGACACTTCCCCAGAAATGAAAAAGATCCTCGCCACCATTCGCGAGTTTATCGAGAAGGAGATCGTCCCGCTCGAACCGTTGCTGTTGAATCACGAATACGACGCCGTGATGAAGCAATTGGAGGAAAAGCGGAAAATGGCAAAATCGTTGGGCTTCTGGCTGCCGCAAATTCCGCGCGAGTATGGCGGCATGGGGCTGAGGCTGGTCGAGCATGGCATGGTCAGTGAGCTGCTGGGGCGCTCGCTGCTGGGGCATTACGCGCTGAACTGCCAGGCGCCCGACGCCGGGAATATGGAAATATTGATCGAATACGGCACGCCGGAACAAAAAGAAAAATACCTGATGCCGCTTCTGGCGGGTGAGATGCGCAGTTGCTTCTCGATGACCGAACCCGAAAACCCGGGCTCCAATCCAACGTGGCTGAGCACCACTGCCGTCAAGGATGGCGATGACTACATCGTCACCGGTCACAAGTGGTTTTCGACCGGCGCGGAGGGCGCGGCATTTGCCATCGTGATGGCGGTTACCGATCCGAAGGCTGAAAAATATCTGCGCGCCAGCCAGATCATTGTCCCGACCGAGACGCGCGGCTTCCGCCTGGTGCGCAAGACATCCGTGATGGGAGAACGCGGCGCGGGCTGGGCAAGTCATTGCGAAATATTGTATGACGCTGTTCGGGTTCCCCAGAGCAACCGGCTCGGCCCGGAAGGGGCAGGCTTCATGATCGCACAGGAACGCTTGGGACCCGGTCGCATCCATCACTGCATGCGCTGGATCGGCATTTGCGAGCGCGCCTTCGATCTGATGTGCGAGCAAGCCGTTCGCCGAGAAGTCGCGCCCGGGCATCCGCTGGCTGAGCAGCAGACCATCCAGAATTGGGTGGCCGAGTCGCGTGCCGAGATCAACGCGGCGCGTTTAATGGTGCTGGATGCCGCCCATAAAATTGATGAGCAAGGACAATACGCGGCGCGTGAAGAAGTTGGGTTGATCAAATTCTACGTGGCCGGCGTGTTGCAGCGCGTGCTGGATCGTTGCCTGCAAACGCAAGGCGCGCTGGGTATGACAGACGAGACACCCATCGCTTTCTGGTTCCGCCACGAACGCTCGGCCCGGATCTACGACGGTCCCGACGAGGTGCATAAACGCTCGGTATCAAAGAGGATTTTGCAGCAATATCGCTAAATGGAGAACTTTCACGAATGGGTAACGATCACAACACAGACACCATTCCGGTCCGCCCCGATGAGCAATTTGATGTGGAGAAGCTGACCGCGTATCTCCATGAGCGATTGGCCGGTGCGACACACTCCCCGCTTGTGCGGCAATTTGGAGGCGGCGCGGCCAACCTCACTTACCTGCTCGATTACGGCGCGCGCCAATATGTACTGCGCAGACCTCCGCTTGGCCCGGTTGCCAAGTCTGCGCATGATATGAGGCGCGAGTACAAGGTGCTTTCCGTGTTGTATCAGGCATTCCCTTACGCACCGCGCGCCTTTCTTTATTGCGCTGATCCAGCCATCATCGGCGCGGACTTTTTCGTGATGGAACGGCGACAGGGTGTGGTGGTGCGAAAATCCATGCCGCCTGAATTTGCCTCCCTGCCCAATGCGCCGCGTAGCCTCAGCGCCGCGCTGGTGGACGCGCTGGCGCAATTTCACGCGGTGAATTACCAATCCATCGGCTTGAGCGACCTGGGCGAGCCGGGCGGCTTCATCGCGCGTCAAATCGAAGGTTGGTATAAGCGCTGGCACGCCGCCAAGACCGAAGAAGTGGCGGATATGGAGACTGTCTATCAATGGTTGAAATCCCATCAACCGCCCGCTGCTGCTTATTCGCTTGTCCACAACGATTACAAATTGGACAACCTCATGTTCGACCCGTCAGACCCGGGCAAGGTGGTCGCGATCTTCGATTGGGATATGTGCACGCTGGGAGATCCGCTCAATGACCTCGGCGCGTTGCTCAGTTATTGGACGGAGCCGGCTGACCCACCCTACTACCAGGCGCTGGCGATGATGCCCACCGGGCTGGATTTTATGACCCGCCGCGAGCTGGTGGAAAGATATTCCCAGAAAAGCGGGCGCTCGATCCATGATATCCATTTCTATCATGCCCTCGGTCTCTTTCGCGTGACCGTGATCATTGCCCAGATCTACATCCGCTTTCACCGCGGCCAGACAAAAGATGCGCGCTTTGCTGCCCTGGGCATGATGATCCCACTCATGGCACGCGCCGCGCTGGAAGTGGCTCTGACCGATCGGGGGGAATGAAAAATAATCTGCATTACAGGCCCGGCTCAACGCTAACTCAGAATTTTCTACTCCACTCTTTGGGCCAGCGCTCGACCACAACCTTCTTCTGCGTGAAGAATTCGATCGCGTCCGAGCCTTGACCGTGTAGATCCCCGAAGAAAGATTCCTTCCAGCCACTGAATGGGAAGAACGCCATCGGCGCGGCAACGCCAATGTTGATTCCGATGTTGCCCGCTTCGACTTCATAGCGGAACTTGCGCGCCGCCGAACCGCTTGCCGTGAACAGGCTGGCTTGGTTGCCATACACCCCGCTGTTGGCAAGCGCGATCGCTTCATCAATCGTGTTGACATGCATCAACCCAAGCACGGGGCCAAAGATTTCCGTTTTCCAAACTTCGCTGTTGGGTTTCATGTCCATCAAAATCGTCGGGCGGACAAACGAGCCTTTTTCGTAGCCTTTGATGGTTGTGCCGCGTCCATCAACAGGAACAGAGGCTCCTTCCGTTGCGCCAAGCCCGATCAATTGCTCGATGCGCGATCGGCTTTGCTGGCTGATGACCGGCCCCATCTGTACCCCAGCATCCAGACCATACCCAACCACGCGTGTGGAGGCCGCGTCGCAGATCATTTCGTTGAACTCGTTGCGCGCTTCAGCGACCGTCACAGCCCACGAAACAGCGAGGCAGCGCTGACCGGCGCAGCCAAACGCCGAATCCGCGATGATCTTTACTGCCATTTCCATATCCGCGTCGGGAAGAACAATAACGGGATTCTTCGCTCCGCCTTGCGCCTGAACGCGCTTTCCATTTTCTGCCGAGCGGCGATACACGTATCGCGCGATGTTGGTCGAGCCGACGAAGGTAATGGCGCGGATGGCGGGATGATCAAGGATTCCATCCACCGCCTCCTTTGCGCCGTTGACCATGCTGACCACGCCTTTCGGGAATCCCGCTTGTTCGATCAACTTGAACAATAACTGCATCGTGGTCGATACTCTTTCCGATGGCTTGACGATGAACGGGTTGCCCAGCGCCAGCGCATAAGGCACGTACCAAAACGGAACCATGCCTGGGAAATTGAACGGCGCGATGGTGGCGCTCACGCCTACAGGTTGGCGAATCATCAATTCGTCAATACCTGGGGCAATGTCTTCACTGATCTCGCCTTTGGCGGTCATGGGGGCGCTGCAGGCGACTTCCACGTTTTCGATCATGCGCACCAGCTCGGCGCGTGCTTCTTCGAAAGTCTTGCCGCACTCGTTGGTGATGTTGCGGGCGATCTCCTCGTAGTTGGCTTTAAGCAGTTCGCGGAATTTATAGAGGTATTGAATGCGTTCCTGCGTTGGTGTACGCCGCCACGCGGGGAAGGCTGCGCTCGCCGCTTTTGCCGCCGCCTCCACTTCAGCTTTTCCGCAGAGCGGAGTCTTTGCGATCACTTCCCCTGTTGCGGGATTGATCACATTCGCATATTCTGTCGCTTGGGGTTTGATCCATTCGCCGTTGATGTAGTTTAAGATTTCCATGTTTTCTCCAGTGATCAATTGAAATTACGAATTACGATTTACTTCGTGTTTTTGTCTGCAACTTCCAGCGCCTTTTCAACAAGTGCAAGGCCCTCATCGAGTTGCTCTTTGTTTATGCACAGCGGTGGGACGACGAAAACGACGCTCCCCATCGCGTTGGCCATGATAAAAGTGAACAACCCGTTCTCGCGCAGGATTTTGCCGACCTGGGTCATCACGCTGGCGGGCATGATCTCTTTGCTCGCGCGGTTGGCAACCAGTTCGAGGGCGGTGAACAGGCCGATATAACGCACATCGCCAACCGATGCGTGCCGCGACTTGATATCTTCCAAACACTCGCCGAGATAGTTGCCCATGACGCGCGCATTTTCGATAAGGTTGTCATCTTCATACACTTCGATGGTGGCTAGCGCCGCCGCGCAAGACAAAGCATGGCCATTATAGGTCAACCCGGCGTAGAGATATTTATCGTCAAAGAATTGCGCGATCTTATCCGAGACAATCACCGCGCCGAGCGGGGCATACCCGCTGGTGATGCCTTTGGCGGTGGTGATCATGTCCGGCACCACTTTCCAATTATCCACCGCGAACCATTTTCCGGTCCGACCCCAACCGCTCATCACTTCATCGGAGATGAGCAAGATACCATACTTGTCGCAGATCTCGCGGACGCGCGGCCAGTAATCATTAGGCGGGACGATCAAGCCGTTTGAGCCGACCACGCCCTCCATGATGATTGCCGCGATCTTGTCGGGACCTTCATACTTGATGACTTCTTCGAGATGTGAAATACACTCGCGCTTGCAAGATTCTTCCTTTTGTCCGAATGGGCAGCGATAACAGAAGGGGTCGAGAAAATGGACTCCCCCGGGCATGGTCGGTTCGACCGCAAGGCGGCGGTAATCCCCGGTCAATGCAATCGAGCCGTGTGTTGCGCCGTGATACGAACGGTAGCGCGCCAGGATTTTGTGGCGTCCTGTGTAGAAACGGGCAATCTTGATCGCGTTCTCGTTGGCTTCCGCGCCTCCCAAAGCGAAAAAGGTTTTCTTTATATTCCCCGGGGTCACTTCCGCCAGTTTTTTACCCAGCAGGGCGCGAACTTCCGTAGTATTGCCCGGATGGACGAAACACAATTTTGCAGCTTGATCTTGAATCGCTTTGACGACTTTCGGATGTTGATGCCCAATGTTGGTGTTCATCAACTGCGACGAAAAATCAATGTAGCGTTTGCCCTCGGTATCCCAGAAATAAACCCCTTCCGCCCTGTCGACCGGGATGGGATTCACCTGTCCCTGCACCGACCACGAGAAAAAGGTGTACTCCTTGCTAAGGTCGATGATTTCTTGCGAAGTAAGTTTGGTCATAGGTTCTCCAATCATGGTTTTTCTGGATAGGCATGCCCGTGGGCGGAATTAGCAATTGCAATTCGTATTTTACCAATAATCTCTTTTATTTGGCTTCTCTGGTCGTGTTCGCGCTTCCCGCCGCGCTGATCGTCACGCCGGCAAGCACCACCAGGTCGCCGATTAACGCAAAGGACCCCATTCTCTCACCAAGAATGAGAAAAACCCAAAGTGGATTCAAAATAGGCTCCAGCGTACCGATGAGATTCGCCTCCAGTGCGGGGATGTGTTTGATACCTTTGGTGAAGAACATGAACGCAAGACCTATCTGAAACAAGCCAAGATAGGCAATCACCCCAAACCTTACTCCTTGAGCAGAGTTAATACCAGATGATACTTCTGTGATTGTCCGGAAGCCAAGGTGACCAACGTTCCACGCGCCCGTTCGGCGGCGCGGCCCTCGACGTGACAGTTGGCGGGTTCGATGCCCAGCACATGCATGCCCATGCCCGGCATTTTCCACTGGACCAGGGTTGGCAGGTGAGCGGTGTCCCAGCGCAGGCATACGGTTAGCGCATCTCCCTGCTGTGTCCCGGCTATTGGAAAATTTGGATTGCGGATACGCACTTCGGCGAAGCCTTCCGAGTCGGTAGCCAGATCCTCGTGATAATACACCCGTTCCCGATAGGCTGCCTGAGGTGAATCCCAAGATGTCAGACCCTCTAGCGGTAAATCCGCCTCGCGCGGGATGACTTTGCCGGAAGGGAAGGTGATCCGGGTATCTTCGCTGATCAATGGAAAGCCGAAGTTGAAATGATACAGGAGCATATGTGGAACGGGTTCAAAGCCCAGATTCTCGACTACATCTTCGATCGTGAGGCTGGCTTGACCAAGCGAGCTTTTGATCGTGCGAGTCAGACTCAGGTGTGGCCCAAATATCGAAGACTCTTCGATCTGGCCGCGAATGCTCATGCGATATTCATCGCCTTCCCAACATCCTACTCCGCTGACCTGGCGGGCTGGGGTATGGTGGGCGCGTCCATGCAATCCCAAGGCTACGCCCTGCTCCTCGCCAGGTGAGCCAACCTGGGTCAAGCCGCAGGTCATCAGCAATCCTCCGGCGGCAGTGCGCAGCCAACCAAGTCCCTGGTCGTCAAAGTAGGCCGGGTGGACCTCGCCAACGGGTGACAACCAGCACAGCGGTGTGCCGCCGAAATCCGCCAACCCGATATCCATACCGCGCGAGGGCAAGACTACATACGATAAACCAGCTCCGGTACGGACCTGGATCTGCTCGACGCCTTTTTCCGGCCCGTCGTCCCCTGTCACATGACGCAAGCCACCAATCTGTTCGATCCGGCCAACCCGCGCCTCCAGTTCCCGCCGGGTCCAAGACCTCCCGTAGAGGTTCATGGCTCGGCAATCTCCGGGAGGCGGCGGATGCGTGGATCGGTGAAAATGTCGCTTTCATCCCGGCTGGTGCTGGAGAATTCAGATACGATCGCGCCCTCATCTCCGGCTTGGAACCAATGCAGCGTGTCGGGTTGAATGGTGTATTGTTCGCCGGGTTCGAGCGTGATCTGATGGAAGACGGTGTAGTATGGCTCGCTTCCACTTGGAGGCCTGCCTTGATAGCCCGGTGTCGGCTCGCCAGGGATGTAAAGCCATACCCGCCCCCAGCGACAGCGGAAAGTTTCCATCTTGCCCGCAGTTCCAGATACAGCCGGGTGGCGGTGCTCGGGGCAGGTCTGCCTGGGAAACAGCACCAATTCCTTCGCACAGTAACGGTCGGTATTCACATAAACGACGATCTCCAAACCTGTTTTTTTTAGTTCGCCCAACCCAAGCTCCACTACTTCGATATGCCGGCTCTCCTTCGGAGTGATGATGATGCCTGCTTGCTGAAGCATCCGAGCCGCCCCTGCCTGCGCATTCTGGACTTCTTCACGTGTGATCATTTTTCACTCCTTTTCCTGGTCAAGAGGCAGGATCGTGTCCAGCCCCAGTTCTACCAATTTTCGCTGCGTGGGAATGCCATTTGCATCCCAGCCCATGCGGTGATAGTAGTCATCCAATAGAAGTTCCAACTCTACCACATGTCCGCTGGCCGGTCCCTGAGTTAGCGGCTGGCGCAGGTTGCGGGCGGGCAGGGTATCCTGTCGGCGGTCAAATCCTGCGCGGACATTGAACAGATGGCAGAGATTGCTGATGCGCTCGCCAACCTGCTCGAACTCTTTGACCGAGCCGTAATCAAAACCGGTGCCGGCATTGACCAGTTGCCAAAGCTCCTTCAAGCTCATCCCAAATCCTGGAAAACAGCACAACACGGTGCTGTTCCAAAGGGCGCTCTCGGATTGATGTTCCCGAAAGAGTTGGGCTTTGCCTTGCGCCGTCAGGGGGTCGGCTCCCCCCATCACTTCGCTGAAAGGAGCACCACGCAGATGGCAGGCGCCCCGCTCCGAAATCGCATAGCCGAGAGCCATGCCCTTGGCCGCATTGGGATGGTAGGCGGGCATTTCAAGCCCCTTGACGTGCATGGCATATTCAGCCGCGCCGGGATACTTTTGGGCAATCTTTGCCACGCCTTGGCTCAACCATTCTCCGCAACCTTCGGCCTTGGCCAGCTTCTCGACCAGCGCCACTGCCGCCTGACAATCGCCAAAGTGCGGCATAATGCCATCCAGCTCATGCGCTGCAATCAGCCCCTGTTCGTAAAGTTCCATCACAAAGGCGACAATACCCCCGGCGCTGATCGTATCGATGCCGTATTCATCACACAAGAGCGACATACGGATGATCGCCTGGCGATCCGCGATGGCGCAGTTGGAGCCGAGGGCAAAGATGGTCTCATATTCCGGCCCTTCAAGCGTTCCGGCCTCCTGCGGGCGGGTGATCTTGCTGCAGGCGATCGGGCATCCGAAGCAGGCATAATCCCGTTCCCACTCATGTTTGCGGAAAGCCGAGCCGTTGATCGCATCGACCGCTTCGAATTGCCCCTGCCTAAAGTTTCGAGTGGGGAGCGCCCCGACCACGTTGATAAATTCCAAGATATTGGCAGTTCCATCCTGTTTCATGCGGCTGATCCCGCTGGACATGCGGATGGCGCGGTTGGCCTGCTGCAGAGCACGATCAAACCGCACACGGTCGGCGACTGCCACAGTTCCGGTGCCGCGGGCTGCAATCGCCTTTAGATTCTTGGAACCCATCACCGCGCCTACACCGCCGCGTGCCAGGGCGCGCGTCTCGTTGAAGATGCCGGCGATATTCGCGCGCTTCTCGCCTGGTGGCCCGATCACGAGAAATTGCCAATCAGGGCCTAATTGGCTGCGCAGGTGTTCGTTGGCCTGAGGAATGGTCTTTCCCCACAGCTCGCGCGCCGAATGGAGTTCCACGTGTTCATCATCGACAACCAAGGTCACAGGCTCTGCGGCCGCTCCTTGTAAAATGATGGCATCGTAACCGGCATATTTCACGGTTTGACCGAAAAAGCCTCCACAATAGGAGTCCGAGTAGGTGCCTGTGGCCGGGCTGCGGGTGGTGCTGCCCAAGCGGCCGGCCGTCGGGGCGGTGGTGCCGGTGAGCGGGCCGACATTCAGTATGAGACGGTTCTCAGGTGAAAAGGAATCGACTTGGGGGGGCTGTTCCTTTAGGAGAAGATATGCGCCCAAGCCTTTCCCACCCAGCAGCATCCGCATCGCTTCTTCCGGCAGTGGTTCCCGCTCCACCACCCCGCTGCCAATGTCCACCCTCAGGATGCAATTGCTATAACCTCTCTCTCGAAGGTTCATCGGACTGCCATCCTCTCTGCCACGCTGATCGCATTCACCGGGCAGATGCGGGCGCAGGCCGGATCCCCTTCACACAGGTCGCAAATGATCGGGAGCCAGGGCAAATCCCCCACACCGGCAGCAGATTTGGTGATCACGCCGGTGGGACAGATCTCAACACATTTCCCACAGGCCGTGCATTTTTCGGATCGCAACTCAACCGCGCCACTGACTTCATGCCAGCCAAGTGCGTTCTCTGGGCATGCATCAATACATTTCCTGCAAAGGGTACAGTAGAACACTTTATGGCGGCCAAGGTGGGTTTGCTCTTGCACTACCAATCTCGCCAGGTGGTTACCAAATTGCCTCTGGCCATGCATGCCTACACAGGCCGTCACACAGAGTTGGCAGCCCGTACACCTGTCAGATTCAACCCGCAAGCGTACTTTATCCCATCTCCTGCCCCGCAGGGCATCCTCTACTGAAAAACCTTCATGCGCGATCTGGCAAAGCTGGCGGATGAGATTCTCGGGATCAGGTGACTTGGTTACGTTACGCCCCATCAGGCAACCTTCACAGCCGGCTTCCAATCCCTCAGACAGGAGCTCAAGGGCGTCGCGCTCGTTCTCGGAGCGCGCCCCCCCCAACACCAACACGGGTACCTGGCACACATTCAACAGGTGCGCGAAGGAATCCACATCACCGGTGTAGGGGATCTTGAGGGCATCCGCGCCCAGTTCCACGCACATGCGCGCCCCCAAGGTGAGGATGTCCACAATATTGGTCCCGTTCACGCGACCGCCGACTGCCAGCGGTTCCATGATACACGGCAGGCCAACCTTGCGGCATTCGCTGGCGAAACGTGCACAGCTTTCGATCCCCGTGGCTTCGATGCGATCATCATAACCGAGGAAGAGGTAGATGGTAATCGCAGTTGCCCCAAGCCTGACAGCCTGTTCGGCAGTCAATACTTTTTGGTGAAACAATGAACGCTGGGGTGCAGAATTGGTGACATTGGAGCTGCCCAGGCGGGGCATGTTCATCCAGTCCGCCCGGATAATGAGGGCGGGGCCATCCCTGCCCTGGAAAAGAGGCGCCAGGCGCAACGCCTGCCCCGGACTGAGCAGCAGGCCATCGACACCCCCGCGAATGACGGATTGAACGATGGCGCGCAGGTTGACCACATTGGGAGTCACATCGCTCATATAACCGTGGTCAGCGGCGACACACACGGCGCGTCCGTCACCGTGGCGGTTGAAGAGACGTTCTAATCTTGCAGGGAGGCCATTTTGCATGGGGTCAAACTCACTGGGTTTTATGGACTTGCTCCGAAATCTGTTCCAGCCTGTGAACGGACTTCAGCCAGGAGTGATCCAGCCAAAGGCCAGTGGCGCCCAGGGATTGAGCCTCTCCCCATTCGCCCTCAGCCGTTTCGGCCGATGTGGGTTTCAACATCCAGGGCACAGAGAGCATGGCGCTAATGATCGTCAACGAATCCCGGCCGGGGTAGGGGAGGACAACCACATCTGCGCCGCCCTCCAATGCATAAGATGCCCCCAGCTCCACAGCTTTACCAGGCAGCGATATGCGCGGCCCAAGGGGGAGCACTTCAACAACCAGCGGGAGGCCAAACTCCTTCCCGGTCAATGCCAGTTGAACCGTGTTTTTCAGACAACCTGCTTCGATTTCTTCTTCATATCCCAACAGGAAACTGATCACCATGGCACTCGCCCCCAACTCCAGGGCATCTTTGGCATCCAGGATGGAAATATATGACGTGGTTTCGGGATGCAGGGGAAAGGAACTGCTGCGCAATGCGTTCGTCCAATCTACGCGCACCAGCAAGGCGGCTTCCTTGCGCGTGCGGTTTTCCAGCCGCCGGATTTGACCCGGGCTGCAAACCAGGCCATCCAATTGTGAAAGCAGGGGACGTACGGCCATCCCGAAATCCTCCAAGCCTGACAGGACCCCCAACCAAAGCCCCGCACTCGTGTCCAGAACGAGAGTTCGGCGGTCCGCTCCAGGAAGGAATTCCTTCAAACGATATGCAAGACTATCCACTTGGTAACTCCTGAACAAAACTCAATCTGAAAGGCAAGGCCCTCTCCAGATGTGATGGAGAGCATCAAATTTCCAACCGGGGGAATTCAGGTCAAGTGTATGACGCTCCCAGTCACAGGCGATACGCCGGGTGGTTTCCTCCCATGTGCGGATACCGCTCAAGGCATCCGCAGCCTCCACATTACACGCGCCGACCGCAACCGCGCTGATGAGCGCTTCTTCGATCGAGAGATCATGTAATAACGCTGTAAGAAAGCCTGCAATCGTGGCATCGCCCGAGCCTGTGGTGCCGGCAACCTTGACCTCGAAACACGGCGCCCACATTTCCTTTGCAGCCCAAGCCTCCGGTTCTGAAGGTCTAGCTCTGCCCAAGTCGCGCATCTGCTCGGCGCGCCCCGTACGTAGATAAAGGCCGCGATCTCCCAACTTCAAGCCGAGAATCTTCACCCCCATGGCGAGGATTTCCTCGCCAAGCTCCGAAAGGAGTTCCGGTGTGATGCGCGGTAATATTGCCGAACCGGAAACCTGCGCGCACAGCTTCTGGTACGTAGCGCGGCGAAGCATGAAGAAGATCTCTTCCACGCTCGGCATGAAGATATCCACATATGGTAGAACGGATTTCAGGATACTGCCCCAATCTGCCCTCCCAGCCTCCGATGAAGCATCGGGGAATGCCATATCCAGCGAAGTCGTGACGCCGGTTTCTTTGGCCCGGCGGAAAATTTCTTCGAGTTGTGCGCCTTGATTGGCATAGATGGAGCGCATCAACGGCGGATATCCAAAGTGAAACAGCCGAACCTGCTCCAGCAATGCGTACGGCACATCACTCGCCTGGAAGGTGTCGTTCGCCCCCGGGTTGTGTAGAAAGATGCGGTCAACCCCCGGATAACTGATAATGATCGTGTACGAAGTGGTGGTCGAGGCGTCAACAACCATCCCCTCGGTCAAGTGTCCCCCACGAGAAGCAACCACCTCACAGACTGCTTTCCCAAACAGGTCGTCGCCGATCTTGCCGACCAGGCAGGCGGCAATCCCCAGCCGGTTCAAAGCCAGTCCGGTGTTGGATACAGGTCCGCCGGTGGATACAGAGACCGGCCCAGTAGCGATCAACCTTCCTGGCAGAAAAACTTCCTCGAAAGGCTTTCGTTCAAGGCCGCTCAAGTCCGGATGAATATCCAGGCAAATGTGACCAGCAACCACCGCATCCCACTGGGGAGGTGTCACGCCCGCTCCATTCTTAGCGTGACGATCTTTCCGGTTGGCAATGAAACTTGGACTTGCCTTTCGCCAAGGATTGGCTCCGAATCCGCACCCGCCGCCGGACGCAGCGCTTCATCCAGTCCCACCAATTGAGCTTTGCGCAACGCGAATGGCACTGAGATGATGGCTTGCGTGGGAGTGTTGGATGGATTATACAAACGCAGGATCAAAGCCTCTCCCTGCTCTGCTTTTTTCACAGAACTCAAGATTACATTCCGTCCTTCAACCGCCAGGAATGATCGGCTGGCTGGGCTGCGTCCAGAGATGGGTTTCTTTACCATTCCGGTTGTAAAGGCGCGCGGTGGATTGGTGTGTCTCAGCGCCTCCCGCCAGACTTCTTCGGATTGCCATGTCCCGCGGTGGGGCAGCAATGCGAGAGAATAAGATAGACTGCGCTGGATCTGCGCTTCAGGCGTGGCGATATTCGGACCGGCCGCCGCCGAGGCACTCATCAAGCCAGTGGCTGAACCCAGGTAGCCGACGGCGCGCAGTAACGTGATGGCGATCGCGCGCCTCTCCGTGTCAAGCACCTCGTATTCCGGCAGGCCTCGATTGACCAGGCACAGACCGCGTTCTCCGTCAGATACATCCATCCAATCTTTTTGCGGAAATGTCGTCGGAGCATCCTCCACCCAGGCATCCTCTGGAACAGGGACGACATGCACGGGATGGCTGACGACATCGAATTGCGCGCTGGCGTGGGATACATCGCACTTCACATCGCTGGGGAAGATCATCCGCAAGCGGTGATCGCGCACGCGGTTATTGAAGGTCACAGTCAACTCCAGTACTTTTGAGCCTTCCGCCAAAGAGGCAATCACACTTAGCGGGCAACTCGCTCGTTTTTCACTGCGCTTGCGGCGCGTGGAATCGAGTTCTTCCGGAAGCGACCATTCATAATCAATCTGGTAACGCTGGATCAGCGGCCCATCCCCTAACCAGCTGATACAGGCATTCAATCCAAGCGTGTTTTCGAGCCGCTCTTCCTGCGGCGCGGAATAGTTGTAGCCATCCCCACAGTCGCCTCCATCCTCGAAATAACCCAGGTCGCGATAAACCTGCCCGGTGATTTTATCCTCAATGTTGAAGGTGCCGTTCGAGGCAATTTGCACGCGCAAGTACTCGTTCTCCATCACATTGGCGGGATGGGCAATCGTCACCGGCCTATTCGGTTTCGCGGTGGGTGAGACCGCATAGACCTGGTAGCCAAATGCCGGCAGGTTTGCCGGGAAAGCAACCCGCAGGCGCGTGGCGGACCGTTCGCTGGCCGGGCCGCTGACCAGGGGGCGCATAATATGGGAACGACCGATTGATTCGATTTGGATGGGCAGAGGTTCCCCTGCATCGAGAGGCCGAAGACGCAAACCGCGCAATCTGGGATCAGGTAAAGGCGGGCGGTCATCCCACCACTGGCTGCGGATGCGCCTCTGGTAACGCTCGGGAGCGCTGGCAGCAGGTGACAGTTCGCTTTCCGGGTTTAATGGCGTCCAGCGCTGCATGGCCACCTGATCCAGGAAAGCATCCCACAGATCGATGTCTACGGTGATGGTCTCATCACGCCGCCAGGGCAGGTTATTGAACACCACCAACGCTGCCTCATCCTCTTTCAATCCGGACAGGTCGATCTGTCGGGAAAGCAATTCAAAACGTTCGCCAAGAATCTCTTCGCCAATTTCCGTCGCCCAGGCAAAGCGCGTTTCCATTTGGGCGTGAACCTCGTCGACGCTGCACCCGCCGATCGAATCGTGCGGGTGGTTTTGCAGCAACCACTCCCAAGCCTTCCATAGGAATACCGCGGGATACTCTTCTCCTTCCAACCAGGCGATGGCTGTCCACGGCTCGGCCCAACATTCGAGCAGATTCTGGGCGCGTTCGTTCTGCATCTTGTTGTAGATGCGGGCGGAGAGTACGTGAGGAACCAGGCGGTTATCGCGCCCGGGCGTGCGGCTGGCGTCGCGTAATTCACCAACAACCGATTGGAGTTGCTGGTTTTCCTGGGCAGCCGATAAAGCCGCGAAATACTCTTCCAGGGAACCCTGGCGGAAGTGAAATTCTCCTTCAGCCTGTTGATTGACGTATTCTAGAATGGCAGCCAGCTCCTGGCGCGCTGGCAGATGGTCGATACCGTTGAGGGCCAAAAGAACAGGCGAGGCGGCGCGGCGCATCTCGTCGCTTGCCACAGCCAGCAGGTCCGCGGCTGCCTCCTGCACGGATGAGCCAAGTGCAGAGGCATTACCATATCCCATGTCGGTCGGCAGGTGACGCAGCAGGACGCGGCTCCCATCCGGCGATTGCCACCATAGTTCGGATTTCAAATTCCCTTCATCCAGCCCGCGGAAGTGCATGGCGAATGGAATATCGAAACCTTGCAGGATTTGTGGCAACTGGGAAATATGTCCGAAGGTATCGGGAATGTAGCCGACCTTCTGCACATGCCCGAATTCGCCCGCCAGGCGATGACCGAGCAGCAGGTTGCGCACCAGCGCTTCCCCGCTCACCAGGAACTCATCCGGCAGCACGTACCACGGGCCGGCCCCGAGGCGGCGATCGCGGATAAATTTCTTTAGGGCTTCCATTTTTTCGGGACGGATTTCAAGATAATCCTGCAATACGACCGTTTGTCCATCCAAATTGAAATGGGTGTATGCCGGATCTTTTTCCAACAAATCGAGTAGCGCGTCCATCACGTGCACCAAGCGGACGCGGAATCGCTGGAAACTGGCGTACCACTCCCGGTCCCAGTGCGTATGCGGAATGACAAAAACGGTGCGGAAATTCGTGGAGGTTGGTTCAGGCAAGAGAATCCCGCTCCAGTTATTTATTTTCTGCAGCAAACACCTTGGCCGCTTCGATGAACTCTTGCGATGTGATCGAAACGCAATACAGGCTTTCCATCATTTTGATCATGCGTTGTGTTCCGAGTAGCTCAGCCTGTTCCTCTGGAAAATCATTGGCCAGCGTGCAGTCACGCAATAATATCACCTTGTAGTTGCGCCAGAGGGCGTCGATGATGGTGGTCATCAGGCAGGCATCCGCGGAAAAGCCGACCACGAACAGGTTCTTGATATCCAGGTAGCGCAGCAGCAGGTCTAGGCGGGTGCCGACGAACCCGCTATAGACATGCTTGCGGACAAAATACTCATTCTCGCGCGGGGTGAGCAGCTTGGAGATCTTCACATGGTCAGACTTGCCGTAGTGATATTCCTTGGGGTCGATCTCATCCTCGGTGAACATGTGCTCCATATCGGTGTTCAACTGGCGCTTCAAGACCTTGCTGAACTCGGAATGATGCAGCCCGATCTTTGGCGCGCTGTTGTTGAGATAGATGACCGGCAGCTTGATCGCACGGGCAGCGGTCAGCGCCGGGAAAAGCGCGGTCTTGATGATCCGGTCTTCGTGCTCTGAGCTTTTCAACCAGGCCAGGGCAGGGCGCTCGGCGCTGGCATGACCATCCTTATTGTACGCCGGAACCGGGTCATCCGGGTGAAAACCAAGACCATACACATCGATGACCAGGAAAGCGGACCGGGCATAATCCGCCTCATAGTCCTCGTATCCGTACCCAAGGTAACCGGTGGAGGGAAAGAGCCGGTAAAAGCGCGTCTTGCATTTGATTGCCGGGATCATATCAATCTCCTTTTCATTCGACGGATTTGGAAACCAACACTTCTCGGATCATTTCGAAGCCACATTGTCCGCTGGTGAATACGGGGAGGCCGAATTCGTTGATCGGGTCAGGATACGATAACAAGAAAACGCTCATGGAAAGTTGTGCCAGGACAACACAGCCGATCTCCTCCTTATCTTTCTGGGCCAGGATCTTTTTTGCCAAAATTTGGTTGTGCTTCTCGACATCCCCTCTTGCCAGAACATGCCAGGCATTCTCAGCCAGTATGCCTTTCATGCTGACGTCTTGCCCTCGCTTTGCCGCCACTTCTCGAAGCAAAGCCTGGGTACTTTGCACGGTAGGACCATGAGTGGCAATAACGAGAACACGCCCCCCATGATCCACAGCGCGCTCCATCATTGGGCGGTCAATCTGGTAGACCGGTACCCCAAGAGGCTTGAGCGCGTCACTGACCTGATGGTAAGCGCGATTCATCGTCGAGCAAGTGATCAGTACAGCCTCCACGTGACCCAGCTCAACCAGATCAAGTGCATAGCGTTTGAATGCGGAAAGATTAGCTGGAGGCAGCTCCAGCGTCCCCGCTTCGTGCGACTCGATAAAGTTGATCTGTACTGCCTCGTTGCCAAGGTTAACCAAATGGACTCCGGGCAAGTACATGCGCCCAAAATAGTTTGCCCACAAGGTGATCCAGGCGGAGCCATTGAGCAAACCCAGTCTTTTCCCTAGCAAGCGCGCATCGCCGCTTGCTTCCGGTCCGGAATGCGCCACGCCCGTCACGCGCAGGTAATCGGAAAAAAGCCGGATGGCTTCCGCTGACGAAAGATTCCCCGGGGGGTCACCGCGGGAAGGGCTCATTACTTTTTCCTGGATTTCTGTTCCAAAACTTGGCGCGCCGCTTGGGCAATGTCTTCCGGAAGCATTCCATGGATCCGAAACAGATCGCCGATGCTGCCGCTGTTCACGAAACAGTCGCGGACTCCGATGCGCCTCAATGGGACTGGGACAGTTTCCGCCAGTACTTCGGCTACCGCGTCGCCGAAACCGCCAATAATTGAAGCGTTTTCGGCGGAAATGGCGCAGCCGGTCCGTGCGACCGAGGCGGCGATCAATTCCCGGTCAATCGGCTTGATCGAGGCGAGGTGAATGACCTCGGCAGCGATGCCATCTTTTTCCAGCAGGTTGGCCGCCTCTACACAAAAAGCTGTCATCATGCCGGTGCCGAACAGGCTGACATCCCGTCCCGGACGGAGAAGTTCACCCTTTCCCCACTCAAAGCGATGATCGGAACCGAACATATCCGGGAAGGTGTAACGCGCCACACGGAAATAAACCGGGCCATCTGTTTGTACGGCAGTGTGCATAATGGCGCGCAAATCGGCGCTGTCACCCGGATCAGCGACGCGCATGTTGGGCAGCGCGCGCATGACCGCAATATCCTCGATGCAATTGTGAGAGGCGCCGGCGCGGCTGGTGGGCAAGCCGACGTAGGAACCCGGGATCTTGACATTCAGCGCAGGATAACAGATCGAGATGGCAACTTGATCGAGGGCGCGGCGCGTTGCAAAAGCCGCGAAGGTGCAGGGGAAGGGGATGAAGCCTTCCAGCGCCAATCCGGCGCTGATCCCAAAAAGGTTTTGCTCGGCGATGCCAACTTGGATAAAGCGATCCGGGTAGGCTGCCTTGAAGTATCCGGCTTTGGACGAAGTATGCAAATCAGCATCCAGCACGATCATGCGCGGATGGGCTTTTCCCAACTCCACAAGAGTCTGGCCGAATACGTCGCGCATTTCCAGATGGCGCGTCGGGTTACTCTCCGCCATAGAAGGTCTCCTTCTCGCGCTCTGCCCCCAACTTGCTATAACCTTGTTCAGGTCGCCCATATCGGCGGGATAGTTCGCGCAGCATGGCGTCCGCGGTTTCGGCTTCGGGAGCATGGGTGTGCCACTTGTAGTTGAACTCGGCCATCTCGACGCCGCGTCCCTTGACCGTGTGGGCGATCACCACGATCGGCTTGCCGCGCGGCTGGATCCAGCGCCCCCGGTAAAAGGTCGCGGCGAGCGCTTCGAGATCATGACCGTCCACTTCGAGCACATCCCAACCGAAGGCAGTCCATTTTTCGGCCAGTGGTTCGATGCTCATTAAATCCCAGACGAAACCCTTGGCCATCACCTTGTTGTAATCCACTACTGCGATCAGGTTATCGAGATGGTAGTGTGCGGCAGACATGGCCGCTTCCCATACATTGCCCTCATTCGACTCGCCATCCCCAAGCAGGCAAAAAACCCGCGAGCGCGGGTTCTCTTTCAAGCGCAATCCATAAGCGCAACCAACGGCCACCGACAGCCCCATTCCCAATGGCCCGCCCGAGGATTCAAGTCCCACCGTGCGAACCATATCGGTATGACCTTCCAAACCATTCGGTTCGCAATAGGTATAAATATCATCGAGAGGAAAGAAACCTTTCAACGCTAAAGCGGCATAAAGGGCCGGCGAGCCATGCGCCTTGGAGAGGATCAAACGATCGCGCTGCTCCCACTTCGAGTGGCGCGGATCGACGTTCATCACCTGGAAAAATAAAACTGCCAGGATATCGGCCATCGAGAGCGAACCGCCCGGATGTCCCCACCTGGCATAGGCGATCATTTCGATCGAGAGCCGGCGGATATGGTAGGCCATCTCCTCCAGTTCGAGCAGTTTTTCCATCGAGAGGGATGCCATTATGTTCTTCTCCCGTTAGCCAGAGTGGAACAAAGGAGCATGATCGCTATACTCCCTTTCCCACCAAGGACTGAACATTGATCGGCAGGTGACTGAAGTTTTCCACTTGCCCGCCGAACTTGCCCAGGGTATTCTCGATGACAAGATAATCCAGGTCCGGCAGGATCACATCGTTCCAGGTGTCGCCGATGCCACGGATGGCGACATCCAACATGGTGACGATCTGTTCTCCCAAAGGTTCGTCCGAATCCAAGGTAATGGCGCCGAAAAATTCCTGGCACTCGGTGTAACCGGAGTTATGTGTGCCGGTATAGGGTTTGAGCGTTTCCAGTCGAATCTCTTTTCCGTATCGCCTGGAAACTTCTGCGCTGCACGAAGCAAAGAAATCCACCAACGCTTGCTCCTGAAGTCTTGCGGGCAACCTTTCTTGAGCAACTTTGCGATAGGCTTCCTCACCGACACGATAGGCCTCTTCGAGAAAATCGAACCAATACTGTTGGGAAGGTGTCGCCTGTGAACCCGCCCCCGTCATCACCACAGAACGGCGCACGCAGGCATTCAGGCCATCGCGCTTGGGGGCTACTCCAAGGTGAATGATTTCACCCGCCATGATCGGCCGGTTCAGCGCCTTGCCGATCAAGGTGCGGTTCGCCTCCCCGGCGGTGACCATGACATCCCAGCCATTCTCCTCCGAACCCAATTCCTTGCCTATCCAATAGGCCCAACCGGCCACCTGCGTTTCCAGCAATCCCGGTCGGAGGACGGCCAGCATGGCGCGCATCATCGCATCGCCGATGACGGCTGCATCACGGATGAGCGCCATTTCTATGTCCGACTTTTCATAGCGAATGCGTTGATAGAGTTCCTGGGCATCCAGTACATTCCCGGAGCCAACCATCTTTTCCAGCGCGGATACCACACCGGCGGGGATCACCTGTCGCGGCGTGAGCAATCCCACGCGCCGCACCTTTTTCCCGGCTGTTTCTTCGAGCACATCCTCCAGCCGTTCCGCTCGGATGGGATATTTTTCGTCAGCCAGTTGCAACAACTCCACTTTGTGAACCCTGGCATTGGCGCGCGGGGCGAGTTGCTCGGAGACATAACCGCCTTCCAGACCGGCGATCAGGTGAAATCCATTCTTCCCGATCGCTCCAGCCACCTGCTCGATGGTGATGTTGGTATTTCCGCCCAAATAAGGCACATCCCCATCGTAGTGCTCATCCGAAAAAACAAAGCCCACATCCAGGTCCACCTGTTCCAGCGCCCCTGCAACAGCCGCCTGGCGGCGCGCAAATTCCTCCGGCGGAACCAGCAGGCTCTTTTCGATGCCTGGGCAATTCGACCACACATCCAGGATTTTAGAGAAATCCTGGGCCAACTCAGCGCGGCGCATCGCGTTAAATCCAGCCATTCCTGTTCCTCTCAAAATCAGGGCATCGGTTGATTTATTGCTTCAGGTGAATCTATCGTTTTCTTGATGATCTCGATCAGCCGTTGGCGCGGAGCACAATTTTCATACTGAAAACTCGCCGTGAGTGCATCGATCTCTTCCAGGCTTGCGCCGTGTAACAGCGGATAAAAATCCTCGATTAGAGGTTCGGCTAACAAGATGTGGCGCACAAGCCGGTTGATCTGCCAGCGCGTATCGAATGGGAAAGGAGTATGGTTAGGGAAGTATTCGGCGAAAGTCTGTTCGATCGGCTCCATGATGTGGCGGATATTTTCATCGGATCCCCCCCATGAGTCAACGCCGAGAATGGCCTTCTTTTCCAAGATCGGCTGGATTTTTTGAACCCAACACGAATTATGCGGGAGGCTGACCATGCCATGCAGCCCCAAATCTTTGTATGTCCACAGACTCCAACTGGCACCAATCTCCTGGTAGAGCGAAAGCTGATCTTGGAGAATCTGATAACGCATGGCATCTTTTCTCTGATCGCCGGTGTAAACGGGGCCGAATTCACCGATCCAGATCGGCGTCCCATGTTCGAGCATGTACTGGCAGGTATTGACCAACTGCTTACGTAAAGCACTCTTATCGTAATATTGACCCCAGGAAATACCCGGATAATCCCCACCGTCAATAAAACCTGGAACGGCATAGTTGTGAATGGAGTACACGGTATTGGGCAGAGGCGAGCCAAAGCCGGTGAAGTCGCGGGCGAAATGATCTCCTTCCAGGAAGATCATGTGCTCCGGGTCAACGTTGCGGATGGCTTTCACCACGCGTCGGTAAAAAGGATCGAGCCGCTCTCCTGTCGGATCAGAAGGTTCGTTGAGCGGGTTATATCCTGCCACCCAGGGGTTATCTTTATAATGATTCGCAAGTACTTCCCAGAGCCGCACAGTCCGGTCCTGAAAATGTTTATGTTCCCAAAACAGGGCCTGCATGGAGGGATTGTCAGAGTGCCAATCCTGGTTCTGGTATCCTGCGGCAGCATGTAAATCCAGAATGGTGTAGAGCTTGTGCTTGGCGCAAATCTGGACCACCCGGTCGAGATGCTTGAAGCCAGATTCCTTGATCACCATCGGTTTCATATCCTCTTCAAAATGCAAGTAATTGAAAGGGAGACGAACCGAGTTAAGCCCCAACGAATGGATGAATCTGGCATCCTCGTCAGTAAAGAAATATTCAAGATAGCGGTTGAAGAAATAATCGGCCTTTTCCTGGCCCAGGGCACGATGGACCACCTTGCGGAAGGCGCTCTCGTTGGCCGGGAAACCGGTGATGAAGTTTTCCATATTCATCCAACCGCCCAGGCCAACGCCTTGCAGGGTGATTTCCTTCCCTTGCTGGTTCTGGATGTGGGTTTTGTTGACCTTCAGGAAAGCAGAGTGATTAGGCATAAATTGATCCTCGATAAGAGTGCGATGGTCATCTTCTTGCCTGCCATACAAGAATTTATTCTTTGATCGCCCCTGCCAACATGCCTTTCATGATCTGTTCCTGGAAAAAGATGAAGATGATATAGACCGGGATCATGCTTATCAGAACACCTGCAGCGATCAATCCATAATCGATCGTCCTTTGGTTGGCCCTGAGCAGGGCCAGGGCGAGTTGGATGGTGCGGTTGTTCGAATCCATCAAGATCAGGGCAAACAAGTACTCATTCCAAATGTTGATGAAATTTATAATCAGGACAGTGATGATTCCGGGTATGCAAATGGGGAAAAAGATATAGGTGATGATCTGGAGCACATTCGCACCTTCAATAACCGCACTCTCCTCCAGTTCGCGCGGGAGCTTGCGCATGAAACTGGAGAGCAGGACCATCGAGAGTGGAAGGTTGAAGGCCGGGTACAGGATCACCAGGGCGATCGGATGGTAGAGCAAGCCGGCTTTGGCGGTCATTGTGTAGATGGGCATTAAGATCGCCAGCCCAGGAATGAGAAAGCCGAGGCTGAAGATGAATTCTGCCACTGCTGACAAGCGGGTCTGGATGCGAGCAATCGCATACGCGGCCGGAAATGCCAGGAGGACGGTCAGGATTTCCGCAAATGTGGTAATGAAAATCGAAATCGAACCGGCGCGCACCACATTGACATTGACCTGCGTCTGGATGAATTTTGAGAAATCCAGGGAGGTGGGTAAAGCCAACGGACTCAAAATGATCTGGGAATTTTCCTTGAAAGCCGAGACAACGACAAAGTACAGCGGTACGATGATCAGGGCTGCATAAACAATCGAAGCGAGATATCCACCAATAACAAAGGGATCGGAACCTCGTTTTATTCTCTTTGCAGTTCTAGCCATACTGTTGAGCATACGCTTGCCTCCATCAATTCGACAACCGTGAAGCAACGCGACGGATCAAGATGATCGCGGCGATACCGATAAAGAAGAGCAAGACTCCAATCGCCTGGCTGTAGCCCAACCGGTGGGAAAGGAATGCCTGGTCGTACAGGTAGTAGCCCAATGTAAAAGTTGCCGTGCCCGGTCCGCCGCCTGTGAGCAGGATCATGTAGGCTGCGCCAGAGAGGATACCCAGGAACTGCAGGATGGTTACTACGCCGATAAAATCTATCATCAGCGGGAAGGCGATCTTCCACATGATTTTCCAGTAATCCGCTCCGTCCAACATGGCGGCCTCATACAATTCTTCCGGCAGGTTGGCCAACGCGGCAAAGAACAAGACACTGTAAAAACCGATACCGCCCCAAATGTCAATGGCGACCAGGCAAAACAAAGCGGTAGATTTATTCATCAGCCAGACTCCGCTTATCGCGGATAATCCAATGGAATCCAGAAGTGAATTCAACATGCCATCCGGGCGATAGACCCCCAGGAAGATCATCGCCAGGGCAGCCACCGAGAGCATGGTTGGAGAAAAGAAGATGGTTCGAAGAAAGCGGTAACCCGGTTTGCGCAAGCTCAGGAAGAATCCAAGCATGAACGCAAATGGAACCACCCCAAGGATCCCCACCAGCAGATAGGTCCCGGTATTACGCAGGGCGATGGCTATCTTTGGGTCGTTGAACATCCTCGCAAAGTTGGCCAGAAATATAAATTCTTTTGGCCGGTTCAGTGCATCCCAGCGTGTGGTGCTGATATAGAACATATCCAATAAAGGCCATAACATAAATGCCAGAAACCAAGCCATGGCCGGCGCGACCATCGTGAGGAAAGTGGTGCGCCGCCTTTGCGCATTACGCCGGATGTATTTCGAATTTGATGAACTCTCTTTCTTATCGGAGAGCGTCTTCCCTGAAGGAGACATGCTTCACCTTAGCAGGAATGGGGCACGAGCCGAGTACCCGCGCCCCATTCTTCGAAATGTGGAGATGGATTCTTCCTTACGGATCCAGGTAGTTCATTTGATCGCGGCGTAAGCTGCGGTCAATTCTGCCAGTATTTGGTCAGCGGTCATTCCCGGGGCAAATGCTTCCTGGGTAATGCGATTCAGATCCGTCATGACGGCGCCAGGTGCATAAGAATCCAGGATGAATACCACTTCAGCATCCATTTTAAGCGTCTGGGCGAAGAGTGGATTGAGCTTGCTCTCATCAACCACAACAGTCTTGATGGATGGGCTCATCCCTGCCTGCTCCACCAGGCGGCCGATCATTTCGGGCTGGAACACAAATTCGACGAACTTCTTCACGGCATCGATCTTTTCATTGCCATTGGGGGTGATGAAAATGCCCTTGGCAGAGAAGCCCGCGAAGTACACGGGCAGCTTGTGCGGTGATCCGGCCGGGATTGGGAAACCACCGATCTTAATATCAGGTAAGATTTTCGCCATCGCTTCATCACCGAAGGCCCATGCACCGTAATGGCACATGGCCACCTCGCCCGTTCCAAAGCGTGCTTCTGCGCCTCCATAATCGACGCCTTCCACACCATTGACAAACACGCCTGCATCCCGCAACTGGACAAAGGTCTGGACGCCCTTGATCGCGTTGGGAATGGTCCAATCGCCGCCTCCAAAGGCAGCCATTGAATCCTTGTCAGTCATGGCTGACTGGACGATCAGGTAGAACAAGTAGCTACCCATACCGTCAGCTCCACTTGCAATCACCGGGCCATCCTTACCGGCGTCCCGGAGCGCTTTGGCGAGGGCAATCAATTCATCGGTGGTTTTCGGGACTGTCTTACCGACCGATTCAATGACTTTGGTGTTGTACCAAATCGGCCAGGTGAAGCCCTCGAGTGGGAATGCGATCACGTCACCGTTGGAATCTGTGTACTGAAGGAGGGCACTATCCAGGAACTGATCTTTGATTCCCCATTCGGTGAGGTAACCGGTGACGGGTTGAACCACACCGTTCTTCACCCAGTCCATGGCGCTGCCGATCCCTCCGCTTAGGACCAGGTCGGGTTCCTGGCCTGCGGTAACGGCGGTTTCCAACTTCAAAGGAATATCGGCATCGACGTACACCTCATCCTTGATGGTGATATTGGGATTGGCTGCCATGAAATCGTCCAGGATTGACCGCCAAGCCTCGTATTTGGCATCGTCCGGACCCCAGTTGTGCCACATTGTCAGGGTTACTGGTTCAGGGGCAGCCGTCGGCGCTGCGGTGGCGGGTGGGGCCGATGTTGCCGGAGCCGAAGTCGGGGTGCCACCGCACGCTGTTAAGATCATGGACAAGATCACAAGCAAGGCGGTGGAGAGAAAAGCGATTCTTTTGTTCATTCTGGTCCTTTTCCTTTCTTTCGAACTTTGGATGATATGGGATGGGAGAGCGTGTCAAGCCAAATGATAATGTTACCGAACGGAAATCGTTCTATCAACTGATAATGTTACCGAAGGTGGCCGCCTCCTTTACGCAAAGATAAGGGAAAAACAAAAAGACGAACAGGCCGATTTTGA